>Ga0123519_10005997_pt1 | contig 19217 bp, 19 predicted proteins | sample YelNatPaOPRAMG02_FD_87396 | JGI IMG/M metagenome (GOLD analysis project Ga0123519, IMG submission 87396) | Hot spring microbial communities from Yellowstone National Park - Yellowstone National Park OP-RAMG-02 (version 2) | ecosystem: Environmental > Aquatic > Thermal springs > Hot (42-90C) ... | reverse complement strand
CTCCGGAGTTCGGGTCCGGATCAATGGGGAAGGACATGCTGGCGCTTTTGGTGGGCCCCCCGGAGACCTGTTTCTCGATATTACGGTCAAATCCCATCCGTTTTTCAGCCGGGAAGGGGATGATCTGGTGGTGGAAAAGAAAATTTCCTTTATCCAGGCTATTTTTGGTGACGAAGTAAAGATTCCGACTTTGGGTTCCCCTCTCAGTCTGAAGGTGGAGCCCGGAACACAACCTGGAACGATTCGTCGATTCAGGGGAAAAGGGCTTCCCAATCCTCAGACCCGTCACATGGGCGACCTGATCGTCCGGCTTGCAGTGGAAATTCCCACCAAGCTGACGCGGGAACAAAGGGAACTATTGGAAAAATTTGCCTCCGTCTCAGGGGAGACAGGTCCGCATTCGGCAGGGAATTCCCATGATGGCGGAGGGATTTTCTCCAAGGTCAAATCCATTTTTGAGTAGGGGAAAATGCCGGGTCCCAAAATCTTCTGGATCGAACCGGAGGATCGGAAAGATCTTTCCCCCGATGGCGGGCATGGGCGGCTCTATCCTGGCCGGACGATGACCCGTCATATTCTTGCGAGCCTTCGATCGATTGAAGGGGATTCGTTCAGATTCAGCGACCCCGATACGGGCAAGACATACGCCGGAACCCTGATGTCCCGGGATCCTTGCATGCTGGAACTCAAATTCCTGGGGGACTTCCCTGGTCCGGCCAGCGGACAGCCTCGCCTGGGAATCGCTTTTTCACCTCTGAAGGGGGATGCATTGACCGCTGTTGTTTCGATGGCGGTGATGTCCGGGATATCTTGTCTCCAGCCCGTCATGTCCGAAAGATCTGTGGTGCGGTGGTCTGAAAAGGACGGATGGGCCGCCAAGGAGAACCGGTTTTCAGGGATTGTCCGGGAAAAAAGCCAGCTTTCAGGTCGGACGGACCGGCTGGTTCTGGAGAAGCCCCTCCCCCTGGGGACATTTCTGAAAAACCGGTCAAAGGACCTCTTCCTCTGGTTTGACGAGGACCCTGGACATTCCCTGACTTTACCGGAAACTCTGGTCAAGTTCCGGGACCTTCCTTTTTCAGGACAGACCCAACGAACAGTCTGGGTGGTTGTGGGTCCGGAAGGCGGCTGGTCCGGAAAAGACCGAGAGATGCTCCCGGAGCCGGAAAGGGAGGGTCGACTTTTTCGCGTCACCCTCGGGGAGAGGACTTTTTCGGCCGAAATGGCTTTGCAGGCTTCCGGAGCTTTTTTGGGAACCGTTCTGGGCCCCATGTTCAGTCTGGTTTCTGCCGGGAAAGTTCCATCCGCATGATGGCAAAAGAGGGGTAATATGCGATCGGTTCGACTTCTGACCTTCTTTCTGGATCTGTCCATCTCCCATTTTTGTTTCCGTTTTTGGCACTATCTTTGGATCACATCCTTTCCGTCACCGGGACGAAGTCTTCCGGATTTTTCCGGAGGATCGCCCTTTTTCGAGTGCCTTTTTATTTTTGTGTATTTTTGGATCCTTGTGACCCTCTGGGGCCAGACCCCCGGAATGGTGCTCCTCGGAATCCGGGTTATAGAGGACGGTCCGGGTTCCCGCCCTTCCGGCATTTTCCGGACATTTTCCCGGACATTTCTTCTTTTTGTGACCAATCTTCCAATGGGCATCGGATCTCTTTTCTCCCTGCTTTCTCCATCCGGCAAAACACTCTATGACTGCATGTCCCAGACCCGGGTGATTTGGGACGAAAAACCGGATCTGGCCGAACCGGCGAGAGAGTCGGTCATGGTGCATTTTTCCAAGACAAACACTTCTCCCTGAGGAGTTCAGGTATGCCGGAAAAAGATTTCTGGAACCAGCGGTATGTTGAAAAAAACACGGGGTGGGATCTGGGCCAACCGGCTCCCCCGTTTGTTCGTCTCGTCGAGACGGGGAACTGGCGACCCCCGGGGAGAGTGTTGATTCCCGGTGCAGGGCGTAGCCATGAAGGCATTTTTCTGGCCTCCAAAGGATTTGATGTGACATGCGTCGATTTTGCTCACCAGGCGGTGCTGGAAGCCCGGGAATCGGCTACCCGTGCTGGGGTGAAAATGACTGTTCTGGAGGAAGATTTTTTCGGTCTGGATCCTGCCCGGGTGGGCACGTTTGACACCCTGCTCGAGCACACCTGTTTTTGTGCGATCGATCCCGGGCGCCGGATCGAATATGTCGAAAAGGCCTGGGAACTTCTTTCCCCGGAGGGGATCCTGATCGGTCTCTTCTATGCACATGGAAGAGAGGGCGGACCTCCCTGGACAACCACGGAAGAAGAGGTGAGGTCGCTTTTCGAAAGGCGTTTCGACCTTTTGGATCTCGGGGTCACAGACTGGTCGGTGGATTCAAGAAAAGGGGAGGAGCTTCTGGGGCGCCTCCGCAGGAAAACCGGCTGACGTGTCCTTGGTTCTGGTGACAGGGGGGATTCGTTCGGGAAAGTCCCGGTTTGCCGAGGATTTCGCGCTATCAAAAGGCGATCCTCCATGGGTTTACCTGCCGACTGCCTGGCCAAGTGATGCTGAAATGGTCCAAAGAATTGAACGGCATCGGCAACAGAGGGATGCCCGATTTTCAGTCCTGCCCCTTCCGGAATCGCCGCTGCCTGGAGGCTTCCTGGATATTCTCCGCTCTATTCCCGATGATGCAACACTTCTGCTAGACGGGTTTGGTCTCCTGCTTGGACAATTGTTTGAGGGCAAAAATGTGCCGGATTTGCCCGCCCTGGTCGAGAAAGCCCACCCCCTCGTGGATGCACTGACCAAACGGACAGGACTCACGGTCGTGGTGACCGACGAAGCGGGGTCGGGTGGGATCCCCCTGACCCCGTCCGGCCGGATTTTTGCGGACATGCTGGGGGAAGTGAACCAGAAGCTGGCCTTGGGCGCCCGTTTTGTCTATCTGATTGTGGCAGGATACCCGTTGCCAATCAAAACATGATGTTGCCAAATTAAAGGAGCTCAATCCCGTGTCCCACCCCGCCGTCCGTTTGACAGTCGAAAAATGGCTGAAGCATCTTTCCGGCCGAGATTCCGCCGGTTCCCATGAGGATATCCTGATTCGCAAGATGAAAGACCATTGGGATTATTTGACCAAACCCACCGGTTCCTTGGGCCAGCTTGAGTCCCTCGCCATCTGGTATGGACGTGTCCATGGAAGTGCAAGCCTTCCGGACCCCCGTACTGCAGTTTGCGTTTTTGCCGGAGACCATGGTGTGACCCGGGCAGGGGTATCTGCCTACCCGTCGTCGGTGACTCGGGAGATGGTAAGGACCTTTGCAGAAGGGGGCGCAGCGATCAGCGTCCTGACGAGACATCTCGGAATGGGTCTTGCCGTGGTCGATGTCGGTGTGGATGGGGATCTTTCCGGAATCCCCGGAGTCATTTCCCGAAAGGTCCTTAACGGAACACGTAACTTCCTTGAAGAGCCTGCCATGACCCCGGAAGAGGGGATAAAGGCGATGGAAGCGGGTCGGGAGATGGCCCATATGCTCGTAAATGATGGGTACAGGCTTCTGGTGACCGGTGAGATGGGTATCGGAAACACGACCGCATCATCAGCTCTGGCGGCAGCCCTCTTGCCCATGGCGGCGGAGGAGGTGACCGGTCGGGGAACGGGAGTCGATGACAAGGTATTCCGCAACAAAATCCGGGTCATCGAAGAAGTCCTCCTGAAATACCGTCCCCTTTTATTGACACCGCTGGACTGGCTTTGGGCCGTCGGTGGGCTGGAGATTGCCGCCATGGTCGGGTTTATCATCGGTGCGGCCGAGAAAAAGACACCGGTTGTTCTGGACGGACTGATTACCTCTTCTGCAGCTCTTGTCGCCTGTCGCCTGGAAAAAGGGCTGGCAGCTAACCTGCTGGCCGGACACCAAAGCCAGGAGCCGGGGCACCGACACATACTGGACGATATTGGACTTGCCCCTCTCCTGAACCTGTCCCTGAGACTGGGGGAAGGGACCGGCGGGGCATTGGCCGCCCAGCTTGTCATTTCCGCAGTCCGGCTTTATCAGGAGATGGCGACTTTCGAGTCTGCCCATGTCCCGGGTCCCCATTGAAAGGATGGCTGTCCTGTTTCTGGGGAACACTGTCTTTTCTGACTCGATATCCCGTCCCCCGCATGTTTCTGGAGGTGGAAAATGGTCCGATGCTTTGCTCGACCATTTTCCCTGTTGCAGGAATTCTGGTTGGCCTGGGTCCCGCTGTTGCTTCTGTTCTGATGTCCCATCTTCCGGACTTTCTGGGTGCCCTGATTGTTGTGTTGGTGTGGAGCAGTGTTACCGGTGGAATCCACTGGGACGGGTGGGCAGACAGCATCGAAACAGCCTTGTCGGGTGTCAGCCGCCAGGATAAGGAGCGGATCAGGAAAGACCCCCATTTGGGAACATTTGGTGTTCTGGCCCTAGTGATCGGGGTTCTTTTCAAGGTATTCGCCGTTTCCGAATACCGGTTCCAACCGGTCGATTATGTGACGGTCGCCCTTTGGTCACGCGGAATCCTGCCTCTATTTCTGACCCTTCTTCACCGGATTCTTCCGGAAATTCCCTTTTCGAAAGGTTTGGGAGGAGGGCTGGCTCCTCATCTGGGTCTCGGATCCGTTACAATAAGTTCTCTTGTAACGGTGATCCTGATTTTCTGGACGGGGGGAACGGGCGGGGTTTTGGTCCTCTTCGCCGGTCTAGTGCTTCTCTTGATTCCCGCCCGCTGGATTTTGACCCGTCAGGACTCCCTATCCGGCGATTTTATGGGATTTTGTGTGGAGCTTCTCGAGATTTCCTCCTTGATCTTTCTGGGCGAAATGGCCCTTCGACGTTCGGAAGGCTCGATCCTGGCTCTCTGATCAGGTATAAGCGGGAGGATTCCCGTCAGGGATATGGCAAGGAAGCTCAGAATGACAGGACTGTCTGGGCTTCCAGAACCTCGTCAAGCAGGAAGGAAGTCATTCCGCACACTTCGTCCACTCCTTCGGACAGATCCTCCTCCTTCATACCAAAAATGCCCATGGACGAAGAACAGGCGAAGATACGCACATCCCCCTGGGCTTTGGCGGATTCGAGAAGCGTCGTCAAATCCAGAAGCTTCATCTCAGCCAGCTTTTTTCTGATTTTCTCGCCGTCTAGCCCGAAGGTGTCCGGCAGGATAACCTCCTTTATCCGTTTTCGGTCCATCCGGTAAAGGGCTTCATCCCTCAGAAAGACCCTTACGCGCATTTCCGACAGGGCCGCAGCCATGATTGTCGTGCACAAATTGACGAGGGCCGTGTGCGACCCCCGTGTCGCAATGATCGCCATTTTCAACCCGAATCTCCTTTCCGGATCTTTAACGTCACCTGGCCATCGATATCTTCGACCGTGAGGAGGTGGTGGCGAAACTTTTTGGTCCATGAGGCGATTTCCCTCTGCTGGAAGCGGTTGCAGATCACTGTCAGGACTTCCCCGGCTTCCATGGACTTCAGGTTAGTCCGGATGACGCCGAGACTCTGGCAGTCTACCGGGTTGAACAGTCCCGTCACCTCGAGGAAGCGGTTCTTTTCAAGATCACCAGACGATAACACTGTCGTGCTCCCTGACCAGTCGGGCGATCTCCCTTTCCTCGATGACTTCAACACCTTCAATCACGTCATCGACATGAATTCCCCGTATCTCCATATGCTGGGAGACGACCCGGATTTTGGCTCCGTGTTCCAGCATGAAAGAGAGAACATTCCCGGGAGAGGTGTTCGCTTCCATGATTTCCTGTCCCAGGATTTTCAGGGAAACCTGTTGATTCCTGACGGCATAGGTCACGGCAGAATCCCTCAGGAGAACACTGATTTCGAGCGGAGTATCCGCAACGCCCAGGGCGGTGGCAAACAGATGGGGATCAACCGGTTCAAAGCTCAGGTAAATCGGCTTTTCGAAGACGACTAATACATTGCTGGCCATCGTATTTCCTTTCCCTTCAACGGTTTTTTTGGATCAAGAACTCTCGGAAATTACCGGTAAGCCGGAATGGCAATCACCTGATCGGCCGACCGGACAAACTTCCACAAATCACCCAAGGTTCCGACAATCACGCCGTTCATCTGGTGGTGCTCGACGCCCCGTTCCTGGGCGCAGAGGATGCAGGTGACCCAGTCCAGCTTGCCTGTATGAAGGCCTGCCCGTAAAAGCTGATCGATGAATTTTCCGACGTAGGCGTGTTTGTCGCCGATGACTTTCCGAAGTGATGGAGGTTCCGAGTGCTCGACCTGTTCCCTGTTGGTCAGGGTCACCGCCTCTTCGAACGCCCAGATGTTGACTTCGATATCCCGTTCGAGGAGTTTTTCCGCCAATCGCAGAACGGTTGTCGGTGCTTCCCGCATATAGGAGCCGGTTGAAATCACGATGGCAACTCTCCGGACCTTATTTTTCAGAATGCCTTCCTCTGCTTCTTCCTGCAACATGGCGATCTCCTTTTTCCCTAATACCAGTAAATGTTCCCGAACCCTTCCGAAATGGCATCGGCCAGCTCATCCATGGAGGAAAGCTCAATTCCCGGATGAAGCCGGTCGATGCCCCGGGCGCGACACGACACATCGTCGGCCATGACACGGATGCCCCGTCCTGAGAGCTCTGAAAGACGGATGGCCTCCCGGCTGTCCTTCCGGGCCGAAATAACCCCGTTTTCTATCAGGAAAAAAAAGACATCCGCCCCCTCTGTCCGTAAATTTTCGGAAAGGTCGGAAAGCGATTGTCCATTGGTGTATTCCGTGATGTCACGACTGGCCACGATCAGATAGCGTGCCATTTTTTCTCCCTTTATTTTATGGTTTGTAACTTAATAACCTTAATAAAAGAGTAATACGGCCGACGGGGCTCGTCAAGCCGCCGGTCACAAAATGAACAGGAAGATTTTGTCGTCGTATTGAGAATTCCGGAGATCGAAGGTGGGTTATGAGAAACAGACGGGTTGAATGCAGGAAAAACTGGCGGACTGCGCCTGGAAGGGGAGGATCTTCGACAGGAAAAGGAGGTCAGGTCTTCAAGGAATGCCGGAAAGCCGCCGAGGTATCAATTCGCTGGCGGGTCTAGTGATCTTTTTCGGAGAGGACCGGGGGAACATAGACTCTTTTCATTCCTTCTTCCGCATAACGGGAGCCTTTCGCAATCCCTCGCGGAAACATTTCGTCAAGGTGGACGAACTCGATAAACGGAACGGGATGTTGCATCGTGTCGAGGATTTCCGCCAGATGGGATCTTTTGGAGGTTCCCGGAATGGGGATGATATCCGGACCCTGCCCCAAAAGCCATGCGAGTGCCAGTTGAAGAGGTGTGAGGTTGTTTTTCAGGGCGATCTCTTCCAGTTTCTTGATATGTGGCAGATTCTGCTGATAGTTTTTGTCCTGGAAACGTGGATTCTGTTTCCTGAAATCGTTTTCAGACAAACCTTCGGGAGTGACTTTTCCGGTCAGGAGCCCCCGGCTGAAAGGGCTGTAGGCCACAAAACCGATCCCCAGTTCACGGGTGGTTCCCAGAACTTCGACCTCGACGTCACGCGTAAAGAGGGAGTACTCGCTCTGCAGGGCGGAGAGGGGGTAAGTCTTGTGGGCTGCCCTGATGGTGTCGGGAGGGGCTTCACTCAGTCCCCATGCACGAATCTTGCCTTCGCGGATCAGTTCGGCCATGGCTCCCGCCGACTCTTCCACCGGTGTTTCGGGATCAACCCTGTGGAGGTAATACAGGTCGATGGTTTCAACTCCCAGTCGTTTGAGACTTTCTTCACAGGATTTACGAATATGGTCGGGTTTTCCGTTCACCCCCCGGAACTGTCCCGTGGCAGGATCCCGAAGAATGCCGCATTTGGTGGCGATAAAGAGCTCATCCCGTCGGTGTTCCCTGATCGCTTCCCCGAGGAGTCGTTCGTTTTCTCCCATCCCGTAGATGTCGGCCGTATCCAGAAAGGTCATCCCTTTTTCTATCGCCATATGAATCGTCTTGAGTGACTCTTCCCGGTCGTTATGACCGTAAAACTCCGACATCCCCATCAACCCCAGGCCAATAGAGGAAACAGACAGACCACTCCTTCCGAGACGGCGTTTTTGCATCGGCAGCGCTCCTTCGAATTCCGGTGGGGACCCAAACGTGTCCTGCCATCCTAGCAACAACTCCGGGTCAAGGCAACGATCGGTCCATTTAGAGCATGGCAACATGGAGATTGTTTGCTATAATGCCCTGAAAATCATTGGTCATCGCCCACTTTATGGACAGGTGACCGGCATCGGCCACCCACCGTCACAATAAGGCTCAATGTGAAATATCTGAACGACCTTCCTCACCCGGATCGGGCGCGATTTTACCTTTTTCGGCACGGGCATCTCGAAAACTCCGAACTTCATGTGATCAACGGTTCGACGGACGTACCCCTTTCCGGACGGGGATATTCACAGATGAAAGCCTGGAAGGACAGGTTCCGTTCGTCTTCGCTGGATGGATTCTTGTCGAGCACGCTCAGAAGAACCCTCGATGGTGTGAGAGTTCTTTCGGAAGGGCGTGACATTCCGCTCAGATCATTGTCAGGATTTTGCGAACGGTCATTCGGAGACTGGGAGGGAATGACCCGGAACGACATTTCCCGGACGGATCCAGCCGGTTACAGTAAGTGGCTGGAGATCGATCCGTCATTCGCCCCGCCGGGTGGAGAAAGCCTGACAACATTTCGTGAACGGGTGTTGGAGACACTTTCCGCCATCCTGGAGACCGGAGGGTTCGGAAAGAATTTCCTGATGGTTGGCCACAGCGGGGTGAACCGAATCCTTGTCCTCGAAGCGCTCGGGCTCTCCCTGACGGATTATTTCCGCATTTCACAGGACTATGCCTGTCTGAATATTATTGACTTTTTTCGTTCGGGCCCTCCCGTTCTCCACCTCCTGAATGCTCCACCGACTTGGTCTGAGGAGCAGAGTGATGGCTGATCGTTACGGAGTCGTTGTTTCAGGTCTCCATTCGGGTTCCGGCAAGACCCTTGTTACCCTGGCCCTCCTTCGGGGCCTTCAGGAGCGCGGGAGAGCTGTCCGTCCATTCAAGTGTGGTCCGGATTTCATTGATCCCCGATTTCATGAATGGATTTCCGGCAGGACAAGCGTGAACCTCGACCCATATTTTTTGACCGGTGAAGGGCTCGGAAATCTGTTTGACCGCATGACCAGGGGATTTTCGGGTGGAGTTGCCGAGGGCGTGATGGGCTTCTACGATGGTCTGGCGCGGGGAACATCCACCTACGATGTCGCCAGAACCCTGAACCTGCCTGTTATCCTGACGGTGTATGCGAAAGGGATGGCTGATACGCTGGCCTCCATCGTCCGTGGCGTTCACGATTTTCGACCCGACAGCAACATCCGGGGAATCATTGCTGTCCAGACAGGCAGCGCACGACATGTGTCGATCCTTGCCAAAGCCCTGGAGGAGGAAGGATTGCCGCCTCTACTGGGTGTACTTCCCCGCCATGAGTCTTTCCGGCTCCCCGAAAGGCATCTGGGTCTGGTGGATGTTCGTGAACGCGAGGGAGAGGTGGGGAACGCCGGCTTGACGGAGGAACTTTCGCGTGCTGTATCCGACTGGAAATGGGAGAATATCCTGGATTTCTTCAACCCTACCCTTTCCGGAATGATTCCTCCGGACGAAACGGTTTCCCTGCCGGGAACGCAATTGCATGCGAAAGCCGGACATCATGTCCGGCTGGGTGTTGCCTGGGACAAGTCCTTTCGCTTTTATTATCCGGAAAACTGGGCCGAACTGGAAAAAAGGGGGGTCGGGATTGTTCCCTTTTCCCCAATGGAGGACCGGGAGATTCCTTCTGGACTGGATGGGATTTATCTGGGTGGAGGGTATCCGGAGCTGTTTGCGGAAGAACTCGCCGGAAACCGTTCTTTTCTCGAGTCCATCCGACGTTTTTATCAGGATGGAGGCTTTATTTACGCCGAATGTGGGGGCATGCTGTATTTGACTCAAGGCCTGTCGACACGTCCGGATCTTGATTGGGCCGGTATTCTTCCTTGCCGCTTCCGGATGAACGGAAACCTCAGGCGCCTGGGCTATGTTTCCGCTACCCCTGTCCAGGGAGAAGCGTGGTCTTCCGATCTTTCACCCATCCGGGGTCATTTCTTTCACTACAGTGAACTGGTTTTTGATGCGGAAAAAGACCGTTTGCCGCCTGCATTCCTGGTGGACGGACAACCGGAAGGCTTCCAGTCAAAAAAAGCCCTGGCCTCCTATCTGCATCTCTACTTTTCCTCTAACCCCGGATTTGTTGACGCATTTGTCCGACAACTGTCCATCAAGAAGAGGGACCCTGACCGACCATGATGTATTCGCGAAAATGCCACCTTTCCCCCAGAAGAACAAGTATTCAAACAAGGAGAAGCTGATGACGCCCAGTGTTCTGATTCTGTCGGAATTACCCCATTCCCACCTGGAGGGAATCAAGGTTCAGCTGGAAAAGAGAGGAGGGTTCCGGCATGTGGCTGTTTTCGCTTTTCAGGAGGGCATGGAAGCGTTCACACGAAAATTGGAGAGTCTGCTCGCGGTTTCACCAAGATGTCTCGCGGTTGTGACGTTCGAGGAGGATCCGGCCAATCTTCTTGAACGGTTCGACCAGTGGTACCGGAATGCGACGCTTCCTGAAGCGGATGTCCGGCACGTTTTTGGCCTCCTGGAAATGCCCGGATTCATCCGCTCCCTGTCAACCGTTCTTCGCTCCCAGTTCGTTCCCGCAGAGCCTCCTCTGGACCCTCCCATTCCCCAGCCCGACAAGATTGAGGAAGAAAGCTTTCGTATTATCGATGAAGTGATATCGGGGTATGGGTTTGAAGAGGAATGGCATCAGGTGGTTCGGCGGGCCGTCCATGCTGCAGCGGATTATGAAATTGCGGATCTGATGGACCACCACGTGGGTGCGATCGATGCGGCTGTCAAGGCGATCCGGTCGGGATCGATCATCGTCGCCGACGTCCAGATGGTTGAAAGCGGCATTTCAAAACCCCTGACAAGTCAGTTTGGGAATGTTATCCGGTGCCATGTGGGCGACCCTGATGTTGCCGAGAAAGCCCGGCAAGAAGGCGTAACACGTTCGACTGTCGCCATGAGAAAGGCTATCCCTGCCCTTCAGGGGGGAATAGCGGTTGTCGGGAATGCCCCGACGGCTCTCTTCGAAATTCTCCGGCTCGCCCGGGAAGAGAATGTGCGGCCCGCCATGGTTGTCGGAGTTCCCGTCGGATTTGTCGGAGCGGCCGAATCCAAGGAACTCCTTTCCCGTCAGACAGATTTACCCTGGATCGCCACACATGGTCCCAAGGGGGGTCGACGGTGGCCGTGGCGATCATGAATGCCCTTCTTCGCATCGCAGATTCCAGAAAATCGCGATCCTGAAAAGAGGTCTTCGGGTGACGCGACTCCCTCCGGGGGGAGCTGGAGCCAAAGTGATCCTTCGGAATGGATTCCCGCACATCTCTCCCGATGGCAACGAAAAAAGACAACCGGAATGAATAAATTCTCATCTCTCTGACCGCGTTCCGATTTTGCCCAAAACTGAGGTTCACACGCCCCATTTTTACGAGCGGATATGCACATACTGCTTCAATTATGAGCGATATATATGAGCGAAAACGCTCATATGGTAAAAATACCGGTATCTATTTTTTAAATTAATTATTATTAATGAAATACTAATGGAACATTTTGCGCAGGCATCCGAATTGCTTTTAGAAGGTGCCTCTTTTCAATGATGAAGAGGGGCATCCAATGCACACGAGATATGGAGGAAATTTATTTATGGCAAAACACGTTATCACGATGCTTCCCGGAGAAGGAACCGGGCCAGAAATTTGTGAAGCTGTCCGGAGGGTGATCGACCACAGCGGCGTGGACATTACCTGGGAGTATGAAGAGATTGGTCTGGACTGTCTGAAAGAGCATGGAACGCTCCTGCCCGAAAAGACGATCAAGTCCATTGCGAAAAACAAGATTGCCATCAAGGGACCGACGACAACACCTGTAGGAACCGGCCACAAAAGCGCAAACGTGACGCTCCGCAAGATGTTCGATCTCTATGCCAACGTCCGTCCCGCCAAACTGATTCCGGTTCTGAAGAGACCATGGGACAAGATCGATATCCTGAGCTTTCGCGAAAACACGGAAGATTCTTACGCTGCCATCGAGCATATGGTTTCAAATGAAGTGGCCCAGTGCCTGAAGGTCATTACCTGGCCCGGCTCCGTACGTATCGCCGAATTTGCTTTCAAGTGGGCGAAAGCCAACAACCGGAAGAAAATCCAGTGTGTGCACAAGGCCAACATCATGAAAATGACGGATGGTCTCTTTCTGGAAGCTTTCCGGGAGGTCGCCAAGAAATATCCGGAAATCGAATCCGGTGACATCATTGTCGATAACTGTTCTATGCAGCTCGTGCGCAATCCGGGGCAGTTTGACTGTCTGGTTCTCCCCAACCTTTACGGGGATATTCTCTCCGATCTTTGTGCAGGGCTTGTCGGCGGTCTGGGGTTTGCTCCCGGAGCCAATATCGGCGACAACTGCTCCATCTTCGAAGCTGTCCACGGATCGGCTCCGAAGTATGCCGGAATGAAGAAAGTCAACCCTTCCGCCGTTCTCCTGTCCGGCGTCATGATGTTGAAGTGGATTAACGAACACAAGGCTGCGGAACGGATCGAAAAAGCGGTCGACAAAGTTCTGGCAGAAGCCAAGCATCTGACGTATGACGCGGGCGGTACAGCTTCTACGGACGAGTACGCTGACGCCATCATTCGCGCAATGGACACGGTTTAACCGGAAAAACGGACAGTCTGATCGTATCGAGAAGGAGAGTTCTGCATGTCAACGTTGAACGCAACGACGGGAAGGGCAAAACGCCCCGCCCAAAAAATTACCCTTGTGGGTGTTGACGTTTATGTCATCACGGAAGACGGTATTCCAAAATTTGACGAGTATGGTCCGTTCAAGATCGAATTCATTTCGAATCGCGGAACGAAAGTGTGGCCCGGGTATGTCAGCCCGGATCTGATGCTGGTAAACTGGTACCGTTGCCGTTTTACGGCCACCCGTCCTGTAACGGACAAGGATGTTGACCAGTTTGTGAGCGAGCTGGGCAAAAAATATCTGTGGTCCGCTGTCCAGAAGCTCTGGAATTACGGGGACGAAGCCGGTTACAGCAAGGCTTACTGATGGTTTTGGAGGAGGGAGAGATCTCCCTCCTCCTTAATTTTTCCTGAAAGTCTTTTTGGTCTGATCACCTGTCGCTTCTGAGGTTTTCCTTCTTTTCCACCGACTCCTATGACCCCTTGATCCGTCGATCCAGCGCCCAACGGCTGATGCCGAGGCGGCTTGCAGCCAGCGTCTTGTTTCCTCCCGACTTCTCCAAAACCCGCCTGATCAGGTTTTTTTCATGTTCGGGAAGGGAGTCTTTGCCAATTTCATAATACATCGGGAGAACCAGTTCACTGCCAGCTTCGTTCGATCGAACGGTGCCGGGGGAGAAGCTCTCCTGCCTGACCTGGTTCATGTCGGAGGGAAAGTTTTTGGCTTCCAGCCGGGGTCCAGCGCAAAACATAACCGCCCGTTCCATCAGGTTGGAGAGTTCACGGATGTTGCCAGGGAAGTCATAGGAGAGCAACATCTCCTGGGCATCCGGTGCAATTGTGCGGACATTTTTCCGGAAGGCCTGTGCGGATTCGTAGAGAAAACGTTCGGCCATGGGAATGATATCCTCCCGCCTTTCCCGGAGGGCAGGAATATGAAGGCTGACGACGTTCAGCCGGTAGAAAAGATCCTCCCGGAATTGCCCGTTTTTGACCGCCAGACGAAGGTCCCGGTGGGTAGCGGCCATAAAACGGACGTTGATGGGGTACTGCGCTCCTCCTCCAACCCTCCGGATCTTGCGGTCTTCGATGACCCTGAGGAGTTTGGCCTGAAGATGGAGAGGCAGGTCTCCGATCTCGTCCAGAAGGACCGTGCCTCCGTCGGAGAGCTCCAGAAGTCCGACCTTGCGGGTGGTGGCACCGGTAAAGGATCCCTTTTCATAGCCGAAGAGCTCGCTCTCGAACAGTTCGGAAGGGATGGCGGGGCAGTCGACCTCGATAAATGGGCGTTCACTCCGCGAGCCGTTGTAGTGGATTAATTTGGAAGCGTACTCCTTTCCGCTGCCGGTTTCCCCCTGTAACAGAACCGTGATCTGGTCGTTTGACGCCAGATTCTTGATCTGTTTCTTGAGCGTCCGGCTGACCTCGCCTTCGGCAATCATCCGGTCCAGGGAAAAACGTTCAGATTCTTGCCCGGTCCTGTAACGGGCTTCCTGAGAAAGGGTCAGAAAACGGGAAGCGTTCGAAAGGGCGATGAACAGTTCGTCCATGTCAATGCTTTTGGTGACAAAATCGAACGCCCCGAGCCGCATGGCCTCGACAGCATCCCTGATTGTTCCTCGTGCGGTCAGGACGATCACCGGAAGCTCCGGATCCGCGGTGCGGATTTCCTTGAGGAGTTCGAGACCTGATATTCCGGACATGACCATATCGAGTATCAGAATGTCGGGAGGGGTCTTCTGAAGGAGGGCGATTCCCTCCTCTCCGTTTCGCGCCGTATGGACAACGTAACCCTTGTGTTCCAAGCGCAACGCATAGGCTTCCCTGATCGAAGCTTCGTCTTCGACAAGCAACACTGTCTGAATCATTTCTGCTCCTTAATCCAAAGGAAGTAGGACTGTCACTTCTGTTCCTTTTCCTGGCTCGCTTTTGATCTGGAGACTCCCCTTGTGGCGGTCCAGGATATCCCGGCAGATAGAGAGTCCCAGACCAACTCCTTTTGCTTTTCCGTGAGTAAAAAACGGTTCGTTCAGCCTTCGGAGAACAGATTCCGGCAAGCCTTTTCCGGAATCCCTGACAATGATCGCCAGGCTCCGCTGGTTATGAAAGACGGTATCCTGAAGGACAACTTCGATTTTTCCGCCTTCGGGCATGGCTTCCAGGGCATTCATGAACAGATTGATCAGTACCTGCTGGAGAGGGCCCCTTGCAGCAGTGAGCATGGGGAGGCCTTTTGGGGTTTTGACACGGAATGTCGTGTGGTTTTTTCTGAAGCTTTCCTGAAGAAGGGAGTGGACGTCATGAAGAAGTTCCTCCAGATGAATGGGCTGGAAATCAAAGGTTCGAGGTTTGAGTTCTTTCAGATGCGTTCCCAGAAGTTCATCGATGCGCCTGGCTTCGTCGGCTATAAGACGGACCTGCCTTTGAACTTCAGGGGGGAGTGTGTTCGAGTCTGAAATGTGCGCGGCCAGACTTCCGATGCCGATCAGGGGATTCCGGATTTCATGGAGGATTCCACCGGCAAGTTGTCCGACGAGCTTGATTTGTTCGGTATGCCGCAAGGCTTCGAGCATCTTTTCCCGGTCGGACAGATCCGTCAGAATGGCCAGGAAAAAATGGATCGTCCGGTCCGGATCCATGACAGGACTGATTCTCTCCCACACCAGAAATTCGCTTTGGTCTTTTCTTTTATTAATAAACCGTTCGACGAAGGGTTCACCCGAACGGATTTTTTCCCAGAGGATGTTGTAGAAATCGGGGCCCTGCCTGCCGGAAGACAAAAGGGCCGGTGTCTTCCCGATTGCCTCATGGCGGAAGTAGCCGGACATGCGTTCCATTGCCGGGTTCCATTCCAGTATGGTTCCGTGCTGGTCTGTCAGGATGACACCGTCTTCGACCTGGGCAAACAGCCTTTTGTAAATGGTGAGTTGGGTTTCTTCCCGTTTCCAGCGTTCGAGAATCGTGGCCACCGTATTGGCAACGGTTCCCAGAAAACTGATTTCTCTCTCATCAAACTCCCGAAGAGAGCGGGTGTGCGCTCCCATCACACCGAGGATCTGATCCTGAAACATCATAGGGACACTGACGCCCGAACGGACCTGATGTTCGGAGAGAAGCTTGGACGGGGAAAATCGGGTTTCTTTCAAAAGGTCTTTCACAATAACAGGTTTTTTTTCCTTGATGGCAAACCCTGCCTGGGAAAAATCCCCTCCTTCCTGTACATAGGTTCCGATCAGGCCATTGTTCCATCCGACGCCGGCCAAGAGATGGAGCATATCATCCGAATCTCCGGCGATCAGGATCTTGCAGAATTCCACATTCAGGGCCCGGGATGTCTCTTCTGCAGCGCAGGATGCAATTTCCTGGATGGAAGCGCCATTGACGGAAAGACTCGCTATTTTTCCCAGAACGTCCTGGTATCTTCCGATTGACAGGATTTCCTCTGCCAGCGATTCCATATCTGTCACATCCTGCAGCTGAATCAGAATTTGCGTTTGACCGGAAGGGGAGGGAGAAAGAGGGATGAAATCGCAGTCAAGGACGTGGACGCGGCCTTGGGTGTCCTCTACCCGGTAGCGGATCCGGTTTTGTCCCTCATCCAGGGGACCTGAAGCCTTTTCGAGAAGAATATCGAGGAGCCCGGTTCGAATTCCGGACGGAGAGGCAACCACACTTTGTGTTATCTCGCGGAAGGAGGCTGTCTGATAAAGGATGCAACCCTGGTTGTCGATCAGGCACACGCCTCCGGGCAAACTTGTCCGGATCTCCGGCCTGTAAAGGGAGGGAGACAGCAGGGTAAAAGAATCGTCCGGAGGGAGATCCCGGGAATCTCCGTTGCTATTCAAGAGGTTCCTCCGCCAGGGATTTACCCGGCATCCAGTCAAAAGCACACCCGAAGGGTCAACCGTACGGTGGTGAGATCGGGCCAAAGCGCCCACTCATGGCATATGCTGTCGGTCCATTCGCTATTGAATCACATTTGTCTTCCTGGCATCCATACTACCAGTTGCCACTTGAGCCTCCGGTCAGCCGGAGGAACGCCTCCGGAAGTTCAGTTCAACAGTGAAGGAAGTATCCGGTAGGTCTTCCCGGTGTCGTCCAGCCGGTAAAGAAGGATCCACTCGTTTTGGACCAGATTGCGGATATTGTCATGTTTTTTCAGGATCTGCCGGATCGGTTCAAAAGGGGCTTCCAGTAGAGCATGAAGCCTGAGGGGGTCATGAATCCATCGTTGACCGTCATGAATGGACTGGATGGAAAGCCCTTGGCGGAGATCACCGCCATTGCCTTCCAGTACCCCGATCGAACCACCGACGACATTGTGGAGAACCTTGTTCCCGCTGCCATACCGTTCATTGTCCACTGTCGAGGCAAAATATTGCATGTTAATCCAGTTGGCGACGACCAGCGGCGCCGAGATGATGAGTTCGAGCGTACTGAAATCCGGATCCTGTCGCCAATCGTATTCATGAAGGAAAACGCGTCCATCCAGATTCAATGCGCGGGTCCGGATACGAGGGGCAGCGATGAAAGCCGCGTTTCGCCCCAGTCCCCATTCCGGCCGGGTCTGGGCCCAGTCCCGGGTCCTTTTCTGAAGATTTTTCATGATACTCCAATGGGATTTGGCATGCAGGCCCAATGTCGGGGCTTTTTCCTGTCGGGCCCGTTGTCCGGCTTCTTCCAGGATCTTTTCCAGGGAACGAAGTTCTGCACGATATCCGTCAGGGAGTTGCCCGGTATCGAACAGTCGGATCTGGTCGGTCGTGGTATCGTGCAGTGCCGGCAGAAAAACGGTGTCGTCCGGAATGACAACCTGTTTTTCTGCCGCAAGAATCCGGCGTGTTTCCGGATCGTTCAGGAGTGCCGCGGCGATCCGTGCGCTCACCTCACCCGTCTGTCCCCCGCAGGCACCGCAGTCAAGTCCTGTGGCCTGAGGATTATTGGTGGTGGTGCTGCCATGGCCGACAAGAAGGACAAGACGGGCAAAATTTCTTGTAAGTCCCATATTCTTGAGGATGAATGTTCCTAGTCGCGCCCTGTCCGACAACGGAATACCTGTGTTCTTTCCGCTTGGATCCGGAAGGTTATCATCAATGACTGGAGCCAATTTTTCCGACTGCTCCTGACGCAAGCCCTTCTTGTCCGGATGGGGGGCTGGACGGCTCCATCCGAGACTGTTGGAAACAAGCGTGAGGAAGCTGAAAAGGCCGAAGGATTCGACATAAGAAAAACAGGAAGCCGGACTGGTCTTGAAAATTTTCCAGGTTTTGGAAAGCCGCACATTTCTTCTCCGGATCATCGCCCATTGTTCCACCGTGTCCGGAGGGATGCCGACTGGCAGTTCCTGAATCCGGTAGGAAGGAGGAAAGAGGATAGGCAGGTGCTTCTTTCCTGTTGCCGAGGCAAAGGGGAGAAATTCCAGGGGAACGCCAAAAAATCCGGCAAACCCGAGCGTTTGCCCGTTCGGTGCGAGCGATTCGATGGCACGACGGATAATTTCCGAACGGACATCAATGCAGAAAGCCGCCTGGAAATCCGGACGGAGGTCCTTTTCTTCGAGGGGCTCCGTGGAAGAGATCATATTGAAAAGAGTTTTACGGTAAGACGTTTCGTGGGCGTCCTGAAGGATCATACCGTCAGGGGGAATAGAAGAGTCAGGCGCGTCAAGAGTTTCCCATGCCGGCAGGGTTTGCGTCCATTTTTCCCTAAGCGAGGTGTTGGGCCAGCTCTCGAGGAGGAGATACTCCCAAGCGAGCCGGATGGAGAGGATCTGGAGGGGAGTGTTGTCATTTTTCTTTTCGAGTCCGGCTTGCCAATTCTGATAACGGGCCCAGGAAGCCCAGCCACCGACGCTGGAAAGAAGGGCAAAGAAATACCTTTCGAGAGATTCCAGAGGAATGTTCAGGGTCTGGATACAATGAACGATGGTTTCTTCAGGTGAATCCGGGATTGACCGGACCCTCTCCCGAAAAAGTTTCAGTCCCATGATCGCCGGACTGAAATCGATGGCAGCATATTCCTTCCATGCCCTGAAGAGGGGCTGGTCTGACCAGGGGCTGGACCAGTAGGCTTGTCCCTCGTCAAAGTATCCCGCGCAGAAGTGGCTAATCCGTTCAATCACAAAAGAAGGCCAGTTCTGGTTGTCCAGTTTCATGGCGCAATCCGTCAGAAGATCAGGTGGCGTGGCTCTCTCCCTGTGCTGCTTGATGGCTTCCAGAAAATCCTCTGCCGACAGATTAGACCCTTGATTCTGAAGCGCTTCGGAGATGTCGGACAGCGTGATCTGGCCATCCCGGATTTTTTCGAGATAGTAATGAACCGGCATGTGAAGGTGACTTCCGATCGTGTTGGACAAAAAAAGCTCCGTTGACCT
>Ga0123519_10005996_pt1 | contig 19218 bp, 12 predicted proteins | sample YelNatPaOPRAMG02_FD_87396 | JGI IMG/M metagenome (GOLD analysis project Ga0123519, IMG submission 87396) | Hot spring microbial communities from Yellowstone National Park - Yellowstone National Park OP-RAMG-02 (version 2) | ecosystem: Environmental > Aquatic > Thermal springs > Hot (42-90C) ... | reverse complement strand
GTTTACGCTGCACCCAGTCTACGAAAGCTCCCGGCTACTCGCTTTTCGGAGACGTCCAGCTGCGCTACCGACATAACCTTTGAGGGAGGCCGGCGTATGCGGCAGCCAGGTGCTGTTCAGGCTACTGCCCACGGCCCATTGCCGATGGCTTTCGCGTACCCACATACGCCGCGGCGTCGGTGGCGGCGCTTGTGTGCCGGCGAGGCATTCGCTGCTGGGAACGGCTGTGTCGACGCGGCTACTTCGCTGCAACGAAACGTCACGGAGGCGTCTCGGTGACGCGTGTTCTCTCCTTGTGACAGAGACGTTCGACATGGCACCCACGAAACGGAGACATCGGGTCCACGGAGGTGTACTGTACATAGGTCACATACCGCACGGTTTTTACGAAAGCCAGATGAAAGGCTTCTTCTCGCAGTTCGGACGTGTACGTCACGTGTTCTTGGCACGAAGCCGCCGAACGTGTCGTTCTCGGGGGTATGCTTTTGTGCACTTTGATGACGCAAAAGTGGCTCATATTGTAGCGGAAACTATGGACGGGTACTTGCTGTTTGGAAGACGCCTCGTGGTGCGCGAGCTTCCCCCAGAACGACTACACCGGGCCGCACGTCTCCGAGTGCTGCAGCGATCGCGACCGGTGTCCACTCGGGTTGTGGAACGGCAGCGCTTTCTCCGTGATCAGGCTGCTGTTGGCGCTGCGCAGAGCAACTGCTGCCGAAGAAGGAAGCTGGAGAAACGCTTGGAAAGCCTCGGGGTTCCGTTTTCAGCTCAGGATGTGTGGCGGAGCCGCGAGGTACTCGCACTAGCGGAGACCTCTTGAGCTGGAGTGTACCATGCGTCCGCACGCCGTGCGTTTGACGAAAATGGTGGATCTGTTGATAGCATGCACACATGGGGTGCAGTGTCCGAGTTGCAGTTGCTCAGCATCGAGAGCTTTCGTTGATGTTTGCGTTGCATGCCTGCAAGGGCGCGCCTTCCGGTGTGCTCTGACGAAGCACCCCGGATCGAGGTGCTGCAGGACACGAAGACGCCGAGAACCTGGCCGCTGGCGCTGACAGCCCTCAGGGAGCATTATCATTGGGTTCAAACTGAGTTCGGAGCGAACCCAATAATGTTGCTAGCGATGACCGTATTCGGCATCCATTCCCTTGAAGATATCGAGTCCTACCAACGGGGTGCGTGCTGGTTTCACGTCGACGTAGTGCACGGTGCAGAGGCGCATCGTGGATGCATGGATGCGAATGCGTCCGAGTCACCGACAGCAGGCGCCGATCGCTCCCGTGCACGCATTCACGATGCCCTTTCCGCGGCGTGATGATCGTTTCCCGCGTTTCGCCCGCACTTGCTGCTTCATCCGTGCCGTGATTGCATGCGTGTCGCGTGGAGGCGTTGCGAAAGCAACGCATTTTGTTGCGAATACTCGCATTGTAAAAAGCGAGTTTTTTCGGAAAGCGCGAATCCACGGAAGATTCCATGGAGTGGGTCAGTGGGTCCACCAGGCTACCATCGAATGAATGCGTCTCCTTCGAACGAATAATTGCTGCATGGCGCTTTGCTTCTCGCACGTATCAGGGGACAGAAAAAGCACCGCACGCATTCCAAGGTGACGTTAATCGTAGGCGCACTCCAGCGTGCTCGCGACGACTTGAGAGCGCACGCCGGTGCCCCTGCGTGAACGCGGTCCAACGGGTGGTCACCATTCTCCCAGCGTTGGTGCTTGAAGCGCGGGTTCGTCGCGCAGGGCGCCGGTCTTTCGACGTTATCTTAAGCTTCGCGTACGACGCACAGGTGGGCGAACACCTTCAAAATGACCTGCAATAGGTGCGCGAATGTACTTGTGATGTTTTCAGGGAATGGTGCCGAGTATTTACGCTTGTTGGAGCGAATGCAGTTGAGCGAAGCGCAGAGCAGCTGAGTGCCTCGACGTCAAGAACGGAACGCTGTGGTGCGGAATGCCGATCGGCCGGCAGGTTGTCGAGGCTCATCGCCGTGATTCAGGGTGCATGACCAATCTACTTCAGTAAAAAATCTCTAGATGCGAGCTTGCCCTGCGCAGGATGCCACCCAGCTGACGACATGGCAATTTCGAGACGTCGAGCTTGCACAAGTTTGTACACTGCTCTACGAGAAGCTGCAATGCGTCGTCACTCACTCGGTTACAAGAGGCAACATTCAACGATTCCAAACGATCTGCCGCGAAAGCGAGGATAGCGTGAATAAGTTCGTCATCGATGAAAACGCACCGTGGTAAACTTAAGACCTTAAGTTTGCGGCAGCAACGCAGAAGCATTCGCGCCCCATGTGACGATACTTTCGTATCGCCCAACTCGAGATGTTCCAGATCGCGACAGTATCTGGCTAGGCGGTAAACTGCTTCGTCAGTGACGTGTGCGCACCACGAGAGATCCAGGTACTTGAGGCGCGGCAAGCGTCGTGCCATCAGTGCCACGATGCGATCATCGACAGCCGCAGCATTCACGATATGGAGCTGCTCGAGACTGCCGCATCTTCGAAAGAGCCTGACAAGCGATTGCGACTCTATCTTACCGAGACAGGCGAGGTTCACCACTTTCAATGATGGACAGTGCTCGGCCAGGGCGTCGATGGCGACTCCGGTCACGTGCACACAACATGCGAGGACGATCTCCTGCAACTCATTGCAACATTTCGCAATCTCAACGACCACAGCATCAGTCACTGAGTTACACCAAGCTAAGCGGATGGTGCGAAGATGGCGATTCTCCCGAACCACCTGTATGATGGTTGCATTGGAAACCTGATGGCATTTGGACAAGTCCAGAAGGCTCACCCGCCCTTGCGCGCGCCTAGTGTAGTTCAACACGACGTCGTCATTCACCCTTTCGTAATGTTCAAAGTCAACTTCTCGCCAAAGTCGCGGATCCATGGCTACTTCACGCCATGACCTGTTCACCATGGACGAGTGCAGGCTCAGATCTGGCAAAAGCTTCAGATGGCGGAACACCAGCGCCAAAACGTCCGCTGGTAGGGCATCGATCGTGAGCCTTCGGGCAGCCTGACCGGTGGAGCGCGGCCGCAGCTGTTTTCTACTGAAGGACCGGAAATCTCCTGAACAGCTCGCCTCTTTCTTCCGCAGAGAGCGCCGTTTGTGCGGCGTGCAGAGCGCCGAGCACCCCGCCGAATGCAACATCGACGCCTGCTTCTGGGAGGCGACGGGCGTCATCGTTGCGAGGGGCTCCTCGATGACGTGATCCGCGTCGCAGGGAGCAGTCGACCAACAGCGCTTCGTCGAACGCTGTAACTCCTTCATTTGCAACCGTCTCTGAGCGATCTCGCGTTCATCTTCTGAGTCGATTACCTTGATGTGCGCGAAACCCTCGGCCTCTACAGTACCGCAAGACCCCAACAAAAAATCTATCGAGCGTTCGCGATCGAGCGATGATCTGCAGCTAGGCGTCTGTTCTGTCAGGTCGGAGTACACAACACTCGGCGTAACGCGCTCGGCGCAGTCCGGCGGTTGTGCAGTGACGTCGGCGAGGAACCGCCACCGCCATGTCACGCTGTTCGACCCCTGCCCATACTCCGCGGTTTCCACGAAACCCACACTTGCCGATAGAGATGGCGGCTCTGAACCCGAAAAAGCGTCTTGAAACCCTGATGAAGCACCTGCAAGCGACCCCGGAGTTTCCTGGACGCGGTGAGAAGCTCGCTGCGAACGTCCCGGCGCGTTACTTGAGGTCGGAGGTGCATCCATCGCCAGCGTCGGCTGTGATGCGGCTTCGGGTTCCAGGCCGGGATCACCAAGGCAGTCCACAGAAACAACCTCTTCGTCAAGCTGAGCAGCTTCTCGCTGCAAACGCATTTCCTGTGAACGACTATAAACGCGCTTCCAGTCGGGATAACTCTTGCCGCTCTTCGTCGATGCAAACGACGCCGTCACGTGGGCAGCATCGGTACGCGCTGTCAGCCAGATATTGCGGGTGCGTCACACCGCAGAAGGCGACTGGCGGGGAGCCGTACGGGCGCACCCGCGCGATGATCGCTCCGCGGCCAGCGCGAAGCCAGAGCGCCTCCGACGCAGGGCCCCGCGAATGCACTTCGTTGCAGCGGCTTTCCGACGCCGCGAGATCTGGCTTCAGTTCCTGCAGCCGGTCGCGCTTGCCGCAGCGCGCGCCCCGCTCTCAAGCGATCGATAACCGGTATGGCTGGAGCCACGCCTGCGCCCAGCGAATCCGCCGTCCACGTGGCGCGCGCCTGCCCATCAACGGCAAAACGGCGGCTGCATGCGGCTCCCGCTAGCGCCGCAGCCAAGCGATCCGTTACTGAATCGCGATGCGTCTCAGCGATCCTTGGCCGGAACAGGGGCTCGCGAGGAGCACGCCAATGTTTCTCGCAAAAGTGCTTGAAAGAGGGTTTATTGTTTCCAGAGCATTGATTGACCGATAGGAGACGCTGGAGGAACCTCTGCACCGAAAGAGCTGCGATAACGACGGCGTGGAGGAAAATAAAGTTTCTGAACGTTTGCGTGGCCCGCTGCGGTCTCCACTGTGGACCGCTGCGCGCACTGTTCAGCTTAGCCGGAGCGTCAGTTCCAGCGAATCTGACAACGCTTGACTGCCACGTTCTTGACGAGTGCAAGGCGCACCGCAGTTGAGGCTGTCGCACACAGTCGCGACGGCCGAAGCCGAGGCGAAGACGCCTGCAGGGGCACACGCTGCGGTTAACGTTTCGCAAAGGTGCCGTCCCTGGCACACGACGTACCGAGTCGCGAGCGTGTATAGCAAAACGGCAATCTGGTGGTGAAGCTACCATCGAAATGGAAAAAACTGGTTCAGATAGTTTGGTCGTCGAGATCTCGTCTGGAGAGAGCTCAGAAAGCGACTTGGTGGTGCTGGAGCTGTCAGAGAGCACCACCGAGGAAAGGGAGTTGAACGTCGGAATCCCACGGAAACCTGAAGCAGCGACTCCTTTCCCTGGAACCCGCACGATGACGCAGTGCCGAGCACCAAAGAACAACACCGTCAGCAGAAGCAGTAGAAACGCTTGCCGTAGCGTGAAGAGTGCGCATGTGGACCTGCCGGAGCCCGACATATGCGGCTGTCTGCGCGGGGATCCGGCGTGCACCAGCGCCGCCCAACGGATTGAATACGATTCGCCCAGTCCAATGGATGAGGTTGACATTGATGATTGCCCATCGACTGGCTCTTCAATTGCGACAACAACAACGACTGACGAGCTTCTTCGCGAGTACCCTGGAATGCATGGCGGTACGCTCACCCCCGAGCGGCAACATACACGCACCTCTTTGAGCAGCGACCAAATCGCCATGGAGTTGACGCGTCTGGGACTGCGTGCGGCACCTGCTGGCAGCTTGGCGATACAGCGCTGTGAGTGCGCGTCCGAAAGCGCAGTACCGCTCGCGGATGCGTACCTGGAACGATTTGCAGCGCTTGCGGTCGACGAGGAGGAATCCAAGTCATGGGAAAGCTCGCCTTCGCTTGAACTTGTTGACCAAGAAAGTTGTGATCATGGTCGGAGTCGTAGACGTCGCGGCAAAGCATTCTATGTTGGCAACGGCATGCGCGCGCGCCGAGGCATCCAACAAACATCGCTCATAGCGAATGAGCATCGAGCGGGTACCTTTGAACGCAGGGAGCTTGGTGCATCCGCTGCTGACCGTGATGTCCTGTTCACGCCAGAAAACCGGCCGCTGATGGACGCATCGGAAATGTCGTGCGCGGACCCCAGAGATGCTTCCGACCCGGTGCCCGGAGCGTCGATGCTGGTCGCGAGTCATCGAGCGCTGGATGCGGACCCGAATACCTGGATCGAATCGAAGAGGAGCGCGTCTGCCGTACGAACCCCGGTGGCGTTTACGCCGGGCCTCGAGCTTCTCGAACACCAGCGTCAGGCAGTGGCATGGATGATCGCCAGAGAGCGGGAGAGATCGCCGGCGACCCCTGCGGGCGGGATTCTCGCCGATGAACCTGGTCTGGGCAAAACGCTCACTGCGATATCTCTCATTTTACTGAACAAAGCTGACGCAGACATGCGAGAGGCGCCAGCATCTTTACCGGCGACGTTGGTTGTGTGCCCGTTATCGCTTCTGCGACAGTGGTCGCAGGAAATTCGGAAGAGCACCGTGCAGGGCCTCGGACCCAGCGTTGTCGTCTACCATGGATCCAATCGAGCTGATCTCCGGCCTCAGTTGGGGTGCGCGGATATCGTCCTCACGACGTATGCTGTGCTGTGCGCGGAGAGCCCCCAGTTGAGCCCAGAAAAAGAACAGATTCTGCGCAGCGCTGGACTCCTGTTTCAGTACCGATGGTATCGCGTGATTCTTGACGAAGCGCATAGCATCCGGAACGTGAACTCCCGGGTATCCCGTTCGGCTTGCCTTGTCGAAGCTCGCTCCAGATGGTGCCTCACTGGAACCCCTGTCCAGAACAATGTACATGACGTGCTGGCGTTGCTGCTATTTTTGCGTCATCCGGCATGTTCCAGCATGAAGGCTTACTCGCGGATCTTGAGCAGTGTCTCGGGCACTGCCGACAACGTGGACCACACAGAGGCCGCCGGTTCTCTCGGTCGCTTGCTGTGCCCCGTGCTTCTGCGCCGCTGCCGCGACGACACTGTCAATGGCCGACCGATCCTCGAACTAGAGCCGCGCCACGACACCGTCGAGTACGTGGACTTTTCGCCAGCCGAACGGCATCTCTACGAATGCATGGAGTCCGTTGGCCGCGAACTACTCCGAGATCTCTCGACCAACGACGCGAATCCATCCAGTTTCGTGAACACGTTCGTCCTGATCACGCGACTCAGACAAATCTGTGATCACTATACCCTGTTGAAGTCGTACGTAGAGCGTCTGCGGACCGCTCCGTGCACCGCGGATACCAGCATGCAGGAGCAGCAAGCTCGCAGCACAGTACTGCAAGGCCCCGACGCACCGGATCGAGGCGCTGTCGCATCCGGATCCGGACACGTTGAGATCGACTCGATGTGCGACGCCCCTGCGCAGGTTCCGGATGCGTCCTGCACGCAAGCTGCAGCCTGCGTGCAGGACAACGGACACGCCCCGAGGGCCTGGCACCAACGCGATGCCAGCGCGCCAGAGACAGCGAGGCGCGCGACGCTTCTGGAAGCGCTGATCCGTGCCTGGACGGCGATTGCGCTGCGCGACTCGACGCACGACGGAGGCTCATCGTCGAGCAAGCTGCGCACGCTGATGGCCCTGCTGGATCAGGGTCGTATCCAGGCGCCGACCGAGAAGTGGATTGTATTCTCCCAATGGCCGAGCTTTCTTGATATATGCGAAGATGTCTTGACGGCGCGTGGTCAAGCTGTTTGTCGTCTCGATGGATCGATGCGTCCGGAGGAACGGGAGCTGAATCTTTCGCTATTCAAGCGTCCTGAGTATCCGATTTTGCTCATGTCTCTGGGCGCTGGCGGGGTTGGCCTCAATCTGACGGAAGCGAATCATGTGGTGCTGGTGGATCCGTGGTGGAACCCTGCTGTGGAGGAGCAGGCGATTCATCGCGTGTATCGGCTGGGCCAAAAGAGGTCTGTGCAAGTAATTCGGCTGGTAGTGCGTGATACCGTCGAAGAACGTGTCATGCAGCTTCAGCATGAGAAGAGAGCGCTTTATCAGAATGTGCTTGGTGGGGATCCAGATGTAATGCGTCAACCGAGGTTGACGCTCTTTGACCTGCACTGGCTGTTGCGCTGTTTGTGAGTCTTCGCCAAGGCGACGGTACCGGATGGCAAACGTGCTTATCGTTGTATTCGAGTGAAGCTGCGCCCCTGCACAGCGGCGCCTCGACACGACCGGTACCATGCGCGCGTGAGTATGCAGGCGCAGTAAGCGATCGTTGTTGTCAGCACGAGCGCTGGCGCGTCTGACGCCAGCCCGATACCTGATGCGCATATGGACTCGTTGTTTTGCAGGGACCCTGGTGTGCCAACCGGGGATACTGCAGCGGCAGCTGATGCTGCCCGGAATTCGTGGCTCTCGATTCGAATGGCGACCGATGTGAAGTGGCGTCTGCTCGGAGCATTTGCCGAGATGTTACACAGATGCGCTACCCCGTGTCAGACTAAATAAGAATGGGTACGCAGATTGAACGCGGGCGTTAACGCTAGAGTTTGAGTCTATTTCCTTTGTCGTCAGCATCAGTATTTGCAGGACTTTGCGACCGCCGCCTTTCCTCCTCCTCCTTTGTCAAGGGCTTTGCGTTCGTCTGTCTCCCCTTTGCCTCCGAGTACGTTCCAGCAGCCGAAGAATATTGATGACAGCGTTCAGGTCCCGGTTTGCAACTTTCGGCAGCTGTCGGTGCATTGCACAAACTGATGGAAGCTGCAATCTATGCTTGATGTGCTCATTTCCTCGTTTTATTCTATACAGGATCGGTTCTCGCATCGCAGAAGTGACTTTTGACCGCTGTCACGTGTTCCTGGAGACCGCCAGCAGAGCTGCTCGTCCGAGCGCCGTCTTGTGGCACGCAAACGCTTGCATCATCGCCCGGTACATGCCCTTGACGGGCACAGAAGGCTAAGCTCAGTGGCTTCTTCGGATTCCGCACCCGGTGTCGTGCCCGACGAACGCGGGCTTCCTCTGGGCAATCCCGTCGGCGAGTACCCAGTCCGCTGCACACGCAAGTGAACGCTCGCGCATTCGATAGAGGATTTGTGGAACGCGATGTTGTTCATGACGAATCAAGTACCGGAAGGAAAATCCTGGCTTAAGATCAAATCCAGAAATTTGAACCGTCTAAGCTCTCCACTCGCGACTCGTTGACGCACCCTAAAATAGAAGCGATCGCTGCGATCACTAAAGTCCGAGGATGCAACTTTTTTCCACGCAAACAGAACCGACGGGGGCATGTGGAGGCATCTCATGTGACCGGTATAAAGCTGCTGCGCTCGAATGCCATTCCGTCGTCGGCCACAAGGAGAGGAAGGTTTGTGCTTCGAATAGAATCGATTATTTGCTATGAAAAGTTCAGTGACCTTCCAACATGCATTCATGAACAAGTCGTCGAGAGATGACACCGACTGTGATTTTTCGTCGTTCATTCGGGGGCGCAAATGGCTCCGCCCATGAGTTGTCGTGAAATAGAGAGTCGGAAAACTTGAAGCATGCATGGCCCTAACATGCTTCACGTCAGGAAAGAAGCGCGGATTCTTGTACGTATGAATTGGATGATGATATCGGTTATTTTACCAATGCTTGTCTGAGGGCGTCGCGAAGCATTTTGATTCCGGCAAGGTAATTCATTCCAGCTGCGTTGCTTCGTTGGACCTGCCCCGTGCAAACGACCGAGAATCCAAGAACTACATATGAATGCGCAAGCCGTTCTTGAAACTATTCAAATGCCGAGGCAGAACATCTGAAAATCTTCGGATAATGAGCGAAATTCAGGAAAGGAGCGAGCAACTCAGTGTTCCATATTCATCTGACACTATTCTATGGGATGCGCCTTGATGTCTAGGTCTTTGTCGTTCAACGCCGAATCGCTCTGGTCTGGATACCGCTGAATCGAGCGGGTGGTACCAGAGCGCCTGCCGTGGCTGGTTCGTTCGCTGCTCGCTCGAAATTGCGGGCGTATGGACGCCACTTGGAAAACTTGGACGTGTCCGTTTCAAGATGCGGTAACCATCTGCATGTGAAAAAATGGAGCAGGCACCGTGCATCTGCCCTGATACGATTTAGAAAGAATCACAATATACGCACCTGACCTTGCCTTGATGCAAAGGGAAGCTGGCGTAAAACCCCCGTACGCCTCAGAGGATGACGTATCGTGTCGTATGAAAGAATCGAACTCGGGTCATCGATACCAGTAACTCGGTGCAGCACGCGCGCATGGAATGAAGCCGCACCGCCAGTGGCACTTGTCGATGCGCGTCGTGCCTCGAGCGTGCTAGATCTCCCAGGTGCGCATATCGACCGCACTGCACAGAAAAAAGATCAGAAACTATCCACGAACGAGCAACGATAGAACGAGTTCTTTGCCCCTCTACGGCAAACATGAAGAAGGGGAAATGGTTTCCTTTTTGTCGAAACTTTACCTTAGAGGTGGAAGATCCCGCGAACCGGACAAGTCTGCCGGGCTGGTGCTTCGTGCTCTCTCCTGTGGCTGTTGCGTTAGTGAGATCTGACCAACTCGGCCGCAACGCAGTGTATTCTGGGACTCGGAGCGCCGATGTTGCGTCTGGGCATCGCCCTGGTCGCAGTGGACTTGTAGTATATCGCTTCGCGCAGTCGGACACAGTAGGTCTGTCTGCGAAATTTGCAGGCTCCCAGAATGATCGTGTATACCGACCCTGTGTCGGATGATCCAAGCCTCGAGTCGAAGTAGTCAATGGTGTGGCAAATCCGGTCCTGCCTCTATGAAATATCTGCTCCAGCGGTTTCGGCTCTGTTGTGGATGCTGCAAGGCATGCACTTGACACACAATATAACCTACAAAACGACCAGTATATCCGAGCTGAAGGCCAAGGAATGGAACTTGAAGGTAAAGTGCATCATCATGGACGCTTTTTCAATTACGAATACCCATCTCACAATCTGGGATCCCTGGTCCATGGACACGAATTTGGTCATCGGAAAAACATCGATGCCGTGTGCGCGTGCGCGCTCCTGCCACGAGCCCAACGGGCGATACACTTCTGCGAGTGCTTGGTACGTTCTCTGAACGAGCGCAAGGCACGGTGCACTGACGTTACTTGAGAAGCAAGTCAAGACTGAAGAGTAGTTGGCTTTGCGCTTTGGTAGTAGAGTGGAGCGGGAGTAGCGTAACCGCGTGCAACCACAGTGGCCGGTATTTTTGGAGTTCTGTATACTGCCCACTTCAGGGAGTGACCTGAACTCGCGTTCGACATGTCGCTCACTGGTGAGCGGCCTCCGTACTCTGGCGTGACGGAACCGCCAAAACCCCCGCCGCTCCAACACGTGCAGGACGGTCCACCGCCGGGCGGCTATCCGCGGCTGGACGTTCGGCGGAACCTGCCGCGGAACGTGGGGCCCTCGGCTACGGCGCTCTTCCTCGGGAGCGCCCTCGTTATGGCATATGGTTTTTGGCGAATGGGCAACTATAACTTACACCGAAGAGAACTTCTCGAGGAACGTCGTCAAGTGCGGGCGGCTTTAGCGCCGTTCCTACAGGCAGAAGAGGACGAGCGGTACCTGAAAGCAAAAGCGCAGTGGGAGGCCTGGGAAGCCAAAGTGATGGAACACGTTCCTGACTGGGAGAAAAAGAGGGAGCCTATTTACAAGACTCGAAGTCATGGGCCGACCTATGTTTTTCCTTTCTAAGAATCTGTGTAAACGCAGGAGGCTTGTCGATCGATCTGTCCATCGTGCCACAGAGAGGTGTCTCCAGGGCGTGCATTAGCACGGCGAGCTGGGACGGCGGAATACGCGAGTCTTGGGTGGATCGTTTGGATCGACTCCAGGAAAGAGTGATACGGTCGGGTATCTTCCTGCTTGCTGCCTGTGTCATGGACTAGTGTGATCGTATGGTCAAGCGATGTCGTGCACGAAGCGGAGGTCGTGCGCAACGCGGCAGCGCTGCGGCGTGCACCATCTTGCCCACACGGAAGCATCCGCGTGCGAGCGGGCGCCTAGGCATTTCGGGTGTGCGTCCCGGGACGCAGACGCTCCATGACGCGTGGCTGCATTTGCAATGTGAAGCTTCTCGTGAGCGAGTGGCCATGTCAGCTGGACTAGTGCGGGCGCAGTGCATTAGATAGAGCGCGCTGATGCAGCCTTGATCGTCGAGGTTAGGCGTGCGGCCTCACGAGCTCATTTCGCCACAGGTGCTGACGCATCGTACGAGAAATGCGGGGAAGTGGTACGTTTTTTGACTTGGCAGGGAAAGGTGCCCTTGAGGCGTGCTGGTCTGTGGTGCGTGCACTTGTCTGGCTTTAGTGATCGTGCACGTTGCTCTGTTCGTGTTCACGAGCTGAATCGGGTACAGGCATTGAGATTTGCGACACGCAATGGACTGCTGCGCTGAAATGCATAGCGGACCCGATTATCGGCGAGCAGTTTTGATGCTGGAGCGTCCCTGCTCCACGAGACGGATGGTGCGCCCGAGACCAGGAGGCTGCCTTGCGCTCTGTTGATGCGCATCAGCATTGTTCTCACTGGTATTGAGATCGGTGCGCAAAACGAAGTGTTGAGTGGTAAAGTTTCCCCCAGGATATCACGAGCGTGTCAGCAACCTGGATGCATGGACGAGATCACCGCTGTTCACGGGCGTGTAGTCCAGAAAGGAGCATCCTTGGAGAGCTCTGCGCCACAGCCCACGAGACGAAAGCACTCCGAACGACTAGGCTTCGGGGAGTGAGCAGGAAATCCAGCATTCTGTCAAGTTCATGCAAAGATGTCGCTGCGTTTCCGTACGAGGAGTTGTGACATTTGCAGAGCCATGGAACTACACAACTGCGCGCGAGGTGGTTGATACAGGCACTAGAGCGCAGTTGTGGTCGCGGTCGGATCAGGATGGGTCCTCTAACTCGTTACCAAACAAACGCGATTCTCGTGGAAGTCGTCTCGAATTCCCAGAAGACATCCCCGAGTTCTCGTTTATGCGACAAGGCAGCGCCTGGTCATGTGGACCAACTGCTGACATTCAAAAAGCACGTTATGTGAGGACTCTTGATACGGCTTGACACGGTCTACACACGCATAAGCTACTCGCAGTGTGGGTGGGGCACCCAGAGGTCACCGCGCCCCAGTGTACCTCGAACGACATTGGGGAGCTGCATTACGCGGGTACCACTGCAATCGGTACGACTGGTGCTGAGATCGGCTCCTGCAGCAATGGGCGGCGGCGCTTCATCCCTGAAAAACTGGTGACAAACAGACGACGCCTTGAACGCTCCACGCATTCAAACAGGATGTTTATGGGTTCCGAGAGCCGGGGCAGGATGCGATGGCGCCAGCGGGCATCGCCCCGGGGACGCACCAATGACCGCACGGTGCGGTACGGGCCATGACATGTCGACTGCATGCGAGCCAGCAGGCTGGTCAGTCGTCAGTAGAACCCGAGCGCTGCGTAGTTGACTGCAACTGTACATGTATATCCTCTCCATGATGAATCTGAGCGCATCCTCTGGCATGAAACAATGCCTTGCATATAGTACTGAAAGGAAGGCAGATGTGCGCTGCTGATCGCGGGCGCACGCGACTTGGATGCACAGCAGTGATGCCGTTCACGTTTCCTTTGATCGAACGTGTGTACTGACTAGGGATCCCCGACAGCTTGCTTGATATCAGCGATTGGAAAAGCATCTGTCGATATACATCCGAGCTCCAAATTGAACTGCCCAATATTTCCCCACGGAGAATCTGGTTACTAACCATGTTCCATGACCCGCCGAGTCTTCCAGAAGCATCCACAATAGTACCGCTAGCGCCGGTGCAGAAGCAGCACGAAGACAGAACGACTCTGCCGTACCACTGGGGGCATCGGCCCGAGACGCACCGACACTGTTGCCGTCGCTGTGCGAGCACCAGCATACATGCAGCAGACGCTCGGATGCAGGTGCTGCGAATTCCCTGCTTGTTCGTCACAGAGGATGCGTGAACATCACCAGAGATTCCTCCAGAAAGTCCTATGAGGGAAACAAGCTGCAACATTCTTCATCGAAGATGCAGAGTGTGTTGCTGTGGTGTTGCGCGAGCGCTGGACGTACCGAGCAAGCACTCAAGCTGCGGTAACAGGGGTACCCGTTCCAGCACCGTACAGCGTGCTCCCCAAACTGCGAATGCGTCAACGATGCTGAGCAGAGCATGGGCGTCATGACGACCAGAGCCACAGGGTTCGTAAAACGCTCCCTCCGGGCGTACCTTTTGAAGAAAACGGACGTTTACACCGGACCTGACAATGTTCTTAGTCATTCCAGCGCTTTGAGTTCATCATGCTGTCTTTCTTGTTCTTCACACCAGATCCGCCAAAAGTCTTCTTGCGTTCTTCGTGCAACTGACCGTCACCCGCCCGCGCCATGGCCTCCACTGGCGCCGACTTGATGTCGGTCACACCGGCGATGGCGCGCTCGCGAAGTCGCTGGCGCAACTCCAGGTGCTGTTCGCAGTAGAAGCGATAATCACCATCATAAAACTCCAGTTTGCCATTTTCAATGGCAATGACACTCGTGGCCACCTGAGACACAAGGTAGCGGTCATGGCTCACGATAACGAGCGTACCGTCGTATTCCTGGAGAGCCTCCTCGAGGCACTCGCGACCCTCAATGTCCACATGGTTGCCTGGCTCATCGAGAACGAGCAGATTCGCCGGCTCGAGCAGGATCTTACAAAGCGCCAGGCGCGCTTTTTCGCCGCCACTCAGTGAACCAACTTTCTTCTCCACTGCATCGCCTTTGAACAGAAATCGTCCGAGAAGCGCACGAATCTGCTCGTAGGGCATGTTTGCCGGCGCGGCTCGCTGCATTGTTTCAAGGATCGTCAGGTTCATATCCAGTGCATCTGCCTGATTCTGCTCAAAGTATGCGATCTTGGTACCGTACTCGGCGATCGCCACCTCGCCTTCTGTCGGAGCCTCTATCCCGCAGATCAGCCGAAGCAACGTCGACTTGCCGCTGCCGTTCGGGCCCACAACGGCGATGCGATCTCCCCGCTCAATCGTAAAGTCGACATTACGGAAGAGCGTACGGTCCCCGTAGCGCATGGTGACCGAGCGAAGCGATACCAAATCGCGAGCCGAACGTGGCGCCGATGGAAAGCGGAAACGAAGCATTTTTTCGTTGCCTGGCGGTGGCGACACGAACTTCTCCGCGGCCATGAATTTCTCGAGTGCTTTCTCACGGCTCTTGACTTGCGATGCCCTTGCAGCATTGTTCTTGAAGCGGTTGATAAACGCCTTTTGCTCTTCGATGTACTTCATCTGGCGTTCATACGCGGCTTGCCATGCAGCTATACGCTCTTTTTTCTGTTTCAGGAAGCTCGTATAGTTACCGACGTACTTCACAGTTTCACCTCGCTCCATCTCGACCACTTTGTTGCATACACGGTCGATGAATTCTCGGTCATGCGACACAATCACTAAGGGAATCGGGAGCGAGCAGAGGTAGTTTTCCAACCACTCCACAGAATCTACATCAAGATGGTTGCTCGGTTCGTCGAGAAGCAGCACGTGCGGCTCATGGAGAAGCACTTTGCCGAGGCCTATGCGCATTTTCCATCCACCGGAGTAAGATGCAACCAGCTTCTCGGGATCATCCCGGGAGACGAAGCCCAGAGCGGCCATTACGCGATCCACTTTCATATCTATGTTGAAAGCACCAACCCGCTCGCATTCTATGCGGGCACGCTCTAGCTCTTCCAGAAGCGCACCGAGGCGATCGGGATCGTGCGCAACGCTGGCGACTTGGTTCTCCAGCTCGTGATATCGGGCGAGTGCCGCATTTGCCTCCGTCAGAGCAGAGGAGAGTTCCTCACGTAGCGTTCGCGTCGGATTCAGGTCGTCATGGAACTCTTGACGCAGGTAACCCACACGCAGGCCTGCGGGCGAGCGCACAACCTCGCCTTTTGTCGGCTCTTGCAGTCCAGCCAGGATGCGCAAAAGAGACGTTTTCCCTGAACCGTTCTTTCCCACAATAGCAATACGATCGCCCATGCGAATGTCAAGTTCTGCCTTTTTCACAACGACCTCTCCCCGATATGACACACTAACATCCTCCAGACGAAGGAACACTGACTCGGCCGTGATGTCATCACCGGCGTCGGCCCTGAGGTTGAGGGCGGCGCGCCCCGCGGCAGTTGAGGTGCTCTGGGACTGGCGCTTCTGGCGAGCATTGTTTCCGGAGCTCACATCATCTTCCGGAACCTGCTCCGAGGATTCCTCCGAGCCCGCGTCCAACACTGTCTCCAGCGGGGGCGAGTCGCCCGTAGCAACGGTCCTGGAAGCTTGTTTCGATTCTTCCGTGGCTGCAGCGGGTCGCTGAGTTTCCCTCTCAAGAGAGTGCACGGTCTCACCAGTAGTAGCAGTTAACTTTCCGTTGCGTTGAGGGTCCGCCGGAGCTGCTATCCCGTGCTCTGCGTTTTCAGAATGCGACGCTTTCACTGAGCCTTCATTTGGTGCTGCAGCGCGCATCGCCGAAGTCACGGTTGAAGCTTGTGCCTTTGATTTTTTGCCTTTTTTCCCCTTCTTCGGCTCCGTGAAAAGGTCTTCGAATCCTTCGAGGACCTCAAACCCATTGACAGAAGCTTGGGCCTTTGCATCAGAGGTGGGTGCTGGTTTTGTTTTCGGAGTCACTTTCTTCTTGTTGGACGTTAGGAGCAGGTCTTCGAACCCTTCCAACACCTCAACTTCTTCCTCGCTGACGAACGAAGAACCAGATGAGCCTCCGTCGCTCGTTGCCGCTAGACCACTAAGCTCCCGACGAGCGGATCCTGAAGTAAAGGCACCAGTGTTATCGTGGTGCTTCTTGCCTTTGCTCTCTAGGCTTAGCGCGGTGCGCCGACCTAAACGAAACCGCTTCGCGTGCGGAACCCACCGCCGGCTATTCAGAAGGAGCGCGTCCTTCGCGTCTTTGCCTAGAAAACTCCCTACTCTCGCCGTTCCAAGTATATTAGAGACAAAAGCGAGTTCCAGTTCCATTCCAAAGCTCGGTGAGGGCAAGCCTAGAACTGCCAAACGCATAGGTGCGTCTGCCCGGCTAAAGCGCCAGCGCGAGGCAGTCGAAGTTCGGCAACACAAACCCGACGGGAGCGCAGCCTCTCGCGTATGCTCATGTCCATATGTTCCAATTACATACAGTATTCGCGAGACCTGCTCACGACGGCGTTCACCAGGGCATCGACTGGCGATCGCGATTGCAGCTGCTAGGTGTGCATTGTCTCATTTTATTTCAATGCACCCATGCCAGTATCAAAGTGGAACGGATCCACTGAGCGATCGGCGAGTGCACTCACGAGAACTGCATGCGGTTGCGCCAGACGTCTTTCTTGGCACAAGCGTTTGAAAGATTTTCCTGCGGCTGCCTCTTTTCCTTCTCTGTTAAATCCGGCTTTAAACACAACGCCTCGGCCTGTCCTTGCAGCTCCGGTTGAAGCAGTCGGTTTCTGTTGATGGCAGCGTTCAAGCCGAGGTTTCGGAACTAGCGTATGGGAATGATATTCGTGCGCAACAGCCGGAAGCAGCTAAATCGGAACTTGAACGCTGCCTTCAACATACGTCGACTGTTAAGAGCGGAACTTGATGGAACGGAGAGATCGACATAGTTCAATTCGGAGATAATGGGGAAGAAAAGCAGACAGTTGTATCAACACCTCATATAGACTGAGGTTGATAACGCTGGGAAGCGACACACAAACTTTAGGTTGTAAGCACGTCTTCGCTAGGCAGAACATCAATCGCTTTGGTCGTACAAGGGCAGCGAAGAGACTTGGCGGGTCCAGCTGACATGGTAGAGTCCATCTTCCAGGCCTCTCGAGGCAGGCGATTCCCCCAGACCGTATCCTAAACGCAGACGCTTGTCCAGTGCCTGTGAGAGCTTCGCCATTCGGAGCAGCGGACGTCGAGCTGCCAGCACCTGGCCATTCGCGCGGGGGTCCGGGTATTCAGGGTCAGAACCCGATGCACCTTACCAGAATCACCGGTCGCGCGGTTACTGGAAGCGTCTCGGAAAGTAACGAATGCTCCTTGCAAGCAAGTACTGCAATGCACCGCAGTCGAACAAGTATTTGTATCGGGAATTGGATTTCGAAGGATCCAGCGAGCGTTTGTGTTTTTTATTTGACAAAATGTCTACACAGGCCAGCGGTTCCCGATGCCACCGTTCGCATGCCGAGGCGATCCCAAGTTCGGGTATCGACCGCGCTATGGAAAAAGGGATAGAAACCAACCATGAAATAGCAACTTGATAACAATTTCGTTCGAACTGCATCGTCAGCGTTCGAAAGGGGGAAAACTTTCCGTTTTTTCAAAAGATTATTTTCTAGGCGGAAGATCCCGCGAGCTGGACGAGTCCACCGGAGTTTTTGCTCCGTATTCCTCTGCAGTGGCGGGTGCTGTAGTGACATCTGTGCAGCTCGTCCGCAACGCAATTCACTCTGGGACTAGGGGCAGGTAGGCTGCGTCTGGGCGTCGCCCCGGGTGCACTGGACTCCTAGTATATCGCATCGCATTGCCGCACGCAGAAGCTCTACCTGCGCGGTTTGCAGGCTCCCAGAATGATTATGTACTCCGACCCCGTTGTAGGTGAACAGCGCTTCGAGCTGACGCGCTCAGCGGCATCCCAAAGCCGTGCTGCTTCCATACTGCATCCGTACCAGCAGTGTGCGCGCTGCAGGGGGCGGCGCTCGAAGCAGGTAGTCGGCGCACAACAGAATGTGCGAAATAACCAGTATATCCGAGAACAGGTCATGGACATTTGAGGTAGGGTACAGCATGATGGACACTTTCCCGAAAGCCAATACCCATCCCGCAATCTAGGATCCATGGTGAATGTAAACGGTTTGTCAGACAAAAAATGAGACAAGAAGCGCATGTAGCCGTCGAATGGAAGCGCCATCCTTCTTATTCGTAGACTTGACTGGAAACACGCGATGCGGCATTCGGAGCGTGCACTGTTGCCGGGGACTTGTCGCATGCACGAAAACGGCATGGCATCGCGGCATCAGCGTGTTACGATAGCGTCCAAGATGTATTCGCGTTCAAGTCATAGCAAAGTATAGTCTTTGAATCCGATCGTTTTTCAAACCTCAGTTTAGTGTGCTCAATGGGTTTTCGCGCTTTCCAGCAGAAGCGTTCATAGTGCGTTCTTTTCCAAAAAATATAAGCAAGTCATTGATATGGAAGTGGAGGATTTCGAAGGGTCGGTGTCGCCAGCTGCCAGAGAAAAACGAAAAACATTGCCGAGTCCAGAGGAGCAGGCGAAGATGAAGGAGCTGCACGAAGGCGACAGTAAGATGAGATGGTAGCGAAAGCCTGTCTTCTAAAGTATACCAAGGATCCATACAAAAAAAGTTACGAGAGGCCATCAGAAACCGTGTCGAGTCGTACTCCTTGAGAATTATAAAGACTTCTTCTGAACTGATGCATATGGCGAGGGAGATGTATCGCGATATGACGGACATCAAAACATTCGAGGTTCCGAGAGAATTTTTCAACAAGACTTTTATTCGCCACCTGATGCTTGGCACAGGGGAAGCGTCGAGGAGAAATGAGAGAGTGCATGCCGTCCACGAAAATCACCCCGAATACCGCT
>Ga0123519_10005987_pt1 | contig 19233 bp, 17 predicted proteins | sample YelNatPaOPRAMG02_FD_87396 | JGI IMG/M metagenome (GOLD analysis project Ga0123519, IMG submission 87396) | Hot spring microbial communities from Yellowstone National Park - Yellowstone National Park OP-RAMG-02 (version 2) | ecosystem: Environmental > Aquatic > Thermal springs > Hot (42-90C) ... | reverse complement strand
GCTTCCTGAACTAAAGTCTCGGATTTTTTTTTACCTTCGTTTATCAACTCCTGAACTTTCTCTTTGGTTTGAGAATAATATTCATCCAGATCTTCTTTTAAGTCAGAAGCTTTGTTTTTAATATCCTGTCTTAGTTCTTTACCGCTTTTGGGAGCAAAGAGAAGAGCAACTAACCCGCCAACAACACTGCCAGCGAGAAATCCAATTATTAATCCTTTTGCCACGCCTTTATCAGAAGCCATTGCTTCCTCCATTTTTGGTCAAAATTAAGTATAACTTGACTGAGTTTCAAGAAACTAAGGAATTAAAAAAATAAAAGAATTTTTTATTCTGAACTTTCTCCGTTTGCATCAATTTCAAAAACTTTTTTATGAACAATTTTCTTCTGAAAATAAATCAGTCCAATTATTCCCATCAAGATTGCAAACCATAGAGTTGCAACTCGAATCAAAAATGTTGCAACAAACGAAATGTTTAATGGAATTTTTGTTCTAACCAATAACAAAGTAAGACTACCTTCAGTTGGACCAATGCCGCCAGGAACAAGCAATAATCCACCAATTATTGTCGAAAATGAATAAACGAAAAGTGACCAGAAAAATGTTGCTTCGGTATTGAAAACTTTAAGAATTACATATAATCCAAATGCTTCAAAACCCCAGGCAATTGATGCTAAAATCAACATTGAAAAAAGTGGAACTGGCCTTAACAACTTATAAGAATTTTCGTAAGCAACTAAAATTTTCTCGCTGATTTTGTGCAAAAGCTTCAATTTGCTCATATATTTAATTACGGGTTCTGCAAATGGTCGGTACGACAAACCAAATAAAAAAGCTCCAAAGATGATGAGTGTAATTAAAACAATGTTCCTTCCAAAATCAAAATAAATTGCTCCAACCATCGCTACCATTAAAAGTGAGACAAAGTCCCCAAGTCTCTCAACTAAAATCACTGGTGCCGATTTATGAATAGAAGTTCCATTGTATTCTTTAATTAAGTATGACTTAAGCAATTCTCCAACTTTTCCTGGAGTGATTGACATAATTAAACCACCAAAAAAAATCGAGTAGGAAATTTTTCTTGGGATTTTTATATCAAGAACTTTTAAGTAATAATGCCAGCGTTCAAATCTTAAAAGGTAATTAAAAAAACTGAGTAAAAGCACAAGTGGAAAATATCGGAAATCGAAAAGTGAAAAAGCTTCAAGCAGTTTATCAAAATCAATGTAAAGAGAAAATCCGAGATATACTGCCGCTGCTATTACAATTCCAATTATAATTTTCTTCTGAAGATTTTTCATAAGGTCTCTACTTAAACCAAAATTAATTTTTTAACGATTAAAGGAAGTAGCTCTCTACAAATTAAGAAATTATTTTGTAACGGAATTTAAAATCAGATACAATTTTTGAAGTGGTAATCCAACTACATTGTAATAACATCCATTGACTTTACTAACGAAAACTGCTCCTAAATCATCTTGAATTCCATAAGCACCGGCTTTATCCATACAACTGCCTGTCTTAATATATTCATCGATTTCTGCAGGATTTAATTTTCGAAAAGTTACAAATGTTTTCTCGTAATCTGTGATTTTTTTCCCATTCAATTGATTGATCACACATATAGCCGTATAGACAATGTGAGTTCTTCCACTCAAGGTTTTAAGCATTCTCTTTGCATCATTTTCTGAAATTGGTTTTTCAAGGATGTGATTATCAATCACAACAATTGTATCAGCTGCGATGATGATTTTGTTTTTAAATTTCCGATTAGCTGCCTCGGCTTTTTCCTCAGCCAACTTTTTTGCGTAAGTAAGTGGTTTCTCCCCTTTATGATTTTCTTCAATTTGAGGATGGAATACTTTGAAATTCAATCCGAGTAATTTTAAAAGTTGTTTTCGACGAGGTGATTGAGATGCTAAAATGTATTGATACTTTTTAAGGCTCTCTAAACTCATCTTGATCAAGTGAAAGGAAATAAATAACGGATTGCATTATCTGAACATTGCCTTAATGCTTCCCCAGGTTCTCTTCACACTTGAAACACTATGAAAGATTGAGATCTCATTTGAATAAGAAACTGAACCATTGTAATCAACGATTTTCAAACGATAGTAATAGATTGAACCCAGAGACTTAAAGGCAGTTTCATCAATGAAAGTGTAATAAGAATTGTTTCCTTTTGGTTGGATAGTTGCAAGTGGGATATAATCACTATTCAGAGATTTTCTTTCAATCACATACTCCTTCACAGCACTTTCTTCACGGCTTTTCCACTCAAGAAAAACTTTATCGTTTTCGCTTTTGCCTCTGAAGAATTCAAGAGTTGCACCAGCAAAAACCAGAGTAACTAAACTTAAAATGAATAATGTTGTAATAGCTTTTTTCATACACTGCAAAATTAAGTGATGATCAACTGAATGTCAAATATTCTTAGTAATTCAATTGCTCTAATTTGAGTTGAATTTTAATATCTAAAAGTTTTTCAATGATTTTCTTTCGCTTTTCAGCAGCCCACAATTCTGTTTCAGGTGGATAGGTTAAATATCTCAAAATCATTACAAATGAATTATTTCCCCCTTCAGGAATGACCTTAATATCATTGATCAAAGCTGAGTGAGTTTTCTCAAGTCCATCGGAGAGACGAAGTATAGCAGAAAGTATTTGTACTTTCCTTTTCTCTTCTTCAGTTAATTGAGCAAAATTTGAATGTTTCTCTTTCGGTGTCGCTTTTCGATGATAACGAGCGATATTAGCAATTATTTCAATTTCCTTTTCTGTAAAACCAACCAGATTGGCATTTCGAATGATAAAATAAGAATATTTGTGATGTCTTGCTGCTGAAATGTAATAACCAATATCATGTAAGATCGCTGCATACTTGAGCAATTCCCTTGCATCTTCATCAAGATTGTGAACAGGTTGTAACTCATCAAAAATTTTCAGGGCAATCTTCTGAACTTGCAATGAATGTTTTAAATCAACATTATAAGACTTTGCCAGTTCAATTACATTTTTAAGCTTTTGCTGTTTTAATTTTTGATCTTCTTCAAGATTTTCTTTCAATTCAAAATCTTTTCCATAGATTTTTTCAATTGCATCTATGATAATTCCTTCTCGCAAAGCATAAGCACTTACTGTAATCCTATTAATCTTTAAACTTTCCATAATGACTTTTAAAATAATAGTACCAGGAACAATAATTTCAGCTCTTTTTTCATCAAGTTGAGGGATCGATTGTAACTCGTCTAAAGAAGTGGCGGATAAAATCTTTTTAGAAATTTTTTCAAATTGTTTTGAAGTGAATTGCTGACCGTGAAAAGTTTTAAATTTTTCTTTATCAGAACCTTCCAGATACAATAACCTTGCAACTGATTGAATTTGTCCAGATGTACCAATTACTTCTTCAAATCCGAGATCTTTTATTGGCTTAAGATTTTGTTGAATAATTTTCTTCACATAAGTTTCACATTCATCTTTTTCTTCCCTTGAAAAATTTCTCCCTTGATCAAAAAACATTTGAGTTAATCTAACAGCACCAACCTTAAAACTTCCAGCAAACAGAATCTTTCCTCTTTTACCAACAAGTAATTCTGTGCTTCCACCACCGATGTCAATTAGAAGGATTTGTTTATCGTAAACATTAAGTCCCTGCAAAACACCAAGATAAATCAAACGAGCTTCTTCATAACCAGATACAACATTAATCTCAATTCCAAGATTTTGCTTGACATAATTAATAAATTCATCACGATTTCTTGCCTCACGAATTGCACTTGTAGCTATTGCATAAACAGTCGCATCGTACTCATCTATTTTTTGTTTAAAATCTTTCAAAGCTTTTATTGCTCTTTGAATTCCATCTTCTGTCAAATAATCTGTATCTTTTCCTGACCCAAAATTTATTCTTACAACTTCTCGCTGTCTGTATAAAATTTCAAAATTCTTTGCAGCTTCAATCTCTTCTATCGACTTGAAACGATCTAAATTTTTTAATTCAACTATCACCAGATGAAATGAATTCGTACCTAAGTCTATTGCAGCAATTCTTTTTGGATTCATTTTTCCTTTTTCTCTTTTTGCTGTGAGAATATAGCGTCAATCAACTTGATTACATCATCTACTTGAATATCATCAATTGATGCACCCTTCTTTATGTAAAATTTATTTTCTCCAACTGGTACCCAAATTTCAGGATCTGTCGGACCGAACAAAGCAATTAATGGAGTTTTAGTCGAACCAGCAACATGCATTATGCCTGTATCATTTGAAATAAATAAATCTGCTTCATCGATTATTGCTGCTATCTTTGGCAGTGGATAATTTTTTAAAATTATAGGCTCTCTATTTAATAAAGGTAAAATTTGTTTTAATAGTTCTTCATCCCAATGACCAATTGTAAGAAATATGAACGAGTTGTACTTATCGTAAAGGTAATTAATCACCTCAGCAAATTTAGAAACATTCCAGCGATTTGGGACTTTTCCAGCACCAATATGAAGCCCAACTTTTTTACCATCCACTTCTGAAAAAAAATCTTTTGCGAATCTTCTATCTTCATCATTGACTAAAATATGCTCGGATAAGTCTTCAGTAAAAATTCCAAATGGCTTAAGTATATCCTGAATTTTTTCAGAAATATGCCTTCTGTCATTTTCACCACAACCAACATCAATTGAATAATCAAACATAAAAGAATAATTATTTGGTTTTCCATCAAGTGATTTCGGACCGATAACAAACTTTGAACCTGATAATCTCGCAATCAAACAACTCGTAAAAGAAATTGAAACAGTTACAGGGACAATTGCAACATCAAAGTTCAATTCGTGAAGTTGTTTGAAAAAATTGATAATTGAAATTGGATTCCAGAATTTCTTTTTATCAAATAGAATTACTCTGTCGATGTATCTATTGGAAGCAATCGCATCGTAATTTTCTTTGCTTGCAACAACGCACAAAAATGATTCCGGTAGTTTCTCTTTTATTGCACGAAAAAGCGAGTTGGAAAGGAGCATATCCCCAAGTTGATTGTGCTGCCTTACAATTAAAAATCTTGATCTACTACCGATATGTTTTAATAAGTCTTTTTCCGATGGGAGATACTTTAATTTTGGTTTTAGAATGAATTTTAATAATTCAAGAATTAACTTCTTCATTCACGATTTGTTTTGTTGTTTGTCTTCATCCTTAACTTCTTCATAGTCAACATCAATTATTTCTTTGCTTTCCTGTCTAATTCTTTGCGAGTTTTGACTGCCCACAAAGAGACGGTAAAAATATCTTAATGCGCGATAAACAAGGTACATCATAAAAAGAAAGTAAATCAATCTGAGCATTAGAGTAATCCTTTTGATTTTGGTGAATAATATTCCACATAGGCGCGGTCTTCTCTGAAAATTAATTCAATCAAATTATCCAAATCTTCTTTGTTATTCAAGAAATCAATCTCATTTGTATTAACAATGAGTAACGGTGTTGTCTTATACGCAAAAAAGAAATGATTGTAAGCTTCGTTGAGTTGCTCGATATATGATCGTTGAATGTTTCTTTCAAATGCACGATCTCTTTTTCGAATGTTTTCCATCAATCTATCAACAGAAGATTGGAGATAAATTACGAGATCTGGTTTGAGAATATTTTTTTCAAGTTGTGATGCAAGTGTCTCGTAAAGTTTTAGTTCGTCACCTTCAAGATTGATGGATGCAAAAATTCGATCCTTCTCAAAAATATAATCACTTACAAGATATGGCTTGAATAAATTTGCCTGAAGAAGATTTTGCTGTTGAATGTATCGATTGACAAGAAAAAATATTTGAGTTTGAAATGCATAGCGTCTTCTGTCTTTGTAAAATTTATCCAGAAATGGATTAATCTCGAATTGCTCGAGAACCAAATCAGCATTTAATCTTTCTGAAAGCAAAGTTGCAAGAGTTGTTTTTCCTGCCCCGATAACGCCTTCAACAGCAATATAATGAATTTCTTTTCTCTTATTTTGTTCAGCCATTTTTCAAATCAATTTAATTACTGATAAGTTATCGTTTATTTGCGAAAGTAGTTCTTTTATACTTTTTTTGAAAATAGGGTGAATAAAATCTGGTTCAATTTCAGCAAGCGGAATTAAAACAAATTTACGATTGTGTAAATCGTAATGTGGAATTCTCAAATCTGTTTGTTGAATGATTTCATCATCATAAAATAGAATGTCGATATCAATTTCTCTTGGTTGCAAATCTCCTTTTGTTTTTCTTCCAAGTTCTGTTTCAATTAAGACTAAGTTTTTATGCAATTCAGTTGGATTGAGTAAGGTTGAAATTGACATCACAAGATTTAAAAATTTTTGTTGATTCTGAACTCCATATGGTTCAGTTTCATAAATGGAAGAAATCTTTTCAATTTTAGTTGATCTCAACTGATTGATTTTTAATGTAGCCAGAATCAAATTCTGAAATCGATTTCCTTTATTAGAACCAAGCGAGAGAAAAACCACACTCATCTTTTTATTTCTATTGAAGCTTCAACATAATCAATTAATCCACCAACTGGGGGATGCAATTTTCTAACTCTGACTTTTACCGCTTCAACATTCTGAAACTTATCAAGAATTTTTTTACCAATTAAATAGGCAAGTTTTTCCACAAGATAGAATTTGTTTTCAGTCAATATTTCTCTGAGTGATTGATAAACTTTTTCATAGTTGACAGCATACTCAAGTTTATCAGTCTCTGCAGCTTTCGAAAAATCGTATTCAAGTTCAACATCGACTTCAAATTTTCTACCTAAATTTTGCTCTTCACTCATTACTCCATGATATGCATAGAAAACAGCATTTTGAATTTTTAAGATGCCTTTCATAAGCTATTAACCTTTTTTTGGTGATAAAATTTCTTGAGTCCTTCCCAGTTTGCAATTAAAATTCCTGTAAGAACGAAGAATGCACCTGCAGAAATATTCTTAGACAATTTTTCTCCACCGACAACAACACCGATAAAAGTTGCAATCAATGGAGTAATAAAAGATGTAAGTGATAAAATTACAACGCTCATCTTCTTTAACAATGAGTAATAGGCAGTAAAGTTAAACACTGTCACAAAAACGGCAAGATAAATTATCATTAAAATTGCTTCGATTGTAAACTTATTCGAACTTAAATTTTCAGTAAACAATCCAATTGTGACAAGAAAAATTCCCGCAATTAAAGTTGGAATGAAATTCATACTCAGTGGATTCAAATGTCCACCTTTTTTCTTTATCGTCACAGCAATGCTTGCTTGCATCAATGCACTTAAAATGACAGCAATCATTCCTGGTAAATAATGAGAAAGTTCAATTCTTAATCCATCTTTGAAAATGAAAATTATTCCAGCAAAAGATAAAATTATTCCAATAATACGAGGGACACTCAAAAATTCTTCTTTGATAAAGATGCTGGAGAGAATTGCGACAAAGAATGGATTCATTGCAAAAAGTATTGATGCAAGAGATGATGGAATGGTTCTTTCAGCCCAGTAAACAAGTGAAAATGGTATACTGTAAGAAAAGAAGCCAAGTATCAAATAAAGTTTTACCGATGTTGGAGAGAGATCGAGACTGGTATTCGTGTATCTCATTACCAGATAAATCGAAAATGCTGAGATTAGAAATCTACTTCCAAGATTAATAAAAGGCGTTACATATTGTAGGCTGACTTTAATGATAAACCAGCTTGATCCCCAGAAAAAACATATCAAAAAATACATCAACGGAATGATAAATTTTTTATTTGCCATTTGATTTTAAACCAATTACTCCAAACATTCTTCCAGATTTTTCTTTATCTCTTCGATACGAATGAAATAAATTGGACATCTCAAATGTACAGAGTTTTGATATGTGAATATTTTTTGTGCTGAAACCTGAGTCAACTAAATATGTTTTATTAATCTCAGGTAAATCTATTAGAAATTTTTTTCCTCGCTTACTAACAAATTGTTGATCAAATTTTACTGCCACATCTTCATCAACTTCAAAACAATCTTTACAAATTGATGGACCAAAATAAAAATAAGTTTTTTCTGTACTGAGATTAAATTCTTTTTTGCAATACTCTAATGTTTTCAGAAGAATTTGAGAATGTGTTCCTCTCCAACCAGAATGAACAACACCTACGATTTTGTTTTCAGCATCGTAAAAAAGTATTGGAATACAATCCGCAACTGTTACAACTAAAAATAAATTTTTTGTATTTGTAATTAATGCATCATTTTCTTTAATCAATTTAGGCTCATTTACAAATAAAAATTTATCGGAATGAACTTGTTGCTGATAGACTACTCGATTTTTATCAATTCCGAGAATTTTAAAAAATGCTTCCCTATTTTTTTGTATTAACTTTTCGTCTGAGTTAGAAAAGTTTCCAAGATTAAAATTAAAATTGTTCACGGAACCAACTCGTGTGCTGATTCCGTGAACAATATCATCAAATTGACTTAGTAAATAGCTTTTAATAACGAGTGGTTTCATCAAACCTGATTTAATGCATCCTCCAGATCTTTGATTATATCATCAGCTGTTTCAAGTCCAATTGACATTCTAATTCCAGCAGGATCAATTCCTTCTTTAATCTGCTCTTCAGCGGGAATCATAGAATGAGTCATCGATCCTGGATGTTCAATCAAAGTTCGAACATGACCAAGACTTACTGCAAGAGTTAGAGTATAAGCATTCTGGGCAATGTAATTCATCATAGCTCTGCCTTTTTCTCTTCCTTCTTCCGGTGAATTTCCTTTCAAAGCAAAATAAATCATATTGCCTGGTGCAAAATTTCCATGAAAATCTCTCATCTGTTTTTTTGCAAGCTCATAAAACTTGAAAGAGGGAAGTCCTGGATAATTTACAAATTCAACTTTTGGATGTTGAGCTAAAAATTGAGCAACCTTCATCGCATTGTCAATTTCTCTGATCATTCTAATTGCAAGTGAAGGTAAACCATAAACCATAATGGGCCATGCACTTTTTGAAGAAAGAACTCCACCAAAATCCTTTCGATACAACATCAAAATATCTCGATATTTTTTCTTTCCGATTACAACGCCACCAATATCAGTTCCAAATCCACCAATATTTTTCGTTAAAGAATGGACAACAAAATCAACTCCCCATTCAATAGGCCTTTGACAAAATGGCGTTGCAAAAGTATTATCCACAACAACTTTAATCTGATTTTCTTCACTTCGATTTTTATTGTATTCAGCAACTTTTTTGACAATTGCTTCAATATCGATTAATTCAAGATTTGGATTAGCTGGAGTTTCAAAATAAACGACTTTGGTTTTATCGGTAATAGCTTCATCCAAATTGTCTGGATTTGTTAAATCTACTTTGACAGTTTTGATGTTATATCTCGGATACCAGTTATTTAAGAGAGAGAATGTGCAACCATAAAGCGTTTTGTGAGCAACAATTTCATCACCTGATTTAGTTAAGATTCCAAAAATGCCAGATATTGCAGCCATTCCACTAGCAAAGGTTACGGCTGTTTCACCTGACTCAGCTGCAGCAAGATTCTCTTCAAGAATTTCTTTATTTGGTTCACCGAGACGATCATAGATATAAATTGGTGGTTCTGAGTCGGGCAACTCAGAAAAATGTCCAAATTCTGAAAAACCAAGAGCACCACGCTCGACTGAATCAAGTCGGAATGTAGTTGATGATGAAACTGGCGGAACTACATGATGATTGTAATCCCATTTTGTTGTAAAGGCTTTGCCATAAATAAGGTGAGTCTCTTTTGAATATTTATCGTTTGAGTTCATAATAACCTCTCTATTTTAATGCTTGTTCAAGATCATTTAATAAGTCTTCCACATCTTCAATTCCAACTGATAACCTAATCAAACCATCCGTAAGACCATTTTTCTCACGAATTTCTTTTGGTATCGAAGCATGAGTCATTGTTGCTGGATGACATACCAGGCTTTCTACGCCGCCTAAGCTTTCAGCAAGCGTGAAGATTTTAAATTTGTAAAGAATATTTTTTGCCGTTTCAAAATCTTCTACTTCAAATGAAACCATTCCACCAAAACCACGCATTTGCTTTTTTGCAATTGAGTGCTGAGGATGTGTTTCAAGTCCTGGATAAAAAACTCGTTTAACCTTTGGATGCGATTGCAAATATTCAGCAATCTTCATTGCATTCTGGTTATGTCTTTCCATCCTCACTGCAAGTGTTTTTACGGATCTTAAAAGAAGCCAACAATCGAATGGTGAAAGAATTGCCCCAATTGCATTCTGAATGAACTTTAATCTTTCATAGAACTCATCTGAATTGAAAACTAAAATTCCGCCAATCAAGTCACTATGTCCACCGAGATATTTTGTTGCACTGTGCACAACTATATCAGCACCCAACTCGAGAGGATTTTGAAAATATGGAGACATAAAAGTATTATCAACACTCAAGATTAGATTTTTTGAACTACAAAGATTTGCAACTTCAACAATGTCCGTAATTGCAAGAAGTGGATTAGTCGGAGTTTCAATGTGAACAAGTTTAGTATTTGGCTGAATCGCTTTTTCAATATTTTCAATTTTTGTTGTATCGACAAAAGTAAAACTCAAACCGTAATCAGTCAGTACTCTTTCAAATAATCGATAAGTCCCGCCATAAACATCATTCGAAACAATTGCATGATCTCCACTTTTCAAAAGAGTTGACATTGCATGAATTGCTGCAAGTCCGCTTGAGAAAGCGAGTGCATATTTGCCTTTTTCAAGAGTTGCAATATTTTTTTGAAGAGCATCTCTTGTTGGATTTCCAGACCGGGAATAAACATAACCTTTATGCTTTCCAATTTCTTCCTGATAATAAGTAGTAGTAGGATGAATTGGAGGAATTACAGCATTTGTAGTTGGATCAGGTTTTTGCCCGGCGTGAATTGCGTCTGTTGAAAAGCCCATAACTCTACTCAAATTTTTTGTGTTTTATTAAAAATGAATTTTTCACTGAACAAATTTACGAAAATTGATATGGGGTTTGAAAAGCATAGACTTAAATCATTTTATTGCATCAGCAAAAACCCAGCGTTCACAATAACTTTTAAGGAAATGGAGGGAATAATTAACTTTTTTGAAATGCTTGCTTAATAATTTTTGAACCAATTTTAATGTGAGTTTATCGTATTCAGATCCAACCTGAAATGTTGCAATTCCATTTTTATTCAAAACTCTTGAAATGTTCTTGAAGACATTATTCAAAAATGTTTCTCTATCCACTTTGATAAATGATTCTGGATGCATTGTTAAGTCGTAAAGCAAAACATCAAATTTTTCTCTGGTAGATTCAAGATATTTCAAAGCATCTTGAATGAGAAGATTAACTCTCTTATCCTTAAATGCATTTCCACAAACTTTAGATAAATATTTTTTTGAAACTTTTATTACTTCTTCATCAATTTCAACAAGAGTTACTTTCTCCGGATTATATCTTAAAATAAAATTCAGAAGTCCACCATCACCACCACCTAAAATTAAAACATTGCCCAATTTCTTTTTTTTCTTTAATACTGGATCAATCATTGCGTGACTATAGTGTTCAGCATCTGATTCTGAAATCTGTAAATCTTTATCAAGAAAAAGCATTCGTCCAAAATGTTCATTCTCAATTACATCAATGAATTGAAAAGCAGATTTATTTGAGTAAATAAGTTTTTTAATATGATACTTTACTTCAAAACCATATTCCGCACGAGAAGTTAACCAATCGTCCTGTTTGAATTCAATTGGGTTTCCTCTTGTGATTTCTGCAATCTTTACTGAACTCGGTTTGAGAACTTTTTGAAGATACTCAATTAATTTAAGCTGTTTGCCCGGATGTGAACAGGTAAAAACATCAAGTGAAAGATGTCCTGCTTCTGGATAAGTATGTAACCCGATGTGACTTTCAGAAATTATCGCAAGAAGAGTTACACCAATGGGATTAAATTTATGTGTAATTATTTTTTCAAAATGAAGTCCTGAATACTCAATTGCATCTCTTATGATTTGTTCTAACTTTTCAGGATCATTGAGGAATGTTTTCTTACACTCGATGAACTCTGCAATATGTTGTGTGCCTAATGGATTCATTTCAAATGCAAATTTAAAAAAGAGAAAAATTTATCACTAATTTTTTAACAAATTCTTTACGAAAACTTAACAAACTGATTAATCAAATTTTTATAACCGAGTAAAAATTCTTTTGCGCTCATTTTCTTTCGTGACTCAGGTTGAAGTACAAGAATTGAAAGTTTTTTGTCCGCTGTGTTCACAAGAATTTCATCTTCTTTAATTTCAATTAATCCAGGATCGTTTTCAGAATTTTCATCACTTAATTTCGATCTGAAAATTTTAATCATCTTATCGCCAAGTTTTGTAAACGCTCCAGGAACAGGCGATAATCCTCTTATTAGATTATGAATTTTAATCGCAGATTGATTCCAATTAATCTGACATATTTCTTTTGTAATTTTTGGTGCAAGTGTTGCCAGAGAGTCATCCTGACTTTTTAATTCGTAATTACCTGTTTCAATTAATTTGACGGTTTCAAGTACAAGATCACTTCCAATTTGAGAAAGTTTGTCGTGTAATGTTTGAAAATTATCCTCATCATCTATTGGAACTTCTCTCTGTAAAATTATATTGCCAGTATCGACTTTATCCTGAAGGAAAAATGTAGTTACTCCAGTAACTTTTTCACCATTTATTATAGCCCATTGAATTGGTGCAGCACCACGATATTTAGGTAAAAGCGATGCATGCAAATTGAATGTTCCATATTTTGGTAAAGAATAAACCTCTCTCGGAAGAATTCGGTACGCAACAACTACTCCAAGATCAGGATTAATTTCTTTAAGCTGATTTATAAAATTCTCATCTTTTAAATTGACTGGTTCTAAAACTTTTAATCCAAGAGAAAGCGCAAACTTCTTTACTGGAGAGGGTTCTGGTTTGAGTCCACGACCTTTTTCTTTATCAGGGACTGTAACAACTGCTGAAATTTCATAACCATTATCATATAAGATTTTAAGAGATGGTAGTGCGAATTCTGGAGTTCCAAAAAAAATTACTTTCATTTGATGTAGTTCAATTTTTTTAATTCTCTGTGAATTGCATTTTTAGTTAAGTCCTGAATAATTACTTCGCAAAAATACAAACCAGAAGAAAGATTAAGTTCATTGAATTCAATATGAAATTCATTGTATCCAGAATTCACAACCCTTGAATTGTGATTTATCAAACGGCCTAACAAATCATAAATCTTAATCTCAGCAAAAAACTGATTATGATTTTCTGACTTCTGGGGAATATAAAATCTAATTTTTGTTGATGAATTAAATGGATTTGGAAAAACTTCACTTACGAAAATGTTTTTTCGTTCTTCTTGTCTATTGGTAGTCTTTTCTAAAACTTCAATAAAAAATTCTTTCGCATATTTTGAGTCAATCAATATTTCTCTCCCATTCTCAAGTAAATATTCATTACCATCTAAAAAATTAATTTTCAAAACATCTGCACTTTCTTTTGACTTAAATTTTAATTTGATGTTTGAAAAATTACCCTGTATACGAACTAACTTTTTTTCTGATTTGAACATCACATTTGTCTCATCATTAAAACGAACATCAAAAATATTTGAAGGAGGAACCGGCGGTAATTCAAAATCTTCTTTGTTAATTACTTTATCAGTAATAGATAATTTCGTCGAATTTTGATTATCTGTAATTTCCAGTGTTGCATATTCATCAAACGAAAATTTGAGTTGATTATTGCTTAGTTTAAAACCAGAAATACTCAGAATTAATTCGCCATCAGAATTTGATTTTACCCAGTAGCCTTTTCCTTTGACAATCTGATTTGAAATTTGATAGCCAGAATTATATTCATAAAAAGGTGAGTTCAATATGTTTGGAGGATTAGTTTGAACTGCTGTGACTGGAATAATTCCATTCAATCCACCAATCAAATTCCAACCTGTCTTAATTGGAATAGACAATTCATTATAATTCACTCCTTGAATAGTCACATTCTGAGCAACTGGAAATTTCAACCAATAACCTTTACCTAATTCAAGAGTATCTTTTCTTTGATAACCATTTTGATATGTGTAAGCGAAAGAATTCGAACTTGGGAACAAATCTTTGTAAAACATATTCTGCCTTTTGAGTGGAACTGAAATTAAATTCCAATCCTCACTCAAATTTAAAGATGCAGTAGGAATAGTTTTGATCGTGTCCTGAAAAATTGCAATCCAGACACTTCTTTGACTGTTTTCCAATCTAGTCCAGATTGGATAAACTTTACCATTCAAAGCCGTAATTCCAGTGTAATCTCCAAAGAAAATCGATGAATTTGGAGTAAATGGAGATTGTGAGATTTTAAATTCTGTAAATGTCTCTCCCCCATCAGTGGAGCGTGCCAGATAAACATCCGTTCTGTTATCATTATAATTTCTTCTGTCATAATAAACGAAATAAAGATAACCGGTGGCAGGATCAACTGTCATCCAAGTAAAGAATTGATGTGTTTGCGTGTTGTCTTGATTTACTCTTTTTGGTTGGCTCCAAGTATTTCCACCATCTGTAGATTTTACAAGAAATACATCTGTATTGTTAGTTCCATTTCGCTGATCTGACCAATTTACATATATCGTTCCTCGATATGGCGAATTGCTTATATCACAAGCAGTTATAGGCAATCCGTTACATCGATATATTCCAGGAACATTAAAATCCCAACCACCAGGAATTGAAGTGATAACCTTATCCACACCCCAGGTTAAGCCACCATCAGTTGATTTATCAAAGACTAAACCGAGTGGTCCAGCCCATGCCAAATATACTTCCCCATTTGGACCGACTGCGGGCACTGCTCCCTCAACGGTATTATCTTCATCAATGCAATCTCCTCCTTTATCACTAATCCTCACGGGAGCCGACCAGGTCAAACCACCATCAGTTGATCTTGAAAATAGAATCCTTGAACTATCCTGTGGATTTGAGCTTCCATAAGAATCGAATTCTGTCCATGCAACATAAACATTATTTCGGTAAGGACTATTTGTCCAATCAACTGCAATCCATTCTTTATCTTGATTTCGTGAAGGCGGATTATAACCAATGCCCACACCACTTGACCAGCTGATTCCTTTGTTTGTCGATTTTTGAACTACAATTCTATCAATCCAGTATCCACCACTTGATGGATTTGATAAATGGCCAAAGTAACAATGTCCATTCAAATCAAAAACGACACATGGATCTCCCCACACTCCAAGTGGCGATGTTAGATTTCCCTGAATCCAGGTATAACCACCATCCGTGGAATAATAGTAATAACGAATATTCGCACCAGCAACAAGATTCAATGAATCGAGTGGATTGATAGCAATACTTGTTTCATTAGGATCTGTACTCGATGGCTGATTTACTCTAATATTAGGAAATTGAGCAAAGAGTGTTGAAGATAGTATTAAAAGAATTAAGTAAAAGTTTTTCATTTTTATATCTCATTAATTGCTCAAACAAAATTAAAGCCCCAACTTGTGGGGCTGAAATTTTAATTTTCTATTTCATCAAAATCATTTTCTTTACATCTGTGAACTTATCGGTAATCAATTTATAGAAATAAATTCCTGATGAAAGTTCTGATGCATCAAACTTGATTGTATGTCTACCTTCATTTAATTCTGAATTCAAAAGAGTTGTGATTTCATTTCCAAGGACATCATAAACTATTAATTTAACTTTCATCTTTTCAGGTAAAGAGAAAGTAATGAATGTCGATGGATTGAATGGATTGGGATAATTCTGACTCAAATTGAAAGTATAAACTGGTTTATCGAGTCGTTTAATTTTGATTTTATCAATTGGTTGAGTGATAATTACTTCACTTGAATTAGTCAGAATTTCGTTAATGAGTTTACCATTCAAAACGTCTTCAATCTTATAGATTGATTTATCTTCATTCAGTTTTATTCTAATCGGTGGAATCAAACCAGATAGAGAAATAATTTTTTCATTTTCCAAATAAGAGTTAAAGGTTCCATCTTCAAATCTAACATCGAAAATACTAATTGGTGGAAGAGGTGGCAATTCACTACTGACATAGTTTTGAGAATTTTCGATTCTTAATTGACATTGCTGCCCATCACCATTTATAAAAATCAAATTGCCTGCAAGTATTTCATCTGATTGCTCTTTTGCAAATGAAGAAGTCATAGTCAAAGTTCCATTCTGTGAACTCTTAACCCAGTAAGCTTTTCCTTTTTGTAATTGAGTAACGGGCACATAACCATTTTGATAACCATAAATTTGTCCTTGAATAATGTTTGGTGGATTTGTTGTCAGACTACTTACTGCAACTGTTCCATTTACAGATCCAATCAAATTCCATCCCTGTTTTAAATTAATCGAGAGTGATTGCAAATCCTGTCCTGTAAAAGTATGATCATTAGCATTATTAAATTTAAGCCAGTAACCAACTCCATTTTCGAGCGTATCTTTCATCACATATTGATTATTGAATGCATAAGCAGATGAAACAGATGTCGGGAAAAGAATATTTTTTCTAAAATCATCAACTACAAGTGGAACTGAAACTAAATTCCAACCTGATGATGTCGAAAAAGTTGATGTAACAATATTCGAAGTCTGTTGATAACTTTTGATCACAATATCATCAATATACCATCCGTCTTTTGTAACTGATCCATCGCTTTTCAACAAGAATTGTAATTTTATATTGTAACCAATAAAATTAGATAAATCAATTTCCTCTTTTACCCAGGTTAATTGTGAACCATCATAACCTGGCTCGTTTGAAGGTTGAACACCGCTTCCAGAACCTTTCTTTGTATATTTACCATTCAGTGGTATCCAAGTTAATCCATTATTCGTAGAAATTTTAACTTGAGCAAAATCATATCCCTGTTCAATTTCCCATTTTGTCCAGAATTCAAGTGTTGCAGCATTTGATTGAGTTAAATCAATTGATTGATTGGTTACGATATAAGTATTTGCATTATTTGGATATTGCCCCGATGGTGAATCTGTCATTGATTTTGAAGGTGAATAATAAGTTGAGGTTGTTAATCCCCAAGTATTTGTTAATTGCCAGTTCGTTGTTCCTGATTCAAAATTATCAGCAAAAACTTGAGATGGTTGACCTACTAAGAGGGAAGTTGTGTCTTTGATTAAAATAGTTCCGTTGATGCTGATCTTAGCAACAATTTTATGTTTAGAACCATTTGGAATATTATTAGCAACTTTGATCAACAATGGATTTAATTGATTCGTTTTCGATGATCTTGCAAGTAATGTATCTATTTGAATTGTTGAGTTGGCAATCAAAGTAAGTTGTGGAGAAAGCGATTCAAATTGTAAACTGACATTATAAGCATTTCCCAAACCTTTGTTCTTTAATTCGATTATGAATTTGACTGTATCTCCACCCTTTATATAACCTGAGTTTGTCACAACATTTTTAGAAGCGATTGAAGGGTATTCACCAACAATCCAGGTGTAGTAAAGATTTGGTCTCAAATTTTCAATTGCAAGTGGAAAGATTCTTGATTGACTTGGCCAGAAACCATCAGATGAACTTCCTACTTCAGGAGTCATTGCAAAAATTTTTGGTCTAATACTAATTGGTTCTCCATCATACATATAATCATCTGAATTACCACGAGTTGAATAACCAACTGTTTGTTGATCCGTCCCGTAAACATATCCATTGTATGCAGTCATATCTCGAGCAAATTCTCGGAAGATTAAAGAATCTGGAGTTTCTCTACTTAAAGCACCGTATGGATAAATTAATAAATTACTATAAGTATGATAATTCAAACATGCTCTTATTCCTTTTGTCAAAAGAAAATCTCGAATAACCGCGGTTTCTGGTTCGCTAAATGGAGCTGTTCCACGATAAGTGTCAGAACTCGGTGAAGTTGATGAACCACCATTTGGTGCATCCCAGTAAGAATATGGACCGTAATTACGATTTAAATCAACGCCATAACTTCCGCTTCCATTATTTCTTCTATTCTTTCTCCACATTCCACCGCCAGATGGATTTGTAGTTCTATTGTATTCATAACCATCGGGATTAACAACAGGAATAAAATAAATTTCTCTGTTATTAACTAAATAAGTTACTTCGGGATCAATTCCATATTTCTCTAACAAATAATACATATAGTAAATGACTGTCATCATTCCTTGCGGTTCTCTTGCGTGATGTAATGCTGTGTAAAGAACCTGAGGCTCGTTCTCGTTTAGGTCGGGATTATCAGAAATTTTAACCATCCAGATTGGTCTATTTTCAATCGAATAACCAATTGCCTGTCTTTCTGTAATTAAACTTGGATAAAGCAATTTCATCGTATCAAGCTGAGCAACAACTTCATTAAAAGTGTAAAATCCACCCATCGATCCATAGCCAAAGCCTTTAATTCCATATTTCTCTTTGAAATATTTCTCATCGACTTTTTCCTGCAATTTCATTTGATTATAATATGCGTCCCAATCAGGAATGATTATTTCTACATTCAAGCCAAGATTTCGAAGTAATTTTATCTCTTCATACGATACCCAGATTTCTGGTCTATCTAAATTTTTTCTATCAAGCTGACAATCAATATCAACACCTGATTCAATAAGTTTATTGAAATCTGATAAACCATTGATGTAGATTCTCACCTTTGCATATTTATCACTTTGAGCAAATAAATACGATGAGATGATAACTAACGCTAAAAGAAAAATTATTTTTTTCATTTTATCACCCAAAAATTATTTAACGAACAAACATTTAATTCTTGAAACCGTTGAATTGAAATTAACTTCAATGAAATAAACTCCTGAAGGTAAATTATCAAAAGAGATGTTCTCTGAATAAATTCCTGCAGATACCTGATCATATTTTACAACTTTCACCTTTTGTCCGAGAGAATTAAATAATGAAATTTGAACATTTCCATTTACAGGAATTTCATATCTCACCACCGTTTGATAGTTGAATGGATTTGGATAATTCTGAAAAACTTTGAAAGAAGTCGGAAGAGTTTCACTTTTTATTTTTAATAATTCAACTTTGCTATTGATGATAACCTGAGATGAATTAAGTGAATAAATTTTACCGGATTGAATGTCTTCAACTGTGAGATTTGCTTTGAGATCTTCATTACTTTCAATTTCAATTTTTACAGGAAACTTAACTG
>Ga0123519_10005985_pt1 | contig 19237 bp, 13 predicted proteins | sample YelNatPaOPRAMG02_FD_87396 | JGI IMG/M metagenome (GOLD analysis project Ga0123519, IMG submission 87396) | Hot spring microbial communities from Yellowstone National Park - Yellowstone National Park OP-RAMG-02 (version 2) | ecosystem: Environmental > Aquatic > Thermal springs > Hot (42-90C) ... | reverse complement strand
ATAGATTTTGTGTCAAAAGGGCGGGGCTGACGGCAGGCAGGTGCAACTACATTCCTTTTTTCAGAGCAAGCTCCCTGTCCCGACTGAAACGTCGGGGTGAAACTACAGTTAAAAAGATTATGAATTATAAATGTTTAATTTTGAATTAGAAATTCATAATTCAACATCCATAATCCATAATCCAAAATTTATAATCCATAATCCGACATTTGCATTCCATCATCCATAATTTAACATCTCTCACGATTCTCACCTCCTCACCTTTTTCAGCGAACCCTATTTATATATAATATATTTATGGAATTAAGCGGCATTGAAGTTTTTGAAAGATTGATGCCTAAAAGAATTAAAAATGTTTTGCTTGTTGCGTCTGTTTATGATTCATTTCTTTTCGCCGATGATGAAATGCTTTCCGAAGTCCTTTTTGAGCATAACCTGACGCATAGAGACCATTTTGTAATAGTGAGGGCAAAAAATCCCGATGAGGCAATAGATTTTATCCATAAAGATGATTACGATATTGTGATATCTATGATGCAATCTTTGGAATTTGATATGGAAGATTTTATAACTAAAATTAAAAATAAAAAAAATATTCCCGTGGTTATTTTGTCTTTTAGCATGCCTGATATAAATATACTCAATGAAAGAATTAGATCTATTGTGGATGGCATATTCTTATGGCAGGGCGATACAAGAATATTTTCTTCTATAATAAATCTTATAGAGGATAGAATGAATCTAAAACATGACCTTAATTATGGAGTGCAGTGTGTTTTGCTTGTTGAAGATAATATAAGGTTTTATTCAATGTATCTTCCTATAATATATAAAGAACTCATAAAACAGATGCACCTCGTGATGAGCGATGAACTAAATATTTCAAAGAAGATATTGAGAATGAAAGCAAGGCCTAAAATTTTCCTTGCTAAAAGTTATGAAGAGGCATGGGATATCTTTGAGAAATATAATAACAATCTTTTAGGCGTTATAACCGATGTGGAATATCCTATAGAAGAAAAGACAGGCGAGAAAGCCGGACTTTTGCTTGCCGTAAGGGTTAAAAAGAAATTACCTGATATGCCTGTTCTTATACAGTCGTCCAATTCAGCGTATGAGCCAATCGCTCTTAAACTCGGGGCGTCATTTTTAAATAAAAATTCGTCTGATATATCAAGGCAAATAAGGGACTTTATTCAGAGATATTTTGGCTTTGGTGATTTTATATTTGACGATGGAAGCGGTAAAGAAATAGCAAGAGCGGGAGATCTATCTTCAATGATAAAGGTTCTTAAAATTGTTCCAGCCAGATCTATAGTTTATCATGCGTCAAGAAATCATTTTTCTAAATGGCTTCTGGCAAGAACCGAGTTTGATATAGCTTATAAAATAAAACCAAAGAAAATAGAAGAATTTAAAGATTCCGATGAGATAAGAAGTTATTTAATAGAGACAATTCATCAATTTTTATATAAAACGCAGTTAGGGAGCATACTGAAATTTGATAAAAATAGATATGATACGGATATACCTTTTGCAAAGATTGGCTATGGTTCTATAGGGGGGAAAGCGAGAGGGCTTGCCTTTCTTGATTATCTTATAGGTAAGGGTCTAATAAAAGAAAATATAAATGGAATAAATATTAAGACCCCGAATACCGTGGTCATTTCAACCGATGTATTTGATTTTTTTATAGAACACAATAACCTTTCTACTTTTATAAATGGCCAGTACTCGGACGAAGATTTGGCGAAGATATTTGAAAATGTTAATCTCCCTGATTATGCTTTAAAAGATTTGTTGAGCGTTATAGATAAAATGAAAGTTCCTATAGCTTTGCGTTCATCTTCTCTTCTTGAGGACTCCAAGAATTATCCTTTTGCAGGCATATATAAGACATATATGTTCTCGAACAGATTTAAAGTTTATGAAAATTTTAAAATAGTTGAAAAGATTATAAAATATATTTATGCTTCCACATTCTCAAAAGAAGCCATAGAATTCAGACGTTCAAATCCGTATATACCCGATGAGGAAAAGATGGCTGTTATAATACAGTCGGTTGTGGGAAGGGAATATGTTAAAGGATATTACTTTCCCTTAATATCGGGGATTATTCAATCGTATAATTTTTATCCAGTGCATCCCTTAACTCATAATGATCCTGTTGTCCATATGGCCATGGGGCTTGGCGAAGCTGTAATGCGCGGGAAATATTTTTTAAGATACTCTCCGTCTCATCCCAATAATATACATCAGTTTTCAAGCATAGATGAAATATTAAAGACAACTCAAAAGAAATTCCTGGCTGTATCTTTAAAAGATATTTCCGAATCTTATGATAAAAATATGAGCATATCCGAAATAGAAATAGAGTCGCTTAATAATATGAGCGATGAGATGCGCGCTCTTTTTTCTTCGTATAACAGAATGGAAGATAGGGTTGTTGATTATTTTATAGATGGCGGAATTAATCTGCTTACCTTTTTCCCGGTGATAAAAAATAATATTATTCCTTTAAACGACGCTCTCGCAGAGATAACCGAACGATGCGTTAACGCTATGGGCGGTAATGTTGAAATAGAGTTTGCTTTGAACTGGGATATGGCGAAATCAAATATAGATCTTTATTTGCTTCAGATAAGACATTTCGCAAGCAAAATCGCTCATAGAAAATTAAATATAGAAAAAGAAGGCAAGAAGAAAATGATATATTCAAAAAATGTCGTAGGAAATATGTACTCAAAAGATATAAGAGATATTGTTTTTGTCAAGAGAGGTAATTTCACAAATTTAAAAACCATTGATATAGCAAAGGATATCGGAATTATAAATTCTGATTTAAAAAAACAGAATACGGGTTATTTGCTAATAGGTCCGGGGAGATGGGGAACGAGCGATAAGCATCTTGGAATACCTGTAAAATGGAACGATATATCAATGACCAGAGTAATAGTGGAATCAAATTATGATGGTTTTTCGGTCACTCCATCTTACGGGACCCATTTTTTTCATAATATAGTCGCTATGTCTATTCCTTATTTTTCAATAGATGAGAAGGATAGTTTTATAGACTGGGAAATTATAGAATCCGCCAGCACGATTAAAGAAACCAATTATGTTAAATGGGTAAAGTTTGAAAAACCTATAGAAGTTCTTGTAGAAGGGGAAGAGGGATATATTATGATTGATTGAGGTATATATGAATAAATATGTTATTGCGAAAGATATTAACTCTATATTAAAACACACATCAAGAACGTTTTATTTCAGTTTCTCTATTCTGCCGTCTTATATAAGATATATGCTTTCTTCGGCTTATTTAATAGCAAGAGCGATGGATAGCGTTATTGATTCGAAGAATATAAAATTAAATGTAAAAAACGAATTTCTGGTTTCTTTTTCTGATATTTATGATAAAGATTTTAGAGAAAAATTATTATCTATAAAAAAAGATATAATAATTCATTTAAATGGCTGGGAAAAGGTACTTATTGATAAGTTTGATTATATTTTTTATAAACTCTTGGAAAATATGGATGAAGAAGATAGGAAGAATTTAGAATTCCTTGTCGGTGGAATTTCAAAAGGTATGAGAATGGATCTTTCTTTTTTTGGCGATAGCGCTGATATAAACTCATTTAAAACATATAAAGATCTTATGAAATATTCAAATCTTATCGGCGGAGTTCCGGCAATATACTGGTATAGAGTTTATTTAAAATATAACAATAATATTTTCAGGAACAATGTAGTAAAATCCGCCTACAGGATTGGAACGGCTCTTCAGCTTACCAATATTTTAAAAGATATGAGCACTGACCTTAAAAATGGCAGGTGTTATATACCGCAAGAGTTTCTATTAAAAGCGCGTTTAAAAAAAGAAGAACTTTTGGATTACCATAATATAGAAAGAGTAAGGGAATTTATAAATTCAGTAATTTTAACCTGTGTTGATTATTTTGACGAGGCAGAAACATTTATAGATTCAATAAAATCGACTGAAATTTCTTTAAAACTCGCTCTTATATGGCCAGTGTACTGGGCTATGGACAGTTTATATCTTGTTTCAATCAAAAATCCACTTAAAAATAGAATAAAGATCAGCAGGTTTAACGTTTATAAGACCTTAGCGAAATCGCCATTATTGATAAGTTCTTTATCATTTCATAATGGATACAGATTCAGAAGAGAAACGCTTATACTTTCAATAAATAAGTAACAATGGTTACATATCTTTGAAGTAAATGTTATAATATATTTTAGAGTTTATTTTTGTAGTTTTATGAAAAAATTTTTTTTCTTATTATTCGTTTGTTTTAATGTTTTTGCTTTTGCTAAGGAATATAAAGTAGGTAGTTTCATTTTCGATTTTGAAGATGGATGGAATGAAACAAAAGGCAAAGACCCTAATTCGGTTTTAAAAATTGAAAAAGGAGATTCATATATAGAATTTATAAAGATTGATGATGAACTTTCTGATTTTTATCTTAATTCAAGAATTAATGAGCAAAGGGAAGTACTTGTTAATAAAGGGATTAAACCATCCGATATAAAAACGCAGAGCATACATTCGGTTTCAAAAATATATTATTTTTCATACGACGATAAAAAAAATAATATACTCGGGCTTTTTACATATCAGAGCAATACTTATAATTTCCTGTCATACGGCGTTTCGGATGAAACTTTTAAGAAACTTATTTTCACTTTTAGAAATGTTGGCGAAAAAATTGAGATAGCGATTGTTAAGCCCAAACCAAAACCCAAACCAAAGATAATCGCTAAAAAAGAGGGAAAAACTAAAGAAGATAATTTTTCCGGTGTAAGTTATGTTTCCATAACTGAATCCACTAGTACGCAAAATACTTCACAACCCGTTCAAACCCTAATAGAATCCACATCCAGTTATGAACCCAAAAAAGAACCCAAAGTGTCTGTCTCATCGCTGCCAGCAGAGCAACAAAAGACGATGCCCAATATCCAGGCGAATTTAAATGAGTCAATTAAATTTATAAGTTCAACTCTTGATAATATAATTAAAAATTCGAATTCAAAACCATTTTTGAATAGAAAACCGATAGATAAATACCTCATCCTGGGACTTATAATTTTCTATTTTATTTTAGTTCTGGTTTTTAGGCATAAGTTTTCAAAATACTCAAATCCTAAGATAAAACCCTATCCTAAGGAAATGCCGCCGGATTTTCTTTTTCCATTTATAATAACTAAGGTTGAAACCGGCCCCGAGACAATGTATCAGGTTATAACGAGAAACAATCAATTTTTATCTGCTCATTTCAATCATAATTATAAAAAATTTTTGAAATATGGAGTCAATCCTATAATTATTATTCATATAGTATGGAGTTTAGGTGAGTTTGTAAGAACGGGTTTCTTTTCAGCTATTGTATTATCCATTCCTTTAGGAAGATATATAATTTCTCTTATAGAATTTCCCTTTTTACTCTTGATTTTATATTCTCTTTTTCTTAAATATAGAGAAAAACAGAAACTTTATATATCAGATTCTCAGATGAATGTCCTCTCGGAAATCGTTAAGTTAACTGACGGTTTTGTTGTGAAAGATGGAAAAGGAAGGGAAATTTTAAAGGTTAAAAAAACGGGTGGTTATTTCAAAAGGGAGTGGAATATTATAAATGAAGATAACCAGTTAATTATGACAGTAAAGGATGATTATCCAGATATATGGTTATGGACAAAATTATTGGGTAATACATTTTTGAAGCAGAGATGTTATTATGGAATGTATGTTGAAAACCAGAAGAGAATAGGTTTTTTGTTTTTAGATCCCAACTCTATAAGCGGATACCAGTTGCATTTTGATTATGATTATTTCAGGCTTGTAAATCCCTTATTTTTAGTTTCTGTCTTTTTATATATAATTTCTAAAGAAAAAGAAGAAAGCATTTTGTTTATTTAAAAAGCGAAATGTTTCTAATCTGAATTTTATCGTTTGGCGGAGGGAAAATGAAAAAAATAGGAGTTCTTACTGGCGGAGGAGATTGTCCGGGTCTTAACGCGGTGATAAGAGCTGTTTCCAAGTCATCTTTAAGAAAGGGATATAAAGTAATAGGATTTAAGGATGGTTTTAAGGGCTTTATAGAAAATGATTTTATTGAAATTGACGATAAAATTGTTTCTGGAATTATTGCAAAAGGCGGAACGATTCTTGGAACGAGCAATATAGCTAACCCTTTTAGATATACTCTCTCTCCTTATGGCACGCCAGAAAATCCAGTTGATTTAACTGATAGGGTAAAGGAAATTTTTGAACTTCACGAATTAGATTGCCTTATAACTATAGGCGGAGATGGAACTCAAAATATGGCTTATAAAATTCATCAATTAGGGCTTGGCGTTATAGGAATTCCAAAGACGATAGATAACGATCTTGCTTCTACTGACTATACATTTGGATATGATAGCGCTCTTTCGGTAGCGACTGACGCTGTGGATAGAGTTCATACAACCGCTGAATCGCATGATAGAGTTCTGATAGTTGAAACAATGGGTCGTTACGCCGGCTGGATTGCTTTAAGATCTGCTATAGCAGGAGGTGGGGATATAGTTCTGATACCTGAAATTGAGTATAAACCCGAAGATATCATTGCCTACCTTAAAAAAAGACGCGCTAATGGAAAACTTTTTTCCATAATAGTCGTTGCTGAAGGCGCTAAAGAAAAAGGCGGAGAAGTGACGGTAACGAAGGTTGTAAAAAAGTCAACGGATCCAATAAGATTGGGCGGGGTTTCATACAAAATAGCCGATATAGTTGAAAAAAATACCTGTTTTGAAGCGAGGGTCGTGGTTTTAGGGCACTTGCAGAGAGGCGGAACACCAACTGCTTTTGATAGGTGGCTTTCTACCTGTTTTGGAGCAAAAGCTATAGATATGTTTGAAGAAAAGAAATTCGGCAGAATGGTCGCTATAAAGGGGCAGAACTTTGTAGATGTAGAACTTAAGGATGCGGTTGGGGTGTTAAAAAGAGTTGAAAAAGATTCTTTCGAGGTAAAATCGGCAATAAACATAGGGATGAGTTTTGGCAATTCGGAGGTTGGGTGAGAAAATATGTTTTCGGCATAAATACTGTTGAAGAAATCCTTAAAAATTCAACAAGAAGAATACACCGTCTCATAGTGGAAAACACCTCCGGCTCACGGTTAATGCATCTTATAAAATTAGCCAATAAAAAGAAAATAGGCGTTCAGTTCACTCATAAAAGATTGATGGATAAACTCACAAATCAGGCAAATCATCAGAATATAATTCTTGAGGTGGATGATGTTAATTACTATTCGCTGGATGAAGCCATTAATATGGATAAGTCAAAAAAAGATATTATATGGCTTTGTCTTGATTCTATAACTGACCCGCAGAATTTTGGAAGCATAATAAGAACATCTGTCTGCATGGGAGTTAGCGTTATTATCTTTTGCGAAAACAGAAGCGTCAGAGTAACTCCATCTGTTGAAAAAATAGCATCAGGTGCGGTTGAAAAAATTAAATTTGTTAAAGTTATAAATATAAATCAGTCCCTTATATATCTTAAAGAAAATAATTTCTGGATTTATGGTTCTGATGTTAAAGGAATAGATGTTAGAGATATTAGATTTAATTTTCCGCTTGTTCTTGTGATGGGCTCAGAAGGAGAGGGAATTCATCAAAAGACAAAAGAACATTGTGATGAACTGATAAAAATTCCACAGATTGCTGATTTTGATAGTTTAAATGTATCAATCGCGACTGCTCTCTGCCTATATGAAATTAGAAGAAGAATATAGGTCCATAGTAAATGGCAATTAACCACCAGAGCCCTCTAACTTCAACTTCCTCAGGATACAGAAAGATTGCTTTATCCTATTTGTAGTCGCACCCCGACGTTTCAGTCGGGACAGGGAGTAAGGGGGATTTTACATTATTCTTTTGTTTCTATTCTTGACGCTATATAAGACCAGATAAGTGAAACAAGCATTATAAAAGGAATAATTATTTTGAAATAAGAAAAGGAAACAATATTAAGAACGGACATTAAAATGGATATAAACCCCTTGGAAAATCTATATGTAAAAGAATCAACTATTTGTTTTACCCTGTACTTTGTATCATAAGAAAAAGGAATATATAAAATTTCTTTTGATGCTTTATATATTGAATAATCCATAGATTTGAAAATCATAAATACTAAACCAGCCGAAAATAATGAAGGAAATATAAATGAATACAATGAAGTAAAAAGATGAAGTAAAGGTATAAAAATTAAAACATATTTTATCTTAAATCTTTTTAAAACTAAAGGCGTTATTAGAAATTGCATTGAAAAAGATATTATATTTACTCTGTTCCAGAAAGAACCAAGATAAGCGGTTCTTATATCTTTATCGCTTATTGAGTTCTGCAAATGATATGTAAAATTTATATCGGATAGAGTTGATACAATTTGTGCCAAAAAAACTATAAAAGCGATAAATAAAACAGTTCTGTTCTCTAAAAGTATTGAAAGATGTATATGCCCTTTTTTCCCGCCCTCTTCGTCTTTATTAGCCCTCGGCTCCCCGCTTATATTATAAGCCCGAATCAAAATAAAAACAGCGGGAATTAGAGTAAATGCAGAATATAAAATCATTTTTTCAGTGCTCAACGCCTTCGCTAATTTTGAAACGAAATAACCACCCATAAGCGAACCAAGGGCTCCAAGCCCTGCTACGGGGCCATTTATAATTTTTGCTTCTTCGGACTTAAGTATGCTGTTAATATATGACCAGTAAAGCTCGGATATAACCACGACATAGCCCTCTTTGAATATAAGCAAAAAGAAAGATATCATTGGCTTTTTGTAATGTAAATTTGAATAAAATAAAAGTTCTACTGAAATAACTAAAAAAAAATATATTATCATAGTTTTTTTGCTTCCAATCTTAGAAAGGGAAAAACCGTAGAGATATATTAGAAATATTAAAAAAAAAGGAGTAAGAGCTAACGCGTAAACCTTATCCAGCGCACTGAAATACGATAAAAATATTGATTCTGAACTTGAACGTATAAGTTCATATCCCATAAAACAAAACATCGCTGAAAATCCCGCGAGAATCGCTGAAAATCCATTTATCTTTCCTCTGTCAGTTTTTAAATAAGAAATAAATCCCATCGGAGATGATATCAGTATTTAAACATACCCTTTTCGTATATCGTTATTATTTTGGACCCCTTAACTTTGGCTTTTACAACCTTATCCTCCGTGTTTATAAGGTCCCAGTGAATAGCGGAATCGTTAAATCCTAATATTTTTTCATCTTTTTTAGATAATTTGGAGGAATCTCCGCTGTATGTATCAAGATATGAAGAGCCGATAGCGATATGACAGTTTCCATATTTGCCGCCGAAGTTCTCGTCAAAAAGAATGTCAGCCATAAACTTATCTATTCTTGAAAATCTAACATCCGTAAGCGAAAACTCTCCTAACATCTTTGCGCCATCATCGGTATTCATAGTTTTAACAAGATAATCCTGCCCTTTTTGAGCGCCTATCTTAATCGCTTTGCCATTTTTAAACTCAAGTTTTATCTTTTCTATATAATTTCCTCCTCTATAAGTCGGCAGATTTGCGAAATAAACGCCTTTAGTGTATCTGCAATCAGGTGATGTAAATATTTCAAAAGATGGAATATTATGCCCGCTACCCCCGAGGAATTTTCTTTTTTCGCCAAGAATCACAGTGAGGTCTATGTTATTGGATTTAACATAGAACTCTTTTATATTTAAAGAATTAAGGTATTTTTTTATCTCATTTATATTTTTAAAGACCTCTTCCCATTTCTTCACCGGATTTTTATCATCAATAAAACACGCTTTAATTATCTGATCGCTGTACTCGTTTATACTCAATCTTGCCTGTCTTGCAAGTTCTTCGCTCGGATAAGTGCATAGCGTCCAGCCGAATAACCCCTTTGTTTCCCTTTTGGACATTATATCTCTTAAAAATTTTCTTGAAATAGCGACCTCTGACTGTTTTTTTGTATCAACTCCCTTTAAATGAGTAAGAGATGTCGGGGAATGTATATAAATATTGCCATTTAGATTTTCAAAAAACTCTTTCTCTCCATAAGGAATGAATTTCCTCTGTTTCACATCAGAGTTATTATAAAATGCCTTTTCCATATTCGGTGTTGGCATAACTCTGAATACCACATTGTATTTCATAGACACAAGCTTTGAATACACGATTTCTCCAAGTTCGAGGGCAGCGATGTCGCACCTTATAAGAATAAAATCGTAGGGTTTTAAATTCTTATTTGTCGTTTTAAGACCCCATATAAGGACATCCGCGTAATTTTCTTTCATTTTTTGATTAATCATAATTTCTCCTTTAATTTCTGCATATAATTGATTTTGTTTCTTTAAGATAAACATCGTAAGATATATTATCCGCGAAAAAATTCAAGGGATTATAATTCTTATTTTCAATAAGATATTTTACAACAACCATATTTTCAAAGTCATTATATTTTTTTGAATTTACAGGATTGCATATATCGGATGGGATATATTCCTGGATTTCACCTGATATGTATTTAGAGTATCCTTTTATCTTCCATTCATCAAAAGATAAATATTCAAGTTTTTCAAATTTATTTACAAGCAAAAGTCTTAATATCATTTCATTTATATTTTCCTTAAAATTGACATCGCCGGATAGAAACATCCCTTTCATATCAAAAGGTGATATTACGGCATAGCCCCCTATGGGATTAATATTAAAAAGATTGTTAGAAAAGAAAGAAAATAACTTATAACTGAAAACGGATGATGTTATATATATATCATAATTCTTATTTGAGTAAAACCTTGAATAATTTTCAGATACTGTCTCTATTAAATCGCAAAAATTTTGCAGTTCTTGAATGTTTGAATAATGAATGTCAAATTTCGAACAGGAATATTTATTTCTTAAAAAAAACTCAGGATGTAAGCAGAGTAACAGGAAGATAACGCAGAGAATTAAAAAAATTATTATTTTTTTCATTTTTTAGATAAATACCATATTATAATGGCTATTATTAAAGATATAACTTTTATCTTCCAGTTATCCGTTATATATTTTTTCATAAATTCCTGTTTGACTTTCTAAAAACATTTTTCTGAGTTTTAGAAGTGAATACCGCCATAAGCTCTTTTTCCACCTCATCAGGACTTGCCTTCATCATAAGATTGCCATTTCTCGCCACAGACATATTCCCGGTTTCTTCAGATACCACTATGGCTATGGCATCGGTTATTTCGGTAATACCTACTGCGCTTCTGTGCCTCATACCGAGTATCTTTGAGATATCCTGTCTCTCTGTCAAAGGAAGCTGACAGGCAGCCGCTATAAGCCTGTTTCCCGAGATTATAACAGCGCCATCGTGCAACGGCGTATTATGATGAAATATGGTAAGGATAAGTTCTTTGGTGACTTCAGCGTTTATCCTTATTCCATTTTCTATATAGTCACGTAAACCCATATCCTGCTCAAAAACTATAAGCATTCCTCTCTTTCTTTTCATTGCTATTCTAACGGCTTGCATTATCTCTATTACAAATTTATATTCATTTGGAACGAATATTCTTCCAAAAGGGTCAGTTCCTAAATTGGCGAGCGTGTTTCTTATCTCCGGCTGGAAAACTATTATAAGCAAAAAAATACCGGCAATCCAGAATTGTCGAAGTAGCCAGAAGGTAGCGTCAAGTCCCGATATTTTAGATAAAAGCGTTATCACGGCGAGCAATAAAACCCCTCCTAATATATTTAAAGCCTTTGTCCCTTTCAAAATCAGTATCAATCTATAAATTATGTAATAAACTATGGCTATATCTATTAAGTCCTTGATAAAAAAAGAAATGCTTTTAAACATCTAACCCTAATTCCTTCTATAAATTATTAATTATCAGGTCCAATTCTTCTCCGTTTATCGTCTCTTTATCTATAAGTTTTTCGACTATTTTATCTAAAATTATTTTGTTTTCCATTATAATGCTTTTTGCCTTAAAATAGCAATCATTAATTATTCTTTTGATTTCATCGTCTATGTTTTTAGCCGTTTCATCAGAATAATGATGTTGTTTTACTATATCCCTTCCTAAAAAAACTTCGCTTTCATCTTTTCTTAACGAAAGCGGACCTATCTTTTCGCTCATGCCAAATTCCATAACCATCTTCTGGGCGTAAGATGTCGCTTTTGATAGGTCATCTCCCGCCCCTGTCGTTATTTCTCCAAAAACCACTTCTTCGCTTGCTCTGCCCGCGAGAAGTATGGAAAGCCTTGAAAGTATCTCGGATTTAGACGTGAGATACTTGTCTTCCTGCGGCATTTGAAGCGTATAACCCAGAGCGGGTCCCCTTGGTATTATTGAAATTTTATGAACAGGATCCGTACCTTTTAAAAGCTTTGCCACAAGCGCATGCCCGGCTTCATGGTAAGCTATAATCTTTTTCTCTTTATCCGATATTATTCTGCTTTTTCTCTGGGGTCCCGCGATTGTCTTTTCTATTGCTTCTTCAAGGTCCCCAAAACCAACCTCCTGTTTATTTTTCTTTGCCGCGATTATCGCCGCTTCATTTATAATACTGGCGAGGTCAGCCCCAGAAAAGCCCGGGGTTCTCTGAGCGATTATATTTAAGTCAATGCTCTGGTTCAGTTTTATTTTTCTCGCATGGACCTTTAATATTTCAAATCTTCCTTTTATGTCAGGTATTGGAATATTTATTCTCCTGTCAAATCTGCCCGGTCTCAGCAGTGCCGGGTCAAGAACATCAGGTCTGTTGGTTGCCGCTATCAAAATTATACCCTCTTTTGCATCGAATCCGTCTAACTCTATTAAAAGTTGGTTCAATGTCTGTTCCCTTTCATCATGCCCTCCGCCTATTCCTGAAAACCTGTGTCTACCGACGGCATCAAGCTCATCTACGAATATTATAGCAGGAGCATTCTTTTTGGCTCTTTCAAATAAATCCCTAACCCTCGCTGCCCCAACTCCTACGAACATTTCTACAAATTCAGAACCGCTTGCGCTGAAAAAACTGACCCCTGCCTCTCCGGCAACTGCTTTTGCAAGCAATGTCTTACCCGTTCCCGGCGCTCCATATAAAAGAACGCCTTTGGGAAGAGTTCCGCCAAGCGTTTTATATTTATCTGGATTTTTGAGATAGTCGACAATGTCTGTTAACTCTTCTTTCGCCTCGTCGCAGCCAGCGACATCTTTAAAGGTAATTTTATTTTTCTTTAAATCAATCTGTCTTGCCTTTGACCTTGCGAAACTCATAGCTTGTTTTCCGGTTATATTCGCCTGTCTGAAAAATATAAACCACCAGGCAAGTATGAATAATAATAACCATCCTATATTTAAAAGTATGCTTGTTATCCAGCTTCTATCTGCAACGCCTGAAAAATTTTCAACCCCGGCTGCTTCCATATCTTTTATTAAATCAGGATCATTTAGCGGAAGGGTTCTGAATTTCACAGTCTTATTATTTTCAATTAACTCGCCCTTTATTGTATCGTTGGATATATAAACCTTTTTAACTTCTTTATTTTTAAGTTTTGATTTAAAATAAGAATATGGAACTTCTTTTTCCTGCTCCATTACGGAAATGCTATTATAAATGCCCGCTATAAGAATAAATCCAAGAAGCCAGAATAATATCTGTTTTATTCCATTTGTTTTTTTCATATTGCCTCATCTCTCAAGACCCCAATATAAGGAAGATTTCTGTAATATTCTTTATAATCAAGTCCATATCCAACGACAAATTTGTCGGGAATGTTAAAGCCGATATATTTTAAATTTACATTTATCTTTCTACAGGAGGGCTTATTTAAAAGAGTGCAGACCTCTATTGACCTTGGTTTCCTTGTTTTTAGAGTTTTCATCAGATAATTTATGGTAAGACCTGTATCCACGATATCTTCTACAATGATAACATCCTTGCCGTCTATTGGTTGTTTTAAATCTAGAAGTATTCTGACCATACCGCTTGACTGCCTTCCCTCATAAGAAGAAATCATCATAAAATCTATATTTGTCTCTAATTTTATATTTTTAACAAGTTCAGAAATGAAAAGAAAACTTCCTTTTAATACCCCGATAAAGAAAATATCCTTTCCCTGATAATCTCTCGTTATATTGAATGCCAGTTCTTTAACCTTTTTTTCTATCTGTTCTTTGGTTATTAAAATCTCGCTTAAATTTTTATGCATATAAATATTTTACTTTTTTTAACCACCAATACCAAATAAATACCCAGAGACCCTTGACAAATAAAATTTTTAAACTATAATATAAAGAGGTGATCTGAAAAGGAGTGTCTATGAAAATATTATTTTTAGTTCTCTCTCTTGTTATCTCCGGTTACTGCGATGATTTTAATATAGACATAAAAAAATCAAATAGCTTAGAAGTGCCATCGCCGAAATTAAAAACTGAAAAAATAACAGATAAAAATGTAAATGATTTTTTTAATTATCTTGATAGAGTCCTATCAGGTTATGAAAAACCAAAAGAAAAGAGTTTGTTTAAGTCAATCAACAAATCAGCAGAGATTTATAATTTTGATTTAAATAAAATATTGGACAAATACTTATATACCCCGGTTAAATTCAAAACATCCAAGCAAACGGAGGTAACTCTGAGCGTATCAAAGTCCTATAATTGCCCTGGGGGGAGCAAGCGATTGTAAGGATAGTGATAAATTCTTATTATCCTTTACATACAACAATTCAACAGCATTTATAAAAATAAAAGACATAATAAATTTAGGAATTTTTATGCATGGCTCAAAGTCAATATCAATAGATGGCGAAACTTATACAGCGAGGGCTTACGCAAATATAAGCGATCCGAACAAAAGCGAAATAGAGATAAAAGGTCCTAATGGTGTTGTTTTGAATAAAAAATTAGGAGAGATGCTTGATATTTTCTCAAATTTCGGATATAAAGCCATTTTAAACAAAGAATACAGGATTGTATATGGAAGGAAAGTAATCTGCGATTCAAACGCTTGTAATTTTTCCAATGATAAAATGGTTTTTATAGTTGAATATCCTCTATCAAAAGATTCAAATTATTATACATTAGATGAAAAATCATCCAGTGGTAAGGACCTATACTTTGAAAGTATAGGAAAGAACTTCTTTTTTAAGATAACAGATGGGCATCTAATTATAACAAAAAATTAATAATTCATTGAAAATGAAAATCTGTGGATATTCCCCAGATCACCAAATGGAGAATATGAATAATCGAGTGAATATTCCCAGTGCTCTACTCCAAAACCGAAACTAATGCTTCTAAACCCATTAAGGTCTGAGATATTTCTTGTATTCGCTCCGGCTCTTATGAGGAATTTCGTTCTCTTTGTTATATTTATCTTTCCTTCATAACCCAGACCAAGATATAGAAATCTATCCTGCGGAATTATTATATCAGAGTTAATCGTAATATTTTTGGAGATAAATACACTGCTTCCCACTCTTATTATTTTGGTTATGTCGTAGTTCTCTTTATCCATTTTTATTGAGCCGACTATGTTCTGAAAAACAAGCGAAATTACAAATTTTCTTTCAAAAAGGTAAGGAAATAATATTCCAATATCGGCTGAGAGAGTTGACGCTCGGTCCTCTATTTTATTCTGTATAAATTTGCCTATTCCTCCAAAGACAATTCTATCCTCAGGGTCTTTGGTTATTCCCGTAAGATAACTTGCAAACCCGAGTTCAAATACCATTTCCGATGGCTTAAAACTTCCAATTTCCTGAGCATAATCATTGGTCTTGTCTATGCTTCCCCAGCTTAAATATTTAACTCCAAATCCAAATGTTCCGCTGTTTTTCCCTAAATTTACGGCATAAGATAAATTATTAAGAGTTATATCCTGAAAGAAAATATTGTGTGAAAGAAATAATGAATTCTTTTTGATTTTTACTAAATTTGCGGGGTTTATATCTATAGCGGATGCGTCCGATATATCAGAAGCGCACGCCTCTCCCATAGATACGCATCTTGGATTAATATTAAGTTTAAGTATTGATGACGCGGTTGTTCCGTATGAAGATGAATCAAAATAAGAATATAAATTAAGGGTTATTAAAGAAAAAGCGATTGTTATTATGGTTAAAATCCTTTTCATTTTTCTATAGCGAGTTTTTTAATAATCTTTTCTCCTTTATTGGACCTAAACATTACTATATATACTCCGCTTGCGACTTCTCTGTTTGATTCATTTTTAGAATCCCACTGAACGAAACCGCTTTCATTTGTTTTTAATTTTTTTACCAATTCTCCAGTTATAGTGTAGATGTATATATCGGTATTTGACGGCATATTTGAAAAATTTATTTTGCCTAAATTGGTGTTAGGTTTGTAAGGATTCGGGTAAATCATGGGTTTACTCAGATCGCTGCTTTCTATAAATTCCATTATCTGAAAAATTGAAAAATGATATGTTTCTCCGACGACATAATTCGACTCTAAATACGACTTTAACGGGACCCATAATTTAGCATTTTCATCATACCTTGCCATTACGAGTTTGCTCGTGTCTATTGACGATGGAAGCTGACTGTATGGTATTTTGACTTTGATTTTTCCATTGTATAGAACAACCGGAAATATCCATATCCTTGCTGCAAAGCCAGTTGGATTTAAATTCCCCGCTTTTGACAATGGTGGCGGAGGGGATAAATCCGGTTCTATAAAAACTTTTGTAACGCTTCCGAGCGAATATGGCGGAATCTCAACTATTATAGAACCATAAGAATATGGTATGGATACGCTCTGGTTTATTTGATTATTTATCAGTTGCTCCTGCCTGTAAAGAGTTGATATGGAGCCCAAATTTAAATAATCGCTTTCATTTAAAAAACCCTTCGCTTTTATCCTTATGTAGTACTCGGTATTATAAGTTAAATCGGGAAATACAAATAATGTTGTATGTGTTTGAGTGGTTTTAAATATATAAGAGAAATCGTTAGAGGTTGATGCTTCAACTGTATAAATCGTATTTGTGGAATTTGTGTTGTTATCCCACTCGGCGGTAAAACCGTCTAAAAGAACATTTATAAAAGTTGGAGTTGTAATTTTAGGAATTTCGACAAGCGTGGTTGAAAGGGATGTCTCGTATATAGATGGAATATTTGAGAAATTTAGAGCGGAAACCCTTGTGTAATAAATGGTATTTGCGTTTAAATCATAGAAAGTGGCTGATGTGGTTAAGGTTAATGATGAAATAATAGAATCATAAAAATTTGTGGAAGAAATTTCCGCCAGATATAATGTGCCTAATGCGTTGTTTGGGTCTTCCCAGTTTAAAACGATTGTATGAGTTGACAAATTAGATGTAAGGTTTACAGGTTTAAAAGCAAGAGTTGCAATTGGCTCAAAATTTATAGGACCGCTAGGAATGTTTCTTCTGTTTATCGCGGTTATTCTCTTATAATAAGTTGTATTTGATTGAAGCGAATCAAAGTAGGCGTAGTTATTAAATGTTTGTGTGGATATAATGTTTGATGCAAAATTTGTAGATGAGATTTCCATAATATAAAGAGTATCTTCGGGGTTTAAATTCCTGTCCCAATTAATTTGCATTGAGTATGTAGTGTGATTGGTTAATGCGGTTTCCAAAGGGAAATTGGCGAGTGTTGGGGTCGAAGGGATGCTTACATAATTTTTAACATTATCTGAATTTATGCTTCCAACTCTCAGAAAATATGTTGTGTTCGGCGTAAGATTTTCTACCGTAAGTTTGGTAACCGAGTTGAATAAAGTAATAGAGGATTTAATTATTGAAAAATCAGTAGAAGTGGAAGCTTCAAGTGAGTAGCCAATACATTGAACTTGCGTCCAGGTGCCTGATATGCTTGATATATAGACATTTGCTAAATCCGGACTACCCGGAGGAGGGGTTAGAGTTCTTATGTTAAATGGAGTTGCATTATTATATATCGTGGCTCCTTCAAATAAAGTTCCAAGCCTTATGTAATAGAGTGTGTCGAAATCAAGAACGTTAATTGTTAGGGTTGATATATCATTAGATAGAGTTATGGAACTAAAGTTAATGTTTCTGAAATAGTTATCGGTGCTTATTTCTAATACATATCCATCAGCGTCAGTGGTTGAGTAATTAACGATCACAGTATTGCTTGAGTAATATGATACATTCACGTTCGGGGATATCGCTGGAAGCGGGGTTATTATTTTGGCAGTTCCATCATAATTCGCTATTTGCGCCCTGTTAAATGTGTATAATCTTGCGTAATATGTGGTATTTGGCCTTAAGTTTTCTATGGTAAGAGAGTATGCTTCATAAGAAGGGGTATAGCTTGAATATATAACTCCACTTGTAAAATTCGTAGTGGATAAATCAAGTTCATATCCATATGACCTTAACTCTTCTATTTCCGGAGGCATTGATTCAAAATTTGCTTTTATAGATTTTGGATTTGCTATATAGCCAATTGTCTGATAGTTTATTGGAACGGATAGTGTGGTGGTTTCTAAATAAGAGGTATAGTTTATATCATTATTGTGGTTTATGGCTCCAGCCCTTATATAATATGTTGTGTTTGCTTCAAGAGCGTTTAAGGTAAGGGTTGATAGAGATAAAATATATGTGATTGATGTTATTTTAGCGTTAAAAGATGTATCGCTTGAGGCTTCTAAAATATAACCACTGGCGGTTTCTGTTTGCGGGGCTGAAGGAAACTGATTCCAGCCGGAGGTCAGAGAATATGAAGAATACGATATAATTTTAAAATTAGCGGGCTTTGAGGTCAATGTATGAATTTCTCCAAATATTGGGTTCTTTGCTCCGGTTGAGTTTAAGACCGAGAATTCATAATAATATGTAGAATTCTTTTCAAGAGCGGCAAATGTGTATGAACTAATTGAATTATCGGTAGTGCTGTATGAATCGAAAATAGTTTCAAAATTATCCTCTGTGAATAAAAGTATTTCATAGCCAGCGGATGAATTTTCGTTTTCAGGGCCCTCCACAGCTGACCAGTTGAAAGTAGCGCTTGTCTCAAAAATATCCAGATAAAAATTATCCGGTAGTTTGGCTACCGTTTGAGTTGAAATAATATCAGAAAAATCTGTTTCTCTATTTAATTTATCAATCGCTTTTATTTTAAAGTAATAACTTGTGTTTGTTAATAAATCGCCAACAGGTAATGGTGGCGCTCCT
>Ga0123519_10005982_pt1 | contig 19242 bp, 15 predicted proteins | sample YelNatPaOPRAMG02_FD_87396 | JGI IMG/M metagenome (GOLD analysis project Ga0123519, IMG submission 87396) | Hot spring microbial communities from Yellowstone National Park - Yellowstone National Park OP-RAMG-02 (version 2) | ecosystem: Environmental > Aquatic > Thermal springs > Hot (42-90C) ... | reverse complement strand
GGACGGTTTTGACACCGACACGAACGTGATCGTGATGGCGGCGACCAACCGGCCGGACATTTTGGACCCGGCTTTGCTGCGGCCGGGGCGCTTCGACCGCCGTGTGGTGCTGGACCGCCCGGACCGGGTAGGACGGGAGAAGATCCTGCAGGTGCATTTGCGCGGCAAACCGCTCGAACCGGATGTGGACGTTGAGGCTATCGCCCGCCAGACGCCCGGCTTCGTGGGTGCTGATCTCGAGAACCTGGTCAACGAGGCAGCCATCCTGGCGGCACGCCGCAATAAGAAATCCATCGGCATGGCCGAGTTTCAGGAAGCGATCGAAAAGGTGATCGCCGGACCGGAGCGCAAGAGCCGCGTGATCTCGGAAGAGGAAAAGATGATCATCGCCTATCACGAGGCAGGACACGCTGTGGTGATGAAAGCATTGCCGGATTGCGATCCGGTACATAAGGTGTCCATCGTCGCGCGTGGTATGGCGGGTGGATACACGATGACGCTACCTGAAGAAGACAGCCGTCTGCGCCATCGCAACAAGTTCAAGGCAGATATGGCCGCATTACTTGGGGGGCGCGCTGCAGAAGAGCTCATCTTCCATGATGTGACCACCGGCGCCAGTAACGACCTGGAACGCGCCACCAAGATGGCACGTTCGATGGTCACACAATATGGTATGAGCGAAAAACTCGGCCCGATCACCTTCGGTGAAAAGGACGAGCTGATCTTCCTGGGGCGTGAAATCGCTGAACAACGCAATTACAGCGAGGAGATCGCACGCCAAATTGACCGCGAAGTGCGTCGCCTTGTTGAAGAAGCATATCAGACCGCCAAGTCCGTTCTGATCACCCATCGCGATAAGCTGGTCGCGCTCGCCGAGCGTCTGATCCACGAAGAAACGGTAGATGCTGCGGCGCTCAATGCGTTATTCGCCTGAAGGGTTCCCGAGTTCCGCTTCATTTCGCTGCGGATGGAAGGCACCATCCGGCGTGTTCAGGAACGTGTTCATAGCGACATGCTCGCGAGATAGCGGTTGATCGATACGCTTCTGGCAAGGATTCATCACTGTCCACAGAAAGGATCGTCGATGCCGTCCAACCGATGGAATGCCTTAGCTCAGGCATATGCGCAGCAGCTCATCGCCTTTACCCAACGCATCGTCCAAACTCCCAGCCTGCCGGGGCATGAAGAAGAGGTAGCCAGACTGGTGGAACAGGAGATGCGCCAGCTGGGCTACGATGAGGTGACAGTTGACCCCGCCGGCAATGTGATAGGGCGGATCCACGGCAATCCCGGCCCGCCCTTGATGTTCAACGCGCATATGGATCACGTCGATCCCGGCGACCTCTCCGGCTGGCCGCATCCCCCTTATGGCGGTGAGATCATTGATGGTATGCTGTGGGGGCGCGGTACCGTGGATATGAAGGTGGCACTCGCGGCGATGGTGTATGCCGGCGGCCTGCTCAAGCGCCATGCCCTGCCTCTGCCTGGTGACCTGATCGTAGCGGCGGTGGTGATGGAAGAGGGCGGTGGTGTGGGCACGCACGAGCTGCTGCACCACCTGCGGCCCGCGGTATGTGTGGTGGGCGAGTCTTCCAACGGCTGTGTTATGCGCGGCCACCGCGGACGCACCGAGTTCCTTGCGCGCGTGGTGGGGCGCTCCGTGCATGCCAGTATGCCCGAGTTAGGAGCTAACCCCCATTATCCGATGGCGCGTTTCCTTTCCCGCCTCGAGACGCTCCCGATGGACGCTGATCCCGTATTCACGTGTGCCAGCGTGGCACCTACCCTGTACCGCACCGATCAGAGCAGTCCTAATGTGACCCCTGGCGAGGTGCGGGTGACGCTCGATTGGCGCAGTGTGCCGGGCCAATCCATGGAGCGCGTTGCAGCGCAGCTGGAACAGTTGCTGCGAGAAGGTCTGGAGGCCGATTATCAGGCAGAGGTATGCCTCGTGCAGAACCGCTATGTCACCTACACCGGTCTGACGGTCGAGCTGCCCGCCAGCTTCCCGTCCTTCCTGCTGCCGGCGGACTATTGGCTGGTACAAGGGGCGCAGCGCACCCTGAGCCAGGCATTAGGCCGCGAAGTGGCCATTGATGTGTGGCGTTTCGCCACCGACGGGGGACAGATCGCCGCACTGGGCATTCCAACCGTCGGCTTCGGCCCAGGCGACCCGAAGGTCGTGCATACCAACCGAGAGTGTATCGCATTATCAGCGTTGGTGGACGGACTTGCTGGTTACACTGCGCTGGCAAGTGAAATGGTGAGGGAGCCCGTATGAGTCTTGCATGGCGTGTCATTCGGACTTCTATTTCCGATTTCGCGGACGAAATATTGTGGCTCGTCCTGCTGAACGTGCTGTGGTGTATCGCCGCGGTCACCGTGATCGGAGCGCCCCTTGTCTCTGCCGGTATGGCGTGGATCGCTGCCGAAATCGGAGAGGGCAAGGTGTTGCGCTGGAGCACCTTCACAACTGGCATACGCCGCTACTGGAAGCAATCTTATCTCTGGGCGCTGATCAACGTGATCGTTGCCGTTCTGGTCGGCATGAACATGGCTTTCTATTCCGGGCGCTCTGAATCCTGGTCACTGGTGCCGCTGTTCCTGTTTGGTGCATTGGGCTTGTGGTGGGCCGGCATGCAGTTCTACTTCTTCCCTTTTCTAACCCATCAAGAGAGCCCATCCATGAGGACGGCATACCGCAATGGCATCGTCCTGATGCTTTCACAGCCTGGTCTGAGCATCATCATGCTCCTGGTGGTGATCATTTTGACAGCGATCTCGTACTTCTTCCTGTTTCCCTTCTTCTTGTTCTTCTTCGCGTTGCTCTCTGTGCTGTCCAACCGCGCCGTAATCGAGACGATCCGCTATCAAACGGAACAAGCTGAAGCGGCGGAAGAGGAACGCCGGAGTAAGATGGTCGATCAACGCTGGAGGCCACCACGTTAACACGGATGGCTGGCACAGTTTAGCGCTATGGAAATCACCTGGTTTGGACATTCGTGCTTTCGCTTGCGCGATCGGGGCGTTGCGGTCATCACCGATCCATTCGCCAGCTCGGTGGGGTGCGCCCTGCCATGTCTTAAGGCAGATATTGTCACCATCAGCCATCACCATCCCCATCACGATGACATATCGGCGATCCAGGGGGCGTATCGTGTCTTCGATGCACCGGGCGAATACGAAGTGCTCTCCGTTTTTATTACCGGAATTGCCACCTACCCTACCCGTAAAGACATTCTCCCGGATGAGTGGATTCGCTGGCGCAATGTGGTGTTCGTTTTTGAGTTCGACGGATTAACCGTGTGCCACCTGGGCGATCTGAAATACATACCGCCTCAGGAGCAGATGCAGATGCTCAGCGGGGTCAACGTATTGCTGGTGCCGGTGGGGGGCGGCACGCATAGTCTCAGCGCTGCCAAGGCGGCGGAAATTGTCCGCTTGGTGGAACCCAGTGTGGTTATCCCGATGCATTACCGTGTCGGCAACATGTCAGCGGAACTGGAGGGAATTGAACGGTTCCTGAAGGAGATGGGGATGGGTCGTTCGAATCCACTCGAGACACTCAAGATCTCGACGGCTAACCTGCCCCAAGAGACTCAGGTGGTGCTGCTCGCACCTATGGCAAGCACGCCCTGAGAGATTGAGAGATGGGGTGTCTTGTACCCCTGTGTCAAGGAGAAGTCGTGTTGTGGGAGTCCGCTGAGCTCCCAAGAGGGATAGAGGCGATCTATGAGCACGGATGAAGCATCAGAAGAAGAGGCTGTAGAAGGCGAAACAGGTGAAACGGTCGCGCGCGACAAGAATGAGCCAGATGCCCAGGAGGTCAGCTGCTCCTCGAAACCGCAAGGTCTGTGTCTGTCTTCGCACTGGGTGCGCATCGCGGTGAGCTTGCTGTTGTTGTTTGTGTTAGCGTGGCTTGCCTATCCTTCGATGATGCGGACTTTCTTCGCACCTGGCGCAGTTCCATCGGATCAGACGGCTGTTCCCCAACTGACGCCGCAGGGTGAAGCAGGTCAGTATCAGGTCGCACTCGAGCACTACCAGGCAGGGCGGTTCGCCGAGGCGTGGGCTGCGCTGCGCCAGATGTCATCTTACCTGGATGCCGTCCAATCCAATCCGGGGATCGAGCAGGCTGAACAAGCTGTGCAGGCAGCGCCCACTTCCGCTGAGGCACATTTCAAACTGGGCGCTGCCTGGGTGCGTGCCAATCTGCTCACCCTTGCCGAAGCGGCCTTCCGCAAAGCGATTGCGCTCGACGCACAATACGTGGACGCATACATCAACCTGGGGGTGACGCTCTACCAGATGGGGCGGTTGGACGAAGCGTTGCAGGAATATGATGCCGCCCTGGCCATCGCACCGGACGACGCAGCGCTTCACCATAACAGAGGGGCCGTGTATGTGCAACAGGCGCTGCAAAGCCAGCCACCGGACAGGGAATTGCTCGAAAAGGGGCTCAGCGCATTTCAGCGCGCGCTGGAATTAGACTCACAACTGCCTCAGGCATATTTCAGCATGGGCGTTGTATACGACATACAGGGGAAGCGGCAAGAAGCGCTCGAGATGTTCAGGCGGTTTCAGGAGCTGGACGATGGCAGCGATCCCCAGGCGACGGCGATGGCGCGGCAATACCTTGAGAAGCTGGAGCAAGCTCCCTAGCCGGAGGGGGCATCCTTTCAGGAGTAGGTTTTTTCACCTCACCGAGCCGCGCGCGTGAGCAAGCGGCAGTGACACCGCTCCCTTACGGTCGCGGCTCGGATAAGGGGTCGCGACGCGGATTAGGAGTCGCCGGTGACGAGGGTCGCTTCCGCAGCGGGCAGTTCTGCCTGTGCGGCAGACTGTGTGATGCGTTCGATGCTGAACCTCTCGCCACATTGCAGACACTGGGCTGTACGCTGATTGGCCACTACCAGCAACCCTCCACACTCCGGGCAGGGCTGTGGCAAGGGCTTCTTCCAGCTGGTGAAGTTGCAGGTCGGATAGTTGACGCAGCCGTAGAAAATACGCTTCTTGCGCGTCCTGCGTTCCACCAGGTCACCACCGCATTGGGGACAGGTGGCCCCCGTCTTCTCCAGGTAGGGCTTGGTATTGCGGCAAGCGGGATAGTTGGAGCACCCGATGAACTTGCCGAAGCGCCCCCATTTCACCACCATCGGGTGTCCACACAGCTCACAGTTCTCACCGGTGGGCGGCTCGACCATCTCCACCTTGGCCATCAGACGTTCGGCACGCTGCACGGCTTGTTCGAAAGGCGTGTAGAACGCCCACAAGACCGGCACCCACTCCTGCTCACCGCGGGCGATACGATCCAGATCTTCCTCCATACGTGCAGTGAAGTCCACACTGACGATGTCCGGGAAATGTTCCACCAGCAGGTCGTTCACGATGAAGCCCAGCTCGGTGGGATAGAGGCGACGATCGACACTGGTCACATAGCCGCGTTCCTGGATGGTGGAGATGATAGGAGCATACGTGCTGGGCCGACCAATACCGTATTCTTCCAGAGCACGCACTAAGGTCGCTTCCGTATAGCGTGGGGGCGGCTGGGTGAAATGCTGTTCCGGCAACAACCGCACCAGATCCAGGATTTCGCCGATTTGCACTTCAGGCAACGTTTGCTCTCTCTCCTCCCCCGGTGCAGCATCCTCGTCGCGGCTCTCCTCATATACGGCGAGGAATCCGGGCACCCGCACCCGGCTGCCGCTGGCGCGCAGAAGATAACGGGCATCCGCTGCCAGACGGCTCCATTGGGCGGTGGACTTGAACGCATCGGATGCAAACGTCTCCTCCTGCCAGCTGGGATCGGCAGCGACTTCGACCGTCATCGTATCGTAGATGGCAGGCGCCATCTGGCTGGCGACGAAGCGTTGCCAGATGAGCGTGTACAGGCGCAATTGCTCCGAGCTCAGGAAGGGTTTCACCCTTTCGGGCTCACGCATCACGCTGGTAGGACGGATCGCCTCGTGTGCTTCCTGTGCCCCTTTCGCTTTTGTCCTATAGATGGGTGGGTGAGGCGGCAATGCCTCCTTGCCGTAGCGCGCTGCGATAAACGCGCGCGCTTCCTGCTGTGCCGCGGCGGCTACGTTGGTGCTGTCGGTGCGCATATAGGTGATCAAGCCCACGCTGCCCTGAGGCCCCAGATCGATGCCTTCGTATAGCTGCTGAGCAATGCGCATCGTGCGCGCGGCGGTGAAGCCCAAACGACGCGACGCTTCCTGCTGCAACGTGCTGGTGGTGAACGGTGGCGCCGGTTTGCGTCGACGCTCTCCCCTGCGCACATTGACCACCAGGTAAAGAGAACGCTCCAGCTCCTCCAGAACGGGTTGTACGGCAGACTGGTTCTTCAGTTCCACCACTTGGCCGGCGATCTTGACCAGCTTGACAATGAAGGTTGGACGTTCCTCCACACGCCTGGCTAGCTCCGCTTCGATCGACCAGTATTCTTCGGGCACGAACGCCGCAATTTCGCGTTCCCGTTCCACGATCAGGCGCACCGCCACGCTTTGCACGCGGCCTGCCGAAGTGCGGTTGCGCACCTTTTCCCAGAGCAACGGGCTGAGCTTATACCCGACCAACCGATCCAAAATGCGGCGCGCCTGCTGGGCATTCACGCGGTTCATATCGATCTGCTGCGGATGGCTGAAAGCTTCCTGGATCGCCTGCTGGGTGATCTCGTGAAAGACCACCCTGCGAGCGGCCTGGGGTGGTATCTCCGTAGCTTCCATCAGATGCCATGCAATGGCTTCTCCCTCGCGATCGGGGTCGGTGGCAAGATATACCTCCGGAGCGCGTTTGACCGCCGCTTTGAGCTCCTCGACAATGTGACGCTTCTCCTTGGGCACGCGGTAGCGGGGTGCGAAGTCGTGCTCGACATCCACCGAGAGCTGCGAGCGCAGCAGATCGCGTACATGGCCCACCGAAGCTTTGACGGTGTAACCGCTGCCCAAGAACTTGCCCACCGTGCGTGCCTTAGCTGGCGACTCGACAATGACCAACGGACGGCCATCGCTCGAAACCCGTTCTTTGTTGCGCGTGGCCGATCCTGCATGGGAGCGGCATGTAGCGCTGTTGGCATGGCCCTTCGCGGGCAGTGCCTGAGGCTTTGGCACTTTGGCATGCGCTGGTGTAAGCCCCATCTTGAACAAGGTACTGCCACATTCGGGACAGACGCCTTGCGTACATGGTTTGCCTGTTGCCGTATAGCTCGGCTGTGGGTCGCGCATCGGTCGCTTGGCGCGACACTTGACGCAGTAAGCAGTTAACGTCTCCATACCGGTGTATACCCTCTGGCTATAGTAGATTTGTCATGCCGTTCGCTTGAAGTTGTTCCACGATTGTCTTGACATCCTGGGCGCGATCGCGCGCACAGATCAGAATGGCATCCTCGGTATCCACCACAATGGTGTTCTCCAATCCGATCGTCACGATGAGCTTGTCACCACCACGAATCAGGCATCCCTTGGTCGCCATACCAAGGTGATTACCCATGATGACATTCCCATCCGCGCACGCCGTGTGCACTCCGTATAAAGCTTCCCAGTCTCCGATATCGCTCCAGCCGATGTCTACCGGGATCACGACCACATCCCGTGCCTTCTCCATAATACCATAGTCTATGGTCTCCTTGCGCACCTTGGGCCACACCTCATGGAGCACCTGCCTGGCGTCAGGAGCTCCCAGGGAAGCGGCAACGCGTTGCAATAACGTGTAAACGTCGGGCATGTGTTGCGCAAATTCCTGGAGGATGCGCGGTACCTGCCAGATGAACATGCCACTGTTCCAGCTGTATAACCCACTGGCGACAAATTCAGCAGCCCGTTGAGCGTCTGGCTTCTCGACAAATGCCTCCACAGCATACACATCAAATCCGTCAACCTGAGCAATCTGGCCTCCGCGACGGATATAGCCGAAACCGGTCGCCGGATAGCCGGGACGAATACCCAGGGTGACCATATGCCCTTGTTGTGCCACATGGTAAGCTGCTTGCAGTACTTGCCGAAAGACATCCACAGAGCGGATGAAGTGATCGGCCGTCAAAACCGCCATGACCGCTTCCGGATCGCGCTGCTGAAGGTAAACAGCTGCTAACCCGATGGCACCGGCGGTGCCACGCGCGGAAGGCTCCGTAATGAAGTTTCCCGGGGGGATATTGGGCACCTGTGCGGACAAGAGGGGCGCATATTCCGCTGCAGTTACGATGAACACACGTTCCACCGGCAAAATAGGCGATAGCCGATCCACGGCGTGCTGCAACATGGTGCGCTCACCGATCAGCTGCAAAGCTTGCTTCGGTAAGTGGTATCGGCTGAGCGGCCATAGCCGCGTGCCGCTGCCACCTGCCATAATGACCGCGTAATAATTTCTCATCGGCGTCTCCCTCGACCCATTTTTATGTGGTTTTTATGCGGAAAGCTTGGTCTCTCGTGTTGCCACATAGCTCATGTTGCCGACCTGACGCACAATACCTTTGAGCTCCATCAATGTCAAGGTGCTGGTCACTTCATGGATGGGCAGACCGGCAGCGCGTCCTAACTCATCCACGTGGATCGGCTCAGAGGAGAGGAACTGGAGCAGGTGCGCCTCAGTGGGATTATCCGGCAGAGATTGACGCACTTCTCTTTGCTGTACCGCCATATTCAGATTGAGCTCCTCAAGGATATCCTGAACACAGGTCACCAGCTTGGCGCCCTGCTGGATGAGAAAGCTGGGACCTCCGCTGGTGCGGCTGAGAATGTTGCCGGGCACGGCGAATACCTCGCGCCCTTGTTCCAGCGCATATGCTGCCGTGATCATCGCGCCGCTGCGCGTGGAGCCTTCCACCACGAGCACGCCCAGGCTGATCCCACTGATGATGCGATTGCGCGGTGGAAAATTGCGCGCTTCCGGCTTTGTCCCCAACGGATACTCGCTGATCAAGGCCCCATTGCGGACGATCTGCTCAGCCAAGCTCCGATTTTCATACGGGTAAATGATGTCCACTCCGTTGCCCAATATGGCGATTGTCCGTCCACCGGTGTCGAGTGCCGCACGGTGGGCCATCGTATCGATCCCATATGCCAGCCCGCTGACGATGGTCACTCCGGCAGCAACCAATCCGGCCACCAACGTCCGGGTCACCTCGCGCCCGTAGGGGCTGGCCTGGCGGGTACCCACCACACCCAATGCCCACTCATCCGCAGGCGACAATTCGCCACGTATGTAAAGCACAGGGGGCGGATGAGCGATGGACTTGAGCAGCGGGGGATAGGCCTGGCTCTCCCACGTGAGCACGGTGACACCCGCATCCTGAGTGCGTTTCCACTCCGCATCCAGGTCCAGACGATCGCGCAGGTTGAGAAACGTTGCGATGGTGCGCTGGTCGAATCCCAGCGCGCGCAGCGTCGCGGGCGAGGCGTGCCATGCGGCCGCCACATCGTCCGCGAAGTGGCTCAACAGAGCGCGCAGCCGCACCGGGCCGATCCCCGGAACGCGGCTGAATCCCACCCAATACTTCAATTCGTCGGACATCGAGCACCCTGACACAAGTATAAAACATCCCCTTCTGGAACCGCCAGCAAGGAGACCCCTTTATGATACTTTTGCGCATCCTGCTGCGCAACTATGTACGGTGAAACAGGGAGAGGGTGAGCAATAGGGATTGAAATTGTCGCGCAGAGGCGTACGAGCCGGGCGCGTGAGCAAGCGGCCAGGATTTTACCGTGGAGCACAGAGAGGATGTAAAAGCCCCTGTGTGTCCGGCGCTCTCGGCAGTGAATCAGGGACGCTCGCGGCTCGTGCCCAATTGGGGGAAATAATCCTGGAGAATCGACCCCCCGATGAACTCGCGCAGGATCGAGTTGTCCGGCACGTGGTCCGGCGGCACCGGCACGAACCATTCTAGCAACGACAGCAGGCGCTTGGCCTCGATATGCTCGCGGGTGCGCGGCTTCACCTGAAGCAACAACGGTTCGGCATAGGGCTTGAGCACGGCCAACTCGTACACCAGCGCCGAGTTGAACATGACGTCGGCATTGTCCTGATAGGGGAAGATCCAGCGCTTCTCGCCGCGACGCACACTTTCCCAACGGGCTAACGTCTCGGCAGCCGAATAGCCGCGATAGGTGGCGTCCCGAACGATGCGGCGAATGAGGCGCGTGTCGGTGGTGGGCACACGATTGTGACGGTCGATGTTCAGCTGGGTCAGTGCAGACAGGTAGACGCGGTAGATACACTCGGGTGAGATTTCACGCACCAACTCGGGATTCAGTCCGTGAATGCCCTCGACCAGAATGACCTCATCCTCGTCGATGGTGATTGTGTTTCCCTCTTCGCGAAGGCCGGTGAAAAAATTGAAACGGGGCAATGTCACCTCTTGCCCGGCAATCAACCGATTGAGGACGCTGTTAAACAGGGGTAAGTCCAGCACGTGAAGCGACTCGAAATCATACTCACCGTTCTCGTCGCGCGGGCTCTCCTCGCGGTTGACGAAGAAGTCATCCAGTGTGATGGGAACGGGACGGATGCCGTTGGCCAGCAGCTGAATGGAGAGACGTTTGGAGAAAGTGGTCTTGCCCGAAGAAGATGGCCCTGCAATTAACACAACGCGCACGCGCGGCTGACGCTGGGCGACAGCGGAGGCAATGCGGGCAATACGCTGCTCGTGCAGCGCTTCCGAGACCAAAATGATCTCCCGCATGCGCCCGGCTTCTTGCGCCTCGTTCAATGCTGCCACGTTGGAAATGCCCATCAGGCGCATCCACTCGCCGTACTCATTGAATACCGCGACCAGACCGGGCGATTCCTTGAGCTCTTGCACCACGTCGGGCTGCTCGTGGCGCGGATACAACAGGGCAAAGCCGCTGCCATACGGACGCAACGCAAATTGCCACAGGTAACCCGTAGAAGGCACCATGTAGCCGTGGAAATAGTCGCGCGCCGTGCCCAGGGTATAGAGCGTCAGATAATCTTTCTTGCGATTCTTGAGCAGGGAAGCTTTATCCGTGTACCCTTTTGCTTCGAAGTGACGCAACGCTTCGTCGAGCGGGACGTGCTCCTTGCCAATGGGCATATCGGCGTCCACCATCTCGCGCATGCGCGCTTCGATGCGCTGTAGCTCTGTAGCAGTGAACGGTTCGCGCCCGTTCACAACGCAGTAGAGCCCACCCGAATAAAGCGCATAGTCCACTACAATATCCGCTTCAGGGTAGAGCTCCCCAATGGCCGTGAGCATAAGGAAGGTCAGAGAGCGCACGTAAATCCGCTGGCCGTCGCTATCGGCAAGCGTGATCGGAACCACATCGGCATCTCGTTCGATGGGATAGGTCAGCTCGCGCAGCTCTCCATTGACCAGGGCTGCTACGACGGGCGGTGTGTGCTTTGCCGTATGATCAATAGCCTTAAAGTATGCCCCTAACGGTGTGCCCACAGGTGCTTCGTACAGGCATCCATCTGGCAGGCGGATTTGTGCGGTCGTGCGCGGTCGCGCACGACGCACTCGCGGAACGGTGGTGGGGGCGTCTGTTTGGTATCGCGTCTCCATAGGTCGTTATAACCGTAGGTTGGGTAGAATATCCAGGTCCAGGCCGTCCACTCGGCCAGCCATCAGGTGATAATGGGCGGCGGCGCCGATCATGGCAGCATTATCGGTGCACAGCCACAAAGGAGGGACGCGCACCGGACGTTGTGCGCGCAAGGCCATCTCATGCCGCAGGCGGCTGTTGGCACTCACGCCGCCGGCCAACAGGATCTCCGCCGCATTGTAGCGCTCCGCTGCCTGGCAGGTTTTCTCTACCAGGATGTCCACCACCGCCATCTGGAAGCTGGCAGCCAGATCGGCGACCGGCAGCGCAAATGAGGAGCGCGATGCATCCAGCGCGTCTGCAGGCTTTTGGATCTCATCCGTGTAGCGCTGCACAATGCGCAGAACAGCGGTTTTCAACCCCGAAAAGCTGAAATCCCATGTGCCGCGCAGCCGCGCGCGGGGCAGGTCAAAAGCGGTGGCGTCACCGCGTTCGGCAGCTTTTTCGATTGCCGGCCCCCCCGGATACCCCAGATCCAACAGACGTGCCACTTTGTCGAACACCTCTCCGGCAGCATCGTCCTGGGTACGTCCCAGCACTTCATGGTCTAAGTGGTCGCGCACCAGCACCAGCTCGGTGTGACCACCCGAAGCGATCAGGCACAACGCCGGAAAACCCGGCACCGGTGGCTCACCGTTGGCGATCAGCCAATTGGAGTAAAGATGCCCTTCCAAATGATTGATGCCGATCAGTGGCCGCCCCAATGCCAAAGCAATTCCCTTAGCGGTGTTCACACCGACCAATAGGCTGCCAGCCAGACCCGGCCCATAGGTCACGGCGATAGCATCCAGGTCGTTCCATGCGACGTGGGCCTGAGTCATGGCATCCTGGATCACCGGGCCGATCGCCAGGATATGCTGGCGCGAGGCCACCTCGGGGAACACCCCTCCATAGCGGCGATGGATCTCGATTTGCGAGGCGACCACGCTGGCACGGATCACCTGGCCATCCACGATCACCGCCGCGGCAGTTTCATCACACGAAGTTTCAATCGCCAAAATGATGCTCATCGTGTTTCTCGCATTTACAGAAAAAATAGCATACCATGCTTCGATAGATTCGGCAACCGTTGACAGAATCAGCTTCTCATAATATAATCATGACATAACATAAGAAAAGGGGGCGGGCGCCATGGACATCCTCCATCTGGTAGATCGATTGGAAACCTTGGTCAACAAAAGCTGGCGCATCCCATTTACTTCCAACGTGGTGATCCAGGAAGAGACTTTCCTGGAGATTATCGATCAGATGCGCATGTCAATCCCAGATGAGGTGAAAAAAGCCAGACAGTTGGGCGCCGAACGGGAGCGTCTGATCGAACAGGCACAACGCGAGGCCGACCGGATCGTTTCTCAGGCGCAAGATCAGATCAATGCGCTGATCGACCAGCAGGAGGTAGTACGGCAAGCGGAGCAAAAGGCACAAGCTTTGCTCGCCGAGGCCAATCGTTCGGCCGAACTCATCCGGGCGGACGCAGATGCTTATGTGATGGAAGTGCTCAGCAATCTGGAAGAGGAGCTGCTGCGACTCATTACCACGGTGCGCAACGGCATCCACAAGCTGGAGCGCTCTGCCAGCCATCGCAAGAGTGAAGCGGCGCCTCCGGTTGAGGTCGAAGCTGAGGCAAGCAAATCTGCCAGACCATAAGAGGGCGCTCACTGCGCCACCGTGCTGCCCCGGGACAAATGGTATGCCGTGGGATTGCACGTTGTAGGATTGGTAAGCTCGGTGTAGACGATTGGGGTTGATTACGGGTGAACGAGCAGTGCGTAGCCATGGTGATCTTGCAGGAAGGGAACAGCCTCCACCGCCAGTGGCTGTTGGACGCGCCGGAGGTGCTCATCGGGCGCAGTTCTGATTGTCGAATCATCGTAAACGACCGCCAGGCATCACGCCATCACGCACGCATCTTCTGTACGGAACAAGGCTATATCCTCGAAGATCTGGGCAGTAAGAACGGCACCTATCTGAACGGAGAGCTCTTGACAAAGCCCGCTCGTTTGGTGGACGGCGATGAGATCGGCATCGCATTTGCTGCCCGCTTTAGATTTGTTGATGCTGGTGCCACGGTGCCTCTGACGCTTGAGACACCGCGCCAACCGCGCATCCGCATTGATCCTGCTTCCAGGAGCGTGTGGGTGGCGGGTCAAGAGCTTCATCCCCCGCTTTCGCCCGCCCAATACCGCCTGCTCGTGCTCCTGTACGAACGTGCCGGGCAAGTGGTCAGCCGCGAGGAAGTGGTGCACGCCGTTTGGGGCGAGGGCGCTGTGGAAGGCGTTACCGAACAGGCCATTGACGCCTTGGCACGTCGGTTGCGCGACCGCATCGCCGAAACGGATCCAGACCACGAGTATGTGGTCACCGTGCGCGGGCACGGGTACCGGCTGCAGTATGCCGTGTCCTGACCTCAGTGCGCTTGCACCGCAATCTGACTGATCGCGCGCGCTTGCTCCAGCACTTGCTTGAGGTGTTCGGCAGCTCGATTCTGACGCGCTGCTTCCAGCTGTTTGAGGATATCCTCCATAATTGCGAGCAGCTGATCGGTAATCAAAGCGCGATTCTGTGTCAGGATCTCTCCGGTGGCGTCGGGATAGGGCGCGCGCATCAACTGCTGGATCAGGCGAATCTCAGGGGGTAGCCGTTCCTCCAGGATATCCGTCGCTATGTCGCCAATGGTTTGCAGGCGTGCCACGAGATCAGCACGTCCATCCGCCCGCGCTTGCTGCAAGTTGGCCGATAAGATGCTCAGGAACAGGTCATCGATGCGCTCTTTGTTCTGCTGCATAACTGCGCGCGGGTCTTCCGCCATCAGGACGCTTCTGAGCAGCTCGGCAGCTTCTTGAACCGCCTTGCGCAATTCCTCATCCTGGTGCGCCGCGGTGTCCAGGATGCGCGAACGCAGTGCGCGCAGGCGGCCTGCCGTCTCTGTATCCTGCCTGGACTCGGCCGACTCGATCTCAGTGGTAAGGTCTTGGAAGAAAGTGTAGTCCAGCAGAGGTCGCCCCACCGCCACCAATTCCTCAAACTCCTCATCCGAGCCTGCTTCTTGCAACCGCTTGAGCAGCTCTTCCCGGGTGATCATCTCCCCGAGGCCCATCGCCGCATCCGCCTCCGCTGCCGCCTTGCGCGCCGAGCTGCTCATTTCGGCCAATAGCGCGCGCAATCCCAGCAGCGTTCGCGCCATTTCGGGACGGCCTTCCGCCTGCATTGCCTGGGCAGAGGCGGTCAGCACCTGGAAGAATTCGTAATCCAGCTCCGCTTCGTGCTGCTTGACCAGCGTGCGCAGCGTCTCCTCATCCCGCGCACGCAAGAAAGTCTCGATAAGCTGTGCCCTGGCCCGTTGCCGCTCAATCATTTCGGGAGTGATCCCCTCCGCCTGCAGCACCCTGTCCATCATGCTCTGCAGCGAGAAGAAGACCTGCGGGGTGAGCAGGTAGCCCTTGCGCTTTTCAGGCGGCAGGCTGTTGATCAGCACGTTGGTAAGATCGCCGATGATACGCTGTTGATCGGCGTGATTGAGGTTGAGCTCAACTGGCATCAAGACCAATGCCAGTTCATGCTCCGGATCGTGATAGAGCAACGGGGATTTCAACACCGCCTCATTGCCACAGCGTGGACAGCGGGCTATATTAAATCGGCCGCTAAGAAAGCGCGACTTGAGCGCCGGGTTGCTTCCCACATCGACAATCCCTTCAACGGGGGCGGTAAAGCGCGCTCCGCACGCCGAACACAAAACCGGCATAATCAATTGGCGTGTTGCCATGGAACCGTCCTTTCCGAATCGTCGGGGGCGTGCCGCGTCCGAGCAGAGCATATGCCACACGGTGGGCAGCCCCCGCAAAACATTTTGCTAACCTCGTGCTATGCAAGCAGGTTTATATGATAGGCGCCATCCGGATTATTGTCAAAAGAGGAGCGGCTGAAATCGCTGCTCCAGGGCCTGCGTGGACGTCCGACAGCCAGCTCGCCCGGCGCAATTTCCGTCGCCAGCTGCCCATATTGTGACAAAACGTGCTGGCGCGTTTATAATGAGCCGACCTGGCCCGCGTGATGAACGACGAGACGACTTCCAGCTACTACGTGACGATGCGGGATGTGCCGGCGGAGGAGCGTCCCCGCGAACGCCTGGCGCGCTATGGTGCCGCTGCTCTGTCCACCGCCGAGCTGCTGGCCATCCTGTTGCGCACCGGCCGGCGCGGCGAGAACGTGCTGGCGATGGCACAGCGCTTGCTGGCAGATTGCGGTGGGTTGGTGGGACTGGCACGCATCAGCTTTGCCGAATTGCAAGCGCGCAGGGGGCTCGGCGCGGCCAAAGCAGCCCAAATCCAGGCCGGCATCGAGCTCGGCCGCCGCATTGCCATCGCCTCGCCGGAAGAGCGCCCTCAGGTCACCTCGCCGGCAGCGGCGGCAGCGCTGCTCATGACCGAGATGGCCTGGCTGGAACAAGAACATCTGCGCGTGTTGCTGCTCGACACCAAGAATCGCGTGCTGGCAACCCCCACGATCTATATCGGCAACGTGAACACCACGGTGGTGCGCGTCGCCGAGCTGTTTCGAGAGGCAATCCGTTACAACAGCACGGCTCTGATCGTCGCGCACAACCATCCCTCGGGTGACCCATCACCGTCCCCGGAAGATGTGCAGATGACGCGCCAGATCGTCCAGGCCGGGGAGTTGCTCGGCATCGAGGTGCTCGATCACCTGATCATCGGCCACAATCGCTTCGTCTCGCTCAAAGAGCGCGGGATCGGCTTCCGTTGAAAGCGAGGGCAGGGAGGAGAGGTCGCTAGTGGAGTGGTACATGTACCTGGCCGGCATCGCAGCCGGGTTCGTCTGCGGATGGGTTAACACGCTGGCCGGCAGCGGTTCCCTGGTCACGCTGCCGGTGCTGCTGGCGATGGGCCTGCCCGCCAACGTCGCCAACGGTACCAACCGCATCGCCATCGTGCTGCAAAACATCATCGGCTCCGCCAGCTTTCACCAGAAACGAATGCTGGACTGGCGCGGAGGCATTCTGCTCTCCATCCCCACCCTGGCCGGCTCCTTCGTGGGAGCACATATCGCGCTCAACCTCGACGAACAAATGATGCGGCGCACCATCGGCGCGCTGATGCTGATTATGCTCATCACCGTTTTGCTCGATCCCAAGCGCTGGCTGCAGGGGCACCCCGACAAAGTCCATCGTTCCCTCAATTGGTGGCAGGTGATCCTCTTCTTCGGCATCGGGATTTACGGGGGATTCATCCAGGCCGGCATTGGTGTCTTTCTGTTGGCCGCTCTTGTGCTGGGTGTTGGCTACGACCTGGTGCGTGGCAATGCCGTCAAGGTGTTGATCATCCTGGCCCAGTCCATCGTGGCGCTGCTGGTCTTCGGGCTGAACGATCAAGTGGTATGGGAGATCGGGGTCTTAATGGCGCTGGGCACGATGCCGGGTGCCTGGGTGGCAGCGCATATGGCGGCGGAACGCGGTGCCGTGTTCGTGCGCGGTGTATTGATCGCGGTGGTGATCGTTTCAAGCCTCGATCTCTTCGGTGTGCTGCAACTGCTGTCCAACCTCGCAGGCCACCTTTTGTAGCACCCCGCCCCGGCGGGCCATCTCCTAGGGCAGCACCTGGATGCCCTCGCCTGTCACCACCTCTCCGATCATCCAGTAGGGTTCCCCTGCCTTTTGGAAGCTCTCCGTGAGCTGCACCAGCTTCTCGGGGGGAACTGCCATCAGCAGACCACCGGACGTTTCGGGGGTGAAGAGCAACATGCGCATCGCCTCCGGTATCTCCGCCGCGAAGTCCACAGAGGCTTCATACATGCGTTGATTGCTACACGTCCCGCCGGGGAAGATCTGTTGCTCGGCGTATGCGGTTGCGCCCTCCAGGAGGGGGAGGCGTTCCACATAAATGCGCAGCCGCACACCGCTTTTCTGCGCCATCTCCATTCCATGGCCGAGCAGCGCGAACCCGGTGATGTCGGTGCAGGCGTGCACGTCCATCCCCTGGATCAGCTGCGCCGCCCGACGGTTGAGCTTTTTCATGCTGGTCACGGCAGCAGCCACGTGGGCGGGCTGCGCGACGGAGCGCTTGAGCGCGGTGGTGATCACGCCGACACCCAGCGGCTTGGTCAGGATCAAATGATCGCCCGGACGCGCGCCCGCCTTGGTCAGCACGCGCTCGGGGTGCACCACCCCCATCACCGCGAGGCCGTACTTGGGCTCGTTGTCGCGCACCGTGTGCCCACCGACCAGCACCGCACCCGCCTCGGCCACTTTGTCGGCACCGCCACGCAAGATCTCGGCGATCACGCCCTGCGGCAAGCCGTCTGGGAACCCGCAGACGTTCAGCGCGAGCACCGCCTCGCCACCCATCGCATAGACATCGCTGAGAGCATTGGCAGCCGCGATCGCCCCAAAGTCGTAGGGATCATCCACGATGGGCGTGAAAAAGTCCAACGTCTGGATGACCGCAACGTCCTGGCTGATGCGATAGACGGCGGCATCATCCCCATCGCCCAGGCCCACCAGCAGGTCCGGGTAGTGCCGGGGATCAAATCTATTTTGCAGCGGGCGCAACACGTGCGCCAGGGCCTCAGGGCCCAGTTTGGACGCTCAACCCGCTGCGCTGGCCATAGCGGTCAGGCGAATCGATTCCTCGTCCATTGCACCAATGCTCTCGAACTTTCCAAGAAACCACGATGCAAATTGATCCGACAGCGTGCCTGCTTTTCACGCGATCCCGGCCATCTTGCGGCCGGTCTCCAACAGGGCACTCACCCCGCCGGCATCGGGTGCTTCGGCATACACGCGCAACACGGGCTCGGTGCCGCTGGGGCGGATGAGCAGCCAGCTGTCATCCGCCATACGATACTTAACCCCGTCCAGCGTGTCAACCTTGACCACGGTCTGTCCGTTCATCGTCGGCGGTGTCGCATCCGTCAAGCGCGCGATCATGTCGCTCTTCACTGTCGGATACGGCAGGCGCATATCACAGCGCGCATAACACGTCGGCCCCACACTCTTTTGCAGGTCGGCGACCAGCTCGTGCAAGGGGACGCCGGCATCCGCCACGATCTCGAGCAGCAACAAACCCATCAGGATGCCGTCGCCCTCGGGGATGTGCCCCTTGATACCAATGCCACCCGACTCCTCGCCGCCGATCAGCACGTCATCGCTCAGCATCAGGTCGGCAATGTGGTTGAAACCCACCGGGGTCTCGCGCAACGGCAATGCGTAACGCGCTGCCAGGCGATCCACCATCATGGTGGTCGAGACGGTCTTGACCACCATGCCGCTCCACCCGCGCCGTTCGACCAGGTAGCGGATTGCCAGCGCGAAGATGTGGTGCGGATCAACAAAGTTGCCGAAGGCGTCCACCGCACCAATGCGGTCGGCATCACCATCTGTGGCCAGGCCGATATCGGCGTGCTCCGCCTGCACGGCTGCGACCAATGCCTGGAGATAGCGCGCGATAGGTTCGGGGTGGATGCCGCCGAAGCCCGGGTTCATCTCACAGCGGATCTCGGTCAGGCGTGTGCGCGTGCGCGCCAGAATCTCGCGGAAACACCCGCGGCCGGCGCCGTACATGGCATCGGCCACCACGCGCAGTTCACCCGCCGAGATCTTGTCCAAATCAACCAGGCGGCTGAGATGTTCGTAGTACGCCCAGCTGGGATCGAAGCGGCGGATCAGCTC
>Ga0123519_10005977_pt1 | contig 19252 bp, 12 predicted proteins | sample YelNatPaOPRAMG02_FD_87396 | JGI IMG/M metagenome (GOLD analysis project Ga0123519, IMG submission 87396) | Hot spring microbial communities from Yellowstone National Park - Yellowstone National Park OP-RAMG-02 (version 2) | ecosystem: Environmental > Aquatic > Thermal springs > Hot (42-90C) ... | reverse complement strand
ATGTCTACCTTTAGTAAGATAAAAATCACCAAGTTTATACCAACCTGCATTTGTCGAAATCATTTGATTCACAAAAATGATTGTTGAGTCATTTTGATGATAAACTGTGTATCTTGCTCGAGTTGTATTTACCGTGTTTGTGACAATGTAAACATAAAGATGATAATAAGCATCATAAGGAACATCGACAAAATACTCGATTGATGCATAAGAAGTATCGTTGGTCATTGAGAATCCGCTTGAATGTCCGCCAGCTGGAAAAGTTGTCCACCTGCCAATTTTGACTGTTGATGATGATGTATCGTCACTAATAATTCCTTTTGGTCGCCATATATTTCCATTTCGATAAGGAAGCAAAGCTTTTTTAGAATAAAAAGTTGATTTTAATGTATCTCCTAAAAAATTATTGTTTGCACGAAGTCCTTCATAGAAAAACCAGGATTCACCTTTCACATTTCTTTGACGGTTTGCTTGAATTACATCAAACAAATAAGATGGAGTAATTAACCAGCTGCCAATTTTCATTAAAGCAGCAGGGAAGAAAATCTGTCTTTTTGATAGTGGAACATAACTAAGAGCAAGATTAAGTTCATATAAATAAGATGAAAAATCATATCGATAAAGTTGAGGCATAAAGGTATCGCAGTAACCGGAATCGACCCAAGTTTTTGAGTCTTGCAAGTAATTATCATATCCCCATGGATAAACACTTGGAGTTGAAGAAACAATCAAATAATTTCCACGAACTTTAACTGAGTCATAAAGTCGTTTGAAAAATTGATTAAGTTTATTTGCTCTCCATCTTTTCCATTGAGAATTTTGAAAATCGTATGGTGGTGATGTACCATTATTTTCAGCTTTGTAAATCGATACAGTTATTGAATCATAACCACCTTCAATTGCCATTGCTGGAAGTCGATCATCTCCTTGAACTCCATCAATATCATATTTATCAATTACTTCAGTAAAAAGAGAAATCATAAAGTCCTGAACTTCAGGATTAATTCCCGACATCCAGATAAATTGTGGAAATTGACTTTCTCGAGTTGCAAACTTTCCTGTTCTATCAAGTGATGCCCAGTGTGGATATTTTTTTATAATGTGTCCGCTGTCATTTGGATTTTGTGCATACCAGGGAGAGAAACCATACTCGAACCAGGCAATAACCTCAATTCCATTTCGATGTGCTTCAATTATAACTTTATCAAGTGGATCTCTACCAGAAAAAGTTGGCCAGATTGGAATTCCAAATCGATCGTTCATCACTTTACTTGGATATAAAGTGTAACCTTTATTCCAGGTGCAAACAAAAACTGTGTTTATTCCAATCGAACTTAAGTAATCCATAGCCTCTGCAATTGAACGGTCATTGAAAAGAACATAACTATCAATATTCGTAATCCAGGTTCCTCTCAATTCTTGAATCTGCGAATTAGAAACTGATGTAATCAGAAAAGTCATTAAGAACAGAAATTGAATTTTTGTTTTCATTGGACTGAAGTTTTGTTTTGGTTCAATTTACAAGTTCAGGAAATTTTGCTCTTTCTTTATAAAGTTCTTTGAAAAGATCTGGATATTTTTTCAAACCTTCATAAAAGAAAAATACTTCACCATTAATTCCATATCTTCGATTAAGTTCAATTTTATTTTTGATTAGTTCAGGCGATGCATAATAACTCCCGACCTTCAGCAAAATTCCAGGATAAAATTTCTTCAAATCCTCTTTATCAATTTGATTTTCAACTATATCAATTAAAAGTTTTTCATAATCTTTGATATTATATCGATACAATTGAGGACAGATCAAATCTACATTTTTAGTTTTCAACCACTCAGGCCAATCCTGCAAATATTCTTCTTTACTCCAAGGATAAATACTTGGAGCCATTGAGACAATAAGACCTGGATTGATTGATTTAACTTCTTTATAAATTCGTTTCATAAATTGATTCAACTTTCCAGCACGCCAGTTAACCGATTGTGAATCTCTAAAATCTTCTGGAGGATTTTTTCCATTGTGTTCTGATCTATACAAATTAATTGTATAATCATCATAACCACTTTCAACAGGCATTGCAGGTAAACGATCATCCCCTTGAATTCCATCAACTTTATAATTTGTAATTACTTCTTTAATTAACGAAATAATAAAATCTTGAACTTCGGGATGAAAACCATTCATCCATTCGAATCCATTTTTCGAAACAAGATTTCCATTAACATCTATTGCTTTCCAGTGAGGCTTGAGTTCCAGAATCTTTCCGCCATTTTGTTTATAAGAACTTGAAAATCCGAATTCAAACCAGGCAATAACTTTCATATTTCTTTTGTGAGCTTCCTCAATTAAAACTGGAAGTGGATCAAAATCTTTTAGCAAAGTGTCGAGTTCAAGACCAGTAAACTCTTTCATTATTTTTGATTTGTATTGCGTCATTCCTTTGTTCCAGACGACAACAAAAATTGTATTGAAACCAATTTCATCCAAAAATTTAACCGCATGAACAATTTTTTCTTTAGAAGTCAGAACATCACTATCAACATTAGTAAGCCAGACGCCACGAACTGCTTCAGCTTGAGAGTAGCAGGAAATTTGAGTGAACAAAAGAATGGCTAAAAAAATTAATTTGCTCTTCATCGGATTAAAAAGAGTTTGCATCATTTTCGAGAAAAAAATATTTGTTTAATGATATTTCGAAATTTCAGAAGCGGGCTTTCAATCCAGCTCTAATTTCATACATTTGAAAGACACTAACATTTTCAAGGTCAAGATCCAGAGTAGCCCAAAGTTCACCAATTACGGCTTTGTAATTTGCATTAACTTCAAACCAGATGGGATCAATAATTTTTGTAGAAAGATTTATTCCTACATTAAATCCACCACTCCAATCAAGTTGTTTCAACGGAGGGACTTTGAGAATCACAGCATCGTAAGTTACACCAGATCTTTCAACTCTTAAAGTATCGAAATAACCACTCCTTCCACTTTCCCATCGATAAATTCCAAAACCAAATGTCAAATCACTTCTGAAAAAATCGAAATCGAGAATTTTTGCATTTGCATTTGCTGAAAGTCCATAAATTTTCAAGTCAGTCTCAAGTTTTGGTAAATCAAATTCAAGAATTTCTTCACTTCCGCCAAGGTTAACATTTCTTTTTAATTTTAATTTATCTCGATTTTCTTTCATAAAACTTAAATACTCAAATTTTCCAAACCATTCCCAACTCTCACTTGATTTGTAACCAGCGAATAAAGAAAATCCACCATCTGGTTTGAAACGATAACTCAACGATCCAACTGGAATAAAGTAAGATCCACTTAAACCAGCAAAATAAATTTTATCTTGTGCAAACAAATTCATTGAGAATAAAATTAAAATCTGAAGGAGAATTGTTCTTTTCATCATAGTCTTCTCAATATAAAAATGTTAGAAAGATTTTGAAGTTGAAGTAATCATTAATCGGGAACTGGTCAAAGCCCATCTTCCCTTGAGTTTTTATAAAATAATTGTAGCCAAGTGCTGTTCCAATTGTAAAAATTTCTGAAGGTTGATAATCAAATTCAACAAGACCAAACACGCCAGCAGGATTTCCATATTTGTTCGATGCAAAATTTCTGTAGCTGTATTCGAAAGTATAATTTGCTTCATAGAAAATTTTACGCCATCTCTCTTCCAGATAAAGTCTTCTTGTATAAAAATAAATTCCCGCACCAATTTGGGGCTTCACATAAAAATTTTTTAATGGTTGAAAATTTCCTTTTAGTGAAATTTCAACTGGCATTAAATCCATTTTTTGAACGGGATTTAAATAAGCAGCAAGAGTTGAATCTGCTCTTAAATTATCTTTAATAATTCCAGCATATCTTTCAGTATAAAATCTCCAGTTCCATTGTTTTATTGCACTATCTTGTTGAAGAGAAAATAAACTGTATCCACCAGTAATGCTCAGCTCAAGATTTTTAAAGAATGAAAAAGAAATTTGAGCACCACCACCAACTGCATCAATTTTTGTAACCATTAATCTCTTCTTCAATGGATATGAGTAATTAGTATAAAAAGCGATAGATGAAAGTTTGATCTGAGCGATTGAGAGACTATTAACTAAAAAGGTTAAGATGATAATGGAGAATATTTTGCTTTTCATAAAATTCCAGCCTGCAATGTTAGTCGAAGAATATTTCCAAGTCTGCCATAATTTGAAATTGAAAAATCAAATGAAACTGGAACGAGTGGTTCACCATTTATTCCGAGACCAAATGAATATGTTTCTTCGTCATAGAAAAATTTGTAACCACCACGAATTGTAAATACATTTTTCCAGGAAATTTCTAATCCAGTGTTTAATTTTTCATCTCCATCATTCGGATGAATTGCTTCAAGAACTGTTGTGACGCGATAATCAGAATTATAATCACCAAAAATTTCTGCAGCTGCACCGAGTTTCAATACTGCTGGCATTTTGAAAGGATCGTTGATAAACTTTGCATCCGTTCCAAAATTTTGAATTGTTGCTCCAATTCTCAAGCTCTTTAATCCAGTGTAGTAAAGTACTCCACCATCAAGCACAAAGTTATCAGCATTATAAATATCAATTTTTTCATTTACATATTTGAGAGAAATTCCAAATGAAAACTTATCCGTTAACATCTTTGAATACGACAAAGCAAAAGCAAGCGACTTTGCATTGAAATTTCCGAGAATTTCATAAACTCTCTGACCAGCAACTTTTTGTGTTTTGGGCATCGAACCATAATCAAACATTAAAGCACCAAGAGAAAAAACTCCAAATTGTGAATTGTATGAATAACTTGCAGCGTATTGTTTGATTTCAGCAAAGTATGGTGAATAAGAAAATGAAAAATTATGAGATCTATTTGTAAAGCCAGAAATCGCAGGATTGACAAAGACACCATCTGAATTTAAATCAGAGAGAGTAATTCCAGATTCACCAAGTCCTGAAACTCGAGCATTAACTGGAACTTCGAGAAATACAAATCCAGCTGTTGCAGTCTTTCGAAATTGTTGAGCAAAAATTTCTAAAGAGCTCATCAATACAATTGCAGCAATCAAGAAAAGATTAAAAATTCTTTTGTTAGCAATTGAAAAAATTAAATTGAAAGCAATACGATTTAATTTCCCTGAATGATCTCGAGTGATTTTCATAAAATTTTTATCTCTGAAACTTCTTGTAAATAATTTCTTGTTCATTTTAATTACCTGACAATTGCAAATTTTCCAATTTTCTTTCCGATGCCCGGTGCATCTATTTGATAAAGATAAACTCCACTTTCAACAAATTGTCCATAATCAGTTACCTGATTCCATCCAACGATTGCACCTGTTCCTTCTTTGACTTCGATCGTTTTAACAAGATCACCACGAAGTGTATAAATTCTAATCGTGCAAGGATTTGGAATATTGACAAATTGAATTTCATCTCCAGCACCTGGTTGAGAAAATCCAGCACCAATGATAAACGGATTTGGCACAACTAAAACTTCATCAAGTTTATTGAATGGTGGAATTGTTGACTTAAATGGATAAATAGTTCTATTTGCAAAAATGGATGACTCAAGTGACGGTACTCGATTTGAATTTGTTTCTGGAAATCTTGCAGTTGGATCAATATTCCAGGAACTTCTGCCAGTATCAAATGCAGTGATTGAATAATAGTAATTTGTTCCGATCTGAACTGTTGAATCAACAAATTTGTATTTTCTTTTTACTGGATCATAATTTCTTGGATCTCCTTTATACACAACACCAACTGAATCCCACGGACCAATTGGCAAATACCAGCTTCGATAAATTTTATATCCGACCAAATCATAAACTCCATCATCCGGGTCGGGAATTTGTTCGGCTTCATCACTCCATTCAAGAACATTGGCTACAAATTTTTCTCTTTCACGATAATAATCGACTGTGAATTTTGGTGCTGCTGGTGGATCTGGATGATTAAGTCCTTTACCAGTTAATTGTCCATTTACTGGATTTCTGTATTGATCATAAGTAAACTTTGCTCTATCTGCCGTTGATTGAAAAATTCTTGAACCCTGTGTTCCAATGTATGATGGTTTGTATGCAGTATCGATTGCGATTTTGTAATCAACTCCATCAACAATTTCGGCGACTGCAACGACAATCGAATCTCCGGGGGGAATTGTCCATGGTCCCAGAGACATCAATGACCACATTCTGTTTCTTCGCATAAAAACAGTATCAGCAGGATTTTGAACAAAGCTCGGAGCGTTTGCTGGATCTTGCAAAACTTTATATTTACCTTCAAGTGTTCCAATGTTTGTGAAAGGACCAGAAAGATCAATCGAGTTACTTGCAGCCGACCATCCGTATTTTGCAACTCTTGTCGCCTGCTTAAATGTATCAGGTGATGAATAAAGTAATCTCAATCCAACAAATCCAGGAGCTAAATATTCACCTGTCGGTTTGCCATTTACAATTGGACCCTGTGTGTATGAAAGTCCAAACTCTTCATTTCCAGGCGTTTCGAGATAATCACCCGCTCTTCCCCAGATCATTTTTCTTGATGGATCATAAAAGAACCAGCTATTTCTTGCACCTGCAGTTAAAGCCGGGAATAAGACTGTCCAAGACCTTGAATTGATATGAAGTGCATAACAGAAAAGAATATGAACGCCATAAAGAGTATCGTAATTGATTCGATTTGGATCCTTTGCTTTTATTTCGTTGGTGATGTTTTTAATTGTGTATTCGTAAATGATATAATTTTCATCTCGTTTTGAACCAGACCATTGATGAGCTTTTCGAGTCACTCGAACTGGAAGTTGACGTTCAATGTCATCTGTTTTTGTGTAGTTAAAATTATATTCCCATATAGTTTCAATTACTTCTTCACCTTGAAGTGGATCTTTCTGAAGCCAGTAATTCTCTCCATTCTTAAAAAGATGTTTGTGTTTTGTAACAATATATTTCGCACCAGGTTCATTCGAAGCTGTCGTGGCGTACATTGACCAATCTTCGACTGTAATAATTGAATCTTTCGACTTCTTCGCTCCAATCCAAAATCCACCTGTGACAAGATGAGATGGAGGACCACCAATGTTTTCTCTTATCCAGCTTTCATCAAATCCGGGCCAATCAAGTCCAATTCCTCTTCTTCCCCAGTTGCTGAAGTTTGGTCCAATCTTAGCAAAGAAGACACTGTTCCAGAGCATACCTCGATTAAATACAAGTGCTGGTGATTCAACTTCTTGAGTTAGTGCTGAACTTTGAAATAATAGCAAAATTAAGATTGTAAAAATCAGAAGCGTTTTAAGATTTTTTATTTGTCTCATATCAATTCCATTTGAAAATCAATTAACCAGATTTTAGAGTGAGTATTTGCATTCGAATTAAATGAAAGAACAATACTCGTAAAACTTGAGAACTAAACTGCATCAAAAATTTTCCAATCAAATTCTAAAATCAGAAGCCAACTCCCATAGTGAAGAATATTTGTCTCGGCATATTTCTGTAAGCACGATAAGGTGCAACAATGTAACTCAATCGATTTGGATCCAGACCAGGGTTATCCATTGTTATTCCTTTTTGCACCCAATTCTGAATATCATCCTGAGTATCCATTGGGGTAACCCACCTGTTATTAAACAAATTCATCACTCTAAGTCCAATTAAAAATCTTGTTCCTGAAAGAGTAAATTGTTTCTGTGCATTCAAATCAAAACTCGACTCGAGTGGATATCTTCTATTATTCACAACATCTTTCAAATCAAAAGTTGTACGATATGTGAATGGAGTCCCAGATTGTGCTGTGTAAGTCAAACTAATATTAAAGTTCGAGAATGGTTTTAAACCAAAGATTGAAATTCCACCACCTTCTTCAACATTGTATTGAATCATTCCACGAAAACTGTGAGTTCTATCTGAAGATGATAAAAATTCACCGGTGAAGTTTCTTGTCTCATAACTTCTTGCGTTATTTGGATAAATCATCTCGGGACCATAATTGCCTTCTGTGGTTTGAGAAAGTGTGTAACTCAATCGATAATTCCATCTATCCCGAATTGCTTTCTCAAAAATTACTTCCAATCCAATTGAAGAACCAAAAGCATTGTTTTCAAATGTTGTGTAAGAATAAAGTGGAATATTATCATCAGTAAAACCAGCTGGACGATTTCGACTTCCAGTAAACGAAGCAACTCTCAAAAGACCAATTTGACGAATTCTATCATTATAGAATAAAGCAACATCAAGTCGATGAGTTTCTTCAATTACTTGTTGGAGACCAAATTCATAAGAAATAGTTTTCTTTGGTTCAAGATTTGGATTTCCTAAACCGCTCCATCCTGATTCAGTTCTTTGAGAAAGTGCCTGTGAAAAAATCGGCATCGAAGCAAAGTGTCCATACTGAATTCTAAATGCAGTATTTTCTCCAATCGGGAAAGAAATTCCGAGTCTCGGCAGTACTATGTATCTTGTTTTTGAATCTTCTGTTTGAGGATTGCCTCTCACACCTGGACCACTTGCACCTTGATAAAATACATTAAATCTATCAACAGGGACTCTTGCTTGAAAATTGTAAGCTTCTGCTCTTACACCAAGATTTGCAATCATTCCTTCGTATTCCATTTTATCTTGAATGTAAAATGCGAGTCCAATCGGATAAGCACGATAATATTCCGCAAATCCTGATCTCACAATGTAAGTATTAGCTTGAAAACTTGAATTCACACCATTGTTAATCATATCCCAATAGTAAAATCTCAAACCAGCTTTCAAGAGATTTGTTGGAATAATTTGATTGGTGTAATCTAAACTAAAGCTCCAGTGATTTGTTCTATTATCCTGATAATAATTCGTTGAAAAGTTAAATGGCTGACGGAAATAATTATTCTCCCACCAAACACCATCTTTCAAAATCACTCCTCTCGAATCATTTAAACTGTCAAGTCGATCTGCTTCAACACCATAACCAGCAAGATATTCATATGGGAGAATGTAGGTTTCCTGTTGATGTGAAATTGTAGCTTCAACAAATGATTTTGGATTAATTGTATAAACCCAGTTCAAACTTTGACTGACTGTTTGTTCTGTTCTAACTGGATCAACTGTTACATAATATTTAGTTGAAACTCCAGGTGGAGTAAAAGCAAGTCCAGACCATCTTATATCTTCCGAACCAGACCAAATTCCACCACGATATTTCTGAAATGAACCCATAAACTTAATCTTGTGTGATTCGAATGGTCTATAAGTAATGTTCAAAATGTAATTCTGATAAATTTGATCTTTCTCGGGAGTAGGAAGTCTTGTTGGACTTTTTCTGTATTCACCTGAGAGAAAGAATTTCAAAAGATTTGGATCTTTACCGAGTGGACCACCAAATCCAAATAAGACTCGAGAATACCAGCGATTTCTGTAATCATAAACGCCTAAAGGATTATCATCACTTGGAGTGTGATTTCTCACCCAGACATCGTGCGCCCATGTGATTTCCTTTGTAACAATTGAATCCCACATTGCCTTAGCAACTGGATCACCACCTTTAGCTTGATTAAATAATTCTTTGTATCGAGTATCAAGTTTTAATTCTGTAATGATTAAATCTTTCATCTTAATCCAATTTTCAAGAGGACCCCATTTTCTCCACTCATAATTATTTTGATCATAAATGTAAGGTCCCCAATGATATTGCCCAGGCGGACGAATTTCCATTCGCACATCACCACTGAATCTTGGAGTTCCTTCTTTTAAAACAACTTTCACAACTCCAGCTTGAGCATTCCCATATTCAGCTGAAAATCCACCAGAAATCATTTGAAGCTGTTGAACACCAAGTGGATTGACATCATATTTCCATGAGTTATTTGCTTTGTTTGTTGCGAATGCTCCAGGTGCTGAAGTGGATGCATTAATTTGTTCAACTCCATTAACTTGAAAATTAATTTCATAAGCACCAGAACCACGAACCTGATAATCACCTTGAGCATTTTTCATAAAACTTGAAGTTAGATCAATAATGCCTCTTATTCCTTCAATCGCCGCAACTTTTATCTGTTCATCATCAATTGTAGAAGAAGTTGATGTTTGATCTTTGATTATTTTCGGTTTCTCTGCAACAACCACAACATCTTGAATTTGTATCGAAACATCTTTCAATCGGAAGTTAACTTCAGTCGTTCGATCGATAAAAACTTCGACATCTTTCTTAGTAACTTTTGCGTAACCAATCATACTCGCAGTCAAGGAATATTTACCAGGTTGAACATTCAGAATCACATAACGACCATTCACATCAGTTGTCGCACCAATGTAAGCTCCTTCGATGTAAACATTCACACCGACGAGTGGTTCATTGGTTCTGTCGTCAACAACTCTTCCAGTAATTTTTCCTTTACCACCTTGGGCAACCAGAACTGCGGTTGCCAAAAACAACAAGAAAATTGTTTTCTTGAACATAGTCTTAAAAAGTTTATTTAGCTAAAATCATTTTCTTCGAAATTGAACCTTTGTTTGTAATCAGTGTGTAGTAATAAACTCCACTTACAAGATTTTGTGCATTAAAGACTTTTACATGTTTTCCTGCTGGTAAAAATTCATCAACCAGAGTTTCAACTTTTTGACCGAGTGAATTTGTAACGATAAGTTTAACATTCGTTGGCTCTGAAATTGTAAATGCAATCAATGTTGATGGATTGAATGGATTTGGGAAATTCTGTTCAAGTTTGAAGTCAACCGGTTTTGTCTTGTCATCAACTTTGGTAAAATCTCCATACTGGAATTTATAAACACAACGATTTGTCAAATCAGTCACATAAGCAGTCAATCCATCTGGAGTTAAAGCGACATCAGCTGGAGAAATCATTGGTGCACCAGATGGATCTGGATTTGTTGAACTATTCTGTGATGGAAGTTCTGCAACATCAATTGCAAATGTTCCAGTTAATTCAAATGCTTTGACCCATCTTCGAGTTGAGTCAGTTCCCGCAACCCATAATCGATTTAACTTATCAACCGTAATTCCATAAGGCACTGATCGATCAAAGGAAAGATATGAAAATGGATCAATTACTCTTTGTCCTGCATAAGTTCCTGGACTTAATTGAGTTCCTCCAACCCATACTGCTATTCCACCAGAAATTGGCGGATTTGAATTTCTTGAAGTATACCAAGGTGTTTCTGTGTTGTTATAATCTCCATTTGGTAAAACAGCAACATCTCGAATTGTACTTAATCCAGTTCCATCATGTCCACCTGGTTCCTGTCCATAAGTTGGTGGTGGAACATAAGAACCTCTCGCAGGAGTTGTGACCGATTTTGTGAAGTTGTACAATCTGACAGATGTTTGATATGAAATTCCAACAAATGCAAATGAATCTTTCGAAACTGCTAAGCCATTGATGAATGTCCCATATCCAGAACCTGTATGATAGAAACCAAATTTTTCAACTTGACTTGTATCTCCATTAGTGTAATAATATTGAGAAGCGACAGTATTTGGTTTTGATCGCGGGAAAGGAACACTGCCATTTACAATCACATCTCGTTTTAATGTGGCAATGCCTCTTAGAACATACAGATTTCCAGTTAATGTATCCGATTCACCATTTAAATCATAATCGATCATTTTTTTCATAACCATATCAGTTGAATCAGCATACCAGATTGCATTATGAGCTTTTGCATCAACAATTTTTGAAGAGATAACATAAAGTCTTCCCGTCTCATCTACAGAGCAAAGATAAGGTCGAACAAATGCAGTGTCTGTCTCAGGAAAAGTTATTGCATAACGATATGTCCATTTTGGTTGAGCTTGAAGAATTTGAAGTGCAAGAAATAAAATTGTCAAAATTGTAATTCTGAGTTTCATAGCGTTTCTCCTTAGTTTTAATTTTTACAAATTTAATTTAATTGAGTTTTTAAAAATCTTCAATTCTCAATTGGCAAACGAATTCATCTACAAAATTCCTTCGAGAGAAAATGTAAATGATCTGATTGGACCAAGATTACCAATCATTTCGATGTAATTATAATTAAATAAATTATTCACAGTGAAGTAAACCCTCAGTGGAATTTTGAAACGGAATAAATCAAAAGAAAGATTCAAATCAGTGAGAAGAACTTTATCTCGCAAATCACCATCTTTTACAATTCCAAATTGAATTAATTCATCATCAATTTTGTCCAATCTGTTCCAGTATCTGAAATCCAATCCGAGTTGAACAAAATCATATTTATAACTTGATGAAAGATAAAGCAGATGTTTAGGTCTATACTTTAGAAAATGATTGTTTTTCAAATCATAGGCATGAAGGTAAGTATATCCAATATCAAACTTCAATTTTTTGTGAAAGAAGTCAGTCGAGAAATTAATTTCAGAACCCAAGATTCTTGCACGAGTTACATTTCTGAATTGAATAAATGCACCTGAAGGCTCAAGTGATGGTTCAATGAAATTGTAAAGTTCATTATCAAAAATTGCAAAATCTAATTTGAATAAATCTTCAAAAGTGTAGTTCATTCCAGTTTCGAATGACCAGCTCGATTCTGACTTCAAGTTTGGATTTGGCACAACTCTTATTCCGCTCACATTAGTAGTGCTGAATAATTCTGAAGGAGTTGGTGCACGATATCCTCTACCAGCAGAAGCTCTGAAAAATAAATTATCACTATATGAATAGTTCAAACCAATTTTTGGATTGAAGTTTAATTCAGTCAGATTGTTCTCTACATTTTGATAATCGATACGAAGTCCAGTAGTGAGTTTTAATCTCTTAAAAACTCGAACTTCATCCTGACCATAGAGAGCCAGTCCAAAAGCAGTTGGATTACTGAAAATGTTTGAACTTACAATCGAGTAACTTCCTTCAACTCCAGCAACAATTTTGTGAATATCATTCGGGAAATAATTCACCGAAAGTTCGCTTCTAATATATTCACTCTTTGATTTGTTATTTGATTCTGTATTGTCCCACCAATCGTTATGAAACCAGCTATTCTTGAAATAAAAAAGTGTATTCGATGAGTAAAGATTCTGATAATTCAAATGAACATTGTATCGCAAAGTTTTCACCCATTGTCCAATTTGACTCTCAGGTGGAACCAATGCATTTCGTGAATCTTTCCAGTATAAGTAACTCCCACTTTTGTATGTCGTTCCGTTAAATAAAAATTGAATGTTGTTTGTTGGATTGATGTTGATTTTCGACTTCACGAACAATGAATATCTTTTTGTATAAGAATTCATTTTGTAAGAATCGTCTTCAAAACGAGAAGCAGAAATAGTCAGTCCAGCATCACCGATTTTTCTCGTGTGAGATAGAATTAAATTGTTGAAATATCTTGTTCTCTGTGACCAGTTCCATTCTTTATAATAAGGCTTATCATAAAATCCGCCGAGTGTTTTGAAATAAGTTACAGGCGTTCCAGAAAAATCTTTTGAAACAACATTAATCACACCACCAATTGCCTGTGAACCGTAAAGAGCAGACCCTGCAGATTTTACAACTTCAACTCTATCAATTTCCTGAACTGGAATTAATTGCCAGATTATGTCTCCTGTATCTCCAGTGTAAAGTGGAATTCCATCAAAAAGAAGAAGAACACGACTGCCAGCACCTCGCGTATATCCACTTGAACCACGAATACTGATTTGATCAGAAGTCATATTAATTCCAGAAACAAACTTCAAAGCTTCATCAAATCTCTTAATATTTCTCTGTGAAAGTTCTTGAGAACTTAAAGCACTCACACTTATTGGAATTTCTGACAACTTCTGTTCATATTTACTTGCGGTCACAAAAATTTCATTCGTCTGAATTGCAACTTGTTGCATTTGAACTTCAACAAATGTCGTCTGATTTAATTTAATTTCCACATCAATCACTTTTTGTTCGTAACCAACCATAGAAAATCTAACTTTGTGCTGACCTACTGGAACTCGAATAATTCTAAACATTCCCTTTCGATTTGTAGCAGCCCCGATCAAAGAATTCTCAATTCTAACATTTGCCCCAATTAATGGTTGGCGATTTTCATCAAACACAATTCCTTCAAGAATTCCATATTGTCTTTTAGGTTGTCCCTGAAGATTTATAACCAGAATCAGTAAAATAAAAAGTAAAAATCTTGTCCTCATATGCCCTCATTAATTTGGTGGTTGTGGCGGTGGATTATTGAAATCTACTTTGATATCAATATTTCGTTTGAAAATACCTTCTTCAATTTTTACTGAGCCATATTTAGTCGTGTCTGCTGGATCAAAATAAATTCCAGCAACTCTCCAATGTTCTCTTATCGGTGCAGGATTTGGAACTATTGATTGAGCAACAACAATGTAATTAAATTTTGCAGAAGGCTGTGGTGCAATCAAAGGATTTTTATCTGACTCATAAATGAATTCACTCACACCATAAGGAATTGTATCGCTGATGAATCCAACATTCAAAACATTAAAATCCGCAGGTGTTCTGATAGTTTCTCTGAAAGCAACAACTCTTGTTTGATAAACATCATTAGGCCAGCTTCCGACAAAAGTTATCTTGCCAGAAAATCCTGTTCTTGGTGGTTCAACCTTAGGTGAGATTCCATGATCACAACCAACGATATAAATTGCGAGAGCTATAATTACTAATGAGAATTTTTTCATATTCTCATCCTTTTTAGTTTGTGAAACTTATCCACACGAGAGAACTTTTCAAATTTTCTTTTTGATTTTCTTCAATCATTTTCAAGAAGATTAACGACGCCTCGCTCTGATTTTTATTCTCCACTCTCTCCTTGTAATTATACAAAAAGTTTTGAGATATTTCCTGACCCTTTTTTGTAATCGGAAAGATAAATCTGACTGGCTGGACCAACTCAAAAAGACTTAAAAATCTAAGATAAGCTAATCTTTCTTCGATATTGAAATTCTTTAGAATAATGAACTTCGGATTCGTTCGTAATAAATCTGTCAGATAAAATCGTTCAACAACTTTTGTTGATGAAGTTGATTTATCACCCGACGATTGAAAGTAAATCAACTCTGGAGTTTCTTCATTCATTATCAATTCATCTGAGATAAAAATCGCATCGAAATTTTTATTGACGATAGTTCCCTCAACTTTTTCAGATTTTGTCTCATCTCTCAAACCAATTCGAATGTCTGGTTTTTTGATGGTTGATTTCTCTTTTGAGACTAATTGTTCGTGTTGGCTCTTCAGATTTCTCAAATCACTTAATTGTGCATTTTTCAAAACAGCAAAATTCTTGATCTGTCCTTCAGTTGAGATTTTATTTAAAATAAATGAGAACGAAACAGAATATTTGTTTCGCAAAAATCCATTTAGTTTTTTTGAAAAGATTAGATAAGTCACAAAGTCCAAATCAGAACCATTTATAAGAAAAGTAATTTCTTTTGCTGAAGGATATTTTTGTTCAATCTCTTTGTATAAATCATCGATAATCCAGCTCAAGTTATCTTTTGAGAAGTTAACAATATCGTCATAAGAAAATTGGTCAAAATTTTTGAGAAGAATGTTTGAATTAAATTTCAGACTAACAATATCAGATTTTAATGTTCTGGCAAAAATGCCTTTGCGACCAATAATAAAGTAAAAAAGATTTTCTTCACCAGGATAAAACTCAACAAAAATTTTTGAATCATCTGAAAGTAAATCGACAAGATCTGTTCGCTTAACCAATGGCTTTAAGAAAGAATATTTCTCCGAAAGACTCTCTAAATACTTTTTGACCTTTGCAGATTTTTCATCACAAAATTTTGATGCGATTTTATATTTCTCTTTTATTCTTTGCGAGGATGGAAGCGATAATTCCTGCCTCAAGATATTTTGATAAGTGTTCAGAGCAAGAATTTCTCTTTTAAGATTTTGTAAAATTTCTTTCCTATCCGTATTCAAAAAACTGAAATCACGAAAACGCAAAAAATATTCAAGTAAGTTTTTTGTCTTCTGAAAATGAATTAACCCATAAGCTTCGTTGAATTTATGTTCCTCAATCAATGTTTGCAAAAAGTTGAAGTCAAAATCTGGCTTTAGAGCAAAGACTTTCAAATGATCATCTGTTTTCAAGTTGAGATTCAAATCGATATCTCCAATTCTTTCATAATATTTCAAAGCTTTTTTCTTTTCACCAATTCGAGTATAGAAAGATGAAAATGAAGTTAAAGCTTTCAATAAATTTTCGTCATCTCGGTTCTCTTCAAATCGATTTACAGCAAACTGGTAAAATCGTTCTGCTAATTTTTTATCGCTTTCATTATGATTTATGAAATAAAGCTTCTCATAACTTTTTCCAATCTTTAATTGAAGAATTGGTGAGAGAAATTTAAGATAAGATTGTTCACTCAAACTCAAAGCTTCTTTATAATGTTCAATCGCTTTTGAATAAGAACCTGACTGATATTCGCAATCACCTAAATTATTTTTTATTGCAATGAGTATTAATTGATTTGATTCAGAGGTTGTTTTTAATTTCCAGGATGCTTCAAAAAATTCTTTCGCTTTTGAAATTTGATTTTGATAAAAGTAAATCAAGCCAATGTTGTTGTAAATTTCCTGATTGAGATAATTAATTCCATTTCGATTAATGATTTCAAACGCCATATCGAAACTTTTTATTGCATTTGGAAAATTCTTCGACGCAATAAAAAGCTCTCCTATTTTGTTCAGAGTGAAAATTTTTCCTTTTACATCACCAATCACCTCATAAGAATCATAAGCTTTATTGAAATAATCAAATGCTTTTTCGAAATCCCATATTTCTTGATAGACATCTCCAAGATTGATTGATGCAATAGCTTCTGATTCTTTATCAGCGAAAATCAAACTCTTTCCAATTACATCGGAATAAATTTTAATTGCTTCTTCATACTCACCAAGCAACGAATGAATTCCTGCAATATTGTTCAGTACAAGTAACTCACTTCGTTTATCATTTTGACTTTGAAAATCTTTGAGAGCCTTTTGATAAAAATCCATCGATTGGTAAAAATCAGACAATTGATAATTAATCAAACCAAGATAAACACAACTATTCGCTCGTCTTTGAATTCCACCGAGAGTTGTTTCAATCTCAACGACTTTTTCAAAAAGTTCAGCTGCTTGATTTAAATAACCTCGATCGTAGTAATCTATTGCCTGATTAAAAAGTTTATCACTCTCTGATTTTAATTTTTCAGGTGACTTAGAGCAGGAAACAATCAAAATTGAAGAAAGAAAAAGGAGAAAGAATTTTTTCATATTCATTAAGATTTATTTTGTCGAAGTTACATTAAGGTAAAGCGGAATTCGAGCATCAAGATCTGGATCGGCAATTAAAATTTTCTTTGAGAAATCAGTTAAGTTGAATTGAACAATTGTACCAGTTCCATTTTCTCTAATCGAAGTATAAAAAAGATATTTCTCATCCTGACTGAATGAAAATTGTGGAAATGCCCCTTCAGTAAAACCTGCATCGTCGGTTATAATTTGCTTTGAACCATTTCTTGTATCATATAAAATAATATTGGCAGGAATTAAATCTGAATTCTCAAGTTTTTTATTTGTGAGTAAGGTCATATATGCAATGTATCTTCCCGATGGTGACCAGATCGGTACAATTGAATTTTCATAAGCTGAAGTAATGTAATTAATCGGTTCATTTTCTTTCCAATCAGATGAAACAATTCCAACTCGAAAGTTTGTATTCATCTTGCCAGAATTAATTAAAATCTTTTTCCCATCTGGTGAACTAAGTGGATGAATTACATTGTGAGCGAACAATTTATTTGTTTGATTTTCCCAATCGAATTTGAAGGTAGCTTCACGATTCTTATCATAATAAAAGATTGATTTTTCATCGTAAGAAAAAATTGGTGTGGCTTTGCTCCAGTAATCAACTTCAAGAATAGATAAAATCTTTCCAGTTGAATCAGCAACTATAATTCCTTTCTGAGAATATGCTGCAATATATTTTCCTGAACGAGAAACAACTGGCATAAATCCTTCAAACAGAAAACTCTGTTTATCTCTAAATTTATCAACTTTGAAAATTGAATTTCCAATGTTTAGAACAATGTAATTTTCATTTAGCCATCTTGGCAAATATGAATTTGCGTAGGAGAGTTCTGTTAATTGTTCATTTTCAAGATTAAGATAAAATGCTGTTACTGATTCTCTCAATCGATCATAACCAGTGAAAACTATCTGTGCAAATAGATCTACAGAAATGAAGTAAACAATTAAGGTAAATAAGAAAATCTTTTTCATCTAATTTCACCAATGATAAATGTTTCTTCACCTGAACTTAAAAGCTCTGTCTGTATTTTTTCGACATCATTTTTACTGACAATCAAAATCATTCCAATACCAAGATTGAAAACTTCTCGCATCTCATCTTCACTCACATTTCCAGTTTTTCGAATCAATTCAAAAATCGCCGGGATTTTCCATGAATTCCAGTTAATTGAAATCTGGAGACTTTCAGGAACAATTCTTTTTGTATTTCCAACAATTCCGCCACCAGTAATGTGCGATATTCCTTTTATCTCAAATTTTTCAAGTAATGGATAAACAATTTTTAAGTATGATCTATGAACTTTCAAAAGCTCTTCACCAAGTGTACAACCAAGTTCTTGAAAGTAATCGTCAATCTTGAAATTGCTCAGCAAAACTTTTCTTGCAAGTGAGTAACCATTTGTATGAAGTCCCGAAGATTTCAATCCAATTAATACATCTCCTTTCGAAATTTTCTTACCATCGATAATTTTTTCTCTTTCCACAATTCCAACAATTGTCCCCGAAATATCGTAATCATTTTCTTGATAAAGGTCTGGCATTTCTGCAGTCTCACCACCAATCAAAGCACATTCATTTTCACGACAAGCTTTCGTTAAACCAACCATAATCTGTTCAGCAACTTCCAAATTCATCTTACCAAATGCCAGATAATCTAAAAAGAACAAAGGCTTTGCACCAGAACAGAGAATATCATTCACACAATGATTTACTAAATCCTGACCAATTGTATCGTGCTTGTTCATTAAAATCGCAACTTTAAGTTTTGTCCCGACACCATCAACACTCGAAACTAAAACTGGATTTTTTATCTCTGGAAATTTAATATCAAAAAAAGCCCCAAAGTGACCTATATCAGATAGAACTCGCTTTGAATTTGGATTATCATCAGAGAAAGTTGAACGGACAAGTGATTTTATTCTTTTTACAAATTGATCACCAGTAGAAATGCTAACACCAGCTTTTTCATATTCTTTCATAAACGGCTCAATTTAT
>Ga0123519_10005973_pt1 | contig 19259 bp, 17 predicted proteins | sample YelNatPaOPRAMG02_FD_87396 | JGI IMG/M metagenome (GOLD analysis project Ga0123519, IMG submission 87396) | Hot spring microbial communities from Yellowstone National Park - Yellowstone National Park OP-RAMG-02 (version 2) | ecosystem: Environmental > Aquatic > Thermal springs > Hot (42-90C) ... | reverse complement strand
ACTCCAATGCCCCATCCTATCAGTATCTCCCATCTATAACCGACACAAAGAATATGTATTTGAATCTGGCAGCAGAGGAGAAGGGGAAGTTATTCCCTCTATTTGGATTATACTACAGTCCGTTAGATAGTCTCAGATTTGGTTTTTCTTATAGGGGTGAGACAGGTTTCAAGATAGTCTCCAAATCATATACTGAGGTAAAGGGCCTTACAAAGCCGGGAGAACCACAGCTCTCAGAACAGATATTCTATTTTCAGTATACGCCTGAGGAATATACAGCATCTGTGTCTTACGATTTCAGGGATATTCTCCTTACATCCGATGTCGTATATGAGAGATACTCAAGTTATAGGGATTCACATTATGAAAAACCTGTGGTCCCTTTCAGTGATATACTCTCTGTTCACCTTGGAACGGAATACAAATATAGTGAATCATTCTTTATAAGAGGTGGATATGTCTATCATCCATCACCAGTTCCAGAACAGAACGGTAGGTCTAACTATGCGGATACGGATGTACACTACTTCAATCTCGGGTGCGGGCTTGTATGGAATTATGAAGACTGGAGATTACATCTTGATATTTATTCCCAGATATTGTATTTTGTAAAGCGGGAGAACGCAAAGAGCCCATCTGCGAAAGAGCCTGTTCTGGATGAAGACAAGTACACAGATGGACTTCAGAGCAAAAACCCAGGATACCCAGGTTTTACTATGAGTGGTTATGGGTATGGAGGTGGGCTCTCAGTTAGTATTTACTATTAAACAGGAGGAGATTCGTGAAGAATATTTTCAAGATTGTTACCCTTAAGAATGGTGAAAGGATAGAACTCAAATCGTATAGCCACGAAGACAAAGAGAGTGTCCTCAGCTTTTTGAGAAATCAGAGCAGGGATGAACATATCTTTCTCTGGATGCACCATGACTACGAAGAGATCATACGGGAATTAGAGTCTATAGTAAAATCTGGCAATAATGTAATTGTGGCTTACAATAGTGGCCATGTAAAGGGTATTGGGATCTCTATGGGACTGAAAGAGTACTATTTCAGACACATAGATAAGTATCGTATCAGTATACAGAGGGATTGTATCGAGAGCGGGCTTATGAGAGAATTGATAGCGGAACTGGTCTATCTGAGTATGGAGGGAGGGAAAGAGAAGATAATTATTGAACTGCTCCCTGATATGACTGAGTTCAAAAAGGAGATTCAGAAACTCGAATTCGAACAGGTTGCAATCCTGCCAGATTTCTTTATGGACGATATGGGTGTAAAGAAGGATATAATCGTTTTTTCCAATAACATATCTGACCTATGGAAGAGTTTTGAAGAGGGGATAGACCTGCAGTTCAAACCTCACATTATGGAAGATTGATGCTCCTCCTGTACAATAGAGCCGAAATAGAGAATTATTTGAAGTATGAGGATCTGTACAGATACCTGAAACTCCCCGGCAATGACTCAATTCCACAGGAACTCGCCTTAGAGATTGAGAAAGAGGTAATAGATACTTACAGGCTCCTTGAGACAGAGGTTTTTTATAGAGAGTTCCCCTCATTCAATATCATAGATGATGGTATCTTAATCTCTAATGTACTGATAAATTCCTATGTCCTCTCAAAAATTGCCTCTGAGTCTATATCTGTATATGTCTTTATCCTTACAATAGGTAAGAAAATAGATATGGAGATAGATGAGGCAACTAAGAACGGCAGGTATTTTAAGGCACAGGTACTGGATGCCTGTGGTTCGGTCTTTGTAGAGGCCGCCGCAGACCTGTTTATGAATAATATTGAAAGGCAATTATCAGTGTCAGATTATGCCCTATCTGCTCGATATTCGCCAGGATACTGCGATACATCCATTGAGCAACAGAGGGGAATCTTTACTCTTTTGAGCGAAGAGAACAAGTCTGTTACTCTTACAGAATCATATCAGATGATCCCACAAAAAAGTATTTCTGGAGTATTCTTCAAGATCCATAAGAGGGATGCAGAGAGGTTTAAGAGGTATTATTTATTCTGCAGAGAGTGTAAGAACAGATTATGCAAGTACTACGATAAATGAGATTTATCTTCCTGTTTTCTACATCTACCCTCACCGGGCAGGCGGCCCAGTCTTATAATATAATCAGGTATCTTATAAAGAGTGGGCACAGGGTATGGGTTGTATCGGATCAGCAGAGAGATGGGGATCTAAATGGGTATATTGAGAGGTCCGGTGCCATTCTTATAAAAAATGTATCCATATCCAACAGGAATAAACTCTCTGGCAAGTTTCGGGAGATAAATTCCCTTAGGTCCTTGATAATGGATCTCAGACCCGATTTTGTAGTCTCTTCCTTTTCTAATGACCACTTTTTAATATGGATTGCCCGGCGGAAGATCGACTATACCTTTAAGGTCATACGATTCTTCCATAGCCGGTCTGTAAGCGGGGATTTTTTACACAAAGGATTATTTTCAAATACCGATGCCTTTATATTCTACGATTACGACATTTATACGAAATTTAAGAGGAGACATTCTCATCTAACTGATAGACTCTATCTCTTCCCCACATCTGTGGATACTGAACTATTTGCCCCCCGTGATACCCTTGAGTGTAAGAGGAGAATTCAGATTGAGGAGAATTCCTTTGTGATGGGTTATGTAGGGATGTTTCAAAAAGGGCGGAGGCACAGGGAGTTGATCGATGCCTTCATCAAATTGCGAGAATGGGGTGAAGAACTCAAATTCATTATGGTTGGGGGAGGGGAGACCCTCGAGGAGATAAAGAGATATGCCCTAAATAATAGATATTCTTCTGAAATAATCTTTACAGGGTTTGTTGATAATGACAGTCTGGTCAGTGCATATAATGCAATGGATATATTCGTATTGCCTTCGGGTGGTCACGACTCATCCCTCAGGATGCTATATGAGGCTCAGTCCTGTGGGACTTATATTCTTTCTTATGACAATTTTCATATAAGGAGATTGATTGAGAGCGCGGGTTATGGGGGGGTTTTGCATAGCGCGAGGGCTGAGGAGATCGCAAAGACTATCAGTGTAATCAAGTCTAATCTGAAGAGAATTGATAGAGGGGAGATTCACAAAAGGATTGCCAGCAAATTTAGTATTGAGATTGGAGGAGAGGGGTTCATAAAAGTCTGCGAAGGCCTTATTAAGAGGGATTAAAAATGTATAAATGTATGGTAAAAATCCCTTGACAGAATAGCCTTATTAAGGGTATTAAACCTTCCTCTTGTTTTATCTTATTTCAAGGAGTGTAGAAGTTATGAAGACAGAGAGTATCAGAAATGTATCATTGATGGGTTATGATGGGGCTGGAAAGACCTGCCTGGCTGAGGCAATGGTGAAGTATGGTTCGCCGGATAGGGCATTGAAGGAGATAGCTCCCACACGACTTGATCTGGACAATGAGGAGTTGAAGAGGAATATAACCTTATCTACAAAGACTACATTTACAGCGTGGAAGGACCACCATATAAATATCCTTGATACACCGGGATTTTTTAATATCCTTGCTGAGACCTTCAATAGTATTGCTATGACCGAGGCATCTATCCTTGTGATAAAGGCAGCAAAACCGATCAGACACTATATCGAAAGGTTTGGCTTTATAGCCGAGGACAGGGCAAAGCCACTCGCTGTATTCATTAATCAGTGTGAGATGGAAAGGGCAAACTTGGAGGAGGCATATGCCAGTCTTACTCAGGAGGTGAAGGGGAAGCTGGTTTACATTACATATCCCATTGGAGTGGATACAAATCATCAGGGTGTAATAGATGTCCTGAAGAAGAAGGCATACTATTATCAGGGTGCCTATGGTAAGTTTCAGGAGAAGGACATACCGGCAGAGTTCAAGGATAAGACTGAGGAGCTCCACACCCAACTTATAGAGGTCCTCGCAGAGACGGATGATTCCCTTTTGAATAAATATCTGGAGGGCGCACCTCTCTCTGATGAAGAGATTGTCTCTGCATTCAAGAAGGGATTTGCCTCAAGGACATTCTACCCCATTTTTTGTGGTTCTGCGAAAAAAGGTACAGGAGTAAACCTTCTGCTTGATTATGTGGTAAGCTGTTTCCCCGACCCGACTGCAAGGGAATGGCCATCAAAAGTCTCCGAGGATAAGATGGAGATGAGGAAGGTAGATGTAAATGAGCCATTCTCTGCCATAGTCTTCAAGACAACCGTTGACCACTTTCAGGGGAAGGTCACCTATTTGAGGATAATATCTGGTGTTTTAAAGCCCGAAATGCCCATATACAATGCTACCAAGAAGATCGAAGAAAAATTTGCAACCCTTATCAGGGTGGATGGAAAGAATCAGATACCCATAAATGAGGCGATTGCCGGTGATATTGTCGCAATAACAAAATTGAAGGATACTCAGACTGGTGATACCCTTGCCACACCTGATAGGCCGGCACTATATCTGACTATAGAGATCCCGAAGCCAATAATTTCCTTTGCCTTGAAGGCAAAGACAAAACAGGACGAGGATAAACTCTCCAACGGCTTGCAGAGGCTCATTGAGGAAGATCCACTCATCTCGTATACCAGGACACAGGATACAAAAGAGTTGCTGCTCTCAGGAATGGGGCAGGCTCATCTTGAGATTGCAGTTGAGCGTCTGAAGAGGAAATATGAGGTGGATGTGATAATACAACCGCCAAAGGTACCTTACAAAGAGACTATCAAGAAGCCATCCAAGGCACAGGGTAAATATAAGAGGCAATCGGGTGGTAGGGGTCAGTATGGTGATTGCTGGCTCGAATTGAAGCCGCTCCCGAGGGGTAAGGGATTTGAATTCACTGAGACCATATTTGGTGGGGCCATCCCCAAAAATTACATACCATCAATTCAAAAGGGTGTTGAAGAGGCAATGCAGGAAGGTCCACTTGCGGGTTATCCTGTCACCGATATCAGCGTCAATGTTTATGATGGTTCATATCACGAGGTAGACTCATCCGATATGGCGTTCAAGATTGCAGGTTCTATGGGATTCAAGAATGCCTATGCAAATGCAAATCCAGTCCTTCTTGAGCCTATTATGCAGCTTGAGATTACCATCCCTGAGGAGTTTTTGGGAGATGTCATAGGGGATATAAACTCCCGAAGGGGGAAGATTTTAGGTATGGATCCCACACCGCGTGGGAATGTAGTGAGGGCTCTGGTTCCTTATGAGAATACAGCTACCTATGCAACGGACCTCCATTCTATTACACAGGGTATTGGTTACTTTACAATGCAATTCTCCCATATGGAGGAGGTACCTGCCCAGATAGCTCAGAAGATTATTGAGGCTTATCAGAAGCAGAAGAGCCAGGAGCAGGAAGAGAAATAGGGGTCTCCTTTACCCTGAGTCTGAGCTTGATTACCATAAGAAGGGCCTCAAAGAATATCTTTTGAGACATCTTGGATTTTCCAAGTATTCTATCTGTGAAAATAATAGGAAGTTCATAGACTCTGAAACCCTTCTTGTAGGTCCTGTAGTTCATCTCAATCTGAAAACCAAATCCCGATAAAAGTAGATTATCCAGATTTATGCTCTCCAGGACCTCCCTTCTGAAACACTTAAAACCCCCTGTGAGATCTTTTATGGGGACTCCGAGGATAAGCCTTGAATAGAGTGATCCTCCTCTGCTTATGAGCATCCTGAAGAAGGGCCAGTTCTCAACACCACCACCTTTAACATATCTTGAACCTATTACAAGGTCATACTCTTTTATCTTCTCGAGAAACTGGGGTAGATAATCAGGGTTGTGTGAGAAGTCTGCATCCATCTCGAATATATATTTATAATCCCTCGATAGGGCCCACTTGAAACCCGACACATATGCCTTTCCAAGCCCTTCCTTCTTCTCTCGATGAAGTACAAATAGCCGGTCCTTGTAGATAGTCTCTGCAAGTTCGTCCGCTATTTTTCCTGTTCCATCAGGAGAATTGTCATCCACAATAAGAATATGTGTGTCTATCTTCTCGAAGACTGCCTTTGTAATATTCTTTATATTCTCTTTTTCATTGTATGTTGGAATAATCACTAAGGTATCTGCCATATATAGCTACTCCAGATTAGTAGATAAATTTTAGTCCTATGGAGGCTATATGCCTCGAATAATCATATAATCCACTCTTTACGCTGGACATATTCATCAGCAGGGCATACCCGATGTTAAGATATAGATTCTCCCTGTACAATCTGAAATCTATAGTTGCATCAAATGTAATCCTCCTGTCATTTCTTGCATCAACCTTATTATCCTTCAGATAATCGGGATTACTGATTTTTTCCGAGAAGATATAATATGCAAATCCGCCGTTCATATTCAGAGTAATTGACTTTCCGTATTTATAATTCAGTCCAAGTTTGAAATCGGGCCTTGTGTATCTCCAGGCATCCCCGTCCGAATTGTTTATCCCAAAAGAATCCTTATTATATATTGTAAGGTTTGTAGTGGGCGAGTAGCTCAATAATAGATATGGGTCAATAAGAATTCCAGACCTGTCGAAATCAGATGAATATACCTTTTCAAAGTAGTGTCTGAGAGCCACAGATGAACCCGCGGCTATAATGACATCACTGATCCTGTAACCAAACTCTGGCTGTAGATGGTGTCCAAATGAATAGGCGTTGAAATCATTGGAGATAAAATCGTAAGTATAGTCATATTTTAGTCCGAGGTAAAATGAAGGCTTTGTGTATCGATAATTTAACTGAAGGGCATTTGCATTGAAATTATATTGATGGATATTGGCATTTATTCCCTGATAGCCATTATAGATTAAGCCCATTACATTTGAAGTTGTATTTATCAACTTATAACCTATGGAATACCTCGCCTCTGTTCGGAAGTCATATCTCTCATTATATTTCAATTCAGGAGATTTAATTGCATCGTTATCGGGATAAAGTATTACATTGGTGTCAAAGACCTCATTTATGGCTATAAATAGCCTGAAATTTTCTGATGACTCTGTCTTCATATTCTTTTCGATACTTATGATTTTTGAGGATATTATAAACTGGTTCTGATATCTCTCCCTGAGGGATTTTAATCCTGACAGTGTACCGTCCAGATCCCCATCCATAGCCCTGTGAATTATAGAGAGAAACTCCTTCTTATTTGCGTGATCGATAGTAGTACTCTTTTCGATTTTTTCAATTATTGCCTTCAAATTGTCTTTGTCCTCAAGTCTATTATAATTGAGGGCAAGATATATAAGTATCAAGGGGTCCTCTGTATATCTTGGAATCCTTTCAAATGCAGAGATAGAACCCCTGTAATCACCATTGTAATAACGGGATATGGCGAGGTATCTTATTACCTCATAGTTATATGGATTTATCTGTAGAAACTTATTAAACAGTTTCTCTGCATCCTGATAATTCTGGAGCATAAAATGAGAAATTGCTGCCACATACAGGGCATCCAGATTGTCCCTTTCCTTCTGGAGTACATCTTCGCAAATCTTTATTGATTCAGTATACTTCTCATTTTTATAGAGTTCAAAAGCCTTTGTAATCTCTATGTCGCTATTGGCATAAACAAGGGTGGGAATTAATGATATTAATACAAAAAACCTTGTCGTCTTCATAATAATTCTCCTTTATTCAAGATAATTAATCTTGATAACAGATATAAATTTTTTACCATTTGCTTCATAATAGGCACCCAGATAGTGACCGGAGACAGGGGAGGGGAGGGCAGATGGTCCTTTTATAATTGCCTTTGTGTTATCCGGAATTATAATACCAAGCTCAGAACTGCCATTCTCAATATTGTCAATAGACCAGTGTATCTGGGGATTGGTTATTCCCTCGGGGAGCCTGCTATTATCGATCTTGACACTGACACTAACTTCCTTATTCAGATATAGATCTATTGATTCTCTTTTATCGAATTTCAAAGGCGTTCCAAGTTCAATATCTATGGAATTTTTAATATCAGGCATTACAAATGTTTTGACCCTGTCAAGCATATATACTACATTCTCATTAGGACCTGAGAGGTAGACCTCAATGAGGTGTTCCCCATCAGAGAGATTTAATACAAACAGGTCATTTTTACCATTCTGTATATCTGTCAAAAAACCAGCTGATATCGGTTTTTTATTATCGTATATAATTATCTTTGCCGAATCCTGTAGGAGTTCCTTAAGTTCAGGACTTAAATTTATTGCCCCGGGCTTTATCTCTGATACATTAGATGGCTTTTCGCCGCAGGAACAAATAACTATCGACAACATAAAGAATAAAACAAAAATTTTGATCTTGAACATAGATTCACTCCTTTTATTTGTAATTTAAAATAAGTGTTGATTCCTTCAACAAGAGGTTTTTATCAAAATCGGTAGGTACATATGGAGAGGTGTAGATATCCTTACACTGTGATTGAGTCTTTGGAGTCTTTTTGAAGAAAGAATCAAACTGAAAATCCTCGATAAATCGTTCGAATATATTTTTTTCGGATATCTTTACTGTACCTGAGCTTACAGGGGTTTTTATCTTCTTTATGATCTCCTCAATATCCGAATATCTATAGAGCGATGGCTCGGTTGGGAGTACCTGCGGGAGTACTTTCGAGTAAGTGCCTTTCTTGACAATTTTATAATTGTTATCTGATTGTATTATGTTTTTTACAGAGATCTCCTCATCCAGCGTATACAATTCCGTAGTGCCATCCTGAGAGTTTACCCTTATTATCAGTTCGGCTGCCTTCTCCCTTATGATCTCCGCTGTAGGGGTATTGATTATGCCTTTTACTTTGTTATTAAGGGCTTTGTAAAGGATATCCCCTTTGAGGATTGTTATAAGTTCTTCAGATTCGGATAGCTTCGTAAAATTTATATCTGAGTCTCCGGGTACAAATACTATAAATCTGTCCTTCAAAATAACTCTCAATGAAGTATTCTCATCGGTCTTTATTCTCATTCCAGATTTCAAAGTTGTATCTGAGGTATTACTGGTCCATTCCTTGACACCCTTCATTCGGGTCTTATATTCCTTACCTGTTATAAATATTATCTTCCCCTCGACCTCTTCAGCATAATGCACTGAGGGTAAAAGAATCAACAATAGAATAACGGGGATTTTTTTCATCATCACACCTCCTTAATGTTGTTATATTATATACTGATATTTGTTATTTGCAAGACATCTTTTGAGATTGCCATTAGAAATAACGGTGTTTCTAAACAAAATAGAATCCTCGACTATTGAATCGATTATCTGGCAATTGTCACATATAATCGAATTCTTAATTACAGAGTTTTTCAAAAGTACATTCTTATCAATTATATTGTTGTTATGATCTTTTATCTTTAATATACAGGACCTTGTAAAAACAGGTGAAGTTAGTTTTATAGATAGAAACCTCATATTGTAGTCATACAGACTCCGAATCGTTCCTATATCACAGGATATCTTCTCAGTCACAAATCCGTAAACCCTGTGATTATTTGCTATGAACTCCGGATAGGCGAGCTTATTTATGCACCCTTCATCGGGGAGATAACCGAAAAGGTCAGGATTTAGTATGTGGATACCCATAAATGTACATTTTATGTAAGGTAATTTTGCCTCAACAGGTCGCCTCTTGACTGATAAGATTTTTTTGTGGCTGTCTATGAAGACTGAATTTTCATCAGGTATATCCTTATCTCTTCTCAACAACATAGTTGCATCAGCCTCTTTATTAAAATGATACTCAAGAACCCTTTTTATATTTATATTTGATATTGTATCGCCATTCAGGACAATTACCGGTGTATTTATATTAAACTTCCTGATTATATTCTTAATCCCTCCGCCCGTACCGAGTATTACAGGTTCAAATACAGTGCGGATCCCCTTAAAATTCTCACTTATGTATTTTTCGACCATCTCCGGGAAATAGTGCAGGTTCACATATATTTTGTCTATACCAAACTTCTTCAAGAGCATTATCTGGTGCCATAAAGGGGTTTTGCCCAGAAAAGGTACAAGTGGTTTGGGAAGGTCATCTGTAAAAGGCTTAAGCCTCGTTCCAAAACCAGCGGACAGAACTATTCCTGCAACATCCCTCATAATACTTTTACTTATTCAAATTCCTTAACATATTTATTCAGAGTTTTGTATAATTCATTAAACTCATTAAATTTTTTCATTGCAGAGGCGGCATACCGGAAGGATGTGGAGACATATGGCAAAAATGAGGCGTTCTTCTTGACTTTGTCAATAAAGATAAATCTCCCACCATCTTTGAGCTTTCTCTGGATAGTCTGGAGGTGAAACAATGTAAAAAGTTCATTAACATTTATAAAAATATTGTACTTTTTTAGTTCAGAATGATAGATTTTTAAAAGTTCTGTAATAACTTTTTCATCAAACTCTATATAGCTATCCCTCAGCAAGGCCACAATGTCATAAACGGGGGTTGATAAAAGGGCGTCCTGAAAGTCAATAATAAATATCCTTTCATCCTTTATCATTAGGTTTCTACTCTGGTAATCCCTGTGAGTAAAGACGCTGGATATAGCATCCAGCCTTCGTGATATAATGTCAAAATGATTTCTCAATACATTTTTATCCTCTTCGGATAGTGTTATATCATTCCTTGCCTCAATCCCATATTCGATAAAATGGTCAAACTCCCACATATATAAATCGTAATCAAACTTTCTGTGAAAGGCTATACAATTTTCATCAGGGAACTTTAAGGCCTGGGATTTTAAGAAAGCAAGTAATTGAATAGCCTTTTCATATAATCTAAGGTCCTTTGTAAGGTTGAACCTCTTTTCCAGGGTTATATCCCCCAAGTCTTCAAGAAGTATAATACCCTTATTTACATTTGAATAGAGTATAGCAGGGACGGCTATATTTATGGATCTCAAATAATTGGAGATATTAATAAAAGGGAACTCCCCAATCTTTATATTTTTGGTTGCCTCTTCTGATTTGTTTGTCAACTCTGGATTCCATTTCATTAATACAAATGTCTGTGATTTATCGTCAAATATTCTATAGTAGGATCTGTAAGAGGCATCGCCTTTTAAACTGATTATCTTATCAATTGTAACTGGCACTTTATCCTTAAATTCTTCTTCAAGTAGTACCTTCAAATCTTTATTTAATTCATTGATATTACGCATAAAATAACCTCCATTTATGAATAGAGAAGGACATAAAATTCGCTAAAAAACTGCTTGTTAATAAATTGAAAATTGATACAGAAACCGACATAAAGCGTCTGATAATATATATTATGTTAACTTATTCATACCTCGACTTTCTAAGTCCGATGTTAATTACAAGGCTGATTAATATCATAGAACTTATAAGGGATGAACCCCCATAACTCATAAATGGAAAGGTCACCCCCACCACTGGCATCAAACCTAATAACATCGATACATTTATTGTAAAATGTAAAAAGAAATATGCAAAGATTCCAAGTGATATATTTTTGGCAAACAAATCTTCCGTTGAATATGATATTTTCAGTATCTGAAATAGAATTAATGTACAAATAGTCAGAAGGATAACAGAACCTATGAACCCCCATTCCTCAGCAAATATGCTAAAAATAAAGTCTGTGTGTTGCTCAGGCAGGAAACTGAACTGAGACTGTGTAGACTTCATATATCCCTTGCCAAAGATCTGTCCTGACCCTACGGCGATAATTGATTGTATTGAATGGTAAGCCGAACCGAGTACATCTGAATCGGGGTCGAGAAACGCAATTATTCTCTTCTTTTGATATGGTTTAAGGAATTTATACCAGGCTAATATGGCAAATCCTATTCCAGCGATAGACATTAATATAAAATGAAAGATTTTAATTCTGTTGAATAAAACAATCAGGACGCCAATCAGAAGTATGATCATAGCTGTACCGAGGTCGGGCTGCTTTATGACAAGGACAAATGGAACAATTATATATAAAAACGGAGTAAAAAGTTTGAATATTGACCAGCTGGTATACACCTCCTTTTTATCACTGTAATATTTCGATAATATAAAAATAAGAGCTATTTTCATTAGTTCCGCTGGCTGCATTTGAATAATCCCGAGACTCAACCACCTTTTTGCCCCCATAGCCGTCTTTCCAAAAAGAAAGACCATAATGAGTAATATTATACATATGTAATACATTACATATGATAATATTTCGTACTTTTTATAATCGATAGCAATTACAAGGATACATATAACCAAACCCAAAACAGCCCATATAATTTGATTATAATAGTACTGATGTTCTATACCTCTCGGTGTTGTGACAGAATAGAGGTTGATAATTCCAATAGTTATTAAAATAGATACAAGGACTCCAAGGATAATAACATCACTATTAGAGTGTTTTTTGGTAAATATATCCAATTATGCTCAATCTCCTGATTCAATTGTTTCACTGTTCATAGTTATTGCCATATCCTCAAATTTCATCCCTTTATACATCTCATAAAATAGTTTGATCGCCTTAAAAACATAGGGGGCTGCCCCACTTGCCCCGTGACCCCCGTGTTTGTGTAAAACTGCTACCAGAATCTCTGGATTCTCAACATCAGCAAACCCTACAAACCAGGCGTGGTCTTTGTGGATATACGAATCGGATATATTCTTTCCATCCCTCATCTCCACAACCTGAGCCGTCCCCGTCTTCCCTGCTATCTTTATCTCTTTGTTATTACCAAAGATTCGGTACTTCTGAAATGCCGCTGTTCCTCCCGGTTCATTGCATACCCCATAAAGACCATCTACAATTTTAGTTATAATATTTTTATCTATATTCAATTCAGCCCTAATGACCGGTTCGTTCTTAAGTACAACTTTATTATTATTATTGGGGTCTCTAATTTCTTCTACAATTACCGGCCTTAAAAGACTCCCGCCATTTGCAAGGGCGGCATAGGCATAGGCGAGTTGAATCAATGTGACATTTACATCACCCTGCCCGATTGATGCATTTATCGCATAACCTCTATGGTATGACCCGAACCTCTTATCTCGCTTATAATAATCTCGGCTCGGGAGTATACCAGATGTCTCCTCATCTATCTCGAGACCTGTTTTCTGTCCAAATCCTAACATCCTCCCGTAAAAGAAGATATTGTCTATATCAAGCCTGTCCCCGAGCCTGTAAAAATAGACATCACAGGACTGCACAATTGCCCTGTGGAGGGAGAGACTACCATGACCGCCCTTCTTCCAGCACCTGAATGGTCTCGTACCAAACTGAAAGACCCCATTGCAGAAAGAGGTAGTATTTTCTGTAATTATTTTTTTATCAAGACCCGCAAGGGCTGAAACTATTTTGAATGTAGAACCAGGGGGATAATGGTCCTGAGTAACTTTGTTTATTAATGGCTTTAATGGGTCCGAAAGGATATTCTTCCATTCGGTCTTGCTAACCCTCTGGCTGAGTTTAGCAGGTGAGAATGAGGGTCTGCTAATTAGTGCATATATCTTACCGGTCACTGGATTGATGGCTATTAATCCCCCATCAACCACATCAAACATCTTCTCCAGTTCCCTCTGGTAATCGATATCAATTGTGAGTACTACATCTCGTCCAGGAAGCGGCGGGATCTTCTTTATCTTATCCTTCAAATAATCCTGCACCTCACTTGCCTCTACCTTAAATCCCTTTGCATCAACCAGAATATACTCCTTCCCCTCTTCTCCCCTCAAATAGTCCTCATAAGCCAGTTCGATCCCCCTTTTGCCAATTATATCACCCTGCTTGTAGACCTCCTTTTTACTATTCTTCTCCTGAAGAGTCTTTTTGTCTATCTCACCCACATAACCTACGATGTGAGAGGCAATCTCACCGAGGGGATAATCCCTGAAGGAATCCATAAGTATCTCTACTCCAGACAGATCTTCTATATTTGACTCAATTATGGCAATCTGATCAAATGTTAGATCCGTCAGTATCCTGATTGGTTTGAACCTCTCCAGTCCTTTCTTTTTCTTAATCTCGTCAATGATATCCTGAAATCTCTCCTCGGGTATACCTATGAGATTGTCTATAGTTTGCAGCGTCTTTTTATAATTTTTGGTAAAAGCAGGGGTTATGAACAGGTTAAATGAGGGTCTATTCTGGGCAATTACATTCCCCTTTATATCCAGTATCCTCCCCCTCAAGGGACTCAGTCTGACCTCCTGTATAAAATTCTTCTCAGCGCGATCATAGTAATACTCCCCCATCTGTATCTGGACTTTATATAGTCTGATTATTATCACTATTAAAGCAATAAATAAAAGTATTGTAAAGAGTATATACGATATTCTGTAATAGTTCTTAATATCAGACTCTGAGACTATCCTATCCTTTAACATATTCGAAAGACCTGATTACAATTATCCTGTAAAATATATAGTAAAAAATAGAAATTAGCATATTAATTGATGCAAACTGATAGTATTCTCTCAGTACTATTATCTCATCCTTTATAAAATAGACAATGGTCATTATTGCAAATACGATAGTACTTATTATTAAGACAGAAACCAGATAATTGAAAAGATTAACGAGACTGTATTTTCTGGAAAATGTAATGAGTAAAAGGAGCGATATTCCATAACCGAGACCAATGGCAAATGCCTCATCGTAATGTACAATCGAAGAAATAATGGCGATGAAAATATAGAATAAGACTAAATAAATGTTAGATTTAAGTATGGTGGCAAATGGCAGTAACGGAACAAACACATCATAATACTTATGAGACAGGTCAAATAGGCCTGAGAAAAACCCAATTGCTATTAGAAGGAGGACTATAAGTAGTATCTTATTTCCGGTCTTCATCTCAAATCTCAATGATAATAAATAAATATTCAATATTGTCAAATTTGACAAATGGCATAATGGTAGCCTCCTGAAACATCTCTTTAGAAAACTGCCTTACATCCTTTATAGTTCCGATAGGGATTCCTTCCACTGAGTATGTCTCCAGACTCGGGGCTGTAACAATAATATCATTGGGTACGACATTGGAACTCATAGGTATGTATTTCATCCTCAGCCATTGATTGTATCTTCCTTCTCCCTGAACAATCCCCTTTATTCGATTCTCGATACTCACCACAGAGAATAAGGACCTCCTGTCAGATAGAAGTCTTACATACGAAAAGTTGCTTGATGTCTCGATTACTTTACCCGCAAGCCCTTCATCGGTAATTGCGTACATTCCCTTCTTTATCCCCTGCTCGTCTCCAGCATCTATAATAACCACATCCTTTGAATAACTCTTTATGTAATCTACGACCCTTACAGGGATTAATTTGTAATCATTTTGATATTTATAATCGAGAAATCTTTTAAGTTCTACATTCTCATTCTGGCAGTATTTCAATAGGTTGTCGCGGGCTTGCATTCTGATAAGATCATCTTTTAATCTCCTGTTTTCTTCAATCAGGGAGGCATTGCTTCTGAAATATTCTTTTATATAAGATATTCTTTCATCAATATACCGGGAAGCAAGTTTGAATGGATAAAAGATGGATAATATTTTTGATGATATTACGAGTGGTTCACTCTTATAAGCAATTGATAGGATAATCATAACGAGAGGGAAAAGGATGAGAATCGCATAGAGGGACCTCCTGTACATATTATTGATTAAGAAATCCTCACTGGATTTAGTTTATTTATCAGTGACATTAAATGTTCAGTCAATTACTATCTGCTTGAGCAGGTCGAGTTCGTCCAGGGCCTTTCCTCCGCCCATAGCAACCGCCCCTAATGGGTCATCGGCGATCATAACAGGCAACCCCGTCTCCTCTCTTATAAGGATATCGAGATTTGTGAGTAGGGCCCCTCCGCCAGCAAGAACGATACCCTTATCTACAATATCCGCTGCTAGCTCTGGCGGAGTCTTTTCGAGAGATTCCTTTATCGCGTTGAGTATGGCATTTACCGGTTCGGATAGGGCATCTCTGATCTCACTCGAGTTTACTTCGATGATCTTTGGTACACCAGCAACTAAGGATCGACCCTTCACTTCCATTGTCTTCTCCTCGCCCAGGGGATAGGCACTCCCTATCTGTATCTTTATCTTCTCCGCCGTGGTCTCACCTATCAAGAGGTTATACCTCTTCTTGATATGCTGAACGATTGCCTCATCCATCTTATCCCCTCCAATCCTGATGGACTTGGAAAAGACTATACCACCAAGGGATATTACAGCAATCTCCGTGGTACCACCACCTATGTCCACTATGATATTCCCAGATGCCTCTGTAATGGGTAATCCTGCACCTATAGCCGCTGCCATAGGTTCTTCAATCAGATATACCTCTCGTGCCCCTGCGGATAGAGCGGACTCTTTAACCGCCCTCTTCTCCACCTCTGTAATACCGACAGGTACACACACTATTATTCGAGGTTTGACGAGGGTCTTTCTGTTGTGTGCCTTAGTTATAAAATGCCTGAGCATCGCCTCTGTAACTTCGAAGTCTGCAATAACCCCATCCTTCATAGGTCTTATGGCGATCACATTCGCAGGGGTCTTGCCGAGCATCTCCTTTGCCTCCCTGCCCACAGCCAGAACCTTTTTCGAACCCTTTGAATCCTTCTGAATGGCGACCACGGATGGCTCATTGGATACAATCCCCTTCCCTTTTAAGTAGACGAGAGTATTTGCAGTTCCCAGGTCAATTGCAAGGTCATTTGAAAACAATCCATACAACCAATCAAGAAGCATAACTCACTCCAGCGGATAATTAAAAAGGACAGGATATCATTATCAGAGAATAAATGCTTTTTCAACCCAAAAACTAAGTTTAATATCAACCATCAGATTGAATATAATGAAAAAACCTGCAAAAAATTCTGTTTACATTTATAAAATAAGTGTTAAAAACTGTACCCCAGGTCTTGTGGGGAAAACCCACCTGGGTAACTCAAAGAAGGTATTTTCAGGAGGTACATATGTCGATCTTGATGACGAGGGCACAACTCCTGCTCTCACCGATATTTATTAATAAATGTCAGATCAAGAACAGGATCAGTATGCCGGCGATGCATCTCAATATGACATCCGATGGGAATATGAATGAACAGATAACTGACTTCTACTTTGAGCGAGCAAAGAATAAGGTAGGGCTAATCATAGTAGGGGGATGCAGTATAGACGATACCGGGGGTGGACCACTGATGATAAGCCTTGAGGACGATTCTAAGGTTGAGAGTCATAAGAGATTTTGCGAGCAGATCCACAAGACTGAGACAAAGGTATTTGCTCAACTGTATCACGCAGGTAGATATTCCCATTCATTTCTCCTGGGCAAGAGGGTCATTGCCCCCTCCCCTATTCCATCAAGACTCACGGGAGTGACACCGGAGGAGATGACTGAGGAGGACATCAATAGAGTGGTTCAGTCCTTTGCAAATGCTGCCCTCAGGGCTAAGGCGGCTGGCTACGATGGTGTGGAGATTATAGCATCTGCGGGATATTTGATATGTCAGTTCCTCTCACCACTTACAAACAGGAGGACTGATAAATTTGGAGGCTCTTTCGAAAACAGGTTCAGATTTGCAAGAATGGTCATAGAGGAGACTCGTAGGGCAATCGGGAAGGATTATCCGCTTATCATCAGGATGAGTGGATATGACTTTATGGGGACCTCTACCCCCATTGAGGAGACAGTGGAGGTTGCAAAGGCATATGAGGAGTGCGGTGTAGATGCAATCAATATAACCGGTGGATGGCACGAATCCCCTGTACCCCAGATTACAGGGCATCTTCCGGCAGCTGGTTTCAGGTTTCTATCCAAGATGGTTAAGGACAATGTGAATATCCCCATCTTCCTCTCCAACAGGATAAACTCCATTGACATCGCTGAGAGTTTAATTGCTCACGGTTATGCGGATATTATCAACTTTGGTAGGCAGTTGATTGCCGACCCTGAAATGCCAATAAAGGTCTATCACAAGAGGCACAATGAGATCAGGCCCTGCATTGCCTGCAACCAGGAGTGCCTCGACAATGTGTTCAACGGGCTGCCGGTGGGTTGTACTGTTAACCCCCTTGCGGGTAATGAAGGTAATAAAGTCAAAATTGAAGAGGTAGAACCCAAAGACATTGCCATCGTTGGGGCGGGTGTAGCAGGGCTTGAATGTGCTGTAAACCTTTTGAAATATGGTCACTCCGTAACCATCTACGAGGAGAATGATTATATAGGAGGACAGATAATCGATGCCAGTGCCGCCCCTGGCAAACAGGATTACAGGAGGTTAATAGATTACTACAAAAATATGCTTGATAAACTTAGGGCGACACTCCTGCTCAATAAACGATTCGACCTCGACGAGATTGATAAGAATCACTTTGATTTTATTGTACTGGCAACAGGCTCCGTTCAGTTTATACCGGACATACCCTATGCAATAAATGAGAACTCGGTGCTCGCCAGATTTGTATTGACAAAGAAGAGACCATACGGGAATGAGGTTGTAATCGTTGGAGGAAATGGAGTTGGGCTCGATACTGCCCACTATATTGCCTCGAGTGATACACTGCCCGCAGAGATGACGAAATTCCTCATAGAGTATGAGGCACTTCCGCTTGAAAAGATTAAGGAACTCACCACGAAGACAACCAGAAAGATAACCGTTCTGGATATGGACGAGAAGTTTGGAAGGGATGTGGGAAGGTCAACGAGATGGATAATCCTCTCATCACTAAAGAAATTGGGTGTAAAATTCGTACCTAAGGCAAAGGTAGTCAGGATTGATAAGGATGGTGTACTTGCTGAAGTAAACGGGAAGGAGGAGTTTTTCCCGGCTCAGACTGTCATCCTCGCAATGGGTGCAAGACCAAACAATAAACTTGAGAAGCTCCTCAAGGATCGAGGTGATGTTAAATACTTCGTGATAGGGGATGCAAGACTTCCTTCAAATATTACAAACGCAATAAAAGATGGTTATAAGACTGCTATGGAGATAAATAAACTCTGTGAGGTGAAGAAATGAAGAAGACGGCATATTTATTCCTGATTTTTTTGATACTAATAGGTTGCAAACAGCGTGAGAAACTCACCTCCCCAGATCACTATATCCTGAGGCAATCTGTCTCAGAGATAGTAAAGGTCAACACCCCTGCAGAGTTCAGGATTGAGATCCTGCCTACGGATGATTATGAAATGGAGGTAGAGGCACCCATAAATCTTAAGTTCGCCACAGAAAATTACCCCGACCTTATATTTGATAAGGTATCTTTTTCGAAGAAGGATTTGAATGATATCAAAAGACCTGTATT
>Ga0123519_10005970_pt1 | contig 19266 bp, 20 predicted proteins | sample YelNatPaOPRAMG02_FD_87396 | JGI IMG/M metagenome (GOLD analysis project Ga0123519, IMG submission 87396) | Hot spring microbial communities from Yellowstone National Park - Yellowstone National Park OP-RAMG-02 (version 2) | ecosystem: Environmental > Aquatic > Thermal springs > Hot (42-90C) ... | reverse complement strand
TCATAGATGAAGCCGGAGCCTTCCGTGATATCTATGTAACTCTCCCCTTCATCGGAGGGAGCATCCTCCACGTTCACCATCTCGGTGGCGCTGGTGTTGACCACCGAAGGCCGCACCCGCTGATAGAGCTGAATCAGGGTTTGTTCGAACGGGTCCTCGCCGGCCAGCTCAAGCCGGGGCGTCGGCGTCACCTGCACCGGCCGGGCCGGCGCGCCGGCGGGCGCTATCACCCGCTCCCGCACGACGATAACCGTCCCCATGCCCAGCACACCCACGAACATAACGAGAAAGATCACCAGGATAGCTATCAGCGCCCATTCGGCCGGGCGCATCTGTCTGGATTCCATGGGCAACGCTCCTCAGCCTCTGCACGAACGGTCCCGCGCCGCGGGACTTACCGCCGCAAATTGGCCAGCTCCCGGAAAAGCGACTTCTCGCGCTCGGACAAATTCTCGGGCAGTTTCACCCGCACTTTCACATACAGGTCGCCCCTCTGGGAGGGGTTTTTCAACGAAGGCATGCCCAATCCTTTGAGGCGGAAGGTGCGGCCGGCCTGCGTCTCCGGCGGGATGCGGAGCGCGACATGTCCTTCGAGCGTAGGCACCCGCACCTCCCCACCCAGCATGGCGGTGTACAAGTCCACATCCACTTCGCAGTAGAGATCATCCCCTTTGCGCTCGAAGACCGCATGGGGCAGGACCTTGATCTTCAGGTACAGGTCGCCGCGCGGCCCGCCGCCGATGCCGGGAGCGCCCTCGCCGGCGATGCGCACGCGCGAACCGGTCTTCACGCCGGCCGGTATCTTGACCTCGATGCGCCGGCCGTCCAACTGCAGGACGCGCGTGGTGCCGCGGAACGCCTCCTCCAGGGTGATCTCGACCTCATGTTCGAGGTCCTGCCCGCGGACAGCGGTGCGGCCGCCGGCGGTGCGCGCCCGGCCCATCCCTCCGAAGATGGCCTCGAAGAAGTCTGAGAAGCCGCTGGAGCCGAAGCCCTGGCCGAAGAGGTCGCTCAGGTCGCGAAACTCCACCCGCACGCCGCCCGGCGCGCCGGCGACCCACTGGCTCCAATCGAAGTCGGCGGCGGAGCGGCCGGCCTGCTGCCACTGCTGCCACTGCGCGCCCAACTGGTCATATTTGGCGCGCTTCTCCGGGTCAGAGAGCACCTCATACGCCTCGTTGATCTCCTTGAAGCGCTGTTCCGCGCTCGGATCGCCGGGGTTGACATCCGGGTGATATTTGCGCGCCAGCCGGCGGTACGCCTTCTTGATCTCTTCCTGCGAGGCGTTGCGATCTACCCCGAGTATCTTATAATAGTCCTTGTATTCCATAGTGACCGCTCACCGATCCGTTTGATATGGTTGGCAGTAACAGCCTCGTAGCTCCCGCCCGAGGCTGTGGTCTCATTATATGCGCGTTGTGACTGGAGAACAACAGGGCAAACAGAAGGGGGTCGTTTTCGGACTGTGCCCTTGCCCGGTCTGGTGTCCCATTGACCCTTATGCTGCCTTGCCGTCGGGTGCGCATCATGACTCCGGGCCAATTCAGATTTGCTATGCCCATTATACCATATTCGCAGGATTGTGTCAAGCACCTTAAAAGAAAATATTAAATTTGCTATACAGGTACTGTATAGTACCTTGACCTACTGCGGCATTCAGGCTATAATGTGGGAAGAACGACCGCGCAGGAGGTGCATGATGGGGCTGTTCAATAAGGGGGAGGATGTGCCCCGCTATGTCATCAGCGTGGCGGCGCGCCTGGTGGGGACGACGCCCCATAAACTGCGGGCCTACGAGCGCGCCGGCCTCATCTCGCCGGCCCGCACCGAGGGCAACATCCGCCTCTATTCCGACCGAGATATCCAGCGCCTGCGCCGCATCAACGCCCTGACCCAGCGCGGGGTCAACCTCGCCGGCGTCAAGCTCATCCTCGAAATGGAAGAAAAACGGGGCGGCCGCTAAAGACCGCCCCCACCCCACACCGCCGGCACCAGCAGGGAGATGCCGAAGATGGCTACAGCGGCAGTGAAGCATAATACTGCCCAGCCGTGAATGGGCCGCTGACGCCGGCGCCAGCGCTCCTCCAGCATCTGCTCCACCCGCTGGGCCTCTTTATCTCCCATGGAGGGGGGAGGAGCCCCCGCACTGGGCGCGGAAGGTGCCGGCACCGTCCACTGGATCAACAGCCCCAGCAACAGCAGGGCCGCCGCGTCAAAGAAGAGCGCGTTGGAAATACGCACCGTATCGGTCCAGCCCATCACCAGACAGACCGCGCCGACCAGCAAAAGGTTCGCCAGCACCAGCGCCAGCCAGCGCAGGAACCACTGCGCCGGCGCCGGCAGACGGGACCACCACGATTCCCCCGACATCCGCCGCTCTCCCGATTCCCTCACGGGGTGACCGTTGCCGTGGGAGACACGACCCCGCCGTTCTGCAGGAGCGTCCCCGGGTCCAGGATGAACGGCGAGGAACTGGGAAGCATCAGCACCTGGATATTGGGGGCGATCTTCTCGATATAGCGGTACAGCAGGAGATCGCGATTCTGCTGGAGGCTCTCGTTGATGAGCCGCAGGGCTTCTGCCTCTCCTTGCGCCTTGATGATCGCCGCCTGCTTGACGCCCTGTGCCTCCACCGCCTTGCGCTCTGCTTCCAGCCGCTCCTTCTCCACAATATACTTCATCCGCTGGGCTTCCTGCTCGGCGATCTGCTTCTGCTCAATGGCATTGGCGTACTCATCGGTGAAGTTGACGTTGCGGATAAGAAAGCCGCGCAGGATAAGCCCTTCCTCCTCAAAGCGCTTCCGCAATTCCTCTTCAATGGTCGAGCGCAGTTCCTCGCGCCGCAGGCTGTACACCTCTTCCACTTTGTACTGGGAGATCCACGCCCGGGTCACGCCGCGCACCGTCGGCCGCACGAAATCGGACAGATAGCGGTTCTGCCACTTCGAGTGCAGGAGCGGCGCTTTCCCCGGGTCTATCTCGAAAAAGACCGTGGCGTCAATGCTGACCTGCTGACCGTCAACGGTGCGCGACCAGAGGGAATCATCCCCATACTGTGCCCCCTCCTGCGGCGCGATGGACATGGTGTACGACTGGCGGATGGTGGGATAGCGGTAGACATGGTCAATGAAGGGTGTGATGATATGCAGGCCTGGTGTCAGGACGTACGGACGCAGGCCGTAAATATCGTTGAAGACCACACCCACTTCCCGCGCGTCGATCACCACCACGCCGGCCGACAGCGTGCTGAACAGAAGCGCCAGCAGGACCAGCACCACGGTGATGCTGATCGAGACCTTGCTGGGCCGGCCGCGCGCCCGCTGTGCAAAGACAAACACCACATACCCGATGACGGCGACCCAGATAACCGTCGCCAGGACCCCAAGCAGTGAAGCGAAGACCATAGGGACATCCTCCTCGCCGATGCGTGCTCGTATCCGCCTTGCGCCGGCCTCATCCCATCTGCGACAGGCCCAGCCGGCGCCCTTCCTCCAGCAGTGCCTCCACCTGCTCCGGCCGACGCGCCTCGGCATAGATGCGCAGGACCGGCTCCGTGCCCGAAGGCCGGATCAACAGCCAACTGTCGTCCTCCAGCAGGTACTTCACCCCGTCCAAGTCGCTGATGCCCGCCACACGCAGGCTGGCGATGGCCGGCGGGGGACTGGCCACCAGCCTCCGCACCAGTTCTTTCTTGGAAAACGCCCGCACCTCATAATCATGCCGGCCGTAATAGAACGGCCCGACCTGCCGCATCAGGTCCGCGATCAGCTCCTCCAGCGAGATGCCGGCCGCGCACAGGATTTCCACCAGCAGTAGCCCCATCAAAATGCCGTCGCCCTCGGGGATATGCCCGCGAATGGTAATGCCGCCGGATTCCTCCCCGCCGATGAGCACATCGTCCTCCAGGATGTACTTGCAGATATGGTCGAAGCCCACCGGCGTCTCATACAGCGGCAGTCCGTACTGCGCCGCCAGCCGGTTCAGCATCTGGGTGGTGGAGATGGTCTTCACCACACAGCCCTTCTGCCGGCGCACCTCCACCAGGTAGCGGAGGGCAAGCGACATGATGACGTGGGGGTCCACGAACCTGCCCTGCGGGGTCATGGCGCCGATGCGGTCGGCATCCCCATCCATGGCCAGACCGATCTCCCACTCGCCGTCCGCCAGCGCATCTCGCAGGGCCTGCAGGTTGCGGGCGATGGGTTCCGGGTGCACCCCGCCGAAACCGGGGTTCATCTCGCCGCGTATTTCCCGCACCGGACAGCCCAGCTCGCGCAGGAAATCGCGCGTGTAGCCGCGGCCGGCGCCGTGCATGGCATCCACCACGACGCGCGGACAGCGCCTGGCGATGACCTCCCCGTCAATCAGCGTGCGGACATGCTCCAGGTAGGCCGGCATAGGGTCGAAGCGCTCCAGCACCCCGCGCGCTTCCGCCTCCTCCACGGGCATTTCCGCCGGCGGCTCCTTCCGCTGTACGATTTCCTCCAGAGAGGATTCGATCGCTCGGATGGTCCCGCTGTCGGCCGAGCCGCCGTAACTGGCCTTCACCTTGATGCCGTTATAGCGGGGCGGGTTATGGCTGGCGGTGATCATGACCCCGCCGTCGGCCTGGAGATGACGGACGGCGAAGGAAACCGCCGGCGTCGGGGCATCGGCCCGCGCCAGATAGACCTGGATGTCGTTGGCGGCCAGCACGCCGGCCACCGTGCGCGCATAGCGATCAGACAGAAACCGGGTGTCAAAACCCACGACCCAACGGGGACGCCGGCCGGCCGGCACATTCGACCGGGCACACTCCGCGATGGCCTGCGCCACCAGGCGCACATTGGCAAAGGTGAATTCGTCGCTGATGACGGCGCGCCAGCCGTCGGTACCGAACTTGATGGCCATATTCCCTCCGTGATGATGCGAACCTGACAATGGACGCCAGCACCTGGCGGCTACCACGCGCAGACGAAGATCAGGTCATTGACATTGGTGTTGGTGGGGCCAAGAATGATGAGATCGCCCAGGGCCTGGAAGAAATGGTAGGCGTCGTTGTTGGCCAGGTAGGCCTGCGCATCCAGGCCCAGCCGGCGCGCCCTCTCCAGCGTATCGCCGGCGGCCAGTGCGCCGGCGGCATCGGTCGGCCCATCCGTGCCGTCCGTCGCCAGAGAGAGCACAGCCACCCCCTCCCATCCATCCAGCGCGATGGCGGCGGACAGCGCCAGTTCCTGGTTGCGGCCTCCCTTGCCGGCCCCGCGCAGGGTCACCGTCGTCTCGCCGCCCAGGATGACGCAGGCCGGCCGCGGCAGGGGGTCTCCGTGCCGCGCCAGCCCTTTGGCAATGCCGGCGGCCAGCCTGCCGACCTCGCGCGCCTCCCCCTCGGCAAAGGTGGTGAGCAGGAGGGCGTTCATGCCGGCCCCCTGGGCATATTCCAGCGCCGCCAGCGCGGCCTGCCGGTTATCCCCCACAATGATGTTTTGCACCCTTTCGAAAACCGGGTCCCCCGGCTTGGGGGTATCGGGCAGTTCGCCGGCCAACCCCCTTTCGAGCCGCCGGCGCACCCCCGCCGGGATTTTCTCCAGCAGGCCGTACTTTTCCAGCACCCGCCATGCATCCTCCCAGGTGGAGGAATCCGGCGAGGTGGGGCCGGAGGCGATGACATCGAGGGGATTGCCCACCACATCGGAGAGGATCAGCGCAAGGACCTGCGCCGGGTACGCCGCGCCGGCCAGCCGCCCGCCCTTGATGCGCGAGATGTGCTTGCGCACCGCGTTGAACTCATGGATAGTCGCGCCGCTGGCCAGCAGGGCATCCGTCACCCGCTGTTTTTCCTCCAGGGTGATGCCCTCGGCCGGCAGGGGGAGCAGGGCCGAACCGCCGCCTGAAATCAGGCAGATGACCAGTGTATCCTCGTCCAGACCCTGCAGACGCTCCAGGATCGCCTCGGCGCCGCGCATACCGTCCGCGTCGGGAAGCGGATGGCCGGCCTCGTGCAGGACGACAGCGCCGATACGGCCGCCGGCCTGCTGGCCGGGGAGCAGATGCCCGCGCTTCACGTTCACCCACCCCCACTCGATGCGGTCGCCCAGCAGGTGATGGACAGCGGCCGCCATGGGGGCGCCGGCCTTGCCGGCCCCCACCACCAGCACCCGCCGGTAGCGCTGAAGGTCATACACCTGCTGGCCGGCGCGGAGCAGGTCACCCTGGCGCTGGAGATGCCGCAGGACCGCCTGATACGGGTCCACGGCCTGCAAAGCGGAGCGAATCATGCCGGCGAGGAACTGCCGCTGTGCGTGTGTCAGGCTTTGGCCCCAATTTACCGGGTGTGCGGTCATCGCCTCCCCTCCGCCGGCCCTGCTTCACTGTTGAGGCGCCACGGCGCTCACCACGCGGTGGGCGGCGTCCTGTGGGCTGATCGCCTGCTCCCACACTTCGCGCAGGGCCTGCTGGATGGCCTGGTACAGGCGCAGGGAGTCAGGGTCCGCCGGCACGCTGAAGGCGGAGGATAACTGCCAGCGCACAAAGGCGGCATAGGCATCCTGGGCGCCCCACAGTTCCAGGGAGCTGACGCGCGTCGGAAGATGGCCGGCCGCGCGGGTCCAGGGCGCATTGCGCTCCGGCGCCGAGAACCAGTCCAGGAACCGCCGCACCGCCTCGTGGCGCGCTGGGTCCGAGGCCACCAGCACGAAAGCCTGGGAACGCGCCACGGTGGCGATAGTGCCGTTCCAGGTGGGGATGGTTGCAAAGGCCAGGTCCTTCCACTCGTTGCGGTTCTTCAGATAGGTCTGGGAGCGCACGTTGCACAATGCGGCACTGCCGTTCAGGCACAGCAGGACCGCGTCATCCGCCGTATGCGCTTCCAGCATGGCGGGAGGGAACAGGCCGGCAACGGCGCCGGAGGCGTAAAAGCTGAACACCTGAGCCAGCACTGTCTCATCCACGGTAAGCTTACTCTCCTCATCCTTCAGCCGGCCGCCCAGGGCAAAATATTGAAGCAGGAAAGTGTCGTTCACCAGCCCATCCTCGCCGCCGGCAGGGAAGGCATATACGATCGAATCGCTCAGCACGTCGGTCCAGGTCAGCGGCGGGGCATCCAGCCGGCGCTGATCATACACCGCATGCTCGATATCCGCGGCCATCGGCAGGGCATACGGCTGTCCGAACTCCACGGCCAGACTGCGGGCAAAGGGGAAAAGATCGTTCAACACATTCTCCGGCAGAAGGTCCTGCATGGGCTGAACCAGGTTGGCATTGTGCAGGACGCCCAGGTCGCGCGCGTCGACGACCGCCAGGTCCGGCAGGATCGCCGGCGCCACCTCGCGCGCCGAGAGGAGGAAATCGCGCAGGTTGCCGGGGCCGGCCGCCGGCTTGATCACCCAATCCAGGCGGACATCAGGATAGCTTTCCTGGAAGGCCTTGGACTGCGCCGCCAGCAGTCGGGCGCCCTCGCTCGCCTCGCCCGGGGCGAAATAGGGCGTGGTCCAAATCGTGAGGGTGATAATGGTGGTGCCGGCCGGCGTCGGCGAGGCCGGCGGGACAGTGGGGGTGGGCGTTTCACCGGCCGGCGCCGGCGTAGGGGTCGCCGTAGGTGCGCCGGCCCGATCCCACGGCCAGGAAGAGGCGCACGCCCCCAGCGCCAGCATCGCCAGCGTCAGCGTCAGGCCGACCGCGCCGGCCCAAGCCAGACGAGCAAATCCGATTTTTCCAACCAGCCAGTCCTTCATATGCAGGAGAACATCCTTGTCTTCGCCATCCATACGGATGGGGATTATAACACAGCTTGCGCAATCGCCGAAACCGGCTAGTATGAGGCTGTCGGAAAACGCATAATGGGCGCGTCCGGTTCCGAAGCCCCTCCTATCCCCTTCCCTGCATGCGGGAAGGGGATGGGATAAGAGCGAGGATTTCCTATGCCGGAGCAGGTAGAAGGCGTGGTGGAGAGCATCCTCTTCCGCCGGGAGGACACGGGCTTCACCATTGCCGTGTTGAAGAACACAGAGGGAGTGCCCATCACGCTGGCGGGCAGTATGGCCGATGTGACCGCCGGCGTCGAACTGCGCGCCGTGGGCGAGTGGGACAGGCATCCGCAGTACGGCCGGCAGTTCCGGGTGACATCCTATGAAATTGCCCCACCCAACACCGTGGAGGGCATCCGCAAGTACCTCGCCTCGGGTATGATCCGCGGCATCGGCCGCACACTGGCAGACCGCCTGGTGGATCACTTCGGGGAGAATACCCTGCGCATCATCGAGGAAGAACCAGAGCGCCTGCTGGAAGTCCCCAACATCGGGCCGAAGCGGATGGCCGCTGTTCGCGAGGCCTGGAAAGAGCATCAGCAGATACGCGAGCTGATGCTCTTCCTGCATTCCCACGGCCTGCCGGCGCACCTGGCGGTAAAGGTCTTCCGCCGCTACGGCGAGCAGGCCATGTCGGTCCTGCGCACCGACCCCTACCGCCTGGCACGGGAGGTGTACGGCATCGGGTTCCTCACCGCCGACACCCTGGCGCGCCAGCTTGGCATCCCGAAGGATTCCCCCCGCCGGCTGGAGGCCGGCATCAGCTATGTCCTGCAGGATATGTGCGCCCAGGGCCATATGTACGTGCCCGAATCCCTGCTGGTCCAGCAAGCCGCGCGCCTGCTGGAGGTGGAAGCGCCGGCGGTGCAGACAGCCCTTCAGCGCTTGGAACAGGGGGGACTGGTGCGCTGTGAGCCTCTCCCCAACTCGCAGGAGGAGCGGGGGGTGTACCCGCCGGCCCTGCATTATCACGAGACCAGCGTCGCCCGACTGCTCCGCCGGCTGGCGGAACAGCGCCGGCACGCCCTGCCCTTCTCCCCCTCGGACAACTGGGAGGCCATGTTCCGACAGCTCGACAGAGAGGCCGGCCTGGTCCTCAGCGAGGCACAGCGGCAGGCGGTGCAGGCCGCGCTCACCCATCCCCTCACCGTGCTGACCGGCGGGCCGGGCACCGGCAAGACCACCACTTTGCGCGCCGTCCTGCGCCTTCTGGAAGGGAAAAACTGCCGGCTGGCCCTGGTCGCGCCCACCGGCCGCGCCGCCAAACGCCTGAGCGAGGTGACCGGCTATCCCGCCATGACCATCCACCGCCTGCTGGGATATACCGCCGATGGCGATTTCCAGTACGACGAACGCCGGCCCCTGCCGGCCGACATGCTCATCGTGGACGAAGCCTCCATGCTGGACGTCCCGTTGGCCTACTACTTACTGCGCGCCCTGCTCCCGGAGACACAGGTGCTCTTCGTCGGCGATGCGGATCAACTGCCGCCGGTCCAGCCGGGCAATTTCCTGCGCGATCTGATTGACTCCGGGGTGGCGGTGGTAGTGCGGCTCCAGGAGATTTTCCGCCAGGCGGCGGACAGCAATATCATCCGCAACGCCCACCGCATCCATCGCGGCGAGATGCCCCTCTTCCCCAAGGACGCCGGCGATTTCTTCCTGTTCCCGACCGAGGAGCCGGAGCGGGCGGCGGAGCTGGTGGTCGAACTGGTGCAGGAGCGCATCCCGCGCCGCTTCGGCCTGCACCCGCTTCGCGACATCCAGGTGCTCTGCCCGATGTACAAGGGGGCCGCCGGCGTCTCCAACCTGAACGCCCGTCTGCAGGCGGCGCTCAATCCGCCGGCCCCCGGCAAGCCCGAGCGCTCCTTCGGCAGTTTCACCCTGCGCGCCGGCGACAAGGTGATGCAGTTGCGCAATAATTACGAGAAGGAGGTCTTCAACGGGGACATCGGCTTCGTGACGGACATTGACGTTGAAGAGCAGGTCATCTGGGTGCAGATGGAAGACCGCCGGGTGCCCTATGATTTCGGCGAGACAGATGACCTGACACTGGCCTATGCCATCAGCGTGCATAAAAGCCAGGGCAACGAGTATCCAGCGGTGGTACTGCCCCTGCTGACCCAGCATTACATGATGTTACAGCGGAACCTGCTGTACACGGCGGTGACGCGCGCCAGGAAGCTGGTGGTGCTGGTGGGGAGCCGGCGCGCCATTTCCATGGCAGTGCACAACGCCCGGCCGGCGGAGCGCTACAGCCTGCTCAAGGAGCGCCTGCGCGGGGAACTGCCAGCGAGGCCTGAGGGGAGGCTGGGAGACAGCGACATCGTGCTCCTGCTGTGAGGGGCGCGCACGGCTTTTCAGCCGGCGCGCCGGCGGCCGGCCCATCCCCACACCATCCCCCGCCGAGGGGCAAACAGCATGGCCAGCAGGAAGAGCGCGGTGCTCACCAGCACCACGGCAGAACCGGACGCCACGTTGGTGTAGAAAGAGATATACAGGCCGGCGACGGCCGAGAACACCCCACAGCCGGCGCCCACCAGCATCATCTGCCACATTTTGCGCGTCAGCAGGTAGGCGGTGGTGGCCGGCGTTACCAGCATCGCCACCATCAGCGCCACCCCCACCGTCTGGATGGAGACCACGATCGTCAGAGCAATGAGCACCAGCAGGGTATAGTGCAGGGCGGTCGTCGGGAGTCCAACCGTGGTGGCGAAAAGCGGGTCGAACGTCACCACCAGCAGTTCCTTATAAAGCAGGACGACGACCAGCAGGACGAACAGCCCCAGCGCGCCGGTCAGCACCAGGTCCTGGTCCGAAACCCCCAGGATATTCCCGAAGAGGATATGGGTCAGGTCCACGCTGTAGCTCTGCACGGTGGACAGGAGCGCAATGCCCAGCGCGAAGCTGGCGGCAAAGAGGATGCCGATGGCGGTATCCTCCTTGATTTCCGCCCGCCGGCTGACAAAGCCGATCCCCACCGCCGTCAGCAGTCCCATCAACAGCGCGCCCCAGAACAGCGGCTGGCCCAGCAGATAGGCCACCGCCACCCCGGGCAGAATGGCATGCGCCAGGGCGTCCCCCAGGAACGCCATGCCGCGCAGGACCACATACGTGCCCACCACGGCGCACAGCGTGCCTACCATCAGCGAGGCAATCAGCCCACGCCACATGAACGGGTAGCGCAGAGGGGCGAGGAACAGCTCAATGAGGTCCATGATGCTCTCCTTCCCCACAGCACTCGATATCCCCCAGCACCATGACATAGTTGTCCCCGCGCCAGAGCGCCTTGCCGCCGTAAGCGCGGGAGAGATTTTCCGAAGTGATGACAGTACGCGGCGGGCCGTAGGCGATGAGCCGGCGGTTGAGCAGGGCGAGCTGGTCGAAATGCTCCAGCGCCAGGGCCAGGTCATGGGTGGAGAAGAGGATAGTGATCTGTTGCGCCCGCAGTTCTTCCATCAGCCGCAGGATGGCCTCCTGCGAGGGCAGGTCCAGGCCGGTGAAGGGTTCATCCAGGAGGAGGAGTTTCGCCTCCTGGGCCAGGGCGCGGGCGATGAAAACGCGCTGCTGCTGGCCGCCGGAAAGCTCGCTGATGGGGGAATCGGCATATTCCCGCATGCCCACCATTTCCAGCGCACGCCACACAGCCTCTTTGTCCCGCCGGCTGTACCACTTCAGCCACCCCAGCTTGCCGACGCGCCCCATCATGACCACATCGAAAGCCGTCACCGGAAAGCGCCAGTCCACCAGCAGGCGTTGGCTGAGATAGCCGACCGGCGCCGGCGCGCCGGCATCCAGCACCTGCACCCGGCCGGCTTCCAGCGGCACCAATCCCAGGATGGCGCGAAAGAGGGTGCTTTTGCCGGCCCCATTCGGGCCGACCACCGCCACCCGTTCGCCGGCCTGTACCGAGAAAGTGATGTCCTCCAGCACGCGCCGGCCGTTGTAGCTAACGCTGACATGCTCTACCTGGAGAGCAGCAGTCATCACTCGCTTCCTTTCAGGGCCTCCACAATCGCCCTGACATTATAGCGCATCATCCCGATATATGTCTCGGCGCCGCTCCCCGCCTCGCCCAGAGAACCGGTGTAGAGCCGCACCAGCCGGATGCCGGTATCCCGCGCCACCTGTTCGGCCAGCTTGGGATTGACGGTGGACTCGGTGAAGACCGCCGGCACCCCCAGCCGGCGGATGGTGTCCTCCAGCGCGGCGATCTCCTGGGCGGATGGTTCGGCGGCCGGGCTGATGGGATACACAGCACCCACCTGCTCGAACCCGTACTCCCTGGCGAAGTAGCCGAAGGCCGGGTGATTGGTCACCAGCTTGCGGCGGTCGGGGGGCACGCCGGCAACCTGCTGACGGATCCAGGCATCCAGCGCCTCCAGCTCCTGGCGGTAGGCCGCCGCCTGCGAGCGATATTCCCCGGCGTGCGCCGGATCCGCCTCCGAGAGGGCCTCCGCGATGGTGTCCACCCAGCGCATCACATTCGGCACGCTGAGCCAGACATGCGGGTCATATTCCCCCTCGCCGGCATGCCCGGCCTCTTCCTCCGCATGCCCGGCCGGCAGAAGGTCTATTCCTTGGCTCAGGTCCACCAGGCGCGCCTGTCCGCCGGCCTGTTGGAGCAAAGGCGCTAAGAAGGTCTCCAGGCCGGCGCCGTTCACAAAGATGAGCTGGGCGTCATGCACCGCGGCCACGTCGCGCGGCGTCGGGGTGTAGGTGTGGGGATCCACCCCCGGCCCCATCAGCACGGTGAGCTGGACATACCCGCCGGCGATATGCGCCACCACATCCCCGATGATGTTCGTCGTGGCCACCACACGAAGGCCGGCGTTCAACGGCTGGCCGGCCGGCGAAGCCCCACAGCCGGCCAGGACCAGACCCAACAGCGCCATCAGCACCGCCAGCCTCAGCGGAATGCGTGTCATACGATACAGGACCTCCTCGGATGCATCAGGACATTTTCTATTGTAAGCTTTTCTCTACTACACGGCAAATTATTCCCCGAGAGCGCGCCGCTCCCGTCAGGAAAAACAGCCGCTCCGGAAATGACTTTCGCCCATTCAAATCGCCAACCTGAACCGAAAATATCCCAAAATGCTTGACATCTGCCCGCGTTTGTGATATCTTGACCGTGAGCTGATATATATGACATCTCCCCGCCCCTTGGGTTGGAGGATATATGCTGCGCGAACGCGTCGCTGAGACCATCTATGTCTTCACCAGCAGTCGCTACCTGGAAGTGGCCGCCGGCCTCATCATGACGCCCCAGGGCTGTGTGGTGGTCGACACCCTGCCCTTCCCATCCGAAAGCCGCCAGATGTACGAGTTTGCGCGGCGCAACTGCCCCGCCGGCATCCGCTGGGTGGTGAACACCCACTTCCACGCCGACCATATCTACGGCAATTACCTCTTCGAGGGCATCCCCATCATCGCCCACGAGGAGACACGCGCCATGCTGGAGCGCGTGGGGGAACAGGCCCTGGAAGAGGCTAAGCAGGAAACCCCGGAACTTCGGGAGGTGCGACTGCGCCTGCCCGATATCACCTATCGGGGCAGGGCCGCCATCCGCCTGGCCGATTACAATATTGAGCTGATCCACGCCCCCGGCCATTCCTCCGACTGCACCATGGTGTATATCGAGGAAGAGAAAATATTGTTCGCCGGCGATGCCGTCCTGCCGGTACCCTATATCGTCGGCGGGGACCTGAACCAGATGCTCGCCACCCTCCAAAAGGTGCAGTCCCTGAACCTGGAGAGCATCGTGCAGGGACACGGCGGGGTCCTCCTGCGCGGCGAGATCCCCGAGACATTGGAAGCCGCCATCAACTACCTGAAAAAGGTGCGCAGTTTCGTGCACAACGCCGTGTCGAAGGGCGCGTCCGAGCGCGAACTGCTGGCGTGGGATGTGGAGAAGGCCGGCCTGTCGCGGGTGCCGCTGGGCGGCATGGCGCAGGAGCTTCACCGCGCCAACCTGCTGTACCTGTACCGCTCCTTCCAAAAGGAAAGACTGCGCCGCGCCGGCTGAGGACGCCGGCATCCCCGAAAATGAAGCAGGGCGGCCGATAAGAATTCAGCCGCCCTGTTTTTCATCCCTCTTGCGAGGCATCCGCATCCGGCCGGCGGGGCACCTCGTGGCAGAAGCGACAGCGGGCCTCATACACCTCACTGGCGCCCACCATGATGACCGGGTCATCGTACCACGCCGGCCGCCCGTCAATCAGGCGCTGGGTCCTGCTGGCGGGCCGGCCGCATTTCACACAAATGGCGTTCAGTTTATCCACGCGCTCGGCGATGGCCATCAACAGCGGCATCGGCCCGAACGGCTCCCCGCGGAAATCCATGTCCAGGCCGGCGACGATGACGCGAATCCCCTGGTCGGCCAGCCGATTGCAGACCTCCGCGATCTGCCAGTCGAAGAACTGCACCTCGTCAATGGCCACCACATCGGTATCCGGCTCCAGCAGTTCCAAAATCTGCCGGGCCTCCTGGATGACGACGGCTTCCCGATGGATGCCGTTGTGCGAGGTGACGCGGGTGACATGGAAGCGGTTATCCAGGCTGTGCTTGAAGAGCTGGACCTTCTGGCGTGCGATCTCAGCGCGGCGGATGCGGCGGAGCAGTTCCTCGGTCTTGCCGCTGAACATACTGCCGCAGATGACCTCGATCGAGCCTTCTCTGAATTCGCCCTGCATTTCCCTCTCCTTCGAGATGAGGACATGGGGTGCCGTGAAGGCGCAAAAAGAAAAAGGGGCAGGAAACTGTCTGCCCCTTTATGGACGAGGAACGTTACCCAGCAGTCATCCCCGCCGGCACAGCGCTTACTTGCCGGCCTTGCCCGCCGGCTCGGCGGTGTCCTTCTCGCCGCGCTTTACATCCCGCCGCTCCAGCCGGCGCATGAAGCGCTCCACCTGGCCGGCGGTGTCCACGATGCGCTGTTCGCCCGTGAAGAAGGGATGGCACTGGGAGCACACGTCGGTGCGGATAATCTCTTTGGTCGAGCCGACCTTGAACGTATTGCCGCAGGCGCAGATCACTGTCGCCTCGGGATAGTACTTCGGATGAATGTTCTTGCGCATAGTTACGCCACCTTTTCCGGATACACGCTCACCCGCTTTTTGTCGCGGGAGGCATGCTCGAATTTCACATAGCCGTCAATCAGGGCATAAATGGTGTAATCCCTGCCCAGGCCGACGTTATTGCCCGGCGCGAAGCGGGTGCCGCGCTGGCGCACGATAATGGTGCCGGCGCGCACCAACTGCCCATCGAACCGCTTGACGCCCAGGCGCTTGCCTTCGCTGTCGCGCCCGTTGCGGCTGGAACCCGTTCCCTTTTTGTGTGCCATAATCCATTACCTCCTCATGTATACCCGCCGGCTAGGCCTCGATCCGCTCGATCAGCACCTGCGTGAACGGCTGACGATGCCCCTTCTTGCGGCGCACGCGCTTCTTGGGGATGTACTTGAAGACAATGACCTTGCGATAGCGCCCCTGCGTCAGCACCTTGCCCACGACGCGCGCACCCTCGACCACCGGAGTGCCCAGCCGGACCCGATTTTCATCGCCCACCATCAGCACCTGGTCGAATATGACCTCATCCCCTTCTGCGACGGGGAGCTTCTCCACCAGGACGGTTTGCCCCGGCTCCACCTGCAGTTGCTTGCCGCCGGTTTGGATGACCGCGAACATGTATATCCTCCAAGGGTACCTGGTTTCTGCCCTACTGACGAAGGGACATTATAGGGGCAGAGCGCGGGTTTGTCAAATTTCGCGGGCAAGGGGTACGGGGTGGGCCTTGTGGTTGCCCCGCTGTACGGCCGGCCCACTCCGACAAGCCGCTTGACAACCACAGCGCGCCGTGGTATAGTGCGCGCACAATCGCATATGGTGTGGGGGGTGGAGCTCCCAAGGTGGAGCAAACCGGGGGAAGTCCGGTGAGAGGCCGGCGCTGTCCCGCAACTGTGATCCGCTTCCAGCGGTAAGCCAGGTCGCCCGGGACCACTCTCTGCCCTGAGCCTTCGCGGTAAAGGCAACAGGGTCGCGCTTCACGACCCCTATGCCGGCAGGGGTCTTTTTTTGCCTCCGGCTCGCCAGATACCAGTGGGGACCAGCCCCTCGCACACCCACATCTTTCCAAGGGAGGTATCACGATGTCCAGGCTTGCCACAATCCTCGACCAGATTGGTCCACTGCATCAGGAGGCCCAGCGCCAGGCGGCGGAGCGGCAGAATCAGCTCACCAAGCCGGCCGGCAGTTTGGGGCGGCTGGAGGCCATCGCCATCCAGGTGGCCGGCATCACCGGCTGTCCCCGCCCGCGCCTGCGCGATAAGGCCGTCATCACCGTCGCCGCCGACCACGGCGTGGCCGCCGCCGGCGTCAGCGCCTACCCGCAGGAGGTCACTGCCCAGATGGTGCTGAACTTCCTGCACAACGGCGCGGCCATCAACGTCCTGGCGCGACATGTGGGGGCGCGCGTCGTGGTGGTGGACGCCGGCGTGGCCGGCGACCTGCCGGCACATCCCGAACTGCGCTCCTGCAAGATCGCCCGCGGCACCGCCAACATCGCCGAGGGGCCGGCCATGACCCGCCAGCAGGCTCTCCAGGCGATCGAGACCGGCATTCGCCTGGTAGAGGAGGAGCGGGCGCGCGGCCTGGACATCGTCGCCACCGGCGATATGGGCATCGGCAATACGACGCCCTCCACCGCCATCGCGGCGGTCTTCACCGGCCGTTCGCCGGCGGAGCTGGCCGGCCGCGGCACCGGGGTGGACGACGCCGGCCTTCAGCGGAAGATCGCCGTCATTGAGCGCGCCCTGGAGGTGAACCGCCCTGGCGCCGGCGATCCCATTGACGTGCTGGCCAAAGTGGGCGGGTTTGAGATCGGCACCATCGCCGGCATCATCCTGGGTGCCGCCGCCCTGCGCATCCCCGTGGTCATTGACGGGTTTATTTCCACAGCCGGCGCGCTCATCGCCCTGCATCTGTGCCCGCCGGCCAAGGCCTACTGCTTCGCCGGCCACTGCTCCGCCGAGCCGGGCCATGCGGCCATGCTCTCGCACCTGGGGCTGGAGCCGATCCTGGACCTGGACATGCGCTTGGGAGAGGGCACGGGCGCCGTCCTGGCCATGGGGATCATCGAAGCGGCCTGCAAGGTGCTGGATGAGATGGCCACGTTCGCCGAGGCCGGCGTCTCCGAGAAGAGCAGTTGAAGGGGTATGCCTGTGCGGAGCATACTGATTGCCCTGCGTTTTCTGACGCGCCTGCCCCTGCCGCCGGCGGGGGATATCACGCCGCGCGATGCGGCCTGGTCCATGATGGCCTTCCCCCTCGTGGGGGCCATCATGGGCCTCCTGCTGGTGGCGGCCGATGGGCTGGCCCACTGGTTGTGGCCTCCCCTGCCGGCCTCGGCGATGGTGCTTGTCACGTGGGTGCTCTTGAGCGGAGGACTGCACCTGGACGGTTTCATTGACTGCTGTGATGCGCTGTGGAGCGCCAAAAGCCCGGCGGAGCGCCTGGAGATCCTGCGCGACGTGCATACCGGCGCGTACGGGGTGGTGGGGGCGGTGCTCTTGCTGATGGGGAAATGGGCCATGCTGGCCGGCCTGGAATGGCCCCTGCGCGGGCGCGTCCTGGTGATGGCGCCGGCCATCGCCCGCTGGACGATGACCTATGCCACATGGCGCTATCCCTATGCCCGGCGAGGCCCCGGATTGGGCGCTTGGTTCAAAAGCGAACTGCGCGGGCGGCATGTGTTGGTGGGAGCGGCCGCCGGCAGCGCGGTGTGCCTGGCCGCCGGCGGACCTTTCGGCCTGGCCCTGTTCGCCCTGGGCTGGCTGACGGCGGTGGGCCTGGCGCGCTGGAGCCAGGCTCGCCTGGGAGGTCTGACTGGGGATGTCTACGGCATGATCTGTGAGCTGGTCGAGATGGTATTATTGGCCGGCGCCCTGCTGGCCGCCACCCGTTTCCCCATGCTTCTCTGATAAAGGAGGTTCCCATGCCCTTTCCGGTTCGGCTCGGCACCACATCCTATATTTTCCCCGCCGGCCTGGTGGAAAACGTCCAGCGGCTGGCCGGCCTGGTGGACGACATTGAGCTGATCTTGTTCGAGACGGAGACCGCCTCCAACATGCCGACGCCGCGCATCCTGGAAGACCTGATGGCCGAAGCGGAGCGCAACCGTCTCAGCTATACGGTGCATTTCCCTCTGGACCTGCCGCCGGGGGCGGATGACCCCAACGCGGCCCCCATGCGCATGGTCCAGCGGATTATTGCATGCACGCGCCCCCTGCGCCCATGGGCATATATCGCCCATCTGGATGGGGTGAACGAGTATGCGCGCGGGCCGGCGGCCAACTGGGAACGGTGGCGGAAGGAAGGGCGCGCCCTACTGGAGCGCATCATCGCATGGTGCGGCGACCCGCGCCTGATCTGCGTGGAGAACCTGGTGCGCTTCCCGTATGAGGCGATCCTGCCCCTGCTCGATGATCTGCCCATCAGCTTCTGCCTGGACGCCGGCCATCTCTGGCTGAAGGGCGATAACCCCATCCCATTGTACCGCATGTATCGGGACAGGGTGCGCGTCGTCCATCTGCACGGCGTGCGCGATAACGAGGATCACGTCTCGCTGGAGCATATGCCGCGCGATGTGCTCTTCGCCTTCCTGGACGAATTGCTCCAATCGGGATATGATGGCGTTGTCACCCTGGAAGTGGTGGGCATGGATCATTTCTTTAGCTCATGGCGGGTGATGCTGGAATGGGCACAGCATGCCCAGGGCGGGGATCGTCCGTCACCGCCGGCCCGCGCCTGATGCGGATGGAGGTAACATATGGCAGTGCCCTCAGAACACCCTCGCGTGGTGCTGTTGCTGGGCGGCGCCCGCGCCGGCAAGAGCCAGCTCGCGGAGAAGCTCGCCAGGCAGTGGGGCCGGCGCGTCCTGTATGTGGCTACCGCCCAGCCCGGCGATGAGGAGATGCGCCAGCGCGTGGAGATGCATCGGGCGCGCCGGCCGGCGCACTGGCGCACCCTGGAGGAACCCCTGAATGTCGCCGATGCTGTGGCCCCGCACCTGTCCTCGGTGGACACGGTATTGCTGGACTGCATGACCCTCTGGGCCTCCAATATCCTGCTGGCGGAGGAAAACGCGGCGCGGGCGGAAAAACGCCTGATGGGGGAGATTGAGCGGCTGGTGGAACGGTGCCGCCAGGGGAATGTGACCCTGCTGGTGGTGTCCAATGAGGTGGGGCAGGGGGTGGTGCCGGCCTATCCGCTGGGCCGGCAGTTCCGGGATGTGTTGGGAAGGGCCAATCAACTGCTGGCCCGGAGCGCGGACGCGGTGCTGTACTGCATCGCCGGCATCCCCATCGAGCTGAAGATGCTGGGCCGGCAGACATGGGAATGGCTGGGCCTGCCGCCGGCGGATTGGCCCTGAGAGGAGGGGGATATGGGAACAGGCGAGAAAGGGCCGGCCGATGCCCTGCGGTGGGAGC
>Ga0123519_10005968_pt1 | contig 19273 bp, 17 predicted proteins | sample YelNatPaOPRAMG02_FD_87396 | JGI IMG/M metagenome (GOLD analysis project Ga0123519, IMG submission 87396) | Hot spring microbial communities from Yellowstone National Park - Yellowstone National Park OP-RAMG-02 (version 2) | ecosystem: Environmental > Aquatic > Thermal springs > Hot (42-90C) ... | reverse complement strand
TTACCCGGCCGTGTCCCTTTTCCTGCCAGCAACGGTAGGTTCTGTTGCCCAACGTAAACGTGCCATCACAATTGAAACTTGTTTCGGGTGTAATAAGGCCTTCCGCAAGTGCTGCGGCTGCTACGATGAGCTTGTAGGTGGAACCGGGAGGATATTGACCGGAAATGGCCCGATTTTCCATAGGGTACAGGGGATGAGTGGAGAGCTTTTCCCAGTCTTCAGGGTTAAGACCCTGGATAAACAAATTGGGATCGAAGGCAGGTGAGCTTACCAGGGCAAGCACGCTACCGTTCCGGGGATCTATCGCCACTACCGCCCCTGCCCTTCCCTCCAAGGATTCCCAGGCTGTTTTCTGTATAATCGCATCAACCGTTAAAACAACATTGTAACCCGGCCGGGGTGGTAACATCCCCAAAGTCCTCACTTTTCTCCCAAAGACATTTACCTCAATCTGTTCGGCGCCGTTTTTCCCACGCAGGATTTGGTCCAGATATTTTTCCAACCCGCTTTTCCCCACGATATCGTTCGGTTCTAACAATTTACTCACATCCTTAGCCAATTCCGCATCGCTTACCTCGCCCGTATAACCGACGATGTGGGCAAATATTTCTCCCTCAAGGTACTTCCTTATCGGGGTAACCTCCACAAAGACACCGGGAAGCTCCAGATTATGACTCTCCACTAAGGCAACCTTCCGCCAATCAGCATTGCGCTCGATTCTAATGGGGGCAAAAGGTCTTGCCTTTTCCCCACTTTTTACATCAAAGGTAAATTCCACATGGTTTTTCTCGAATATGCCTTTTAGCCTCTCCAAAGTGGTAACGGCATCTTTCATCTTACTGGGAGCAAAAAGAATATCGAAAGAAGGCTGATTCTCTACAAGAATCCTCCCCTTTGCATCCTTGATCAATCCCCGGGGTGGTCTTATCTTACGTAGTCTTATACTGTTTTGCTCCGATTTAAGGCGGAATTCTTCCCCCTTGATAATTTGGAGAAAAATAAGTTTCCCTAAGATTAGAGAAAAAGCGAGCAAAATTACAAAAAGAAGAATCTTAAATCGTCGTTTAAACTCTACCGAGTGTTGTTCCTCCAGACGTACATGGATCTCCTCCACCTTCAATCCTCACAAGCGAGTTACATGCAAAATTGTTTCCCCCTGGTCGCTTTCCTTTTCCTTCCTATCGGGCAACAATTTATTTAGGACCAAAAAAATAACCGGTGCCAAAAGGCCCATAATCAATGCCTGCGGTATAATTGTAAGAAAATAAGAGAAACTCCCTACGCCCAATGTTAACTTATAAAAGGCAAGCACCACTGCCCCCTCTAAAATTGCCGCAACCATCACAAAGATTAAAATAAAAAGAGACCTCTCTTTAAAAACTTGAGAAGAAATGAATCGGGCCGCAAGGAAGATTAAAAAATGGGTAAAGGTAGAGAGACCCGTGGGGCTACCTACCGAGGAATCCAGAAACAATCCTAATAATAAACTAAAAAAAACACCTTTTCTAAAGGGGAAGCGAAAGGCTGCATAAATAGACAAAACAAGGGATACCTCCAATATTATTTTACCACCAAAGAGTATGGAAGAGAAAACTACCTGAAGTACCGACACCACAAAAGCTCCGAAGAAAAGTGCAGGATAGTTCATTTCTCTTTCTTTTCTTGGGAACTAAGCACCAGAACTTCTTCCACCTTAAGAGGGTCCACATAAGGGGTAACCTCTATTTTCTGGAAAAGTCCAGCCTCTTTCTTATCTACCCGTCTTACCACACCAACTGGAAGACCGTTGGGAAACACACCCCCGATGCCGGATGTCAACACAACTTCCCCTTCCTTTACACCGACCGTCTTTGGAACATATTTAAGCGAACAACCTGAAGAGGCACCCTGGAGTAAGGCCTCCACCCTACTTTCCTCCAGTCTTACCGAGATATTACTGTTTTCATCGATAATCAATAACACCCTCGCGTTATTCCAAGAGACTTCCGTTACCCTTCCTAAGACCCCCGTTGTCGTCACCACGGGACTTCCTATGGTGACCCCATCTGATTCACCTCGGTTAATAATGACCATTTTAAATAACAGAGAGGGATTTCTGCCGATCACCCGCGCGGCAACCGTCCTATAAGCCAATTTTTCCTTCAAACCCAGAAGTTCCTTAAGTCGCTGTCCCTCCCTGTAACCTTCCCTATACCTTATAAGCTCAGCCAGGAGACGAGCATTTAACTCCCTCAATTTTCGATTCTCACTCTCCAATCCCACAAGATATATGTAATGTCGCCACGCCTCCCTTGCCGCAACGATTGGCTTGTTTATAATCATCTCCAGAATTGCCACTGTTTCCAGCGAAATTTTCCTGAGAAAACCCGGTTGGGGGTAAACAGTATTATAAAAAACGAATGAAAGAAAGACGACAACGATAAGGACAATTTCTAATGGGTTTTGCCGGTTTTTAAAAATGGACATAATAGCCGCCGATGAAGGGGAGCATTTACCACCTTCATACCTGAAAGGTAACTTCCTTCAAAATATCGAGATGATCTAACGCCATCCCTGCCCCCCGAGCCACGGCCGAAAGGGGATCATCTGCTATGATTACGGGAAGACCCGTTTCTTCTTTAATCAAAAGGTCGATATTGCCTAAAAGGGCACCACCACCTGTCAATACAATCCCTCTATCTACAATATCACCTGCCAATTCAGGGGGAGCATTTTCCAGCGCATCCTTAATAGTATCAACAATCAGACCTACCGGCTCCATAATGGCCTCCCGGATTTCTTCGGAATTCACCTCGATAATTTTAGGAATCCCCGAGATCAGGTCGCGACCCTTTACATTCAATTTCTTTATTTCCTTCTGGGGATAGACACAGCCAATGTTAATCTTAATGATTTCTGCCGATCGTTCCCCAATGAGGAGACTGTATTTTCTCTTCATATACTGGACAATTTCTTCATCTATCTTGTCTCCGGCCACGCGCACCGATTTAGAATAAACCACCCCGGCCAGAGAAATGACGGCAACCTCTGTTGTTCCTCCACCAATATCTACAACCATGGAACTCGTCGGTTCCGATATAGGCAAACCTGCCCCTATTGCAGCTGCCATCGGCTCTTCGATAAGGTAAATCTCTCTGGCTCCGGCCGACTCTACCGTTTCCCGAACCGCCCGTCTCTCCACCTGGGTAACACCGGAGGGCACCGAAACGATAATCCGCGGTCTAACCAGGGTACGACGATTATGTACCCTCAGAATAAAATGCCTCAGCATCGCCTCCGTGATGTCAAAATCGGCAATTACCCCATCTTTCATGGGACGGATGGCAACGATATTGCCCGGTGTACGTCCCAACATTTTCTTTGCCTCTGCACCGACGGCCAATACTTTCTTCACGCCCCGAGAATCCATATGTACGGCAACGACCGAAGGTTCATTGAGCACGATTCCCTTACCTTTAACATAAACTAAGGTGTTTGCCGTTCCCAAATCAATAGCCAAATCGTTGGAAAACTTACCCAGTATAAAATCAAATAACAAAGTTTCTACCTCCCTTTCCTGTATTTACCTCTTCTCCCCTATATATATTTTCCCTGCGCAAATCAATCCTTTTCCTAAAAAATTATTGCATTTTATCATGCCCTGTAATACATAGGGCACACTTTGGAAGAAGAGGTTCCTATGCTCGAGTTGATGCGCAAACACGCCCGCAATTGGATCATGAAACTCCTCTTGGGCATAATTATCGTTGTTTTTGTGTTTTACTTCGGTTCCCTCCGCGGCAGGGAACAGGCAGATACAATCTTCATCCTTGACGGAAAAGCTGTCTACTTAGCGGATTTCTACCGCGAGTACGAGAAACTCATCGATCTTTTCCGTAACCGCTTAGGTATCCCTCTTACAGAAGAACAGTTAAAATCCCTGAATTTAAAACAACAAGCCTTCGACAGCCTCATCAAGGAAGCGATTATCCTAAAGATTGCCCAAGAGTCGGGGTTGGAGGTAGCGGCAGAGGAAATCCAAGACGCCATCACTTCAAATCCTGCCTTTCTCCGAAATGGCGTATTTGACCGGCGCCTCTATGAGGAAACCCTTCGCCTAAACAAAATGTCGCCCGAGATATACGAAAAGGCTACCCAGAAATTCCTCCTGGCCAAAAAGATTGAAGATTTGGTTTACGAGGGCACCCCTGTATCCGACAGTGAACTGATGGACCTCTATCGAATGCAAAAGGAAAAAATAAATATCCAGTTTCTGCACCTATCCTTTAGGGATTACTTAGACAATGTGGAAATCAAAGGAGAGAAATTGGAGCTTTATTTTAAAGAACATAAAAGCGAATTTACCTTACCCGAGCAGTACCGGGTAAAATATCTTTTCTTTGCTGCCGATGATTATGAACCCAAGGGGGAAGTCAATCTCTCCAAAGAGGAGAGATACAAAAAGGCCATGCAGCTCGCCCTTCAAGCAGCAAAGATGGCCCACGATACGATCTATCAACAGGAAAATTTCGATGCCTATGCCAAAGAAAAGGGATTTAAGATTTATGAATCACCTTTCTTTTCGGCCAAAGCTTTACCCGATTACTTTTCCCACTTGAACAACTTCACAAAAGAAGTCCTTACCTTGAAAGAAAGGGAAATCAGCCGCGTGCTCGCCGACGAGCGGGGTTACTACCTCTTCCAGCTTGCGGTGAAGAAACCTGCCCGCATACCGGAATTTTCTGAAGTCCAAAAAGATGTGGAAAAAAGGGTTAGAGAACGGGAAGCCCAAAGTCTGTGCAAAAAGGAGGCGGAAATCCTTCTTGACCGTTTGAAAAAGGGTGAGAATATAGTGAAAATAGCCCAGGAAAAGAAGATAAAAATCGAAGAGACGGGATTCTTCCTTCCAGGAAAAGAGGTGCCTCATTTAGGGATTTTAGGACCAGAAAGGGAAGTACTGTATACGCTTTCCCAGAACAAACCCTATCCCAACGAGGCTATCCCTGTGGCCGACGGTTATGTAATTGTACGTTTCAAAGAAAGAGGAACCATCGATCTCCAAGAATTCGAGAACAGTAAAAAAGATTTAAGGAAGATTTTCCAAGAACTAAAAGCCGCTGAAGCCCTGACATTTTTTATAGATGGCATGAAAGAACGCCTTCTTAAAGAAGGCAGGTTGAAGATTAAAAAAACGGTAAACGATTTATAATGAAGGACCCAGGACTTTATTGGAACCCCATTCTGGAGAAACTTCCCCGAGAAGATTTAGCGACGCTTCAGTTTCAAAAGTTTAAGCGCATTTTTAAATGGGCCTATGAAAAATCAAAGTTTTACCGCACCCTCTGGGCAGAAGCGGGTATCAAACCGGAAGATATCCGTACCAGGGAAGACATAAAAAACATCCCTAAGGTGGAAAAATCTATGCTTAGGGATATCCAGCGGAAGGACCCCTTCCCCTATGGAGATATTCTCTCCGTACCTCTCGAGGAGGTGGTAGAATTCCGCCAAACAAGCGGTACCACAGGGCAACCCGTTTATCAGGCTGATACGTGGCAGGATTGGGAGTGGTGGTCCGAATGCTGGTCCTATATCCTTTGGGCTCAAGGTTACCGTCCCCAGGACCGCGTCTTTATTCCCTTCGGATATAACGTCTTTGTTGCTTTTTGGGCCGGTCACTATGCCGCCGAGAAGATAGGCTGTGAAGTGGTGCCCGGCGGGGTCCTGGATACCAAGGCAAGAATCCTCAAGATCCAGGAATTAAGGGCCACGGCCATGATGGGAACACCTACCTATTTGCTCAATATGGGAGAAACGGCAAAGAAAATGGGCATTTCACCCGAAAGTTTAGGTATACGCAAAATCACCTGTGCCGGTGAGCCGGGGGCAAGTATTCCGGGCACCAAAAAGCGTCTGGAAGATATGTGGGGTGCTAAGGTTTATGACCATGCGTGAGCAACAGAAATCGGGGCATGGTCCTACGAGTGCACCGCCCAACCGGGAGGATTGCATGTAAACGAGGCTTTCTTTTTTGTGGAAATCGAGGATTTAACTACGGGAGAAATTATCGAAGAACCTCTGAAACGGGGGAAAATGGTCATTACCGCCTTAGATAGGATTGGCCAACCCTGCATCCGTTTCGATTCAAAAGATATCATCGAGTGGGACCCCAATCCCTGTCCCTGTGGTCGGACTTTTCGGCTCATTAAGGGTGGCGTCCTGGGACGGGCCGACGATATAACCAAGGTGAAAGGCGTCCTCTTTTCCCCGCTTTCGGTAGAAGAAGTAGTACGTTCCATAGATGGTCTCGGAAATGAGTTTGAACTCATCATCACCAAGGAAGGGGACAGGGAAACGCTCCATCTTAGAGTGGAGCTATTGCCCGAGGCCGAAAGCCAGCAGGAATTCCTCAAATTAAGACTCACCGATGCGTTGCGTCTGAAGACAAACTTAAGCTATGAAATCGAGTTTCACCCTTACGGCAGTCTCCCCCGCTATGAGGTAAAGGCAAAACGTTTCAAAGACTTGAGAAAAAAGGATTAACCGATGGAAAACGTTCAAGAGTTACAAGAAATTGTCCGCCATATCATGGCACTAAAAGAAAATGCCACTGCTCTTTTAGAGAAGGCCGATAAGCTCCCCGCCTTAGAAAGAAACGTCCGTCGGATACTGGCAAGCCTTAAAATGCTTGAAATTGATTTTATAGAACCCCTTGCCTTACGACAGGGAACTCTCGATATCGATGATGGTAATCTCCGGTGGGGTTAGAAATCTGATGGGAGGTCCCCAGGTCCCCGCACCCCTATTTACATACAAAAACGAACCTCTGCCCAAGTTGAAGAAACCAGCCTGACGGGGAAAAAAGAGACCCGTAAAAAAACGGAAAGGGAAGATTTGTCCGTAATGGGTATGACCGGAAAGCTGAAGATCAAAAAATCCCAACGTAGAAGGATCAGTCTCGGGACGGTGATAGAGAAGGAGGGTAAAGTACCCCCGCGGCAAGCGGTTTAGGGTCTCTCTTACGCTTACGGGGTTCGATATGGTTTTATCGTCGAAACCTGCTAAATTAATTAAGCCCATTACGTTTAAACCCTCCCCTCTAAGTACCCTGAATCCCGCCATAGTGAGGAAATTCAAAGACCGCTTCAGTCCCACATAAAACTCGTGATTACCGGTGACAGCAAATTTCCCCAACGGTGGTTTAAGGCGGACGAAATAATCCAAATAATCAAAGAGATGGTCATTTTGCCCATCCACAAGGTCACCCGTGGAGATAACCATATCGGGGTTCGCCTGTTCTACAAGGGCGACTATTTTCTCCAGGCGCTTCCGGGGAAGGATATAGCTCAAATGGAGATCGGAGATCTGAACAACGCGCAGTTTGCCAACATGATTCGGTAACTTTGCCGTATTAATTTTTACCGTTTCCAATTTTACGCCGTTTACCTCCACGAGTCCGTAAAGAAAAAAGGTAACCGCCAAGAAAAGGGAAAGCGAGAATTGCTGGAAGGGAGATAAAAATAGTTTTTTACCGACCAGAAAATGGGCAATGTTCAGGGCATCGAAGAGCAAAAGGAGAAGAAAAAGGAAAAAGACAAGACCCATCCAGCTGTAACAAAAATAGGCAAAGCATCGGACAAAAAAAAGATTCCCCTCCTTTTCCCAAAGTCGCACATAAAGGGGCGAAAAAACCATAAAAAAGAAAAAAAGGAAAAGCAAAAAAATGGTCCCTGGAGAAAGAGAGAAAGCCGTTTTTATCTTCACGAAGAGATAGGCATGGAGGGCACCATAACTGGTAAAGAAGAAAATTAACCAGAGGCTCATTCAACTTTCCCGTACTTAACGAAGATGCATTACAAGACCTCCCATAGAATAAGTCGATGAATTTATCAATGTGTTTCTTGACAATATCCCAAGGGAGATGTTAGAAAAATCCAAGGAGATCACGGTCTTCACGGCAAAAGGAAACATTTTTTCATGCAAGAAAACAATTTAACTCTTACCCTCGCCACGGCTCACGACATCCTGCGTAATGCGATAAAAAATTTCCGCCACAACAACGATATCAGTCAAGCCGCGGCCATCGCCTTCTATGGACTCCTTTCCCTCATACCTTTTTTTCTTCTCAGCTTACTTGTTGTTAGTTACTTTTTCGGTACACAACCTCAATTGCAGAAGGAAATTATTACTACCACAAAGGCAATCCATCCCTTTTTTTCGGAAAAAATCCTTCTCGAATTAGCTCAGGCCCAAGAAAAGAGGGCTATTTTCGGTGGAATCGGTATTCTTACCCTCTTTTGGTTTTCCTCGGTAATTTTCCAGTCCGTGGAAAAAGCCATGGAAACAATCTTTCGGGTACAAACCCCCCGCCGATTCCTCACCTCCAAGATTCTAACCTTCGTCATGATTCCCTTCGCCTGGCTGGTGGGAGCATCTGCCGTAGGGATAAGCTACCTTGCAAACATAGCAGAAATCTATGTACTTAGAAAAGAAAACACCATCTTTGCCTTTCTCTTCCTTTTTTCGGCTCGTTACCTCTTACCCTATATCCTCATCGTTGTCCTGGTAGCCATCCTTTATAAAGTTATTCCCAAGGCAAAAATCTCCTTTTCAGGTGCCTTTTTAGGCAGTCTTATCTTTTCCATCCTGCTTTTAATCGCCAAATACTTTTTCACCTGGTATATCAATAATTACACCCGCTACGACCTTATCTTCGGCCCCTTGGAAGCGGTGGTCCTGCTTTTGATCTGGGTCTTTTACGTGGCCTCTATTTTTCTCTTCTGCGCCGAACTTACCGCCTCTTATGAACGGCGAGACCTTATTCTCCTCGAAGAAGCCCTGATCCCCCACCGAGGAAAAAATTTGAAGACGGAAGAACGACTTTACAGAAAATTCGGCCGCTTCTATCCCGCCGGTACGTACCTTTTTCAAGAAGGTGATAAATCAAACGAAATGTTCATCATACTAAACGGTAAAGTAAACGTGGTAAAAAAGGCAGGAGAAGTGACAAAACTCCTTACGGAACTGGGGAAAGGTGACTATCTAGGTGAAATGGCTGCCCTTATTGACGCTCCCCGGACTGCTACGGCATTTGTGGCTAAAGACAGTTATATTGCCGTAATTACAGGGGAAGTGTTCCGTACTCTCCTGAGAGAAAGCGATACGGTATCGCTCAATATGTTGCAGGAATTCGCCCGGCGCATCCGGCATACTAATGCAGTTCTGGAAGAAGTAACAGAGATGTCTATAAAATTTTTTGTACTCCTCTATCTTCTCAAAGAGTGGCCTTTATCCGAAGAAAGAGACCCAGTAGAGGAATTAAGCAATATCACAAAGAGAACAACAAAAGAAATCGCAGGAATTTTAGCCCACCTTGAAAAAGAGGGAATTATTTTTACGGAACAGGGTAAAATAATAAGTATAGACAAAAAGAAGGTGGATAAATTAATCCCCAAATGAGGGAAGGAAAATGAATCTAACGGTGAAACGAAAAGCAACTATCATCCTTTCTCTGGCAGCCATTGTAAACGTCTTGCTTTACCTCTTCTGCGGTAGCACCTGCCGTTTCCTTCAGGGCACCCTCGTGGGCTTTGATCTCAAATACCTTGGTATCCTTTATCAAATTGGCATCATCACCCTTGCGCTTTTAAAGAAGGACCTCTGGCTTCTCTTTATCCTTTCCTTAGGTTTAGGTGCAGAGGTATTTCTGGTGGGTTATCAGTTAATCTTTCAAGTTTACTGCCCCTTCTGCCTCATTTTCGGGGCCATTATTTTCATTATCTGGTTGATAAACCTAAGTTTTCATAAGAAGGAGATCCTTTTAACGATGATCGGCATTCTTACCGGTTTCATTCTCCTTTATACCTTTTTCCAAGGTACCACCACTCCTGCTTACGGCGGAGAAATGGTTCTTCCTACCTTCGGCTCCGGTCCCGTCACGGTAAGATTATACACCGACTACTTCTGTGGCCCCTGCCAGGGAGCCGAACCTCAGGTTGAATCCCTTATCAATTCCCTCATAAAAAAAGGTATGATTAACATAACCTTTATCGATACACCGATCCATCGAGAAACTGTTCTCTATGCGAAGTATTTCCTTTATATTATCAAGGAAGAAACCAACCTTTCTCGTGCCCTTGAAGCACGACGTATCCTCTATGAGGCAGCCAGAGAAAGGATCAAAGACCCCACCCTCCTGGAGAAGTTTCTCACGGCGCGAAACATCAAGTTCGTGATCTTCGACGTAAAACCGTACTTTAAAGTCTATGAACAATTCCTCCGAGAAGATGGTATCAATTCCACGCCGAGTATAATAATTTTAAAAGATAACAAGAAAGACCTCTTTGTGGGAGGCCAAGACATCACAAATGCCTTAAAAAAGCTCTATAAGTAAGGTTAAGAATATGGAAGATGTGGATCTCATCATCAAAGGCAGTACCATAATTACCCTTGATAAAGATGACCGCATAATTTCTGACGGTTATTTAGCCATTCGGGGAGAAACAATTGTTGCCCTCGATTCCTGTGTGCCAGTTCCAATTCCTTACCGGGGGAAAAGGACTATCGATGCCCATGATGCCATTGTCATGCCCGGCCTCATAAATTGCCATACCCACGCTGCCATGACGCTCTTTCGGGGATTTGCCGACGACCTCGAACTTATGACCTGGTTAAAGGATTACATCTTCCCGGCGGAGGCAAAAAATTTAAGTCCTGAGTTTGTTTTTTTAGGGAGTCTCCTTGCCTGCGCCGAGATGATAAAATCGGGCACCACTACTTTTTGTGATATGTACCTCTTCGAAGAGATGGTCATCGAAGCTGCAAGGACTGCCGGCATGCGTTGTGTCCTCGGGGAAGGTCTCTTCGATTTCCCCTCACCCAATGCAAAAAATCCCCGGGAAGGCCTTGTCTATACACAAAGATTGATCGAGAAATTTGCCGCACCACCACTGATTAACATCATCATTCATCCCCATGCCCTTTATACCTGCGCTCCATCCTTACTGGTAGAGGCCAAACGACTCGCTGATGTATACAGACTGCCCTATGGGTTACATCTTTTAGAAACGCAGAAGGAACGCCAAGAGCTGGAAAGAAAATTAGGTAAAAGGGCTATTCTTTTCTTAGATGAACTGGGCTATCTGGGGGAGCGTTTTATTGCCTATCATTGTGTAGCCATGGACGAGGAAGATATAAAAATGTTTTCTCACCATGGCTGTAAGGTGGTACACAACCCAGAAAGCAACATGAAACTTGCCTCGGGTGTAGCACCCATCCCCAAAATGATTAAAGCAGGAATCACCGTCGGTTTGGGCACTGATGGTTGCGCTAGCAATAACAATCTTGACCTTTTTCAGGAAATGGATAGTGCTGCCAAACTCCATAAAGTATTTTCCTTAAATCCCACTGTGATGGATGCTCGTACGGTGGTAAAAATGGCCACGCAAGCAGGAGCGAAGGTGCTGGGATTAGAAAAATACATTGGTTCCCTGGAAGTAGGAAAAAAGGCTGATATCATTATTATCGACCTTTCAAAACCCCATCTCACCCCCCTTTACAATCCTTACTCTCACCTGGTATACGCCGTAGGTGGCGCCGATGTAGATACGGTCATCATAAACGGTCGAATAGTTATGGAAAATCGTACACTTCTTACCCTAAAGGAAAAAGAAATTTTATCTCAGGCAGGGAAAATTGCCCAAAGGATTGGGAAAACTCTTAAAGGGGGATAGCAATGCGCCGTTTTTTTCTCTTCATTTTTGTATGTCTTTTCTTTTCTCCGCCACCGGCCTTTGCCGTAATAAAAGAAGCCATACTTTATCAGGAAGGGGCTCTTGTTACAGAAACTTCAACCCTCTCCCTCTCTCAAGAGGACAAAAATCTCTGGCGGGGTAAGATAAGCCTGCCACCTCAAGCTGAAGTAGAAACTCTAACTATCACCCCCTTGGAGAGAGACCTTACCCTCATAGATATCAAAGTTTCCCCCTCCTCCTTTCCCGACGAGAGAGAAAAATCCCTTCAAGGGAAACTTAACCAACTGAAAAAAGAAAGGCAACTCTTGGAGGCAAAGGGTAGGGCTTTAGACGACCAAATCAAGTTTTGGCAGCAGCAGATCAAAGCAAAAGTGAAGAGTCAGGCTGAGGCCGTATCCCATGCCGCTACAGTGACAAAGTATTTAAAGAAAGCCTATGAAGAAAAGATAACCCAGGAAGAAGAGTTAACCAAAATTGTAGTCACAATAAAAGAGTTGCAACAAAAGCTGAAAAGCGAAGGAGGAGAAAAGACCGCCTGGGAAATTGACCTTTGGTTCTTAAGGGAAAAGGGCAACATTCCCCGTGCCACCCTGCAATACAGTTATTTACTGCAATCCTGTGGCTGGTTGCCTTTTTATATATGGGAAGCGGCGGGAGAAAAGGCGGAAGTCCGCATCACGCGCCTTGCGGAACTTTGGCACGAGACGCCGCTCTCCTGGAACAAAGTGGATATTACCCTTTCTTCTGCCGCACTCGGATTCTCCCAGAAAAAAGAGAAGGAATTAGCAGGAACACGAAGGAAAACGGCAAGATCAAATGAAAAAGTATCATCTATCCCTTACTTTCCTTCCCTCGTAAGGGTGGGTCCGGTTACACTAATAAAAGGAGTAAGAAAAAAGATAAAACTCGGTGAACAATCCTGGCCGGCGGTTTTCACCTATCACCTGCGAGCGGATGCAGGTCCCTTTGCCACCGTAATGGTCAGTCTCAATCCCAACGGAGGGGAGGCATTTCCCCGAGGGGAGGCACTCTTTATTGTGGACGGAACCTTTGTAAAAAGGGAGGTAGTTGCACTGAAAGAAGGGCCGGTAACATTTTCCTTAGGGGAAGACCGTTTAATCAGTGCCCAATATGACCTCCACTTTAATAGAAACAGTGAAACCAAGAACAGTTGGCTCCTTGCCGGCTCGATAACCGTAAAAAACAACCACTCCTTCCCGGTAAATGTGGAATTAGAACTCCCCCTTCCACCTATACCACTGGAAAAAATAGAGGTAGATCCCGCCGTTTTCAGAAAAAACAAGGAAAAACTTACCTGGCAGCTTTTTCTAAATGGGAAGGAGAAAAAAGATTTCATGCTTAATGCCCTTTTCCGAGAGGGTGAATAAATATTGACAAAGCAAAAAGGGATTAATAATTTAAGGTCGCATTGAAATTACCAACCGCCATAGGAAAAACAAACAATAAGGTGATAAAGTGATTAACAAATACCGTTGCAAAAAAAAAGGCCAGCTGATTAAGGAAGTTTGCCAGGATAAAGGGTGCGAATGGTATTTGAAAAATGAAACCTACTTTAACTGTACATGGGTAGCCTGTAACTTCGGTCCTTTTACCCTGGAAGAAGTAGGGGAAATGATGGGGGTAACGAGGGAGCGGATCAGACAGATCGAAGCCAAGGCCTTGAAGAAGTTACAGCATAAAAAAAGGAGAGACCAACTTAAAGATTTTGCCTCGCCTGATACGGACTGGGATAAGCAAAATAATATTATCTGAAGTCCGAAAGGCGTCTCTTTAATTCCAGAGACATTTTGAAATGGATCACCTTGCGGGCAGGAAACGTAATGGTTCGCCCCTGCTGCCCTAAGGTAGCTGTACGGGGTTTCCGCGTTCTTAGGGAAAAAACCCCAAAACCCCGCAATTCGACCCTTTCACCAGCTTTTAAACTATCAATAATGGATCGTAAAATAATACGAACACAGGAAGCAATATCTTTCCTGGGTAAAAAAGAAAATTTCTCATGAATTTTCGTAATCAAGTCGTTTTTCGTCATCCCAGTCTTCCCTTTTACAGCCCATACTCATAGAGAAAATACACGCCACGGGGTATAGATGGTAAAGCTTCTTTCAATGCACCCCGCATCTGGAGGAGATAATCTAAGAGGGTAATGGTTTTTTTTCGTGGAGTAACGACTTCTGGTTTCCCTTTGATGTCCGCCATTTTGGCTGCTAAATCTATGGCAAACTCCTTATCGCCCAGGGCATCGACAAGCTTCAAGGCAAGTGCCTGTCTTCCCGTGAATACCCGTCCGTCGGCAATCTTTTTTATTTCTTCCCGCGGTATTTTCCTTTCCGTCACCACAATATCGAGAAATTGGTCATAAATATCATCTACCAAATTCTGGAGTATTTTCCTTTCCTCTTCCGTCATTTCCCTGACCGGCGATCCGATATCCTTAAATTTTCCACTTTTTATAACCGAGGCTTTAAGACCTATTTTCCTCATCAATTCTTCGGCATTGGCAAAATACATAATCGCAGAAATACTGCCCGTCACAGTGCCGGGATTAGCAATTATCTTATCGGCTGCACACGCAACAAAGTAGCCTCCCGAGGCCGCTACCGTCCCCAGCGACGCTACAATTTTTTTGTTTTTCCTCAAGTTTTTCAAGGCAGAATAAATTTCTTGGGCTGGTGCAACGCTTCCTCCCGGTGAATCAATCCTTACCACTACCGCTTTAATCGTTTCATCCTCGGCGAATTCTTTCAAATTTTCGAGAATTTCCTGGGAGCTGGAAATGACACCGGAAATAGTAAGAAAACCTACCCTTTTCTTTGCGGTAAAAAAGGGACGATCGGAGAAAAAGACGTTAAACAGAAGGAGAAATAAGGCTCCAGAAAGAAAAACCAAAAGCAAGCCAAAGATTATAGGGTGTTTTCTCATCTATCAACTATCCGCCGTTTGCAGTCTAATATCTGCCAGTGCCTTCCCCAAATTGGAACCCACCTTCTCCTTGTTGTTTATATAGTTAAGGGAAGTGCTATTGGTTTTACCTACATCTTTGATAGTTAACCTTATTTTTTTGTGTTCCGGATCGATACTTTTGATGGCAGTGGAAATGATATCACCCACGCTGTAAAGTTCTGTTGCTGCTTTACCTTTCTTCACGGGCAATTCAGATATGTGCACAAGCCCTTCAATTCCTTCCTCAATTTCCACAAAGAGACCGAATTCCGTGATATTCGTTATCTTACCGGTAACAAGTGTACCGGGGTGATATTTAAGAGCCAACTCCTCCCAAGGGTTCGGGGTCAACTGTTTAAGCCCTAAGGAGAACTTCTCGTTTTGCACATCCACATTGAGGACCATAGCCTCGATTTCTTGTCCCTTCGAAAAAAGCTCCGCCGGGTTTGTTACCTTCTGCTTCCAGGAAATATCGGAAACATGAATAAGACCATCTATCCCCTCCTCCACACCCACAAATATACCGAAATTTGTAATATTCCGAATTACACCCTTAACAACGGTACCTACGGGATATTTCTCCTTCAACGCCTCCCAGGGGTTGGGTGTAACCTGTTTTAAACCCAAAGAGATACGCTTACTTTCGGGATTTACATCAATAACCATCACCTTTACCCTCTGTCCCACCGCGAGTACCTTAGAGGGGTGCTTAATGTCCCTCGTCCAGAACATCTCCGAAATGTGAACCAATCCTTCCACTCCCGGTTCCAATTCGATAAAGGCCCCATAATCGGTTATGCTAACTACCTTGCCCTCTACTATAGAGCCAATGGGATATTTCTCCGTAATGGTAAGCCAGGGATTTTTCGTAAGTTGCTTTAGCCCAAGGGAAACCCTTTCCTTCTCCCGATCAAAGGAAAGGACCATCACCTTTATCCGGGAACCTTTCGTGAAATGGTCGGCCGGTCGACCAATACGCCCCCAGGACATGTCGGTGACGTGGAGGAGCCCATCAAGACCCCCGAGGTCGACAAAGACACCGTAATCGGTGATATTTTTTACAACCCCCTCTACCACCTTACCTACTTCAAGGTTGGCTAAAGTTTTCCTCTTCTCTTCCTGCCTCTCCCTTTCGAGAATCGTGCGCCGGGAAAGAACAACATTGCTCCGTCTTCGATCGTATTTAAGAATATCGAAGAGCATCGTTTTCCCCACCAGTCTATCCAGGTCCCTTACCGGTCGCACATCTACCTGGGAACCGGGCAAGAAGGCTGTTATCCCCACGTCCACTGCCAGTCCCCCTTTGACCCGCTCCTTTATGGTACCCTTGATGGGCTGGTTATTCTCATGGGCTCTCTTTATTTCTTCCCAAACCTTAATCTTTGTAGCCTTATCGTGGGATAAGACCAAATTACCTTCGTCATCTTTACGGTCAATCAAAACATCTATAGCATCGCCTATCGCAAAGAGGAGATTCCCTTTTTCGTCTTTGAGTTCCTTTATAGGAATATACCCTTCTGTTTTCCAACCTACGTCGACCATAGCCACATCGCTCGTAATCTGCACGATACGCCCCGACACTATTTCACCGAATTGCACATCCTGAAGACTCTGTTCGTAAAGGTCTCTAAAGGTAAAATCCTTTTCCCCCTCCGGGGCCTGACCGGTCTCTTTTTGTAAGTTAACATCTTCGCCAATAACCATTAAACCTATACCTCCTGGATATGTTGCCCAAACTACCTATGGGTAACATATCAAGGAATAAATATCAAGTTAATATCAAGGTTTTTTCTGTTCCATAATGTGGCAAAAAAGTTTATCTACCACTTCCTCGATGGAAAGGCAGGTAGAATCGATAATGAAAGCATCAGCGGCCGGTCTTAAAGGGGCATAGGCCCTTTCTGTATCCTGCTTATCCCTTAAATTCACCTCCTTTTCCACCTCCTCGAAGGTAATCCTTTCTCCTTTCTTCAGGAGTTCCAAATATCTTCGTCTCGCTCGTTCCTGCGGGGTGGCATCTAAGAAAAATTTAAAATCGGCCTGGGGAAAAACAACGGTGCCCATGTCTCTACCCTCGGCCACTATTCCCCCCGCTTTCCCTACCTCTCTTTGAACTGCAAGGAGGGCCTGCCTCACCGTAGGAAGAGCAGAAAGAGACGAAGCAAGCATACCTATCTCCTGTGTTCTGATTAGCTCCGTCACATCCCTGCCGTCCACATAGACCCTGAACTGACCATCTACATTTTTGAGATGAATATGGAAATCACGTAAGAGACGGTCAATTCCCTCCCTGTTTTCCATGGTAATCCCCTCTTCTTTGCCTTTCCAAGCCAAGGCTCGGTAGAGGGCGCCTGTATCTAAATAGAGGTAAGAAAGCCTTTTCGCCAAAGCCTTACTTACCGTGCTCTTGCCGGCGCCCGCCTGTCCGTCAATGGTAATTACATATTTTTTCTCCATAGAAATTGACCCTATTTAAATTTTTTCTGTTATGTTAACATACCTAAAATTAATGTGCCCGTAAAGGGCTGAGGCATTTAAATTGAAAAGGATATTTATCGTTATTTTTGTTCTTATAACACTCAGGGCAATGTCGGCAGGGGCCTCTTTGACCCTTGAAGAAGAAAAAACAATCGGCCAGGAATTTTATGAAAATCTCGAAAGAAATAAACTTTTATATCACGAACCCCAGGCGGAAACCTACATAAACGAGTTGGGGAAACTAATTGTCAAGTCCATACCTCAATCACCCTTTGAATTTCGTTTTTTTATAGTTAGAAGTTCCGCCATAAACGCCTTTGCCACGCCGGGTGGCTACGTTTACCTCAATTTAGGCTTGATAAACTTAGTGAATAATGAAAGTGAACTGGCCGGCGTCCTGGCACACGAAGTCGCCCATGTAACTTCCCGCCATATTGCTGACATTGTAGAAAAGTCGAAAAAGATCAGTGCCGCGACCTTAGCCGCGATTTTAACAGGTATCTTTTTAGGAGGAGGGGATGCGGCGGCGGCCATTACCGGGTTTTCCGTGGCCACGGCAACCACTTTAAACCTGAAATACAGTCGAGAGCATGAGGAAGAGGCAGACCGTTTAGGCATGTACTATCTTGTTTCCGCCGGTTTTGACCCGGCGTCGATGCCCGAATTCCTGAAAACCATGCGCCAGTATGAATTCTATTCGAGCAACATTCCTTCTTATTTCCTTACCCATCCGGGCACGGAGGAAAGAATCCGTTACCTTGACTCCCTCCTCCAAACGCGTTACCCAAAAGGTGGAGCGAGTGATAAACTCAATAAACTGAAACGCATACAGACGCTTCTTGCCTTTGAATTAAAGTCACCGGAGCAGAACCTTAAATCGTTCCAGGGAAGGCTCTCAAAAGACCCTGACGATGTGGAGGCCCTTTACGGCCTTGCCCTGGCCCAGGAAAAACTCGGGTTATCTCAAGAAGCGGTAGATAATTTTTTACGGGCCCTGCGCCTTTCTCCCGATGACAAAAATATCTTGGAAGACTTGGGGATCACCCTTTTTAAGAGGGGTAATCTGGAAGAGGCGATTCGCTATTTAAACAAGGCGGTAGCTTTAGATCCCACCTCCACGAAGGCCCCCTTCTACTTGGGCAAATCCTATGAAACCTTAGGAAATTATCAAAAAGCACTGGAATTCTATCAGCTAATGGAGAAAAGTAAACCGGATGACGAAAATGTCTTCTACGGCCTGGCCTCTGCCTATGGGAAAATAGGGATGATGGGGGATTCTCACTATTACTTCGGCCGGTACTTTAAGAAAAAGGGGAAGTCTGAAGCTGCTTCTTTTCACTTTCAGGAAGCCTTAAAATACCTTCCTCCGGACTCATTAAAAACAAAAGAAATTATGAAGGAATTGCAATCTGAAAAGGGAATGAAGAAAGAAAAGAAAGGAACACCCCGCTGATTAGGCCATATCTATCTGTTCAGGGAGCAATTCCTGCCTGGCATAGTCCAGGTAAATTTTTTCTTGCAAAAAGAGATTAAAGAGGTCAGCGTCTAAGTGATTGTCCTTAACCATAAAGGACATGACCTTCAAAGCGCTCGAGAGGGTGTTACCCTTTTTGTAAGGTCGATCCTTCGCCGTTAGAGCTTCAAAAATATCAGCCAGGGCAATAATCTTTGCTTGAAGTGGTATCTCTTCCCCCTTTAAACCGAAGGGATAACCAGAACCATCTAATTTTTCATGATGGGCTGCGGCATAAAGAGGCACGTTCCTCAATTTCTTCGGAAAGGGGAGTTTACTTAACATCTTATGGGTTACCATGGCATGATTATTGATGATATCCCGCTCCTCCTCCGTCAGCGTGCCCTTTCTTATGCTGAGATTATACAGTTCCTCCTCGGTAATCAAGGGATAGGGTTTACCACCGAAATCCCAACGACGCAGGGCAATTTTTTTTAACTTCTCAATCATCTCGTCGGCCATAATTTCGCCACCCCAATTAACCCGTTCTAAGAAATCCATCTCACTTTCCAACTCAGCAATCCGTTGGGAGCGGGTACTATCCTCTTCATCAGCTCTACCTGTGCTTGCACAATTTTCCTTCAATGCCTGG
>Ga0123519_10005966_pt1 | contig 19277 bp, 12 predicted proteins | sample YelNatPaOPRAMG02_FD_87396 | JGI IMG/M metagenome (GOLD analysis project Ga0123519, IMG submission 87396) | Hot spring microbial communities from Yellowstone National Park - Yellowstone National Park OP-RAMG-02 (version 2) | ecosystem: Environmental > Aquatic > Thermal springs > Hot (42-90C) ... | reverse complement strand
ATGGGCCGTGGCATTTTGATCTTGGGGAGCATCTTTTGCGTGGCTGTAGCCCTTGTGGTCGGCAGTCGTATGAGTGTGGATGCCACTGCGCTGGTGGTGGGCGTTGTGTGCGGCGTGCTGGCAAGCATACCGGGCAGCTTGCTGCTCATATGGGCATCGTATCGCCGTGACGAGATGCTAGAAGCCAGGCGATCGTCCAGTGCGAACCCGTATTACCCCCCAATCGTAGTGGTTAATCCCAGCCAAAACACTGGCCGACAGGTGTGGGATCCGATGGCATGCCCTCCGCCTACGAGCGCACTACTTCCCGGTGGTATCCGTCAGTTTAAGGTGATCGGAGAAGCCGAGGATGATGGTCATCCCACACAACATGCGTTCAGACTTCCCGAGCGGCGGGAGTGGTGAAACGCACCTTATCGACACCGTTTTCTCGCAGCCGCTCAGGTGATCTGCAAATGGGAGATGGGGCATTCCCTTACGAGGCTCGCATCAAGGAGCCCAGGCTATGCGCTCAATTAACCAGTCTTGCCGATTGGCGCCCCAATCCGAAACCCACGTTGCTTCTCCGCCGGCAACGGGCATAATGTAAATGCCCCATCTTCCATCTCGATCTGAAACAAAAGCCAGATACGCCCCGTCGGGAGACCACACCGGGAGACCATCGTTGCCACCCGAAGAAGTGATCTGCCGAGAAGCTCCACCCGGGATATCTACCAGATACAATTGCCAACGTCCGCTCCGACTGGACATGTAGGCGATGCGGCTGCCGTCTGGTGACCAGGCTGGTGCTCGGTCGCTTTCGTGATCGGTTAAACGACTGGATGGCCCACCCCCAGAAGGTATCAGATACAGTCCAGGATTATTGCCCTGAGGATCGGTGCCCTGATAGACAATCTGGCCGCCATCGGGCGACCATGCCGGAGTGCGTCCCTCCACCAGTGGTATCGCTTCGCTGCGGCCATCGGCCCAACCGATGTAGATGACCCATTTGCGGTCACCGGAGCGTTGGGAGGGGAATACGAACCGAGCGCCATCAGGTGCCCAGTCCGGCGTGACGTCCTCTCCATACCAGGTCGCACGTGTATCCTGAGCAGTAGGAAGGTCAAGGACGTGGATGCCGATGCTGTCGCCGCGCTCGGAATGATACGCTAGCGCTCGTCCATCGTGGCTGACAGCAGGTTGCGAACCGTCTGTCAGCACGACATGTGTGCTTCCATCAGATAGGTCAGCGGCGATGATCTGCCATTTGCTGTTTTCTCCGTCAAAACGCGAGAAGAAGATGGTGCCGGAAGCCGAGGTCTTAGCCGGCGAGCGAGGATTCGGCGCACTTGTGATTTTGTCCGGAGCACCTGGCTGCGGCGTATTGGATCCAAGCATGGCGACAGGAGGTGGCGTAGGAGTGGGATTGGCACAGCGCCAACTTGCTTTAGCATATTTCCCGTGAATACCTTCACCTGGTTGAAGCATAGCCGCCTGCATATACTGGGTCTCAGCGGCGCACCAAGAAGACTGGGTGCCCAGGGTATCCCCATAATTCTCATACGCTTGGGCAAGTAGCATGCGCACGTCAAGATAGTCGGGCACAAGCGTGTAAAGCTGCTCCAGATAGTGGATCGCTTGTGGCCAGTTATTGCCCCAAGCAGCTCGTGCTGATAGGTACAACGTTGCCAGATCTACCTGACGACTGATCTCACGGTCGTCAGGTCGTTCTCTCAAGGCACGCTCGAAAGCGTCTTTGGCATCTGCCACCTGACCCTGTCTTAGCAGCTGCCACCCCAGCTGAGAGTTCGTCTCAAACAATAGCTCACTGATCCTCTGAGGCTGGAACCCTGGATCCAGATCGCGCAGCTGGGAGACGCGCTCGGCCGCTTCAGCCCAACGTTGTTGTTGCGTCAATGCTTCAGCTTCCCTGAGCAAGTTGGCGAGGGCCTCGTTCAACGTCGCTGAGGTAGGGGTGGGCTGCGCCATAACGAGCGTTTTGGCATCACGCAATGCATCACGTGCCTGACGGTGAGTGGGATCGAGACGCAATGCATGTTCGAACTCGGCAATGGCAAGTTCGTATGCTCCATTCTGGACGTGTTGCAGACCTCGTTGGTAGTGCCCTTCTGCTTCCTGACGCGTGACGGCAGCACGCTGTTGCAACCCTTGATAGACTGCCACACCGCCGATGCCGGCATACACGAACGCCACACAGGCAAAGGCAACCAGACATCCTCCAATTGCACGCCACACTGTCCAATGCGGCCATTTGAGAAACTGATCCTCTCTGAATGTGGGGCGCGCTGCTGAGATGGGCCGTTCTGGCCTGGTCGTGTGACCCGACTTCGTAGCAAGGGAGCTCATCAGCCGTACAATCCCCGCCAGGCATTAACACGCACTCTTAATACCTCCACGAGCATTCGCCAGGTATCATAGAGCGGTCTGACCTGACTGCGCTCCTTATAGTACCAGTTGATGGGCACCTCAACAATGTGCATTCCACGCCGCCGAGCAATGAACAAGCACTCTACGTCAAAACCCCAGCCTTTGATTCTTTGAAGGGGAAAGATCTGCATGGCTGCTTCGCGCCGAAAACATTTGAAGCCAGCCTGGGTATCCTGGATGCCACGTACGGCAAATAGACGCACGATCAAGTTGAACACACGTCCCATTAGGTGACGATAGGCAGGTTCATTATAACGGCGCGCCCCGGCGATTTCACGCGAGGCAATAGCTATGTCATAGCGTTCCAATCTCGGTGGAAGAAACTTGCTGACCTCTTCAATGGGCATGGAGAGATCGCTGTCACACAGGAATAGATACTCGCCCCTGGCACGCAGCATACCAGCTTTCACTGCATGGCCCTTGCCGCCATGCTCGACCTGGTGCAGAGTGAGGAAAGGGGCTTCCGACTGGAATTGGCGCACGATATCGGCAGTGCGATCCATACTGCCATCGTCCACTACGATCACCTCAGCCTTATAGGGCTGCTGCTGCAAGAAACGGATGATCCGTGACAGACTCTCGGGCAAACGCTTCTCCTCGTTGTAGGCCGGCACAATGATAGAGAGGAAAAGTTCATTCTCACTCGAGGCATGCGGGGTGGTCATATCTTAGGCTTTTCCGACATCCACTTTAAGGGTTAGCTAGATTATACCAGAAGCGAAAAGGGAGAGCGAGTCCCCTGAGCTCGGCACAACGACAGGGAGGTCACTACGCATTTAAATCTTGTGAACCGACAGGCCATTCGAAGGATGGTCATGCCATTCAATTCATTGCTGGTTGATCAGATGGGCCAGGTAACCAGCCCCGAAGCCGTTATCAATGTTCACCACTCCCACGCCTGGAGCACAGCTGTTCAGCATGGTCAGCAGAGCTGCAATACCCCCCAGACTGGCGCCGTAACCGACGCTGGTTGGCACCCCAATGACAGGGCGGTTCACCAATCCGGCAACCACACTGGTGAGAGCGCCCTCCATACCTGCCACCACAATCAGCACATGGGCCGAGAATAGGAGATCGCGTTGGTCGAAGAGACGATGAATGCCCGCTACACCGACATCATACAGACGTTCCACCGGGCTGCCTAGCGTCTCAGCAGTTACTGCTGCCTCTTCAGCAATCGGGATATCGGCCGTGCCGGCACTCACCACCAAAACGGTGCCGCGTCCGCTGCGAGGCATCGGTTGACCCAGAAATATCATCCGCGCCGCAACATGGTAGAGTGCTTCAGGGAAAACCCTCTGGACTGCCTCAGCTACTTCTTTGCTGGCGCGTGCTGCCAATACACGCCCTTCCCTTGCATGAATGCGCTCGATGATCTCCACAATTTGCTGGGTTGTCTTGCCTGGACAGAAGATCACCTCCGGGAAACTTTTGCGCAATGCGCGGTGCGTGTCCACTCGTGCGAAACCCAGATCTTCGTAGGGGAAGCCACGCAACTGATTTATCGCCTCCTGGACACTCATTCCGCCGTCGCGCACTTCCTCCAAAAGGCTACGTAACCATTCCATTTCCATTGGGAAGGCACCTACTCCATTCTCGAAATCTCAGTGAAACCAAGGTCTATTGTCATGAGTATACCATTTGTGACTATCAGGATGAAATCGCGCGTCCGCCTGCTAGCGATCCTGTGCCAGGGGCGGTGTGCGCAATATGTACCCGGCCACATCAAGATCGCCAAATGCATGCAAAGAGACAAGGGTGTAACGTTGTTCTAGCCAAAGGCGATGCGGATGATCCCTATAACCGGCGGCACGATATTCCTCCACTGCACGATGAAATATCACAAACCACACCCGCTCATGTCCGCGCACAGCAGTTGCCATGTCGGGAGCAGCGAACAGACCCAATGCCTCTTGGGTGGGATAGGCCAATGTATCGCTAGGACTGCCAGGAGGATCGGCGACGAAAGATTGTGGCAACATGCGATCATAATAATGGGTCGGGAAGAAGCTCAGTTTGTTACTGTGAACGATGATGTCACCAGCCTGGTAATGTGCGCGCAGAAATGAAGCTACGCGTTCGAAAGGAGCGCGTGGAAAGCCTATGTAGGTGTAATGATTCCAGAGCGAAAAGGTGACAATCAAAGCACAAGAAAACAGTACCCCCCATCGAACCAGTTTGGGCCATGCGCCGTGCACCCATAATCCGGCCAGTAGCACATAATAGGTCAATGCAGAAGGAAGTAGGGCACGCACAACGTACACCGGGCTCAGTTGCGAGACAACGAAGAGCACCCCAATGGGCACTGTGCTGAGCGTAAGCAACAGTGCCTCCGGAGATGGGAACGACCTCCCCGAGATCGTACGGCGCTGCCGCCAGAGGGTGAGCGTACACAATAGGACAAGCAGCACACTGAAGAAAAGGGCAGGAGGCAATAACCAAGCCGGCAATGCCTGGTTATCATAAGCAAAGTGGAAAATGAACAAGGTCTGAATGAGCTGGATCAGGCCGGGTTGTGCCACCCAATATCCCTGTTGCACTTTGCCGAACTGGCCGGGCACTGCCAGCAGCCATGGAGCAAACAGGATTAACATCAGTAAGTGTGTCAAAATCAGCGGTAACTTGTTGCGCCAACGCACACCGTTCGGCTTCAACCATTCCCATGCCACCCAGGTATCCAATCCCAGAATAAAGGCAAAGCCCAAATTGTGTGCATACAACACGATCGCACCACATAGACCAACGACGAACCAAGTGAGCCAGCCCCCTCTCATCCAAGCGCGCGCAAAGAAGTAAGTCATTGCCATTGCGGCTAATCCAAGTAAGGCGTACATGCGTGCCTCTTGGGAGTAATAGACGGCAAAGGGGGCACACGCCACCAGGAATGCAGCACCCAGACCACTACGCTGATCGTAGAGAAGGCGGCCGACTCGATACGCTATTCCCACTGTAGCGATACCCAGCAATACCGACAATGCGCGCACGGCTACCGGAGACTGGCCGAATAGCTGCATCCACAAATGCAGGATCGCATAGTATAGAAGCGGGTGTACATCCGCTGCGACACCATGCACCGGAGTCAATGTACCGCGAAGCATGGTGGAAAATGATTTCTCTGCATACAACACAGCAAACGCTTCGTCGTACCAGAGGGGACGACCTCCAAGATTAACAAGGCGCAAAGCGATTGCTATCGCAAAGATGCTGGACAACGCCACTCGATCACGCACTCTATAGTTGCACAGGGTACTGAACTTCATTGCCTGTCCATTAGAAGGTCAGAGTATGATCCGGCCTGTCACTCTTTTAATACTCGGTAAATAGTAACATCGCGGCTGCGAAACACGGGTCGTAAATACGAAACGCGCGAGGGATCGAAATGCCCCATAGCACGTTCACGCGGCCCATGTACCACATACCGAATGCCATAATCTCGCAGCAGCTCTTTCCGTTCCGTGTCATCGGCCGAGCTGTAGAAACGCACCGCCGCTGCGCGCTTTTGTTGTAAATTGACCGTCTCGGCCCAGTGTCCCATAAACACACGTCGCCCACTACGTGCCGCGATAAAGCCACTTAATTCGTAGGAAGCTAATATCGTGTCCTCGGGTTGGCTGTGCTCAATCAACCATTCCACGGCGGCGAGCTCGGCACGGCTGACCACTATATCGGGGCGGCCAGCCGCTGCAGCCAAGCTGGCACTGGTAATGACCAACAAAGTAGAAGGCAACGTTAAGGCGATTAGCAATGCCGGCAACCAAGGCACAGGTGATGAGTGTACCATCGGGACCGTTGTCTGACATCCGATTAACTCACGCACTCGTTGCCAGATGCGCTCAACCCAAGGCAATACATAACGCGTCAGACCCGGTACTGCCAGCAGGCATAGCGCTATCCCACTCCCCTCAATGACACGTCGTTGAATCGGAAAGACGGATGGTGCGTACAACAACGGAACGACCACCAACAGCCATATCACCAATAGTGGCCAGCGTTGCAATTGGCGTAATGCCCACCAACCGCCCGGCAGAGCCAGCCCCAGCACAAGTCCATAGCCCAAGACATAATGCCATGGAGATGGACTGACGGTAAGATTTTGTGCTTGCCAGCCAGCAAATACCGGGTTGCGAACGATGACGAGATACTGATAGGCCACGATGGGCAAAGCCACCAGCCAGATGGCACACAGTCCGGGCAGCTGGGGCCACAACACCCTGCCTCGCACAAACTGGTAGGCCCAATACCCAATCAGAGTCAGCGCCACCACGAGCACCATAAACGCGTGGATAGAACTGAGAATCCCCGTGGCCAACGCCGCTCCAAGCAGGTAGAGCCAGCGTGCCTCTTCGGTAAAGCGCAACGAAAAGGCAAAGATGAGTAATAGGCAAGTCAGCGCGATACAAGTGTGCGGGAAAAGCATCACCGTGAAATAGCCATACATCTCAATCAGCCAGAAGTCCACAGGGGTGATACCACCCACCTTGTAAGAACCCGTAAACAACAACGCCAGCCAACCCAGCCCAGATGACCAGCAAACAAGGATAAAAGCAAGCAAGCGCTCGGATGTCCGTGCGAGGAAAAAGGTAATAAAGATATATGCCGTTATCAGAAACATCAAACCACTTACCAGCCGCGCCGCATGATAGGTCAACACTAAATCGGCGTGCATCAAGCGTGCCAAATGGCCGAGGGCGATATAGAAAGTGTAGAGATAAGCGCCCGAATGAGGTTCTGAAGTAAAGAGGATGTGATACTGCCACTCACCACGGTAGCCTAGCTGCATCTTGGCCAGATAACTGTGGATGTCTTCCACATCGATGACAAAGCCTACGAAGACGCGCTCAGGTGTGGACGCAGCCCATCCTACCAGATAGGGCACGCTGGTCACTATCAGCACAGCCAATGCCATTCCTGTGGCAATAATCCATTCCCCCGTGCGTGACTCAACTTGCTTCACGCGTCATCCTCCGCCTTGACCATATGCTCAAGACCAGCAATATATCGGCTATCCCGAGGGGCAAGAGCGGCTTGACCGTCCCCAAAGCGATACAGACACCCGCCAGTGCCCAACGTTGATGGCACAAACCCCGCCAAGCCAGTGCAATCCGTTGTTACGACAACGGCAATCTGGCCGAGGATGCACGCCCAGGCCTTCTGACAAAGTGCACAGATGCACAACGATGTACATGCCTGCAGATCAGGGATGCGTTAAGTAGCGCGCTGCGACGTGTCATTACCTCAGCCGATACAGAACGTAAGCTACCCCATCGTCGTATATCGGTTCCAGGTGATGCGCTTGTAACTCTGCTAATATGCTCAGCACGTGAGGAGAGATTGGGTCATTGCCCTCGTGAACAGCTATTTCGAAGATCGCGCGATTGAGCAATATATGGGTGATACCCTGTGCGCTTAATGCCTGGACCAAGTACGGCGCTTCGCCATATTGGCGTACTAGGTAGACCAGATTGTCATACAAAGAATCCGGCAAACAAGCGCGTTGACAATGATAGGTGCGCGGTTCCCATAGAAACAGGACTTTAGCAGACTCCGGTAGTGTGTTGACGTGTTGAATGGCAGCGGTATAAGCTGTACCCACTCGGCGCCCCACGTAAGCGCTGCGCGACTCACTTCCGAAAAGTGGAGCTAGTGGATGATCCTGGACGAAGCCACTCACCGTGGTAAAAGCATGAAGCACCAACACAAGTGCAATTGCTATACGTAACACCCAGCTGACCGAGAACACGCGCGTGTCCAGAGCTGGTAAGCGATGCAATATCAGTGCGGCCGCCAACACGAACAGAGGGAAAACGGGCAACAACAATCGGCTTTGCATCAATAGGGTCGAACGTGCAATGCCCCACAACCAGATGGCGTACAGTATTCCGCCGAAAAGTGCCATCCAGCCCAATCCACGCTTTTCCTCTCGATTGAGATGACACCACACAGCCAGGATACCGGGCACCAAGGCAAGCAGCAATGGCCCCAACGTAGCTTGGTAACCTGTCTTGCCCTCAATTCCGAAAATGGTCATCTCCCATGGTGCTATCAGCAACCGCCACGGTTGCGTCACCAGGCCACTGCCGGCCCGATCCCACCAGGCGGTCCGGCCGGCATCCCAGGTTACACCACCCCATATGTAGGGATAGAGTGGGTTGCCTGTTAGCATCCAGTTGCGCAAATACCATGGAGCAGCAACAAGCGCGGCAATGCCACCCAGGCAAGCCCATCGCAGTAACGCGGTGCGCCAGCCATCCCGCCGCAGATGCAACATTACCAGCCCAGCAGCGGCCAGAGGATACCACAAGGCAGTGTACTTGATCTCCATCGCCAAACCGCACAGTATCGCCGCCAATACCAGCCATTGCCAGCGAGTATCCTGCAACCAAAGCGCCAATGCATAGAAAAACAGCGAGGTGTAGAACATCAGCGCCACGTCCACGTAAGGCCATGTCGCGACGAGCAAAATTGTTGGCACAGCTGTCAGGAGAGCAGCAATTGACCATGTCAGTTCCAGATGCCACAGCCGTCGGCCCAATGCCGCCGCTGCCAGGATAGTTGAGGGCAAAAAGGCGAAATGCAGTAATTGAGATGCACTGTCACCACCCAGCGCTTTGGTGAAAGTGAAAAGCATCTGAATCATCCCTGGGAAACCAGCGTAAGCGCTATCCACTGGAATAAACAGTGAACGAGCTGCCAGGTATAGCTTGACCTGGCGCAGGTGATATACGGCGGCATCAAAAGCATAGGGTGGAACCAGCGCCCAGATAAATCCCAACACCAAGCAAATCGTCGCGACGCCGGCCAGCAGCCACTCGAAATGTCCACGAGGTCGGGGAAGAACAGCACCCAATGTTCGCCAGGCGAGGTACAACGGCTGCGGGCGCGCGAGCTGCCAAGCCAGCAGAACCAGCCCCAGCAGCGCTATCCAAACGGGGCTCAGCAAGCCGACCCATCCCAGCCCCATCACCGCATAGCCCAAAACCGCTACTCCTAGCCCTAATCCGAAGATTAGCTGCTCGATAGCTGGCAGATCGCCACCTATGATGCCCATGAGACGCAGCCCATTGCCCACAGCAATGATGAGTGTGACGAGCCAGAGCGTCACATCGAGCACAACCTGTCCAAGCGCACGCAACTGGACCAAATCAAAGGGCTTATGCACGGTATAGTAAGCGGCCAGCACTGCAAACGACCAGGCGATCAGTCCACCTACTGCCAGTTTGTAATGGAAAGAGCGTAACAGAGGGAGATGGCCACTCGTTGAGGTTGGTCTCGAGTCCGGGCTCGGCTTGACACGTTCAGCCATTGGGCGCTTCTACACTTGTTTGGCTGGATGGTTTTACTGCGATCGCAGAAACCTGTCTAACAACTTATCCGATTACGGCGTGCAGACTGCTACTGGAGAGGCAGCTCGTCCAAGACGCCTCTAATGAGCTCGGTTAGGCGTGGCACAATTATCTTAGCAGCCTCTAGCACCTCGTCGTGAGTGGTAACGCGCTCCGACGTGGGCTGATCGATTGCGACATTGCTGATGCCGGAGATACCCAACACGCGCATGTTAGCATGGCGCGCAACCGTCACCTCCGGCGCAGTGGACATGCCTACGGCATCACCTCCGATAAGCCGTAGAAAACGCACCTCGGCCGGGGTCTCGAATGACGGGCCAGCCACGCAGACATACACCCCTTCGTGCAGGGGCAGGCCACGATTTCGAGCGACATTTCGCGCCAGTGTTCGTAGGGTCGGATCATACGCCTGCGACATATCCGGAAAACGTGGCCCCAGTACATCGAGATTGGGACCACGCAGGGGATGCGCCCCTGCCATACCTACCAGGTTGATGTGATCGCTGATCGCCATCAAGTCACCCGGAGTGAAAGCAGGATTTAGTGCACCAGCAGCGTTAGTGACAATCAAAGTGTGCACCCCTAGCAGGCGCAACACGCGTACCGGCAACGTGATCTGCTGCATCGAGTATCCTTCATAGTAATGCGCGCGCCCTTGGAGAACAACGACATAATGACCAGATAAACTGCCCATGGCAAGCGCGCCAGCATGCCCTGAGATGGTCGAGGTGGGAAAATGGGGGATGTCCGCATATGGGATGATCTGGCGATCCGCCATAGCATCCGTCAGCGCCCCCATACCGGAACCCAGGATGATGCCCACTTGGGGCGTATGCACGCAGCACCGACCTATAACTTCAGCGGCTGTTTGCAGCTGCTCTAGTGTCGGGACATCATCCATTGTCATAGTCTATCCAAAAGCATCCTCTTCTTCTGTTCGAACTCCTGTTGAGTCAAAACACCTCGCCGGTATAATTCCTCCAGCTGCCTAAGCAGATGCAAGCTATCGGATTCTTTGGACAGAGGCGGCGCAGCAACGCTCTCCGAAATGTCGATGCCTAACCCGGCCTTTTGGTTTAGCATGGCGGTCTTGAAACCGAGCGGATTCTTGATACGTTGCATGCGGTTCACACCCATCTCGCTAGCGGTCATAATTTCGATGTCGCCATAGTTCAACAGGCGTCCCCAGATGGACTGGATGAGCGCAACATCATTGACCTTCTCCAGTGAGGAATCGATCACGCGTTTGGTGATGATGCCCTCTGTCTGAATCACGCGACGGTTGGTAACCATATACTGTTCATTCCACCATCGTAAGAGCATTAAGATGAAGCGGCCGAGAGGCAGCAACAATATCACTAAGACAAGTAGAAGTGGTGGAAAGTCGAATAACGTAGCGAGAAATACCACACCGGTGGCCAGAACGAATGTTGGTAGAAGGTTGATGAGAGCATGATAGAATAACACAATCCAGTGCTGGCGTGTAGTAAACACAATGTGCTCGCCACTGGCAAGTAGCTTTTCCTCGTATCTCATCGAAGGTTCCCCATAGGCAGACGACGTGAAACCCAGTGTGCCAAGGCAATAGATGAGAACAACGCACACCCTCTGATGACAGTAACGGTTACAGAGTCAAAGGGACCCTTGGTAGGTACTCTGAAGCAAAAGCACGAGCTACAACTCACTCTCTTGGCTGACCTGTTGGTACACCTGAGTAGTCGAGATGTTGGCATGCCCCAGCAGTTTCTGAATATCCTGCAGCGACTTCCCCTGGCTCAACTTATGAGCGGCAAAAGAGTGACGCAACGTATGAGGGGTCACATCGTGAGAAATGCCCACATGCTCTACGTAATGTTTGATGATTAACCATAACCCCTGACGCGTCAACCGCTGACCGCGATGATTCAGAAACAGGGCTTTTTCGGCGGGATTATGTGCCAGTTGAGCACGCCCACGCTGCAGGTAGAATGCAACTGCCTGGGTAGCGGTGTCACCAATGCTGATGATACGTTCCTTGCTCAGCGTTTTCTTGCCGTGGATGGACACCGTACCGGCTTGTAGATCGATATCGTCTACATCCAGAGACACCAGCTCGGTGACACGCATCCCCGAGGCATACAAAAGCTCCAATAGCGCGTGATCACGATGTGCTTTGGGAGTGTCACTGCCAGTAGGAGCCGCTAACAACCGCTCAATGTCGCGCCGCGAGATCGCCTTAGGCAAACGTTTCTTAACCTTGGGCGAATCGAGCGTCACGGTCGGATCATCACGAATGACACCTGCTGCTACGAGGTAATGGAAGAACGACTTAAGAGCTGCCACTTTTCGGGCGATCGTGGAGGAAGTGTATTCACGCTCTTTCAGTTCCATGATGTAGGAAATGATCACATCCTTGTCGACATCGCTCCACGTAATGGACATAGAGGAGCTCTTTCCTTCTGGAGCTTTCTGTACCCCAGATCGCCTTTGCAGATAACTTAAGAATTGGGTGAGATCATTGCGATAAGCGGCGATAGTATTTTCAGAGTACTTCTTCTCGTTTGCGAGAAAGTTGAGAAAAGCTTGTATTTGTTCTTCCATAGCGTCACTCCTTTCTCTACGCACATCACATCAGTTAACGCTCTGGCTTCAGCTTGTCATCTTTATTGTACCACGACTTTTCATAAAATCAAGTTTGATGGCTGAGATATATAGCACCCTCGTGGGTGACATAATGCAGCAGATGATCTCCTCCGTGTACACAAAAGCGTCACGGAAAAACAAAACTGCCCTCTTCCTTCCGCACGGAAGAGGGCAGTTGAGTGTACCTAAGCGTGGACGAATTTACCTGTGAACAGAGGACCAGAAAACTTTCAAATCACCTCAATTCCTAGCAAGTGACATAGGTCGATCAGCTGCTGACGATGGTCACCATATGCGATAATGTAATGCTGCCCTAATACGCGCTGAGCGAATTCTTCGACGGGTGTATCCAATATGACCTCCAAACTCGGCAGCTGCGGTGCGGGTTGTTCCCATCCTGCTTCCTCCCACTTGCGTGGCGTCACCGCTTCACCAGTGGCGATATGCATGCGATAGCGATCCCCACGGCTGGCCAGTCGACATATTGTGACACGACCGGTTTTCACCCGCGATACATTCAGGATGCCATCTTTCAGACCGCCGAAACCCGGCCAAGGGAGCACCCGTACAGGTCCCTCCACTATCTCAGAGGGCACATAATCGGGCACTCCCATCAACAATCGATCCGGGAAAAATTCGTAGAACTCTAAGTAGGCACCCACCTGACCGGTCAAATAACGCACCATGAGCTGAGCCACAGCGCCCAGACCGTCGTTCTCCGGAATAGAAGCCACGCCGCCTTTGTCTGCCAACAGCATCAGCACCATAGCCGGCGGGAAATGGAGCAGCTTTTTGACGCCGAAGACGTCCATAAGGGAGATCGCCTGATAGCCGCGTTCGGCCACTTTCTCCATAACGGCCAGATACATACGGATGCCTTTTTCAAGTGCGTTGTCATCCACAGGACGCTCAAAAGTCCATTCGCGGCGCAGGGGCTCCAATAGAGGGGCCACGGCATCAGCAGGCAATCGGTCCATCCTTTGCACTATCTCCAGTGTGTCAAATACTTCCACTTCCGGACCGATCACCCGTCGTAACGAGACCCCGTCCACCAGAGTACTATACAGGTTCATATCTCGATAGCCCATCATCCCAATGCGCGCCTGGCGCAGCAGTGCAACCGCCCGGGCCACCTCGGCGAAGCGCTTCACCTTATCGGCGGCGGCAAGCGGCGCATCAGGAGTATCGTACACATATTTGAAACGATAACCCAAGGCCTCCATGGGATCGCGCAGTGCGCTGGTACCGGCCTGGTCTGCAGTTGTCACCAGTCGGTCGCCCTCCATATGGCCGGTGAGACCCCACAACACCATCGGTTTGTGGGCAAAGGGGTCGACCACGCTGATGACCGAGTGGGAGGGTATCCAACCCGCCACACAAACGATCAGGACATCGAAGTCGGCGCCTGCCAATTCGTGACGCGCACGCGTCTCGTTCTCCCCTAGAGGGTCATCACACACTGGAGCTGTGTAAACCAGCTCGATATCGCGCGCCTCAAGTGCTTTACGTGCTGCCTCAACCTTGCGTTCGATAAGTTCGCGAGGGCTGTTGACCTCGCCGAAACCCACAAAGCCGGCTTTGATCTTGCGCAGTACCATGGCGGCCTCTCCTTTGTAACTGAGAACTGGCTAGGACAAGACAAGGATACATCCGGATCATACACAGGAATACAAAGCGAAACAAGCTGATTCTGAAGTTCAAGTTTGAGGGCAGACGCTCCCTATGCTGCCAAGCTTAGACACTGAAGACACAATATGTCACACCTGTGCCAATGTCATACCACCCAACACAAGCCCTGCCCCAGCAGCAGTAGCAATGGTCAGGGGCTCACCAAGCACCAAAATGCCGAGCAGCGTGGACACCACAGGGGTCAGATACAGAAAGACCCCTGCCTGGGAGATGGGCAGCTGCCTCGCAGCGTACCACCACAATAGATAGGCAGCGGCACCACAACCGATGGCCAGCCCAAACAGCGCTCCCCACACTTCAGCCGTCCGGTGCAGCGTTATACCTTCTGCAACGGCAAGCGGCGTCATTGCCAGCGCGCCGATCAGGCCGGCGAGCGCGGTCACCGGTAGCGGGCCATACACGAGCACCAGCCGCTTGCCGGCCACGATGTAAAACGCTCCAGCCAGCGTCGCAAACAATGCCAGCACATTGCCCAGCACGCGCGCCAGAGTCTCCACTTCGTTTGTCCACACGCCACCGAGCGTGATGAAGGTGACCCCCAACAATCCCACCACAAGACCTGCAGCAGCGCGTAGGGTCATCTGTTCCTTCAACACCCACACCCCAAGCACGGCGCTGAGGACAGGGTAGGCGTTCATAATGAGCCCCACATCAATGGTCGTGGCGTAGACAAGCGCCAGATTCTGAAACACATAGGCCACGCCTTCGCCTATGATCCCCAGCGCCAGGAACAAAGGCCATTCGCTGTGCCAAGCACGGCGCAGGGAGCAACGCGCGTCTCCGGAGGCGCTGACAACTATGAGCAACACCATGCTAGTTATCCACCAGCGCAACGCCGCGACGGCTAATGGCCCCATCTGGGTCATCGCTACCCGCGTGAGCAGGAAGCTGGTGCCCCACAACACAGCTGCAATGGCGGCAGACGCATATGCAGTTCCCATGTTACCTTCGCCCTACATCTTCTAGCTGCAGAGAGATCACCCGAGACACGGTGTCCTTTCCCATTGAGATGCCGTAGATAGTTTTAGCTGCTTCTACGGTGTGACGATTATGGGTGATGACAATGAACTGAATCTGATGGGAAAGCTCCTCCAACACTTGGCGAAAACGCCCTACATTGGTTTCGTCAAGCATAGCATCCACCTCGTCCAGGGTGCAGAAAGGCGTTGGTCGCACTTTGAGCAGGGCGAATATCAGCGAGACCGCCGTCAGCGCCCGTTCCCCACCGGAGAGCATAGCGAGGGTACGCGCACGTTTGCCGGGTGGGCGCGCCACAATATCAATCCCGGTTTGTGAGATGTTCTCGGAATCGGTCAACACGAGGTCGGCATCACCGCCGTTGAACAAACGTTTGAAATACGCTTTGAACTCCCTGGAGACTTCACGAAATGTGGCAAGAAAATCGCGCTCCATTAGCTGATCCAGCTCGGCGATCACTCGGCGCAAGTTGGCAGCTGCTTGTTCCAGATCGTTAACTTGGCCGCTCAGGAACTCGTAACGCGCGCGCACTTCTTCATATTCTTGGGGGGCATTCAGATTAACTGTTCCCAGCTGGCTGAGCTGCACGCGCAGGTCACGAATCTCCGCTTCCAGATCCTCGGGCAGCTCATTCACGAGGGGGAGCGTTGAGACCAATGGATGAAGTGGAAGAGGGGGTTGGCCATTTAAGTCCTCGCTCAAAGATATGTCCACCAAGCCCAGCTCGCTCTCGATTTGGCGTTGCAGCGAACGCAGCTCATCCTGGCAACGCGTCAGCTCCAAGACAGCGCGCGTATGTTCGCTCTCCATATGGCGCAACCGTTCGCGCTGACGGCGCTCTTCCTCTTCAAGTGTGGATTGGCGTTGGGCCAGCGCTTCCAGCTCTTGCTCCGCCGGCGCGATCAGGGCATTCAACGCGCCGATCTGTTCGGTGAGATGTGCCAGACGTTCGCGTTGCCCATCCAGCTCTGTGGTTAAGAGGGAGATTGCTTGCGCCAGCTCTTCACTGCGAGCACGCCTGGTCGCCAGACGATGCTCTATCTCGTTCAGTGCGGTAACAACCCCTTCTAATATGGCGCGTTGCCGTTCTATCCGCCCCTGCGCAGCGGTCAGAACCGTTTGCGCTTGAGACATCTCGGCGAGCAGAGCTTCCTGGCTCAATGAAGCGCTTTCCCTGGCCAGCTGCGCGACTTCTGACCGGGCATTGAGCTGTTCCTCCTTGAGGCGCTCAATCTCTGCCGTGATCTGTTCCACAAGATGGATCAGTTCGGCGCGCTTGGCTTGAGCGCGTTCCATAAGGCCGTGTTGCCATTCGGCTGCCTGCACAATGCGGTCCATTTCCCGTGTCAGAGCAGCGCTCTCGAGCTCGAGGGTGTGGTGTTGTGCCTCTAGTGCGGCGTGGTCTCGTCTCATTTGTTGCAATGCGGCCTGCATTTGTGTCAGCTCGGCACGACGCTCTTCCAGGTGCTGCAACAATCTCTTCTCGGTTGCCTGCTGCACCTGGATCGCTGATGGCAGCTCCAGCCATTCCCGCTGTCGGGTCAACAATCCTGCGCTCTTCTCGCGCCCCACACTGCCACCCGTGATGCTGCCGCCTGAACGCACCAGCTCGCCGGCCAGAGTTACGATCTGAAAGTTGCCTTGGATGGAACGCAGCACCTGGCGTGCCGTCGGGAGGTCTTCGACCACGACGGTGCGGCCAAGCAACAATTGCAACACCGGCCTCAACCGCTCCTCACAAGTCACCAGGACGCTGCCGACCCCCAACACCTTGCTGTCATGCCAGGTCAAGGTGATCGCCTTGGACGGGTGAATGGTATCCAATGGAAGAAAAGTGGCACGTCCGCTTTGGGTCGCTTTGAGATACTCAACCGCTGCCTCGGCATCGGCCCATGTCTCCACCACGACATCCTGTAGATGGTTGCCGAGCGCGGTTTCGATCGCGACTTCCAACTGGATGGGCACATGCAGCAGCTGCGCAACAGTGCCCAAGACGCCTCGCAATTTACCCTGGTGGGCGGCGGAAAGCACCGAACGCACGCCCTCATAGTACCCGCTCAGATCGCGTTGCATTTTGTTGAGGAGGTCGTGGCGCGCACGCAGTGCTTCCAGCTGACGGCGGCAGGTGTCGAGCTCCTCCTTTTCCGTCGCAAGTCGCTGCTCCACCTGCTGAACAATCTGCGACTGTTCCTCAATGTGCCTGCGTAAGCTCCCAAGAGCACCCTCTAATTCCTGGGCAGCCCGAGTTTTCTCTTCGAGCTGTTTTTCAATCGCGGCACGCTCGCGCAAATGTGCGTCGTACGCGGCAGCGGCGTGCGTCGTCTCGCGTTCCAGCTGGGCAATCTCTTCGCGCAGGTGCTGCAGCCGGGCACTTCGACTGACAATCTGGTCAGCCAGCCGGCGGGCACGCTCCTCCCATTGTGTCTGTCGCTCTAACAAGTCTTTGCGCTTGCTGCGTTCTTCCTCCAGGCGTGCATCCAACGCACTGGTGCGCTGCTGTGCCGCCTGTAAGTCCTGCTCCGCCTGCGTCAACGTTGCCCGGAGCTGCTCGGTTTTGTCCTGCATCTCATGGCGCGAGCTCTCCAGGCCTTCGATCTCGCCCAGCAGCTCATTATGTTGAGCGTTGAGCAGGCGCAAGCGTTCTTCGCCGACAGCGAGCTCGCGCTGCAGAGTCTCTGCCTCACGATGCAGAGCGCTGCTCTGATGATGCCATTCGCCTATTTGCATGCGCACGGCGCTCTGCCGGCCGATCAGGTGCGAGAGCTCCGATGCAATCTCTTCCAGCTTGCGCGCCTGGGCCTCCACCGCCGAACGGTCATGTTCTTCTTTTTGACGTGCCTGACGCTGGTTCTGCTGTGCTTGACGCCAGCGGTAACCGTACCAGGTGCGCAACAGCTCGCGCAAATTCGTCGAGATCGCCTGGTGTACGCGAGCGCGTTCCGCCTGGCGTTCCAGCTGCTTCAGGCGTGGTTCAATCTCGCTCACGATGTCGTGCAGGCGCACCAGATTGGCCTGGGTGGCGTCCAAACGGCTGAGGGCTTCCGCGCGTCGGGCATGGTGTAGTCCGATCCCCGCGGCATCTTCCACCAGGGCACGCCGTTCTTCCGGGCGCAGCGACAACGTAGCATCCACCAATCCCTGGCCGATGTGGAGGTAGGTGCGCTGGCCCAACCCGCCGGTAGCGAGCAATTCCGTGATGTCGCGCAATCGCACCCGGTTGCCGTTCAACAGGTATTCGTTCTGCCCATCCCGCGACGCACGCCGCGTGATGGTGACCTCAAGGAAGTCCACCGGCAACCAGCCATCGCTGTTGTCCAGCACCAGTGTGACAGTGGCCAAGCCCAGACGAGGACGGCTGTCCGAACCGGAGAAAATCAGGTCTTCCGTCTTTTTGACGCGCAGTGCGGTATAGCTTTGTTCGCCGAGCACCCAGCGTATGGCATCAGCCACATTGCTCTTGCCGCTGCCGTTCGGGCCCACGATGGCCGTTATGCCGGCGTCAAAGTGGAAGACCGTCCTGGTGGCGAAGGATTTATAGCCTTGTAGTTCCAGCGTCTTGAGGCGCATTATACAAATACCTTCACCACAACCACTCCAAATCCATATTCCCGATGCGCACGATGTCACCCGGCCGGACGCCGGCACGACGCAACGCCTCGAACACACCCATCGCTTCCATTTGTCGCTGGGCGCGCTCGGCGGCATCGGCATATTGCCACATCGTGCGTGCCACCAGCTGCTCGATGCGCTTGCCCTCCACCAGCCAGACGTCGCCCTCACGGCGCACGGTGAATGCGGGTGTTTCGTCCAGCCGAAAAACGGGCAGCGCACTGACCGATAGGACGGGCGGTGGCAGAGTCTGTAACAGCTGGCCGACATAGCGCATCAGCTGCCAGACTCCCTGACCCGTTGCTGCTGAAATGGGGAACACCTTTCTTTCTCTGGAAAGGAATTTCTCCGCCTCCGGCCATTGCGCTTGCGCTTCCGGCAAGTCCATCTTGTTGAAGGCAACCACCTGCGGCCGTTCTGCCAACTCAGGGTTGTAGAGGCGCAATTCTTCGTGGATCTGTGCGTAATGTTTCAGGACATCCGGCTGGCTGCCATCGAGCACGTGAATGAGCAGACGCGTGCGTTCGACGTGGCGTAGGAATTGATGGCCCAACCCGGCGCCGGCGTGCGCACCTTCGATCAGACCCGGCAGATCGGCCAACACAAATT
>Ga0123519_10005965_pt1 | contig 19278 bp, 13 predicted proteins | sample YelNatPaOPRAMG02_FD_87396 | JGI IMG/M metagenome (GOLD analysis project Ga0123519, IMG submission 87396) | Hot spring microbial communities from Yellowstone National Park - Yellowstone National Park OP-RAMG-02 (version 2) | ecosystem: Environmental > Aquatic > Thermal springs > Hot (42-90C) ... | reverse complement strand
TGGGGGTGGGAGTAGCTATGGGAGTTTGAGTGGGGATAGGGCTAGGGGTAACTTGAGGGGATGGAGAAGGAGTTAGAGTAGCCTTGGGGGCGGGAGTAGCTATGGGAGTTTGAGTGGGGATAGGGCTAGGGGTAACTTGAGGGGATGGAGAAGGAGTTAGAGTAGCCTTGGGGGCAGGAGTAGTAAGGGCAACGATTTTGGGAGTAGATAAAGGAGTAGCCTCGTTAACAGGAGTTTTAGGAGGTGTAGAAACATCGGATAGGGAAATGCCTTCTTTTTGAGCTTCTTTTTCTATAGCTTCCGCTTTCTTAGTATCACCTTCGCGGATATATATTTCTTTAAGTAGAGCATATATCTCAGGGTTAGCGGTAGCTGTTTTTTTTGCTTCCAGTAGTATTCTTTCTGCTTCGTTTAATTTCTCTTCCATAATATAAAGATTAGCTAGGTCTAATATAAATAAAATATTTTGGGGGTCAAGAGACAGTGCCTTCTTTAATTTTTCTTCTGCTTGTTGCACATTGCCTTGTAGCTGATAATATCTACCAAGACGGTTGTAAGCTAGAGAGAATGCAGGGTCTAGTTCTATGGAATGTTGAAAAGCTTGTAGAGCTTCTGGATATTTTTCTAGCTTAAGATAAACACTACCTAAATCGGTATAATATTCTGCTACAGTTGGTGCTAATTCAATAGCTTTTTGAATTTCTGCTAAAGCCTTATCATATTCTCCTTTGAGGTAATAATTAAACCCCAGGTTGTCATGATCTGAAGCTGAAGCTGGAATTTGTTTTAAGATTTCTTTAAATTCTTTTTCTGCTTCATCAAGTTTAAGGATACGTTGATAAAAAATAGCTAAATTTCGTCTGTTTAAAGTATCTGTAGGATCCAGTCTTACTGCTTCTTTATATTCTTTAAGGGCATAATCTTTTCTACCTAATTTATCATAGATAAATCCTAAATCATTGTGGTAAGTAGCTACATCTGGAGCAAGTTGAATGGCTTTTTGATATTCAATAACAGCTTTTTCAAGCATTCCTTTTTTAAGTAAGGATAATCCAAGGTAACCATAAAGTTCAGCATCATCTGGTTTTAATTTAATAGCTTTTTCTAGAAGTGTTATAGCATTTTCAAACTCTTCTTTTATAATATAGTTTATGGCAAGATTTTTTAGTACCTGGAAGTCTTTTTCCTGTGTTAATTCCCTGGCTTTTTCAAGATGTTTAATTGAATTAGAAATTTCTTGTGCCTTCTGGTAAGCAATTCCAAGATTATATTGATAATCGGAATTTGCAGGGTTTAGCTCTACTGCTTTCTCTAAATAAAATATACAGGTATTTAAATAACCCTGAAAATAATATAAAAGTCCCAGTTGATTATATATTTCGGGATTATTAGGGTCAAGTTTTAAAGCTGTAAGAAATTCTTTAGTAGCTTGCTCAATATTTTCCTGCCCCAAAAAAGTGTGTATCTTCCCAAGATATAGATAATACTCCGATTTCTGTGGTTCTTCTTTAATTAATTGTTGGAATTTTTTTTCTGCTTCTAAAAGTTTCCCTTGCTCAAATAAATTTTTAGCTTGTTCTAGTTGAGTATTAGGAGCAGATTGAAGTATATTTATACATAGATAAAATATCAAAATAAGATTAATTAATTTCTTCATCTTGCTGTTTCTCATTAATTAGTTTTAATCTGGAAATTATTTCTTGTTTGGCTTTACCATCTGGTAGCTTAGATGCTACTTCCAGAGTTTTATTAAAATTTCCAGTCAAGCCATAAAGATTTGCTAAGTTAAATATTATAGTTTCATCTTTAGGGGCTAAAGAAGCTGCTTTTTCAAATTGCTTTATTGCTTCTTCAATATAACCTTGTTTAAGGTAAAAGATTGCAAGGGTAGTAAGCACTGGCACAAAAGAAGGGTTTAGATTTAATGCTTTTATATAATAATATAGGGCATCTTCTTCCAGAGAAAGCTTTTCCAGAGTTTTACCAAGATTATAATAATATGTTGCTTCCTTCGGATTTAACTCTATAGCAGTAGTAAATTCAACAATGGCTTCTTCGTATAACTTTTCTCTAGCTAAAATAACAGCTAAAATATGGTGAGCATCAGCAAGAGTAGGTGCAATATTAATAGCTTTTTTTAATTGAGCTATAGCATAATTAAGCTGGTTATTTTTAAGATAAGCAACTCCAAGGCAAATATGTGCTTGTGCATTTTGGGGATAACGATGGACAATTTCTTTAAGATTTTTAATAGCTAAAGAAATTTGTTGCTTTGTAAGTAAATTTAGATTCTCTAACAATTCCTTTTCCATTATTTATAAATTCTGTTTTTATACCCCAAATCCTCTTATGGCAAAAGGAAAAAAGTAAATTTTAACGAAACTTTAAATTTATGCATATTTTATTGATAAGGCATGGGCACTCACTAGGTAATAAAGAAAAAGTTATGCAAGGTAGACTTGATTTTCCTCTTACGGAGGAAGGCAAAATACAGTGTAAACTTCTAGCCAGGTGTTTAAAAGATAGAAGGATAGCATCCTTTTATACCAGTACTTTGAAACGGGCAAAAGAGACTGCCGAGATTCTTAATTCTCATCATAATTTACCGTTACATTTAACTAAGGATTTAGACGAAATAGATATAGGCTTGTTTACAGGGATGAGCTGGACAAAGGCTTGCGAAGAATATCCAGAAATTGCCACTATGTTTTATCGTGAAAAATTATGGGATGTGGTGCCAGGAGCAGAAAAGGAAGAAGATATATTTAAGAGAATAGATAAGTTTTTAAATATGCTTCTTGTAACTCATAAAAGGGAGGAAACCATAGTTGTAGTATCTCATATAGGCATTCTACAAAGGATGTTAAAGATTTTTTTACACATACCTAAAACAGAAAAAGTGTTTTTTCATTTAAAAAACTGTGCAATAAGCGAACTTTACTTTCAACGAAATATAGTAGAAATAATGAAATTAAATGACACATCCCATTTTCTAGCTACTTAAGTGCTTCAAATTAAAATTACAAAAGAAAAATTAAAAAATTGTTATTGAATAATAAAGAAATATGCTAAAAGAAAATTTTAATAAATTATTTAATAGTTTTACTAAAATAGTTGAAAAGCTCTCAGAGGTTAAATATTTTTTAGCTTTAAGAGATGGGATGTTGGGGATACTTCCCATTATTATTGTAGGGAGCTTTTTTCTTTTGCTTGGCTCCTTAGATAAATTTATGTCTTCTCTTTCTAAGTTTCCTAATATATCAGCTATACTCTCGCAATTTATGGAGTTTTACAGGTTGACAATGGGATGTATTTCACTTTTCCTGGCGTTTACAACAGGGTATTATATGGGAAAGTATTCTAAAATTTCACAAATTTCAAACGGAGTATTGACATTGGCATCTTTTCTTTTAGGATGTAAACTATCATTTGGGGTAATTGATGGCAAAAATACCATAGTATTAAATATTAAACAATTGGGAGCAGATGGACTTTTTATGGCTATTCTTTTAAGTTTTATTGTTTCAGAGGCACATCTCCATATTTACAACCTATCTCAAAAAATATTTAAAAAAAATACTCTTTCTGCTACCTACCAGCAAAAAGGTATTCCTCAAACAGTTACTCAAGCTCTTAACTCATTGCTTCCTTATTTTACAATATTACCTTTAATCTGGTTAATTGCAAAGTTTATTAACATTCAATCTTTCCTAATTGAATTCTTTAAGCCATTAGAAAAACTTGGAGACTCAATTGGATTGGTTATTATAGTAAATATTGTTTTACATCTTATGAATTTTGCCGGTATTCATGGAATTTCCATAATAAATGCTGTTTTATTTGCAATGTGGCAAAAGTTTTTATTAGCCAATGCAGAAGCAGTGGCTCATAATACTAATTTGCCATTTGTTACAGCTTATCCATTTTTCCAATGGTTTATATGGATAGGTGGTGCAGGTAACACCTTGGCACTTACTTTTATTTTACTTATTTCCAGAGTGAAGCATCTTCGCAATATTGGTAAAGTTGCCATAATTCCCTCATTATTTAATATAAACGAACCTGTTTTATTTGGCTTACCAATTGTTGCTAATCCTGTTTTTTTAATACCTTTTATTTTGTCGCCTACTATATGTGGTATAATAACTTATTTAGCAATTTGTACCGGTCTTGTAGGAAGACCCTGGATAGAGGCTCCATGGATATTTCCATTTGTTCTTGGGGCATATTTGTCAACTGCAGATGTTAAAGCTATTATCCTTGCTTTATTAAACTTTATCATATCTGGAATTATATACTATCCTTTTTTAAAAATATATGAGAAACAATTATCAGATAATTCTTTATAAATAATAAAAAAAGACCAAAGTTGTAAGCAAAGCACCTTAATAGTGAATGCACTCAAAGTAAGGCAGTTAGCTCTAAAGAATTTCAACTGTATAGAGTTTAACGTATGTTTTAGTACCTCAAAAATGCTAAAAGCCTTTGATACCCTTATTTATAGAGAGGCACATTTAAACATTTTTAAATCTTGAACATCCACTCCATCTGCAAAAATTTTTGTTTATTTTCTTTACTAAAGAAGGTAAATTTGATATAATAAAATAGAGAGAGATAGCTTATGGAAATTCGTAATATTCGGTCAAATTTAATTAAAATTCAAGCTGGTATTAATGAATCTAAATCTGAAGAAAAGATAGGCTTTTCTCCTGTAGATTCGGTTTCAATTGGGCAGTCTATGGATTCCGAAAGCAATAGTGTAAAAATTAATATACTTCATATAAATGATATTCATGGAGCAGTAGAGCCTATGATGGACCCCAATATATCATATGCAAGCCCTGTGGGAGGGCTTGCATATGCTAAAGCAGTGGTTGACAGTGAAAGAGAAAAAGACCCGCAAGGCACATTGCTTCTAAATGCAGGAGATATCGCTGAGGGGAGTATGGTTGCATACCTTACAAAAGGGAAAGTAGTTACTGATATTTTAAAGGAAATGAAATTTGATGCTATTGCATTAGGCAATCATGATTTTGCCTGGGGGCAGGGTTATCTAAGAAATCTAGTGCAGGGACTGGAAGACACCCCTTTTGTTGCTGCAAATATAACTACAGTTTCTGACGGGCAGACTATAAATGGTGTCAAACCTTATATTATAAAAGATGTAAAAGGTGTAAAGGTGGCTATTATCGGTCTTGACACAACTGATATAGAGAGATTGGTTGACAAGTCAAAATTAGAAGGTCTGAAATTTAATGATGCTGCTGCAACTTTGAATAAGTATATTCCAGAAGTTAAAGAAAAAGGTGCTGATCTGGTGTTAGTTCTTTCACATCTTGGATTTGAAGAAGATAAAAAATTAGCACGGCAGGTGCAAGGTATTAATGTGATTGTAGGGGGGCATAGCCATACAGAGCTTAAAGAGGGCTATCGCGAGGGTGATACAATTATAGTTCAGGCAGGTTCACAGACACGCTTTTTAGGAGAACTTTCCCTAGAGTTTGATATTGCTTCTAAAAAGATTGTAAATTACTCTGCAAAACTTATCCCAATAATAGATAAAGATATTAAACCTGACCGGGAAGTAGAAGAAATTGTAACACATTACTTGAAAGAAGCACAGCAGGTTAGCTCCCAACCTATGGGAGTGGCTTTGGAAGACCTTCATTATTCTCATAAGGAAGCCGCTAAATTAAACCAGATACTTGCAGATGCTCTTCTAAAAGCATCTAAAGCTGAGTTTGCTCTTTGTAGTTCCAGAAATTTAAGAGGAAATATAAAAAAAGGCAAAGTAACACTGAAAGATTTGTTTAATGCATTTCCTATGACAGAGGAAGATATGGTTAAATTAAAAGTTACTGGCAAGATGATTCTTACAGAGATAGAAGAGCGCATAGCAGATGGCGGTAGAGGTATAACTGTGCCAGCTGGTTTTAAATATGAATACGACACTTCTCGTCCCAGCGGAAACCGTGTGACTTCTATTACCACTTTAGACGGAAAACCTTTAGATTTAGATAAAGAGTACACCATTGTTACAACTATAAGCACAGCACGCAAGAAATGCTTTGCAGATGCCAGGGATGTTGAAATCTGTGGTTCAAGCCAGCAGGTATTTTTTGATTATTTTAAAGAAAATTCTCCCTGGAAAGATAATCCTGATGACAGGGTAAAGGATATAAATCAAGCTACAAATTAATTTGTTTATACATTGTCTGCATAAGTAACTATTTTCTAGTTTTTCCTGTGTTAGCTATATAAATATAGCAAACTCACCCTCACAGCTGTGAGGGTGAGTTTGCCTAAAACTTGCAGATAATTTAATAATATTAAGAAACTCTCTTTGCTCCTATGTGTATGTGATTATAATGGTTACCACCGACATTAGTTTTGTATAGTACCTGGTATCTAATGCCATTAATTACCTTGGTAAACACACCACCTTTACTACCCCAATCTTTAGGACCACCAAGTGCAGCTACGATTCTTGATGCAGCTGCATCAGAAACTGCATTTGGAGTTGATGAACCCCAGGTAAGGTCGTGAGCATAGGCATTTTTATTACCAATATAATGGTCAGAAACATTACCTGATGCTGTATACTTCCTATCACGTTTGGCAGATGATACTTTCAAACCAGAAAGAGCAGTTAGTTCTTTTATAGGTCCTTCTGTGCCATTCCATCCACCATGGGGGGTTAAGTTTACCGGTCCTACCGGTCCACTTACAGATGAGCTGTCTACTGGCGCTCCAGAAGAAGATGGTCCGCTAACTCCTCCCCCACCACTTCCTCCAATCTGCGGTATAGCATAACCTGCGCCAGGGACGCCACCAAATCCAGGTGCTCCTAAAAAGCTACCGAGAGCATTTCCCATAGGATTACCAAAACCCATCATAGGGACACCGCCAAATGTGGGTACCCCACCAAATGTAGGCACTCCCTGAAAGCCACCTCCCATAAGCATCATAAGCAGTTGCATAAGCTGTAAAAGAAGCATCATCATCATTTGTATAGGATTTTGCCCACCGCCTATTCCCATCTGAGGCATTGGTCCACCCACATTCATCCCACTGTAATAGTTATTTATAATTGTGATGTTACTGTTAAAACCTACACCCATCATATAAATCTAACCTCCTTGTCAGAGATTAAATAATAGAACTGAGGTTACTCTTCCCCATATATAATATAAATAAAAATTTAAAAAAGTAAAGTGGTAGTATATAAAAAATTAAATGTCTCTTAGGTATCCTTAAGAATTTGCCTGCAAAAGAAAGATTTAAAAATCCGTTAATAAATTCCAAACAAGGCGGATTAATATATAGAGATTATATATCAACCACAGTTAAACACAAAGCTCTGTGGTTTTTAATTATATCTTGTGGGATTAAATTAAAAAACTTTATATATCCTCAAAGTGAAAAACCCAAAAATATTAATCGGAATGGCCGGATTTGAACCGGCGACCCCTAGCCCCCCATGCTAGTGCTCTAACCAAACTGAGCTACATCCCGACTTTTTAATAAATTATATCAAAACAAATATTAAATATCAATATAGAAAAATAAAAAAAATTAAAGGGTATTTGTAAAAGATTAATTATCTTTACCATAAACATAATTTACAAGCCCTTCAATGTCATTAGCAAATCTTTTTAATGCCTGCTTACGCTCAGGGTCTCCTTCTAGAGATTTAGATTTCGCTTCTCTTTTTAGCCCTTTTGATTTTTGCTCAAATTCATTGTTTGATATTTCTTGGGGTAATTTATTAGCATGCATTGCAACAACGTCGATTTTAGTTTCTTTTCCTAAAAGTTCTTTTTCTACTCGTGTTAATTTGTCTTTAATCTTTTTGTGTTCCAGCTCTTTCAAGAGGTTTGTAATTTCTCGCTTTTTTTGTTCACTGCGGATAAATTCTCTTTCTACTTTCATAAGGTTCTTTTCTGGATCTGAAATCCCTCCTATTTCTTTTTGGGTAAAATGATGAGTTAGTTTAGTGAAACTACTCTCTAACTTGTCTACTCTAATGCTTTCGCCTTCCATAAGTCGAAATTTATTATCTTTATAATCTAATCCTTTAAAAGTTGATAACATTTCTGTTTCTTTATAATGTTTTTTATTCCACTGTTCTTGAGTGCTGCTTAACTGACTTTCGTATTCAGTAATTAACTGCTCTTTCTGTTCAAAAGATTGAGCAGATGCTCCCCATTTTTTTTCTTGTGCTTCTCTCTTTTCTTCCATCTGTAAAGGTTTAGAAGAGTCTGCATCAGCTACTTTTGTAGTCTTTGTCTCTAAATTTATTCCTCCTACCAATTCTGCAAGCCCATATTTATTAATAGAAAAAGTTTGTCTAATCATTTTTGTATCAATAGCTTTATTAAATTTCTCTCTACTTGCTATTAAAGCTCTAAATGCAGATTCTTTTTGAAATCTAGCTAATTTTTTAGTTAGTTTTGCTTCCTGCATTGCCATCTTACCCAAGGTAATTTTATTATATGCACCAAGTATTCTTCCTCTTTCTATACCACTTTGAATTGTTTCTTCTTTTATCTTAACTAAAGAGGAAGTAAGTGTATCTTTAATGGTGTTTTTAATACCTCTTCTTTGTTGTGTCCATCTTGCTGCATCGCTCATCTCCCATAAACTCTCCTGCCTACTCTCCCTTACCTTCTGCATCTCATACATAATTTCTTTTATTTGAGAACTTATTTGAGCACTTTCTAATAAATTAGCTTCTATTTGCATATTAGCTGCAAGAAAATCTTTAGTGCTCTCCCCAATAAAGCTATCTCCTAGTTGCATATAACCTTGAGCATTTTTAAACGACCTATCAGCTAAATCTTTAGTATAAAGACTTCGTCCTAACAGTTCTTTCCCTTCCTGACGATTCGTTGAAGCTAATTTCATTAAAAATGCAGCTTCAGACTTTAAAAATTCTGCTTTCTTGAGACTAAAAGTATCTCCCTTTTTAATTAATTCTTCCGATGCAGTTAGATGATCTTCTGCTATTTTTTCATATTCTGTAGCTATTCGATTTTTTTCTTTTGCCCATTCTCTATGGGTGTCAAACTCCAGTTTTCTATTCTTGCCAGTTTTTTCACTCTCTTCTCCTCTTTGGAAGTAAAATTGAGCTATATCACGAGCACTCTGAGCTTTTCTTTGCTTTTCTTCTATGTCTCTTTTTTTCAATCCCTGTAAAAACTTATGATGGCTAGAAATCTTCTTCAAATTTTCTCCTAACTTCTTACCTCTCTCTTCTGAACTTATACCTACAGTTTGAGCCTGGCTGAGTTTGGCTTCGGCTATTCCTTTTAATCCTTTATCTCTTTCCATTAAATAAGAGATAAAGTTTTCTCTCTCTCCAATTTCTTTTAATTTAATTGCTCCATCTGTAATTACGGAAATAACTTTTTCTTCTATATCAGTTACACTTTTTCTCTCTTCTCCTGCTTGATCTAACTTGCGTTCACTACTCTCTTCCATAATTTTACTTTCTTCACGCCTTTGATCTGCTTCTTTTATTTGTTCTTTAGTCCCTTGAATTAGTTCTGCAACATCTTTTCGCTTCTGTTCCTCTTTAGTTTGTATTTCTCTTATTTCTGTTTTTATTTCTTCTATTTTAGCTTGTTTTATCTCTTCTTGAATCTTTTTTTCTTTTTCTTCTCGTTGTTTGACTTGCCTCACTTCTTCCTGGTGTTGCTGGAGCTGTTTTGTTTCTTCTTGTTGCTTGACTTGTTTTGCCTCTTCCTCTTTTTTCTGATATAAAGTTTTTTCTCTAGCTTCTTCAATAGTAACACGTTCCATTTCGCGTTCTTTTCTTTTAGCCATTAAAGCTTCTCTTTCTTCAGGGGTTAGATGAGGATGGTCTTTACCTTCTCCTGGATATAATCTATCACCAGGGGCGTGGGGACCTCCTTCTCCACTTCCCGGTTTATCTCCTGCAGGACCTTGCTTAGCTTCTCCTCCTGCTGGTTTATCACCAGTGGAAGGAGCTTTCGGATCTCCAGGAGGTGCAGATGGCTTATCGCCAGCAGGAGCTTGTGGTTCTTTAGCCCCTGTTTGTGTATCGCCGGTAGTAGGTCGTTTTTCAGCAGGTTTCTGGCTACTGGTCTCATCTCCTTTTATTTGTTTCGCCTCCTGGCTAGTAGTCTGTTGGGTTTTTCTTTGAACTTCTTTCTCCCTTTTTTCTGTTTCTTCAGTAAAGGTTCTATCCTCCTGTTTAAATAGCTTTTCCAGTTCTTCTCTTATTCCTTTAACTTTAGATTTATCTTCTATAACTTGTTCTTTATCTTTCATTCTAGTTTGAATTTCAAATTGTAAATCTTCTCTTGTAGGAGCTTGCTTTTTGCCTTCAACTATTTCTTCCCTGTGAGTTTTCTCTTCTGTAGTAACTTTAATAGTTTCAAATAATTCTTTTAACTTTTCTTCTCTAGTTTTTACCGTTTCTTTAGCTTGTTCTTCGTGGGGAGGAGCTTTTACCTCCTCTTTCTTGGCTTTTAATAATTCATCCTGGATCTCTGGCTTAGAAGTCTGGGTAATCTTTTGTTTAGCTTCTTCTTGTTGTATTTGTTGCTTTATTATTTCTTGCACCCCTTCTTCTTTAGAAGGGGTTTTTATCATAGTTTTCATACTTTTCATCCTGTCTTCAATATCTTTTTGTTGAGAAAACACTTCTTTAATTTCTTGTTCCCACTGATTAGTTTTCTTAAACTCCTCTTCTTGAGTTAAACCTACTTTTTCTTCAATCCATTCCACTCCTTTTTTAACTGCTTTACTTACTAAATCTTCTGCTTTACTGCCAATTGAAGAAGGTTTGTTTGTCTGTTTTTGAATTTTAGTAGTATTTTCCAACACTAACTTTTCTATAGAAAGCCCCGACGGTATAAGAGACATAACCCTCACTCCTTATAAAATTCTTTTACTTATTATTTTATCACGACAGGGAGAAGAAAAGTAAATATTATTTAACCCACTTCTTTTGAAAAAGAAGTGGGTTACTTTAATCTTGGGTCTTGTTTTTCTCTTAAGGCATCTCCGATAAGATTAAGAGAGATAACTGTAAGAACAATCAATAAGCCAGGGAAGAAAGATAGCCAGGGAGCTTCTTCTATGTAGTTTCTACCAGAATAAAGCATATTGCCCCAGCTTGGTGTAGGAGGTGCAACTCCGATGCCCAGAAAACCAAGTACTGCTTCAAGCAGAATTACATTAGCAATACCAAGTGTAACCACCACTGAAAGAGTTGGTAAAAGATTTGGTAGAAGATAAGCCCATATAATTCTTATGTTACTAGCTCCAATTGCTCTGGCAGATTCTATAAATGGTTTTTCTCGCAGTATTAAGACTTCTGCTCTTATAAGTCTTGCTACTACTGTCCAGCTGGTAAAGCCAATCACAAGTATTACATTAATTAGACTGGGTTTCAGGAGAACTTGAAGAGAAAGGATAAAGAAAAATGTAGGGATACAAAGAATAATATCTACCAGACGCATAAGCAGTGAATCCAGTACACTTCCCCAGTAGCCACTAATTATTCCTATTATAGTGCCAATAGTAACATAAATAGCTACTGAAAGAAAACTTACTCCTAAAGAAATTCTCCCCCCATAAAGAGCACGGGTTAAAAGGTCTCTTCCAAATTCGTCCGTTCCCCAGAGGTTTTTTAAACTGGGCGCTTTGGGCTCTCCCTCTATTGTTAAATCTATTGCTAAAGGATTAAAATGAGTAATATATGGAGCTAGTATGCAAGCAATCATTAATATCCCCAAAATCACTATTCCAATTGTAGCCAGTGGATATTTCAAAAGAAATTTAATCATATCTTATTCTTGGGTCAAGTAATGCATAACTAATATCAGTTAATAGATTGGCAAGTAAAATTAAAATAGAACTAAATAATACTATCCCCATAACAACTGCATAATCACGATGGAAGATTGCTTCCATGCCAAGCCTTCCCATGCCTGGCCAGGAGAAAACCATCTCAAGCACATAAGCTCCACCAATCAAGTCGGGTAAGCTCAATCCAATTAGTGTAATTAGAGAGAGAAGAGAATTTTTAAGTGCATGATAAAACAACACTCTCCTTTCAGGTAATCCTTTAGCACGAGCTACCAGAATATAATCTTCTGCAAGCACTTCTATTAAACTGGAACGCAAATACCTAGACCAGTAAGCTACTGTAGTAATAGTTAACACTGTTAAAGGCAGGATAAGGTGTTGTAAGAAATCTTTTACTTTCACAAGCGTTCCGCCAGAAAGTCCGGGAGTAAACATACCCATTGAAGGTAAGAGATTTAATTTGATAGTAAAAACATACATACTCATTAATCCCAGCCAGAAAGCTGGCACAGAAATGCCTGTTATAGCCAGAAGACTAATTAATTGTTCCTGCAGGCTATTTCTTTTTTTTGCAGAGTATACTCCCACAAGTATTGCCAGTAAAAGAGACAGAACATAAGCTCCACCCATTAAAATAAATGTAGGTGGCAGGCAGGAAAGGATACTGGAAAAAACAGGTTGCCCATTTATCATTGAATAACCCAGTTCACCTTTTAAAGTTAAATTTTTAAGCCATATAAAATACTGAATATAAACAGGTCGGTCAAGCCCAAGATTGTGTCTAATTCTACTTCTATCTTCAGGTTTTACTTTTGGACTTAACATAATTGTAGTTGGGTCTCCTGGAGCTAATTGCATTATTAAAAAGGAAAAGAATGTAATTACAATAAATAATAATGGAAGAATTCTAATTCTACACCAGATATATCCCCACATTACTGCTTGTAGATTTTTTCTTTCTCTATAAATAGCCCGCAGGGGCCTGGAGTAGAAAGTCCCTTAATTTTATTTTTTACAGCTATAATTGTTTCTGGATACCATAAGAAAACATAAGGAGCATCTACTGCTACTAACTGCTGGAAACTTGCATAAAGCTCTTTTCTTTTTTCTATATCCAGTATTGTTCTAGCTTTTTTTAAAATCTCATCTACTTTAGGGTTGCAGTAGCTCATAAAATTCATTCCCCGCTCCACCTCATCACATCCCCACTCAATATACCAGTCAGGGTCTGGACCTTCTACCCAATCCAGTAACATAGCTTCAAATTTCCCGGGATAAGCGTGCTGATTGACAAGAACACTAAATTCAACAGGTCTTATTTCTACCTCCATTCCAAGATAATTAAGGTAATGTTGAATATAAACAGCTGTCCTAGAAAAATTTTCGCTTCCCTGTCCATATTCCAGTTTAAAACGAAAAATTTTTTTATCTTTAATCAATTTACCTTCTGAATTTTTATGCCACCCTGCTTCTTTAAGGAGTTTCTCTGCTTTTGCAGGATTATAAGGATAGTCCTGAACAGAAGCTGTATAAGCCCACGAGCTACAAGGAACAGGGCCTGTGGCAGGTTTGCCAAATCCTTTTAAAACGGCTTGTAAAATCTGTTTTTTATCTATAGCATAATTGATAGCCTGTCTTACTTTTCTATCTTTAAACAGTTCATTAGTAAGGTCAAAACCAAGATAATCATATTGTAAATCAAACCACCTGTATAAATTTATATCTTTACGATGCTCAAATCGAGCAAATTCTTTAGGTGGCAAAGAGGCAACATCTATCTGACCGCTTTCCAGTGCTATTAAACGGGATTGCTGTTCTGGAATAATCCGAAAAATAACCTGTGCAAGACAAGGAGCCCCCCTGAAATATGATTTATTTTGAAGAAGCAATACTTCCTCTCCAAGCCTCCAGTGAGCAAACTTAAATGGGCCAGTGCCAACAGGATTCTTGTTAAAATCACACTTGTTTAAGTCTACCCCTTTAAGCAAGTGTTCTGGTATAATACCAAGAGTAAGATTGTATAGGAAAGGAGCAAAAGGCTTGGGGAGGCGAAATTCACATATATAAGGAGAGATTATTTTCACTTCTACAGGCTTGTCATCAATCAGAAAAAGAGAGCGATTAAAAGTGTTTACATCGGAAGATAATACTGCCTCAACAGTAAATTTGACATCTTTTGCTGTAAATGGGGTGCCATCATGCCATAGGACATTTTTCCGAAGATAAAAAGTCCAGATAAGTCCATCAGGGGTTACTTCCCATTTCTCCGCCAGATCTGGTTCTACCTGTAGAGAAGAATTTATTTTTACTAAACCATTAAATATCCAACTGCATACTTCTAAAGATGGTATTTCGTAAGCTAATACAGGGTTTAAATAAATTGGATCAGCCCTAAGAGAAAGGACCAAACTGGAAGATTTTATTCCCTCACTCTTATTACTACAACTTACAAAAAGAATATAAGATAAAATTATTGCAAAAATAATTTTTTTCATCTGCTATCCCAGCGATGCTTTTCCCGCTCCAATAGCTACACAGCAGAGAGGGTCATCTGCTATAACAGTTTTTAATCCTATTACCTCTTTCAACAGTTCATCCAGTCCCCTCAGTAGCGAGCCTCCACCTGTTAATACTATTCCCTTATCTATTATATCCGATATAAGTTCTGGTGGAGTTTTCTCCAGCACTCTTTTTATTCCTTCTATTATATTCATTACAGGTTCTGCCAGAGGTTCTCTTATCTCCGCATCATTAATAGTAACTACTTTTGGTAAGCCATCAATCAAGTCTCTTCCTTTAATTGTCATAGTAAGTGGTTCTTTGGGTGGTATAACTGAACCTATTTTTATTTTTATCTCCTCTGCTGTGCGTTCTCCAATCATTAGATTATAATTTCTTCTTATATATCTTACAATAGCTTCATCCATCTTATTCCCACCGATACGCAGAGACTCGCTTACTACCATTCCTCCAAGCGATATTACCGCTATATCAGTAGTTCCGCCCCCTATATCTACAACCATATTCCCACTGGCTTCGTCTATAGGCAAACCTGCTCCAATGGCTGCAGCTTTCGGCTCTTCTATTAATACTGCACGCTTAGCTCCTGCAGAAAGTGCAGCTTCTATTACTGCTCTTTCTTCTACACTTGTTATTTCTGCTGGCACACTGATTACAACAACTGGCTTTCTTAAAGAAAATTTCCCACAAACCTGACTAATAAAATGCTTTAACATCTGTTCTGTAGCATCATAATCTGCAATAACACCATCCTTAAGTGGCCTTACCGCTATTATATTAGATGGTGTCCTGCCAAGCATTTCTCTTGCCTGTTCCCCGATAGCTAATAACTTTTTTGTAGTTTTATCCAGTGCTACAACTGATGGCTCTCTAATTACAATACCTTTCCCTTCTATATATACCAGTACAGTAGCAGTCCCCAAATCCACTCCTATTCTTGGGACACCAAGAATTCTTTTCCATGTGTAAATAAATGATTTAAGTATTTTTTTCGTTTTCAATTTTTTCCTGTATCAATTTATAAAGTTCTTCATCTATCTCACGAGAAAGAGCATCTTTAATTTCTTCTTTAATTAATCCCTCCTGGCTGGCTCTAATAAGAGCACTTTTTTGAGCTATAAGACTTTTTATTTTTGCTTCTCTTTTTTGTTCTGCAACTATAAAAGGAAACTTTTTAACTTTTTCAGCTAATTCCTTTTTAAGTTCAGCAATTGATGAAAATAAGCTTTCAGAGAGTTCTTTATATACATTCATAGAGATAAAATGTTCTTGATAACACTGCCATAAAGTATTTTGCCCCGATTGTTTTGCAATTAGTAAAGCTAAAATTCTTTGATAATCTTTTCTGGCAGGGTCATCCTGTTTCATTCCTAATAATTTAAGAAGCCATTTTAAACTAAAACCCTGACATAACATAGAAAAAAGCACTACACCAAATACAAATATAATTAGAACCTCTCTATAAGAAACCACCCCAGGAATCCCCAAAGCAAGTGCCATAGAAAGAGAACCATGAATACCTCCCCAAAAAAGAATATGCCTCCAGGACCAGGGTATTATTTCTTCTTTTGAAGAAAGAAAAGGTGCAAAGCCATAAATTATTACTGCTCTCCCTGCTAGAGTTATAAGAATGGCTAATAATACTCCCAAAAATATTCTATTAAAAGAAAAAACTTCTAAAGAGCCTACCACAAGCCCCATTAGTAAAAATACCACGGAATTACAAAGAAATACAATGTAATCCCAGAAAGAAGTAAGAAGTAACCTTGTGTTAGCACTCATTCCATATTCTTTGACCCTATTGCCAAAGATAATTCCAGCAACTACTACTCCAATTACACCAGAAAAATGCAAATCATTTGCTAGTAGATATGTTCCATAAGCTAAAATTGTAGTTAAAGTAATTTCTATTAAATGGTCATCTATTTTAGCAATTATTTTAGAAAATATGTAACCTAAGCTTATACCTACCATTGTTCCACCCAGAGTAAATTTTAAAAATTTAATAACTCCAGTTAAAGTACTAATAAAATTAAATTCTAATTTCTCTCCAAGTGCACATTCTAAAAAAATTCCATATAATACTACCGACACTCCATCATTAAATAAGCTTTCTCCTTCCAGAATTGCAGCTACACCATTAGAAAGGCCATACTCTTTAAGTATTGCAAGCACAGAAATCGGGTCGGTAGAAGAAATTATAGCTCCAAACAATAATGCTATCTCCCAGGGAATATTTAATAAGTAGTGAATGAGAGAGGCGATTATAAAAGTAGATACCAGCATACCTAAAAAGGCCCAAGTAAATATGGGCTTAGCAAATCTTTTAAGTAGAGAAAAGGAAAATTTAAAAGAACCTTCAAACAGTAGTGCTGGTAGGAATATAAATAAAATAAGGTCGTGAAAGTTTATTTTTAATACCAACTGAGGATTTAGTTTAATAATGTTAGTCTTAATTAAAATAGACAATAAAAGTCCTGCAAGTATTAAAGCAATAGTATAAGGTAACCTTATCCATTTAACCAGTGTAGCTACTATTGAAATTATTACTAATACTTCTATAATCTGTAATATAGTTAAATTCATAAAAATTTAGTTAAGAGAAAGGGTTACAACTAGTGTTATAAATTTTTCTTCATTTCTAAAAGGGCAATCTTCTAGAAGTAACTCACCTTCTTTAAATATCCCTTGTTTAGATACACACCAATTATAATAAGGGCAAAAAAGGCAAAAAGTTTTTTCCATAAAATTATTCTTTTAATATTTTAATTTTTTTAATTAAATCTCCTGCCTTTATCTGGTCTACAACTTCCATTCCTGCAATTACCCGGCCAAAAACAGTATGCAATCCATCTAGATGAGGTTGGGGGAAATGAGTTATAAAAAACTGGCTATCTCCCGTATCCCTTCCAGCATGAGCCATAGAAAGAACACCCCGAGAATGTTTAATTGTGTTTATCTCACATCTTATAGGTTCTCCAGAATTCCCGCTACCGGTTCCAGTAGGGTCTCCTCCTTGAATAACAAAGCCTGGTATAACTCTATGCCAGCAGATGCCATCGTAAAAACCTTCTTTAATTAGTTTTAAAAAGTGCTTTACAGTAAGTGGAGCTTCCAGAGGGAAAAGTTCAATATATATGTTACCTTTTTCAGTTTCTATTTCTACAACTGGATTTTTAGTAGTGGTTAGTAATTTTTGTATATCTACTCTGGGAATAGGTGGATAATTTAACTTTATCTCTTTTCTCTCTTTATAAAGCATTTGAAAAGCTCCCTGTGCAGCTAATTGAACCTGCCAGTTTGGGTCTCTCAATAACTGCTCTAGTGTTTTTTTGTACTTAATTTTTAATGGTTTTACTTTATCTTCCGGGAAAGCAGAAAACTCTTCCAGTGTAGAAATTGCAAGCACACGCACACGGTAATCCTCGTCTTTAAAAGCTCTTGAAAAAAATGTAGAAGCAATCACAGGATAAGTTCTAAAGATACTCCACCAGGCACGCCACCTTACTTGCGGACTTTCGTCTTGTATGAGTTTAGTTAATACTGTTGGCGCTTTCATAATGAGTAAGGTAGCAAGTTCTTTGCTTGGCTTACCAAAATCCTTATTTGTAATTCCTAATTTACCCAATGCTATAGCAACTTCTCCTCTAACTTCCGGACTGCTATCTTTGCTTGCTTTTATTAACGGCAATACACTTTCCGGGTCTTTCACCTTACCCATAGCTTCACAAGATAGTGCACGCAGATTAGCCGACTTTTCCTTTATGCCCTCTGTTAGTGCTGGTTTACCTTCTTTTAAACCAATCTGCCCTAAAGCAAATAATATTTCTGCCTTGACATTTTCATCTTTCTCTTTTAGATAAGCTTTATTTAATTCTGAAGCTACCTTTTGGGCTTTATTTAAGTCTCTTTTTAAATTAAACTGGTCTGTGATTCTTCCTAAAGCTTTAGCAGTTCGTGCTCTTACTGTGGAGGAAGGATGGTTTAAATAGTTTATTAATTTATTATTTAAAATTCGCTTATCTTCAAGTAAAGATATATTAGAAAGTATTTTCTCCTCATTTTCTTTCCCACTAAGAAAACAAACACAATTTATCCCAGAAAAAACCAGTAATAAAACTAAAAATAAACTACTTTTACTTATATTCACGATAGCAACACCCCTTTTTAATGTTTGACAGTTTTAAACTGGTTTTCTCTTTGGTTATAAAAAATCCTTCTCTTTTATAAAATTAACCCTACTCCTTTAAAAGTAAGTAAAGACGCTCTAGAGATAGAAGTAAGAGAAACTGCAAAGCGATTTAAGAGAACTTAATGGATGCAAAGTGCTTAAGGCTATCCGGGATAACCTTAAAGTAACTTATATAAATAAATGGAAAAATACCCAAAAACATTCATATCGCCGTAGCGGCAAAAAGAAAGATGAAACATTTATGTGAAGATACATAGATAAGGCAAGCCTTAAACAGCGAATTGTTGAGTATAGCAAGAAAACTCTGTGAGGCTTAGAAATAAGGCAACTACAAAATATACCTTTTTAGTTAGTTCAAAAGAAAATAAGAAAAAACTTTACAAAGAGGCAGGACTTTAAAAATAAATAGTGTATAAGCAAATAGAGAGATGTTAAATTATAAGAAAGGAGGCTATTAAAAATTAAAAATAAAGGAGGTATCTATAAAAATGACTAGAAACCTTCTGTGTTTAATGCTTCTTTGTTTCTTTTGTGGTTGTGGGGGAGGTGGTGGAGGAGGTGGAGTTATCCCAACTGCTACACCCACTCTCCTGCCTGGCACTCCTACGCCAACAGCTACTAATCCTGCAATTCAAGGAAAAGCATTAATAATTTCTCCTTATGACTGGCAGTTAGGAAGCTGGATGACAAGTAAAATTAATACTGTAATAAACTGGCTTACTACT
>Ga0123519_10005963_pt1 | contig 19282 bp, 14 predicted proteins | sample YelNatPaOPRAMG02_FD_87396 | JGI IMG/M metagenome (GOLD analysis project Ga0123519, IMG submission 87396) | Hot spring microbial communities from Yellowstone National Park - Yellowstone National Park OP-RAMG-02 (version 2) | ecosystem: Environmental > Aquatic > Thermal springs > Hot (42-90C) ... | reverse complement strand
TTATATATTTTTTCTGCTTTTTCGGGCATACCTTCTTTTTTGACAAGAGGCAACACAGCACATTTGATTGGAGCAAGAAAAGGATGAAACCTCATTATTACTCTTTGAGGATCATCTTTGTCAACATCATAAGCGTCAACAATAAAAGCCAATGTTGCACGATCGGCTCCTGCCGCAGGTTCTATTACATAAGGAAATATATGTTGTTTTTTTTCTTCATCAAAATATGCAAGGCTCTTGCCGCTAAATTCGGAATGCCTTTTTAAATCAAAATCTGTTCTGTTTGCAATGCCTTCCAGCTCGCTCCAGCCAAAGGGAAAATTATATTCCACATCACAACATGCCTTTGCATAATGTGCCAGTTCTTCTTGTGTGTGATCTCTTAAACGAAGATTTTCTTTTTTTATTCCAAGTTTAATATACCAAGAAAGTCTGTTGTTTCGCCAGTAGTCATACCATTGGGCATCGGTACCGGGATAACAAAAAAATTCCATCTCCATTTGTTCAAATTCACGTGTTCTATATGTAAAGTTACCCGGAGTAATTTCGTTTCTAAAAGATTTTCCTATTTGAGCAATTCCAAAAGGAAGTTTTAATCTTGATGCCTGCTGAACATTTAAAAAATTAACAAAGATTCCCTGTGCCGTTTCTGGCCTCATAAAAACAACAGAGGATCTGTCTTCAACCGCACCCATAAATGTTTTAAACATTAAATTGAATTTTCTTACTTCTGTGAGTTCTCCGCCACATTTGGGACATGATTTTAGATTATCTAAATGGTCTGCTCTAAAACGCTCCTTGCATGATTTACAATCAACAAGCGGATCGGTAAAGCCAGTAAGATGGCCCGATGCCTCCCATACTCTTGGATGCATTAATATGGCGGCATCTATTCCAACAATATCCTGCCGGTTTGTTACCATAGATTTCCACCATGCTTCCTTTACATTACGTTTTAATTCTACTCCCAGAGGTCCATAATCCCAGCAACTGTTTAAACCACCATATATTTCGCTTGATTGAAAAATAAAGCCTCGCCTCTTGCAAAGTGAAACTATGGTTGTCATAAAATCGGAATTCTTAACCATTTTATAAGTTCCTTAACAATTTATTTATTTATATATTTTCGTAAATTGCAAATTAACCTATCTTTTATAGGAATTATGTCATCAAAAATAAATCCTTTTCCTGTTATCATTTCGTAGAGGGTAATATATCTTGATGAAAGTTCAATAACAAGTTCTTTTGGTGCCTCGGGTAATACTTTATCATTATATGGATCGCAATGCTCTTTAAACCATAGCCTTAAAAACTCTTTATCTATATTTTCTGGCTCTTTGTTTTCACTTATCCTTTGTTCATAAGTTTTTTTTATCCAAAACCGGGATGAATCGGGTGTATGAAGTTCATCAATTAATAATATCTCACCCTTACTATTTATTCCAAACTCATATTTTGTATCAACAAGAATTAGTCCGTTTTTTTCTGCTATTTTTGTTCCGTAATCAAAAAGAGCGAAAGCAATTTTTTCTATTTTTTCCCATATATCTTTTTCTACTAATCCAGATGAAACTATTTCATCGGGTGTAATATTTTTGTCATGATATTCTGATTTTGTTGTTGGAGTTAAAATAGGCTTTTCAAATTTCTGATTTTTTTTCATTCCGTCTGGCAAAATATTACCACATATATTTCTTATACCCTTTGAATATTGCATCCAAACAGAAGTGTCTGTTGAGCCTGTAAGATAACCTCTAACAATAACTTCTACAGGAATAACTTTACATTTTTCCATTATCAATACATTTGGATCTGGCATTTCTATAACTGCATTTTTAATAATATCTGTTGTGTTTTTAAACCAGAAATTACTTACTAGATTAAGAACCTGCCCCTTAAATGGTATTAAAGCCAGTACTCTGTCAAAAGCGCTTAATCTGTCGGTTGTTATAATAACAAGTTTATCTCCTAAATCATATATATCTCTAACCTTTCCTTGTCTTCTGTTAGGAAGATTTAGAAATAATGTATCATTTAGACAGTTTTTAATATTTTCTTCTAATAGGGCTTTTGGAATCATATACCCTCTTTTTTTATTTTTTTTTTAAAAAATTAAAATTTAAAAATAGTATATGCAATTGAAATTTTAAAAAGAAAGTTTTAGAATTTTTAAATTTATGATTTGGTATAAATTATAAATTTGGTTTTATTTTACAAATCAGGCAACGAATTCTAATCAAAATAATACCAAGCCTAAAAATTTGTTATTTTAATAAGAAAATATGTATCTTGTAAATATTGGTTATTAACTTTCATGTAACTAATTTTATTAATTTAATTTCATCAAAACAAGAAAGGGTTATAAATGAGAACATTGGGAATTTGTTTTGGTGCTACAACTCTTCAGTATGCAATAGTAAACGGAGATGCAGATTTTAAAGTAGTGGAAAAAGCAGACAGAATTTTGCATGAAGGCAATCCCGGCGAAGTATTTATTAAGCTATTAAACAACTTAGATTTGTTTAATATAGAAGCAATAGCCATTACAGGGAGAAAATTTAGAAATAATGTTGCTTTATCTAGTATATCGGAATCTCAGGCAATAGAAACTGCTCTTAACGAAGACTTTAAAGATTTACAATATCCAGAACTTGTTATATCTTTAGGTGGAGAAACACAGCTTGTTTACAAAATAGGAACAAATGGTGGTATTGTGTCAGTTCATTCGGGCAATAAATGTGCCTCTGGCACAGGCGAATTTTTTTTACAACAAATAAGACGAATGAAACTCTCTATAGAAGAGGCTGTAAGGCTTGCCGAAGAAGGAGTTCCTCACAAAATTGCGGGTAGATGCTCTGTGTTTTGTAAGAGCGATTGTACTCATGCGTTAAACAAAGGTGAATCTGTTGCAAATATAGCCGCTGGCTTGTGTAATATGATGGCAGATAAAATTATAGATTTAATAAAAGACATGCCTACAAACAAAGTTATGCTTATTGGAGGAGGCACTCTTAATACAGCTTTGGTCAAAATATTATCAAAAAAATTTAATCAGGTTATTGTTAAAGAAACGTCTTCTTTTTACGAAGCCTATGGAGCAGCGTTGTGGGCTATGGATAATGACAGCAAAAAGATCAAGAAAGACATTAATAGTTTAATACATAAAACAGGAATATCTTATAGCAGTCACGAACCATTATCAAAAAATATTTCGTTGGTTACTTTTAAAGAAGAAAATACAGTATCTTTTAATCCCGATGCAGAATATATTCTTGGGCTTGATGTTGGTTCTACAACCACAAAAGCGGTTCTTTTGGACAGAAACAACAAAAAAATAGCCGCATCTGTATATTTAAGAACAAATGGTAATCCTATAGAAGCATCAAAAAACTGTTATTATTCTATATGGAACCAAATTAATAAGAAGAAGGCTAATATAGTTGGACTGGGAGTAACAGGCTCGGGCAGACAAATAGCAGGATTGCATGCACTCACTTCTTGTATTATAAACGAAATTATTGCTCATGCAACTGCTGCAGTGTTTTTTGATAAAGAAGTTGATACTATTTTTGAAATAGGGGGGCAAGACGCAAAATATACCTATCTTACTGGTGGTGTTCCTTCTGATTATGCAATGAATGAGGCTTGCAGTGCCGGAACAGGTTCTTTTTTAGAGGAATCTGCTTACGAATCTTTAAATGTAAAAACAGAAGAAATACAAAATTTTGCTTTACTTGCCGATAATCCACCAAATTTTACCGATCAGTGTGCAGCATTTATTTCAAGTGATATAAAATTAGCAGGTCAGGAAGGAATAAGCAAAAACAATATTCTTGCAGGCCTTGTTTATTCTATTTGTCTTAATTATCTAAACAGGGTAAAAGGCATGAGACCAGTTGGAAAAAAAATATTTATGCAGGGAGGAGTTTGTTATAACAAGGCTGTTCCTATAGCAATGGCATCTTTATTAAAAATGCCAATTATTGTTCCTCCATTTCCCGGTCTTATGGGAGCTTTTGGAGTTGCTTTAGAAGTTGATAACCGCATAACAAATGGAATTTCTGAAAAACAATATTTTGATTTAGAAAAGTTAATAAATCGTGAAGCAAATAAAGTTGGCAGTTTTATTTGTGCAGGTGGTAAAGAAAAATGTGACAGAAAGTGCGAAATTTCTAAAATAAAAGTTGGGAACGAGGTTTATCCTTTTGGTGGAATTTGTAACAAATATTACAATTTAAGAATAAACCAAAATGTTTCGCAAGAAAATTTAGATTATGTTGCAATAAGACAAAGGTTATGTTTTGAAACTTATGGGGCAAAAAATAACAATGATAATAATGGTAAAACCGTTGGAATAAGCAGGGCTTTTCTTAGTCATTCTTTATTTCCTTTGTTTTCTAACTTCTTTTCAGAAATGGGGTTTAAGATTATTCTTTCCGATGAAATAGATCCAAAGGGAATATCAAGAATAGAATCAGCCTATTGCCTTCCTGCCGAAATTTCCCATGGAAGTTTTTATAATCTTCTTTCTAAAAATTTAGATTATATATTTTTACCGCATATAACTCAACTTCATGTTAAAAATGTTCCAACCTTTTCCCGTCTTTGTGTTTTTGTTCAGGGAGAACCTTATTATCTTAAAACCACTTTTAGAAAAGAACTAGAAAATTCTACAACAACTATTCTTTCACCTATTCTTACAATGAAAAATGGATATATTCAAGCACAAAATACTCTTATAGCAATGGCTAGACAAATGGGAATTTCTGAGAAAATAGCTCAAAATGCTTACGAGAAAGCCTGTAAAATACAACAAGAATTTGATAAAAAATTATTAGAAACTGGTAAAAAGGCACTTGAGTGGCTTGATTCACATCCCGATACATTTGGGATAATCCTTTTTGGAAGGCCATATAATGCATTTTCGCATGATGCAAATATGGGTATTCCAAGTAAAATAGCAACAAGAGGATATCTTGTTATTCCTCATGATATGATTTCTTCAGAAAATTATCCTGTAGATAAACAAATGTTTTGGGCAATGGGACAAAAAATAATGAAGACTGCTCAATTTGTTAAAAAACATCCACAATTATTTGGAATATATATCACAAATTTTTCTTGTGGGCCCGATTCTTTTATTCTTACATATTTTAGAAATTTGATGGGAGAAAAGCCTTCTTTAACTTTAGAATTAGACCAGCATACTGCCGATGCCGGCATAGATACAAGAATAGAAGCTGCTTTAGATATTATGAAAAGCTTTTTAAGAACAGGCAATATAACAAAAAGAGAGTTGCCCGATAATCCAATAAAACTTGAATTTGGGGAAAAAAATGTTTTTATTCATACGTCCAATAATAGGGTTCTTTCAATTTTTGATAATGAGGTAGAGGTAATTTTACCATCAATGGGAAGATATGGAACCGAAGGCCTTACTGCTGTATTAAAAAGAATAGGAATAAATGCCAAAGCATTACCAATTGCCGACAAAAACGTATTGCTTGAAGGCAGAAAAAACACATCCTGCAAAGAGTGTTTGCCATATATAGTAACAACGGGTTCATTTTTGCATTATTGCAAAACCAGTAAGCCAAAAGATAAAATATCGTTGTTTTTTATGGCATCTGGAGGAGGTCCTTGCCGTCTTGGACAATATTGTACGGCAATTGATCAATTAATAAGATTAAATAAAATACCTAATGCTGCTGTTCTTCCAATGACAAATGAGAATGGTTATACTGCACTGGGAAAAATACCTTTGCTATATGCTGTGCAGGCTATAATGATAGCAGATGTTTTTTACGAAATAAGAAGCTTTCTTTCTGTTGCTGCAGAAGATAAGGAATTTGCACTTCAATTATTAGAAGATTGCTGGAAAGAAATATTGGCATATTTTGAAGGAAGACTTACTGTAAGGTTAACTACTCTTCTCAAATTAATAAGCAACAGACTAAAAAAAATACCATTAAAAATGAGTATCGACGATGTTCCTATTATTTCTCTTGTTGGAGAGATTTTTGTAAGGCATGATGAATTTTCTAGAAAGAATATTACAAATTATCTTGAGTCTAATGGATTTATGGTAAAAATAGCACCTGTTTCTGAATATTTAGCCTATAGTACATATATTATAAACACAGGAATAGGGGAGAAAGAATTTTCTTTTAAAGAAAAACTTGGCCTAAAAATAATAGACAAAATAATGACATGGCTTGAGAAAAGAATAAAAACAATACTTGCTCAAAGCAGTTGTTACAAATTTGAAATGATTGATGTTGCAAAAACAATTGAGTGTGCCAAACATCTAATGGATGTTAATTTTAGAGGGGAATGTATTTTAACAGTTGGTTTAGCCTTAAGAGAAATTCTTCATAATTCGTGCGGCGTTATTTCTATTGGTCCTTTTGGTTGCATGCCTTCAAGAGTTGCAGAGGCAATATTAAAGAAAGAAATGAATGCTGTAGGGCAAATGAGGATAAATAATAAGGAAATAAACCAAGAAATTTTAAAAGATGTTATTGAACTTCCTTTTTTATCTATAGAAACCGATGGCACCCCATTTCCTCAGCTTATAGAGGCAAATTTAGAAGCTTTTATATTGCAGGCAAGAAGAATACATGAAAGGACAAAAAAACATAAGAGTAATAATAAATATATTTTTGTTAAAAAATATTTATTTTAGAGAAAGAATTAATCAAAATTATTAATTCTATGAGTTAAGCCTACCATTTTTTAGGCGTTCCTTTTATTTTATTTTTTAAATATTAATTAACTTATTAATTATTAATTAGTTAAGTGGGGGAAGCCTCCCCCTAGCTCCATCCAAGCCTATGTCCCGCCCTAGCGGGATACCCCCTCCTGGATGTGCCCGGGGAACGCTCTCTGTTCAATTACCACCGGTTGGCAGGGCACACCCGCGGAGTGCTGTTGATGTGTAAAAAATTATAAGTATTTTTTTATAAGTTTATTTGTCTTTCTTAAATAAATCATTTATTTAATCTTTTTTTAATTTTTTCATCTATTAAAAACTTATTGCTATGTGCATACTTATTCTTTTTATTTGTTTCATTTTTTTTATTATCTCTTATATTAATATTGACAAATGGCATATTATAAATAAAATAAAAATTTAATAAAAATTATTTCATATGAAAGAAATTTCTCTTTTGTTGTATGAAACTTATTTTAACTTTTTAAGATGTTTTAATTATTATTTATTATTTAGGTGGGGGAGACTCCTCCCAACAGAAGAAATATATTTTTATTTTTTAATTTAAAAGTAAAATGTTAAAAAATTTATCAAAGAATTTGTAAAATTGAAATGAGAAATAAAAATTTATTATAAAAGAAAAATGAATAGAGCAGACTTTCCTCCCGCCAAATAAAATAAATTATCATTTGTAAATATTAAAAAATGAAATTAATAATAATTTTGAACTTTATTTATTAACTAATTTCTTTCTTAATAAATTATTTACAATTTCAACAGAAGAACTTGGAGAAAAATTAGTAAAATAAGATGAGCGTTTACCAAGATTAGGTTGAGAAATATATTTTAAAGAAGCATTTAAAGTATAATAGTCATTTATTTGTCTTAAACAAAACAAATATCCGCATTTAGAAAAAGAAACATAATTATTCCATAAAGCAGGCTTTGGGCCATTAACAGGAATAATTTGAATGTATAAAAAATCATAATTTAAACTGTCATTTAAATTAGTGTCTTGATAAAATAGCTCATGAGATACAGTAAAAAATGTGTCTTGTGTAAATGTATCAATAGGCATTCCTATGATATCGTAATAATAAGACATATCTCTGTATTTTCTTATTTCTATAGCATACCATTGGGCATTGCTTTGCCAAGAAACTAACAAGTTTTGTTCTAGTCTTATTCTGTATGGTAAATAATTTGAGAAATAATCAACGCTGTCATAAACAATGCCACTGTCGGATTTAAATTTTACATTATATGCCTTTTTAGGTAAAGATGTACTGTCAATAAGTGTATCGTATAAGAAATTACCATCAGAAAGATAAGGATAAATAATTGTGCAATTATAGTGTTGCGCAGTATCTTTGAAAGATGTACTATAATTTGCAATGCCAATATTGGGTAATAAAGAAAAATCGCTTAATATTCCATTAAAAAATTCAAAAGACTTTTGATTGTTGTCATACGATAAAACATGATTACCAAAATAAATCTTTGCATTATTTATCTCTGGATTTGAAGAAAGAGAAATACTGGCATAAAAGCTGTCGTTTAAAATTGTATCCTGTTTTAATATCCCTCCAACAAGTAAACCAATAACAGATAAATCTGATTTTTGCGATGCTACAAAAAGCGTATCTGTTGTTGTATCTTTAATGGTGATAGTATCATTTAAAAAAAGTGTATCGTGAAGATAAACTGTTTTATATTTGGTTGGATTTTCTAAAGAACAATTAATAAAAAAAGAAACAAACAGAAAAGTTGTTAAATACAAATTGATTATTTTCACTATTTTGCCTTTTTAACTAATATACAATATAACCTATCTTTTAGGAATTGCATTTTTTATATCATAAATTAAATCATCAATATTTTCTATGCCTAAAGCAAGTCTTATTAATCCGTCTTTAATTCCAAGAGCAAGCCTTTCTTTTTTAGAATAATCGTAATAGCTAATTGATGCAGGATGAGTAATTAAAGATTCTACACCGCCCAAACTTGGACCTATATTTATAATTTTAAGGGCACTTAAAAATTTATGCACATAATTTACATCATTTTTCATTTCAAAAGTAACAACACCACCAAATCCTCGCATCTGACGTTTTGCTATTTCGTGATGTGGATGGCTTTTAAGACCCGGATAATATACTCTTTTTATTTTAGAATGAGATTCTAAAAATTCTGCCATAGCCTGCCCATTTTCGTTATGGCGCTTCATTCTGAGTTCAAATGTTTTAAGTCCTCTTATAAGCAGGTAAGAAGAATGAGGGTCTATGACACCACCAGTAACCTTTAAATATTCTCTTATTTGAGATGTAAGTGATTTATTACCTAATACTACTCCTGCAAGAAGATCGTTATGGCCCCCTAAATATTTTGTTGCACTGTGAATAACAAGATGTATTCCAAAATCAAGGGGTCTTTGATTGTAAGGAGTTGCAAAAGTACTATCTGAAATAACAATAATATCCTTTCTTTTAGAAAATATACTCATCAGCTTTTCTAAATCCATAATATTTAAATATGGATTTGTTGGTGATTCCGAAAAAAATATTTTTGTATTTTTTCTAATTGCTTTTTTTATTGCATCATAGTCTCCCATTTTTACAACAGTACATCCTATATTAAATTTATTTAGTTTTGTTTTACAAAAATCAAGAGTTCTTTTATATGCATCATCTGTAATAATGAGATGATCACCAGAATTTAATAATGCAAAAAGGGTGGTAGTAATTGCACTCATTCCAGAAGAAAAAAGAACAGCATCTTCTGCACCCTCAAGTGCGGCTAATTTACCTTCTGCAGCATACTGGGTGGGATGTCCGTATCTTCCGTATTCAAACCTGTGCTTTGCACCTTCTGCAAGTTCTTTGATTTCTTTGGTGTTTTTGAATATAAATGTTGAACTCTGAACTATAGGGGTTGTAATAGAACCATATTCATTATAACGAATTTCTCCCGAATGAACTGCAAGTGTAGAAAATCCTTTTGGATTTTTCTTAACCATAAAATATTCTCCGTAAAAAATTAAATATAACTAATAAATAAATACCAAAAATTAACTTTGCATTTTTAAAAGTAAATAGAATAAAATTAATTCCTGCATTTTTAAATATTAAAATAATCACCTAAATAATTTTAAAGATTTAACCGAATTTGCAAATAAACACAAACTTTTTGCCTTACCTCTCCAGTTACCAGATTCCCAAAAAGCAATTCCATGGCATCTGGAACAATATTTATTCATATTGCATTTAATACATTCGGAAGATAATTTTTTTTCTTTTTGTCTAAAAGTATTTGCTATTTTAGAGTGCCAAATCTCGTTAAAAGGTTTTTGCAATAAATTACCAAAAACAATAGGAAGTAGAATGCATGGTAATAAATCTCCGTTTGGTCTTATTCCAGAAACACTTCTTCCTGCATCGCAATGAAGTTTTTCTTTAATTTGATTTTTGGTAATACAAATTGGATGTTTAAATAAAAATGTCTTTTTAACAAAAGAAATAAATTTTGTTTGTGATAGTGAATAAGGAGAACATCCTAAGGGTTCCAATGGTAAAACAAAACAATCACATTCAAAAAGAGCTCCTGTTTTTTTTGCTAATTTTTTTAACTTTATAAATTCACCAAAATTTAAAGAAGAAACAGTATGCTTTATTATTGTTTTAATACCCGCATTTAAACATGCTTCAAGATTTTTTCTTGCTAAATTAAATCCACCATTTATTCCGCATAAAAAATCATGAAGATGTTCATAAGAGGCATGAAAACTAATTCCAATATCTAAAATATTTATATCAGAAAGAAACTTGATAATTTTTTTATTAAGCAATGTTCCATTAGTTATTATGCTTATTCCAAATTTTAGTTTTCTTGCATATTCAACAATTTTAAGAAAATCATTACGCAAAAAAGGTTCACCGCCAGAAAAAGTAAGATATAATGTGCCAGCAGAAGAAAGTTGTTCAAGAATATTACACCATTTTTTATATGGAATTTCTTTGTATGAATTATAATGTTTTTGATAACAATAATAACATTTATGATTACATTTATAAGTAATTTCAATTAGAGTACTCAAAGGAATGTTTTTTTTTGATGCTAAAAAATTAACATTCTGGGATATTGATTTTAACTTCATAAAATAAAAAAATTAATCACTCTTTGAAATCATAATTAGATGTTTTTTTTCTAAAGTGTCAAGAAAAGAGATAATATCATTGTAATCTTTAATAGGGTCAAATCCTTCAAAATTTTCTTTTATAGAGTTACATATTTCTTTTACCGACAGGTTATTATCTAATATTTGCCATATATGTGTTCCTACTTCATTAAACCTATGCAGCATGCTGTCTTTGGCTGTAATAACAAGCATTCTTTCTTCAAATAATCTTTGAGCAATGTTTGGATTTTTTATTATGATGTCATCGGGTTTAATAGACATTTTTATTCCTTTTAATATTTATTTTATTTAAAACATTTATTAAAGAATCGGCTATATAAGTTACTTGTTTTTTAGTTAAAGAAGGATAAATAGGAATAGATATGGCTGTTTTATATATTTTTTCTGTGCCTTTAAATCCTTCTTTTTTTAGATAATTATGCAATGGTTTATGCACAGGTTTTCTGCAAGCTATACCCATTTTTTCCATTTTAGTTATTATTCCTAAAATGTTCGCATCTACTCTAATAACAAAGCGATAAAATATATGTGAGTTAATGTTATCAAAAAAGGGGAGTGAAATTAATTCACATATATTTGAAAGTTCTGCAAAATATTTTTTTGCAATTTCTTTTCGTTTTTTAATGTTTATGTTAAGTTTTTTAAGCTGGATCCTTGCTAAAGCGGCATGAATATCAGAGAGCTTAAAATTAAAGCGAGGAATATATCTGTCTTTATTATCATATTCTCTTAAATCATGAATTTTTTGGGAAAGCATTTTGTTTGATGTTGCAACCATTCCGCCTTCACCTGCGCAAATAAGCTTAGTGGCATAAAAAGAAAATACAGATAGTTCTGTAAGACTTCCAATTTTGTTATTGCCAATAGAGGTACCAACACATTGCGCACAATCTTCTATGACCGGTATTCCCAATGATTTTTCTATATTTTTAGCATCTGCAGGATAGCCAAACATATGAGGAACAATTATGGCTTTTGTATTTTTTTTTACTACTTTTTTTACAAGTTCCAAATTCATATTACCAGTTTCGCTGCAAACATCGCAAAGACATGGTTGGGCACCTGCAAATATTACTGCATTTAAAAGAGCAGTGCAAACATAAGAAGGTATGATTACCGAATCTTTGGGACCAATACCCAATGCCTTTAAAGCTAGATAAATTGCCGCGGTACCAGAAGATACTGCTATTCCATACTTATGGCCAACATAAGTGCTTAATTCTTTTTCAAGCAAACTAACTTCTTTATTTTGAGATAATTGATTGGATGCTATAACATTTTTACACGCAATTTCTTCTCTGTTATCTAAATAAGGCATTGAGTGAGGTATAAACATATTAATATTTTCTGGTTAAGATTTCGTAGCTTTTATCTCCACAATTAAAAACAAGATCAATTGCAGAAAGATTTGGTATAAAATCGTTAGAACTTTTTGCCCAATGTTGGGCATATACAGGACATTTAAATTCCTGAAATTCTACTTTAATACCTGCCTTATTAAATAATGAAATATCCAGATAATCACGGCTTCCTTGACCTGCCAAATATGTATCTGCCTTAAAATGTTTACAAATATTAACTAAACGTTCTGTAGATTCGCCCATAAATTTATAATTAGAAGAAATAATATATTCTGTTTTTATCCCCATTATTCCACAAAGCAGTCTTACAGAATCAATATTTATTCTATCTATTTTACTGCAAAGCGTACAGTAATATTCTGCAAATAAATGAATATATTTTTTATAATAAGGCGACTTACCATAGCATGCTTCTAATGAATGAATGTGTTTTTTTTGCCATGGCTGAGAAAAATCGGCTTCTACTTCACATATTTTTTGTGGAAATTTATAGGTGGTTGGTACTGTAAGCCATTGAATTCCCAAAGAACTTCTTATGCGATTCCTGTTTTGCCATTCGTTTTTTTTAAATTGAACGTCGTTAAGAAAAATAAAAAGATCAACATTAGCCATTTTGTGAAAATATCCAAGCCATGGCATAAATTGAGGTTGATGAATAGCTATTTTCATTATCTTTTTCCTTCAATAACAAATTGATAAACTTTACTTATTTCTTCTATCATACATTTCACTCCAAACCGTGGAATAACCCAGTCTCTGCAATCCTTATAAAAATTATGTCCCGCTTTTATTTGATTATATAATAAGTCTATTTTTTCTGCTAATTCAGGTTCATTATTTAAAGGTACAAGATATCCTGTTTTACCTTCTACTATTATTTCTGGCACGCCTCCAACTTTTGTTCCTATTACTGGTATTCCACATGCCATTGCCTCTATAAATGCCCTGCCCATTCCTTCATTTTTGGAACACATAATAAAAATATCAAATGCAGAAAGCAGATTTGCAATATCGTTTCGCCATCCTGTGAAAATAAAATTATTTTCCATGCCAATTTGTTTTGTAAGAAAAACTAGTTCATTATAAAGTTCTCCATCTCCTACAAAAACAAATTTAATATTTTTTTTAATTTCATCTTTAAGATATTTTGTGGCACCAATAATCATTTTATGATTTTTAATAGCAACGAGTCTTGCCACTGTACCGGCAACAAAATCAGAATTAGAAATACCAAGCTGTTTTCTTATTTCGGATCTGTTATTTTTTATGGATAAAAATGGTTCTAGTTCTATTCCACTGTAAATAGGAAAAATCTTTTGTGGCTTTTCTATTTTATAAAAAACATAATCTTCTTTTTCTTTATTTGTAAGAGTTATTGTGGCAGAAGTAAAAAAGCTGCAAAAACGTTCTAAAAAAATAAAAAAATTTGTAATTAAAGAGGGAAAATATCCTTAGAAAATGTGTCCATGAGGAGTATGTATTATATATTTAACATTTGCTATTTTTGCCGCAATCCTGCCTAGAATTCCTGCCTTAGATGTATGGGTATGCACTAGTTTATATTTATTTTTTAAAATAACAAAAATAAGATAAAATAAGACTATTATATCATATAAAGGAAAAGGTTTACGAACAAGATATCTGATGCGAATTATTTTTATTCCTAACGATTCTGCTTTTTTTTCGTTAAGACTGGGTGGATTATTACTATAACCGCATATAATATCTATTTTATACCCCATTTGTGCAAAACCAATAGCAGTTAAAAGTGTATTTTCTGCTGAACCACCTAAATCTAACCTTGTAATAATATGTAAAATTTTTAAATTTTCAATATTATTTTTACTCATATTTAAAAAAAGAATTACGATTTTCTATTTTATCATTCCATATTTTTTTTTGGAATTCGCAAGAAAATTTATTTGCCCATGATAATGCATTTTCAGAAAGCCTGTCATAATAGGTTTTATCCATTAAAATTTCGCTAATTTTTTCTGATACTTCCAAAGGATCTTTTGGTTCATTTACTAATAGACCATTATAATTATCTTTAACAGCATCTGGTATTCCGCCAATATTAGAAGCAACAACCGGAAGGGCTGATGCATTTGCTTCAAGATAAACAATGCCAAATCCTTCAACGTCTCCTTTTTCTTTTAATTCTCTTGGTATCATAACAAAAATATCACTTAAATGATAATAAGAGGTAAGTTCTTTTTGACTTACATTCCTGCAAAAAGTAACAAGTTCCAATAAATTATTTGTATAAACAAGATTTAAAAGAACAGAATAATAAGGTCCGTCTCCAACAATTAAATAATGAATATTGGGAATTTTTTCTTTTAATATTGGTAGTGCTTTTAAAATTATGTCGTGACCTTTTCTTTCTACTAAACGGCCTACGGTCAAAATAATTTTTTTATTTGTAAGGTTAAGTTGATTTTTTAGTTGTAGAGTTAAATTTTCGTTATGGTAAAAGAATGATTCGTCTACACATGGATTAATAATAATTATTTTATGTTTACTAATACAATATAACGAAGAAATTAAATTTTCTGAATATTTGCTTATTGTAATAATTAAATCTGCTTTTTTTAAAATTAATTTTACAATGTATTTGTATAGTATAGAGTTATAGTATTCTAAAAGATCTGCGCCATAGCAATAAACGACATATTTTTTTTTTAATATGAATTTGAGCATTAAGGCTGTTAATCCAGTACTAAATAGTTGCCCTGCATGAAGCTCTTGTGGTTTATATTTAATTACGTTAATTAAAATATAAGGAAAAATAAGACATATTCTTAGCAAACGTCGTAATACGGTTTCGCCCAAAATTGTGTGCATGAAAATAAAATTATGTTTTGAATTTTTTTTAATATGATCTTTACATTGATAAGGGATAAGAATAATATTTTGGGATGCATCTAAATTGCCCCATAAATTTTTTAAATATGTGCCTTGACCGCCAATTATTGGTGGATATTCGCAACTTACACATATACGTTTGAGCATTGGATAAAAAAAACAATAAAATTAAATAGTTAATTTATAATTGTCTTAAAAATTATATTATTTGAATAAATTTATCTATATTAGCCATTCTTATGAGTTCCAACATGTCGGGTGTTGCACCATGTATATATAAAGTTGCATCTGCTGCCTGACATTTTTTTAGATTTTTTATTAAGCAGGAAATACCCTGAGAAGTCAAATAACTTGTTTTTGAGAAGTCAAAAGCAATTGATTTTTTCCCTTCAGAAAGAATCTGGGATACTAAATTATCAACAACCGGATCATTAAAATCAAAAGGCCCAAAAATTGATATAGAATCAATACCTGCAACAGTTCCTCTTTTTACTCTTTGTTCAATTGTTGTCATAAAAATTCCTCCAAACTAAAAATATATTTTAACCTTTTGCTACCGAAACTATGTTTGAGTTTTTTTCTGAAACTATCATTTCTGTTTGTGATGGTATTATATTTGTTGCTAACGAATGCCTTAAATAATATAAAACTACGGTAAGACCTGTTAAACACCAAAAAGGCTCAGAAATTCTTACTATTATAAATGTATTTGCAGATAATGCATGAATTATTAATGCCCAAAAACCAGCATAAAAGCCAACTACCATTCCTCTTAAGCGTGAATCAAGTTCAAGCTTCATTGTTTTATAAATGATATTATGCACATTATATAATAGCCATAAAAATGATAATATACCCAAAATACCTAATTCAAGAATAATTCTAAAGAACTGTCCATCAATAAAAAATGCTCCTGTCATTCCATAGCCAAAAAATGGATTTGAAAGAAAATATCTTATAACTGCCTTTGCAGCAAATATTCTTGCAGAAGTTGAAGTATCTAATCTTATTCCAAAAATTTGTATTTGTTGTGTTGGATCCCATGATGTTTGGTGAAATGTAAAATTTATTCTCTCTCTAACAATATCTGGTAAAAAAAATGGTAATGCAAAAAACATTATTGCAAGAACTAAAAAATAAATATTTTTATGTTTTGCAGTAAAAAATAAAACAAAACAGGCTACCAGTGCAGAAATCCATCCGCTTCTTGAACCCGAAAATAGAAGTGAGACAATTAAGAATAAAAGCATAAAACCAAGAAGAGTTTTTTCTAGGGAATTCTTGGTATTCATTAAAACCCCAGCAGCAACAGAACCTAAAAGAACCAGATATCCCGAAAGAGTATTCCTTTCTCCATGGGATCCTTCAAAAGGTGCAGAAACATCGCCACCAGAAACAATCATAAACAAGCAGTAAACACATATTATTCCGCATACAATAAAAAGCAAAGATAAGATAAGATTAATATCTTTTTCTGTGGTAAGATAATTAATAACAACAATAAATAAAAAGAAATATTCTATTATTTTAAGACTAAAAAAGAATCCCGGCAGAATATCAACATTTCCCCTCATAATTCCAATAATAGTAGATATTACCATTACAATTATAAAAATAGCCATTGGTTTATTTAATTGAGTTTTTAATACAAATCCTATGTCTTTTAAAAAAGCCATTCTAAAAAGCCATGCCAATGTCATCGTTAGAAGTATTAAGTCTTCAAGTCGTAATGTGATTTCTCTTTTTGAAGTTGCTCCAACTACTATTTCTGGAGAAAGTAGCATAGATGCAATTAAAAGAATTAAAGATAATTTAACCGAAAAGAAGCAAATAATAAAGATAAGAGCCATTAATACACCAATTATTACATAGTTTATTTCTTTACTAATAGTAAAATAGGATAGCAAAAAAGTGCCTAAAATGGCAACCAATAAATACAAATATTTCATAAAATTAATCCAGAAATATTATGTTTTAACGCGCTTGGTAAATGTTCTCATTATCTTTTTTCCTATAGGTATTGGCTTGGTAATTTCTTTTGCATATCTATAGATATAAGAAGAATATGTGGCGCCTGTTATTTCTGGTCTAATATCATTAAGAACTATACCTAATATTTTTGCATTAACTGTTTCTAATCGTTCTTTAGCAAGTCTTAACGAGTTTCTAGGAGTTTTACCAACTTTATAAACAATTATAACGCCATCAACTTTTGTTGCTAAAACAATAGAATCTGCAACAGGAAGAATAGGAGGTGCATCAATTAAAATAACATCAAAATAATCTCTTACTTCTTTTAATAAACTATCCATTTTAGGTGATGATAATAATTCTGTAGGATTGGGTGGCCTATGGCCATAAGAAATAATATGAAAATTATCAAGGCCTGGCACTTTAAGAATTTCATCTAAATCAAATTTTCCTAGGGCAAGATCTGTAACAGACATAATACATTCCTGCCACGAAATCTTACCTATAAGAATATCAGATATTCCGGGATTATGGTCTAATCCAAAAAATTTAATGAGTGTTGGCCTTCTTAAATTACATTCTAATAAAAGAACTTTTTTGCCTTGTTGTGCAAAAGCTACTGCTAAATTTGCAATAGTAGTACTTTTTCCTTCCTGCATTGCAGAAGATGTAATAAGAATTGTTTGTAATGGTTTATTAAATGACAGATAACCAATATTTGTTCTTAAAATTCTATATGCCTCTGCAGAAGGCTCTTTGGGTGTAAAATGAGTAACAAGAAATGTTTTAAAAATAGGATTAATTGAAGAATTTGATAATTCTTTGGATTTTTTTGTTTCTTCTTCTTTTATATGGGGTATAACAGCTAAAACAGAAATTTTTAAAGTTCTTTCAACATCTTCTATGGTTCCAATAGATGTATCAAACATTTCTCTAAGAATGGCAAATATTATTCCAAAAATAAGACCTAAAAGAATTCCAATAAAAATAACGCGAGGCATGTCTGTATTTATAGGATTAGATGGGAGAGTTGCCATAGACATGATTGTTACTTCATCTACCACTCCTGCCTCGGCAATCATTGACTCCTGAAGCTTTTTTTGAAGCAGCGTATATAGTTCTTCTTTTACTTTAAGATTTCTCATTAACCTTGCATAATTCATCTGATTGTAAGGAATGTTTTGAAGCTTTTGATCTATTTCTTCTTTTTGTTTTAACAGATCATTTTTTTTCATTTGTATATCTGCGAGTTTTTTATCATATTCTAAAAGAATCTGGTTAGCAGTTTCTGATATTTTTCTTTCTATATCATTAACAGCCGGATGATCTTTTTTATAATAAGACAATAGATCTTCTCTTTGAAGCTGTAGTTGTAAAAGACGGTTATTAAGCTGACGAATTCCGGGGTCATCATCGGTAAATTCTGATATCCAGCCCATTTTATTAAGCATAGAAAGAGAATCTATAATTGACGAAGAAGAATCAGAAGCAACACCAATGTCCTTAATTTTAGTTGTTAAGGGTTTTTTAAGTTTTTGAATTTGAAGATTAATTATGGTAATGGAATTATCTATTGCTTTTATTTTTTCCTCTAATTGAGATGCTTCGCTTATTAGCTTTGAAGACGCCGCATCTATAGATGGAATTTCCTGCTTTTCTTGAAATGCTTCTATATTATGTTCTGCTTCTGCCAAATCCTGTTTGCATATTTCAAGCTGTTCTTGAATAAAAGTCTTTGTTTTAGAAGCATATTGTTTTTTTTGTTTTAATGAAAATTCTTTGTACGCAAAAGCAAGATTATTTGCCAAATTTCTTGCTTCTTCTCTTTTTGTAGACGTAACTTGAATTTTAATAATGTTTTTTCCTGCTTGAGTTGTTGTTGTGATTTTTGATCTTAATGATTCTAAAATTTTAAGAACATTTTCATTTGTTGGTAATGTGTCTTCAGAAATATTGGGATCCACAAGTGAGAGCATTTTTGCTGTTTTAAGAAGAACAGGAAAGCTTGTAATAACGCTTGCCTGAGTTTCTATATTGTCCCATGTATCATAAATAATATTTTCCATTCCCAGTCCTATCTGGCTGTTTCTTTCTACTCGTACGGTAGCAGTTGCATTATAAATGGGTACTTTCATTCTTGCAAACATTATACTAAAAAAAACACCGCAAACAACT
>Ga0123519_10005959_pt1 | contig 19292 bp, 9 predicted proteins | sample YelNatPaOPRAMG02_FD_87396 | JGI IMG/M metagenome (GOLD analysis project Ga0123519, IMG submission 87396) | Hot spring microbial communities from Yellowstone National Park - Yellowstone National Park OP-RAMG-02 (version 2) | ecosystem: Environmental > Aquatic > Thermal springs > Hot (42-90C) ... | reverse complement strand
GGCCTGAAGTGCGTGGACTGCCATCCTGCGGGCAGCGCGGCGGCCGATCCGCGGATCGCCGGCCGCGAGGAGCACCAGTTCGGCAAGGGGGACGATCCGGGCGAGCTTGTGCGCAACGATTTAGACAATACCTGTTTGTCGTGTACGGATTGCCACGACACCGGCCGGATGGGCGCGCCGCTGGCCAAACACCGCTGGCTGCCCCCCTTGCACTTGGACGCCATCGCTTGCCAGACCTGCCACATCCCCGAGCGTGTGGTCATGCCGATCGAGGTGCAGGCCAGCGACGTGTTCAACCCGGCCCCGAAGATCGACCAGCCGGGCAAGCGCCTGTGGACCTTCTATGGCCCGGACTGGGAGTTTCGGAACCACTACGGCTACCTCCACATGATGGGCTACAACGACAAGCCCACGGAGCGATTCCGCCCCAAGCTCGTACGCTACAAGGGCAAAATCTACCCGGTCAATCAGGTCCACAGCGCCTGGCCGGGAATCGAAATCGAGGGGCAGACCGCCCTGATGCAGCCGAAAATGGGCGATATCGTCAAGATGTGGACAGCGCACCGTTTGGATCCGGCCAGCAAGTACCCTGAGTTGGCGAAGATCGTGGATGACAACGGCGACGGAGTGCCGGAGGTCAATCGGCCCGAGGAGATCGAGGCCCTTATCCACTCGGTTGCACAAATGCTCGCTGACATCCAGTATCCGATGCAGAACAAGCGCGTCGTATGGGTGATGGATGATCGGGTATATCGCTCAGGGACGGAGTACCGCGTTGTCCAGAAGGAGCCGTGGGAAGCCTCGCCCTACGCCAACGTCCACAAGTACAGCCACGACATCCTGCCGGCCAAGGCGGCACTCGGGTCCGGCGGCTGTACCGACTGCCACAGCCCGGCGTCGGAGTTCTTTTTCGCTCCGGCCTTGGTGCATCTGTTCGATGAGCAGGGCAACCCGGTTGTCGAGCCCCAGTATCGCCGGCTCGGACTGAGCGGGAGCACGGTAGCGCTTACCGTTTGGACCCAGGCCTACCTGAAGCCGGGGGTTTACAGCCTGATACTTTTCTTCCTTTGCGCGCTGGCCGCATTGGTCGGCGGTTTCGGTGCGCAGTGGGTTTTTGGGCGGCGTCGCGTTCCTCTGGCAGTCCGTCTGATCCCGCTGCTCGTGGCGGCTGCGGCCGTCGTCGGAGTCGTGTGCCTTTTGTATCAGCCGAATTTGATGGAATACATGCTTCCCTCCCGCATGTGGCTGGACGCCAACCACTTCATCGTGGCGGCGGGCATAATGCTTGTCGGCCTCATCGCGTTGTTGTGGGAACTGCGCCAGTGGATTGCGGACCGCGGCGAGCGGCGCTCGGCTTTCGGAATCCTCGTCGCCTTGATCGAGGTCCTCAGCCTGGTGCTAGCCGTCGTGGCAGGGGGCCTGGTTTTCCTGAAGGTCCCCGCGCTCGATGCCGCGACGCGGGTTTCGTACACGTTGTTCGATGTCGCCATCACAGTGCTCCTTGCGGCGGCGATCGTGACCACACTGCGCGGCCTCGCGCAACAGGTCCGCGGCGATGCGGCACCTTCGCCATCGGACTCTCGGGGCGCGGCGTAAGGCCCGCAAAGCATGCCTGCGAATTGGACTAGTTTCACCGCAACCGATTCCGCACACAGAGACTTGCGGTTCCCCGAGTCATAGCTCGTTGACCTCGCAAGCGATCTGCCGATCGAACTACGGCGAACCGGCCGTATCAGATTCCATCGCTCGCACTAGGCGCTCAGGCCTCCGATCTTCCCCGGGCTTTCGCGCCCTGCGGCTGCCCGATGCTCAAGGGGGCAAGCACCCACCGGGTTGATGCCGATGGCTCCCCGCAGGGCTACCGAGACCTCAGCCCTGTGCCCGGGCAACTCTTGGCGTCGCTCCAGTGTACCTGCGTCTGGTCGTCCGTGGTTGCGCCGGGTAAGTGCGTGTCCCAGCTTGACCAAACCCCGCCGGCGTGCCCATTTTACCAAGGAATCCCAAGATTATCCTATCGGCATTTCTACCCCTTCACCAACCTGCGCAAACGCTGAGGTGCACAGGCTGATAGGAAGCCGCGGCACCCGGCATTGACCAAACTTCGCAGTTTTAGTAGTCTTTGCGCGCTCGCCTGGCGGTGTTTTTGGCTCGGAATGGACTGTGGCGAATTGATATGTCTTTTCGCTCGGCAAAGGAGTCGTGCTGTGGGCAGCACGTCGGTCTCCGCGGAGCGAGGGGCTGGCGCGCGGTCCTCTGGCTGTTTATCGCAACCAGTAGCGCGACGTGCGCGGCGGCCGCGGCAGACGAACGCGTTTTCTTTGTGCCCACCCCAGGCGTCGGCGAGGTAACGGGGCTGGAGTCGCCTGCTCCGCATGTCGCCGGGGCGCTAGCCGGCGAAGCCGTCTTCCTCGGCGAAAAAGACGCACCCCAACCCGCCGCCAACCCGGCGACCGCGGATCTGTTGCGCCGCATAGCCGAGCTAGACAACAATATCCAGCAGCTTAACGCCGAACGGGAAGCGGCTCGAAAGAAGGCAGCCGAAACGATGTCGGTCAATGTGCGGGGGCACATCCTGTTCGACGCAGCGGCGTTCAGCTAAGACACGGCGGACAAGCTGCGGTATGACGAGCAGAACGGGTTTACTTCGCGTGTTGGCCGCCTGTTTTTTGAAGGCACTGGCGCGGACGTCATGAGCTACAGGGTTGAGTTCGAGTTCGCCCGGCTTTACGTTGAGGATCTGTGGCTGGGAATCAGCCATTTGCCCTATTTAGGCAACATCCGGATCGGACACATCAAGGAGCCCTTCAGCCTGGAGCAGATTGGCAGTCGCAAGTACTACACCTTCATGGAGCGATCCGTAGCCGAATTCATTCATACGCCGCCCCGCCGTGTGGGGATCATGGCGTTCGATACAGCCGCGTCCGAGCGCGTTACTTGGGCGGCCGGGCTGTTTTCCGACGCCCCGGGCATAAACTTCGTGCAGGACGACGATTTCGGTGGCGCATTTACCGCGCGGGTGACGTGGCTGCCCTGGTACGATGAGGCTACACAAGGGCGCGGGCTTCTGCACACGGGCATTGCCTACAGTTACCGGGAACCCTTTGGCAGCAGCCTCCGTTTCCGCGCCCGCCCGGAATCTTTCCTGGCGTCCTACGCCGTCGATACGGGAAAGATACCCGCCGACAGCACAGACCTGCTGGGCACCGAAGTGGCGTTGGTTTATGGGCCGTTTTCCGCCCAGTCGGAGTACATTCTAGGAATTGTGGACGCGAAGGGCGCCCCCAATGCCTCCCTCCAAGGCACGTATGTCCTTTTGAGCTACTTTCTGACGGGCGAGAGCCGGAACTACTTGAAGTCGCAGGCGGTTTTCGGCCAAATCAAGCCTTTGGAAAACTTTCTCCGCGTCCGCACGGAGGAAGGTAGCGTCCAGCGTGGAAAAGGGGCATGGGAGCTAAGGTACCGCTACTCGTACCTCGACGCGTGGGACAGCGGAAAACTGTCCGCAGGCCGAATCGGTAACCACGGTGTGGGCGTCAACTGGTACTTGAACCCTTTTACCCGTGTTATGGCCGAATACATCTACTCCAAGATTAGCCGCCCAGAAACATCATCCGACGGCCACCTGCACATTTTCCAGATGCGGACTCAGATTGAATTCTGATCGCGGCGGGCTTTCCTTGGACGCTCTGCGCCCCTTAGCCCCATCTTGTCCGTCCTTGGGCAAGCTCAGGCGCCCGGCAAACGAGGTGGAGCATCGGCCCATGAGGTGCCCCGGGGCCGCCACAAGCAACCTGGCGGCGTAACCGGGCTGGAGGCTCTGGATCCTCAGGCGCATTAAAGGGGAAGACCGCACTAGGTGTAATGCAGGAGGGGCTCCCAGGGAGTCCACCTCAAGGGGCACTGCTCCTCCGATCACTTGAGGGGGCATACTCGAAGGCGTAGGCGGCTCCGTGGCCTCTCGTGGGTCACGAGAGAAGCCCCAGCAATGCCTGGGTTCTGAATGTGCTCCACCCGATAGTGGCATATCGCACGTCTTCTGACCCCAAGTGTGGGTGGTACGATGCCCGTATACAAGACGCTACTGGGCTCAGCGCGACCGGTGGAGTCTGCCGAAGAAATCCAAGGAACCGGCTGTACGGCCGCTTGCTTTTGCGGCAGGCCGGCCCTAACATTGGGTGAAATCGCCTGGGCGAGGGAAATGCTGTGCTAGACTGGCTTTGCCGAAGCGTGGTGGCCGCCTGCTCCTGTCCGTGTCCGGTGTAAGGCCGGACGTTCTCGCTTGGTTTCCTCCCCGGTTCCCTGCTTTCGGGCGCTGTCGCCCCGGCTGAGGTTTATCTAAGGTTGAAGCTGGAAGGAGCGGTACATGGCCACCGATTTTCGCCTCAAAGAGAAGCTGCCTGCCCTGACCGAGCGGATGGTGCAAACCTACGTGGCCATGAAGGCCATCACGCACCTTGGGCACACGCCGCTACCCAACTATGAGACGATCATCTGGGTGATCGAGGCCTTGAAAGAGGTGCTTTTCCCGGGGTACCGGCGCCGGGAGGGGCTGCATCTGGGCAACGTCACCTATTATGTCGGCGATTTGATGGAGACGCTGCACGATCGGCTGACGCTCCAGATTGGGAGAGCACTCTGCCACGAGGCGGGCCGACAATCGCTGTGCGGTGCCTCGCAGCGGGAGGACTTCGAGGCCATCGGGCAAGTCAAGGCGCTTGCTTTCTTGGAGCAGTTACCGGCATTGCGGGAAGTACTAGCCACCGACGCCGAGGCGGCCTACGCGGGCGACCCAGCGTGCAAATCCATCGACGAGGTGATCTTCTGCTACCCAGGGTTCGAGGCGGTTACGGTCTACCGCCTCGCCCACCTGCTGCACGAGCTGGAGGTGCCCCTGATTCCACGAATGATGACCGAATGGGCCCACATGCGGACCGGCATCGACATTCATCCGGGGGCAAAGATTGGACGCCACTTCTTTATCGATCACGGGACCGGGGTGGTCATTGGCGAAACGTGCGAGATCGGCCAGTGGGTCAAGCTCTATCAAGGGGTTACCCTGGGGGCCCTCAGCTTTCCCAAAGACGCCAACGGTAACTTGGTGCGGGGAACCAAACGGCACCCCACCATCGAAGACCGAGTGGTGATTTATGCAACCGCCACCATTTTGGGTGGCAACACAGTGATCGGGCACGATTCGGTGATTGGTTCCAGCGTGTGGCTGACCGAGTCGGTGGAGCCGCACACTACGGTGACCATGGAGAAACCGAAATTGCGGATCCGAGGCGCTCAAGACGAGTTAGTAGGTCGGGCCAGAGGGGGGCCATGTCCCCCATTATAGGCTAGACTTGTTTGCCGAGGTAGAGGGGTGCATATTGGCCGACATCCATCTCCTTCGACACGTCCGCCAAAGCTGTTGGGCGGTACCATCGAAAAACTGACGCAGGCCATCTGCACGTAATCCCCACTCGCTGTCGGGAATGGCGTATATATGTAGAACGTAGTCCATAGGGGGAGGTATCGAACCATCCTGTGGGCGGCGATAGAGCTGAAAGGCGTGATTCGCGTTACTAAGCCCGGTTGCTGGGCCGCCAGCAAAGTGGTGGACCAGAAAAAAATCGCCGGACGCTTGACGAGGTTGGCGGCGCTCCCTAAGATTAGCATTGCTGGCTAACGCACGAGCGGTCAGCGTCTTTCGGCCTGAGCAAATGGACACGGGCTGAGCTCCTGAAGAAGGAGGAGTTTTGCCCCTGTCGATTTGGCAGGCGGGGACGGTTTCCGGCATTGCGGGGATCGTTCCTGTTTTGGTCTTTGGCAATTTGGTTGTGGCTTGAGTGGCATCTCACGAGGAGCTGGCCGTGTCCCCCCGATAATGGGGTGCGGCGCGGTCAGCAGCGAGAGCGCTGGGACGACAAGCCGCATCGGGCCACTGGCTTGGTGCGGCTTGGCGAGCAAGGAGCGATCGTTACTCGGATCACCCGCGCAAGCGGGAGGAGTGGCCGGCCCATGAGGCCGAGTTCCGCCGGGTGCTGGCCGAGGTTGCTCGGCGGGCGCCCGTGGAGAGCATCGGAGTCATGTGGCCAAGCTACTAAGGGCACATGGGGGATGCCTTGGCATCAGGAGGCGATGAAGGGCGTGGAAGACTGCGATAAGCCCGGGGGAGCTGTCAAACGAGCGTTGATCCCGGGATTCCCGAATTCGGGCGCGCTGAATCCATAGGCGCGACCTGGCGAACGCGGCCAACTGAAACATCTCAGTAGCCGTAGGAAAAGAAAGAAACCTCGATTTCCCTAGTAGCGGCGAGCGAAGAGGAAAGAGCCCAAACCGCGGGGATTTTCCCTGCGGGGTTGTAGGGCCCTCCCCATGGGAGTTACAAAACGGCCGACTAGCAGAACCGTTTGGAAAAGCGGACCACAGAGGGTGACAGTCCCGTACGCGAAAGACGAGCCGTCTCCCGGAGGGTACCTGAGTAGGTCCGGACACGTGGAACCCGGACTGAATCAGCGGGGACCATCCCGCAAGGCTAAATACTCCCTGATGACCGATAGTGAACCCAGTAGGGCGACTGAAAGGTGAAAAGAACCCCTGTTAGGGGAGTGAAATAGAATCTGAAACCATGTGCCTACAAGCGGTCGGAGCGTCCCTTTGGGGCGTGACGGCGTGCCTTTTGCATAATGATCCGGCGAGTTACCGTCAGCGGCCTGGTTAAGGTCCTCAGGACCGGAGCCGCAGGGAAACCGAGTCTGAACAGGGCGTTGTGTCGCTGGCGGTAGACCCGAAACTGCGTGAACTACCCATGAGCAGGATGAAGCGCGGGTTATACCGCGTGGAGGTCCGAACCCACTTGGGTTGAAAACCGAGGGGATGACTTGTGGGGAGGAGTGAAAGTCTCATCAAACGCAGAGATAGCTGGTTCTCTCCGAAATAGCTTTAGGGCTAGCCTTGAGCCACTACGCACCGGGGGTAGAGAGACTGAATTGGCGAGGGGGCCTTTCCGGGCTACCCTGCTGAACCAAACTCCGAATACCGGTGCGACTATCTCAGGAGTGAGTCCCTGGGGGATAAGCTCCAGGGTCGAGAGGGAAACAACCCAGACCGTCGGCTAAGGTCCCGAAGCGACGCTTAGTCACAAAGGAGGTTGGATTGCTGTGACAGCCAGGATGTTGGCTTGGAGGCAGCCACCATTTAAAAAGTGCGTAACAGCTTACTGGCCGAGCAATCCTGCGCCGATAATGAACGGGAGTAAGCGTCGCGCCGAAGCCGCGGAATGCCCGCAAGGGCATTGGTAGGAGAGCGCTGTGGGTCAGACACACGTCGTACCGGAAGGTGCGATATCGGGGCCCACAGGTGATTATGCCGGAATGAGTAACGATAAAGCAGGTGAGAATCCTGCTCGCCGAAAGCCTAAGGTTTCCTGGGGAAGGTAATTCCGCCCAGGGTTAGCCGGTACCTAAGTCGAGGCCGAAAGGCGTAGACGATGGACAGCAGGTCAACATTCCTGCGCCGCCGGAGTGGACCGAGGGAGGGACGGCGCCCGTAGGGTGAGGGGACGGCTAGAAGCGTCCCTCGCCTGGGCTCGGGAGTCGCTGTAGGCAAATCCGCAGCAATCGACTTTCGGCCTGGGACAAGGGCGTTTACGATCCTGATGTCATCCGAAAGGCGTCCAAGAAAAGCTTCTACGGGTTGAAGCTCCGGCGACCGTACTAAAACTGACACAGGTAGGCGAGACGAGAAGTCTAAGGCGCTCGGGAAAACGCTGGTTAAGGAACTCTGCAAAATGACCCCGTAACTTCGGGATAAGGGGTGCCCCTGGGGGTGCATGCTTCTGGGGGCCACAGTAAATCGGCTTCAGCGACTGTTTATCAAAAACACAGGACTCTGCTAACTCGCAAGAGGATGTATAGAGTCTGACGCCTGCCCGGTGCCGGTAGGTTAAGGAAGAGTGTTAGCCGCAAGGCGAAGCACGCGACCGAAGCCCCGGTAAACGGCGGCCGTAACTATGACGGTCCTAAGGTAGCGAAGTTCCTTGTCGGGTAAGTTCCGACCTGCATGAATGGCGTAACGACTGGAGCACTGTCTCAACCAGCGACCCGGTGAAATTGTAGCCGTGGTGAAGATGCCACGTTCCCGCAGCGAGACGGAAAGACCCCGTGAACCTTTACTGCAGGCTGATATTGGGCTGTGGTGTATCCTGTGTAGGATAGGTGGGAGGCGACGAGGCCGGGACGCCAGTTCCGGCGGAGCCAACCTTGAAATACCACCCTGGGTATACTTTAGTTCTAACTCCGATTCCCGTAATCCGGGCGGAGGACAATGTCAGTCGGGCAGTTTGACTGGGGCGGTCTCCTCCTAAATCGTAACGGAGGAGTCCAAAGGTACCCTCAGCCTGGTTGGCAATCAGGCGTCGAGCGCAAAGGTAGAAGGGTGCTTGACTGCGAGACTGATAAGTCGAGCAGGTGCGAAAGCAGGGCTTAGTGATCCGGTGATTCCGTATGGAAGGGTCATCGCTCATCAGACAAAAGGTACTCCGGGGATAACAGGCTTATCGCTCCCGAGCGTCCATAGCGGCGGAGCGGTTTGGCACCTCGATGTCGGCTCATCGCATCCTGGGGGTGGAGAAGCTCCCAAGGGTTCGGCTGTTCGCCGATGAAAGCGGTACGTGAGCTGGGTTCAGACCGTCGTGAGACAGGTCGGTCCCTATCTGCTGTGGGCGCACGAAACCTGAGGAGGTTCTTCCTTAGTACGAGAGGATTTGGAAGGACGCACCTCTGGTGTCCCAGTTGTCGCGCTAGCGGCACGGCTGGATAGCTATGTGCGGAAAGGATAAACGCTGAAAGCATATAAGCGTGAAGCCCTCTCCAAGATGAGGTTTCGTAAGAGCGCAAGCTCGAGAGCCCCCTGGAAGACTACCAGGTTGATAGGCCGGATGTGTACGTGCAGCAATGCACTCAGCTAACCGGTACTAACGGGCGAAAGCTTGGCCACATGATTCCGATGCTCCGGAAGCGCCCCGGCGCCAGGCGGTGTGCCGCCTGATCCTTCTCGGAGTGCCCTCAAGCCCAACCAGCCAAGACCCAAGCGGCGTCTTCCCTCCCGAAGCCGCCGCTTTTTTCCGGTGGCGATTCCGGAAAGGCCACACCCGTTCCCATCCCGAACACGGTAGTTAAGCTTTCCGGGCCGATGGTAGTACCAAAAGTGCGAGAGTAGGTGCTGCCGGATCTCTTACACGGCGAGCCTTCGAACCTGTGCGTTCGAAGGCTCGTCTTCTTTCTTGTTTCTTGATTGGCCCCCACCAGCGCGGGCCGGCCGCCGGGTCGTGGCCGGTTGCCATCGTACGGCCGCCGGCCTATGATGGGGCAGCAGACGGCGGCGTCCCCAAGCGGAGCGCCGGCCGCGACAGCAGCTTTTCGACCGAGGAGTAACGAGCCATGGTGCGCTGTGGGTGCGTGCTTGGGGTCATCGTGTCCCAGCTTCTAGGGGGGCGGCTGCTGGCCGTCGATGTCTTGCACCGCCTGGACGTTCGGCAGGTGCAGCTTGGCGGCTTGGTCGGGCAGCGGGCCCGGCTCACGGTGGAGAACAACCTGCTAAGGCTGGAGGTCGATGGCCATTTCCTCCGCCCCTTCCGCGAGAAGAAAGCGGACGAAGGCTTCGTAGGCCTGGGAATGCTGATCGACGCGGCGGTCCGCTTGGCCGCGTACACCAATGATCCCCGCGTGCTGGATTTGAAACGGCGGCTCATCCGCGAGGCCATTTCCTGCCAGGAGCCCGACGGTTATCTAGGAATGCTCTCGCCCAAGGGTCGCATGTGGAACCTATGGGATATCCATGAAATGGGATACTTGGTGTACGGATTGACCTCCGATTATCGGCTGTTTCAGGAAAAGGCTTCGCTCGTGGCGGCGCGGAAGCTGGCGGACTACCTGCTGGCCCGCTGGCCGGAGCGGCCGAACTGGGAGGCAGGGGGTCTGACAGTCCACATGGCAGTCACCGGCCTGGAACGAACCATGCTCACGCTGGCCGATGTGACAGGCGAACCGAAGTATCGCGATTTCTGCCTCCGCCAGCGCCAATTGGCGCAGTGGGATATGCCCATCGTCGTTGGCCGGTGGGGAAAAATCGAAGGCCACGCTTATGCTTACTTTGCCCACGCGCTGGCCCAATTGCACCTGTACCGCAGCCAGCCGGATCCCAGGCTCCGGCGGACTACCGACCGGGCGCTGGACTTCTTGTTGCGCCGGGATGGGCTGGTGATTACGGGGTCTTGCGGAGACCACGAGTGCTGGCACGACAGCCAGGCTGGCACGACCAACCTGGCCGAGACGTGCGCCACGGCCTATCTGATTCGCCTCATGGACGATCTGTTGTGTCTGGAGGGCGACACCCGGTACGGGGACATCATGGAGCGGGCGATTTACAACGCGCTTTTTGCGGCCCAATCGCCCGACGGCCGGCGCATCCGGTACTATACCCCCTTCGAGGCGCCGCGGCAGTATTTTCCGCTGGACACGTACTGCTGTCCGAACAATTTTCGCCGGATTATGGCCGAGCTGCCGGCGCTGGTGTACTATCGGGCCGGAACCGACGGCGTATTGGTGAATCTGTACACGGCATCGCAGGCCAAGCTGACGACGGCGGGCGGGGAGACGCTGGTTCGGCAGGAGACCGTCTACCCCAATTCGGGCCGGGTGACGATCCGCGTGGACCCGGCACATCCCGCGGCATTTGCCGTGCAACTGCGGATCCCCGGCTGGTGTACGGGTGCGAAGGTCGCGGTGAATGGCCAGTCCGAAGAGCTTCCCGAGGCGCTGCGCGGGGCGGGAAGCCGGCCGCGGCGCCCCCTGGCCATCGCGCGGACGTGGCAGCCAGGGGACCGCATCGAGATCGAGTTTCCCATGCCGTGGCGGTGGGTAAAGGGGCGCAAGGCACAATCAGGCCGGGTCGCGCTTATGCGGGGCCCCGTAGTTTTCTGCCTCAACCGCACCCGCCACAAAGAACTGGAGAAGATCGAGCCGCGCCTGTTGACCATTGCTCCCGACACGCTGGAAGGGCCGGTTGCCGATGCCACCGTGCGTCCGGAGGGGTTGGCGGCCAAGATCCGGGCGTGGCGTCCCGGCGCGTGGTACCCGGCGGCCAGGCCCGACCTGGAACTGGTCTTGACTGAGTATCCCGATCCCGCTGGCGAAGCGGTGTATTTCCACGTGCCTAATCCATACGCCAAGGGATTTGTCGAGGACGAACTTGTCGAACCCTGAAGGAGGGCCGCCGCATGACCACGGCATGGAGCGATGCCCAGGCTCAAGGGGACATGCGGCCGCGGAGCCCCGTGGCCGGAAAATCGATCGGTGAGTATCTCATCGGCCGGCTGCTGGAAAGCGGGGTGCGTCATGTGTTTGGCATCCCGGGCGATTATGTGCTTTCGCTGGCGGCGATGATCGAGCGAAGCCCGGTCCAGTGGGTGGGCTGCACGCGGGAGGATTGTGCGGGGTTTGCCGCGGACGCCTACGCGCGGATCAACGGTATAGGGGCGGTATGCGTCACGTACTGCGTGGGTGGGTTGAGCCTGTGCAATTCGATTGCGGGGGCCTACGCCGAGAAGTCGCCGGTGGTAGTGCTCAGTGGGGCGCCAGGACTCCGCGACCGGGTGAAAAACCCGTTGCTGCACCACAAAGTCAAAGATTTTCGCACCCAGTTGGAGGTGTTTCGGCGTCTGACCGTGGCGGCGGCGGACTTGACCGACCCGGCTACGGCCTTTCGCGAGATCGATCGGGTCTTGGAGGCCGTGCAGCGATACCGGCGACCGGGGTACCTCGAATTGCCGCGGGACATGGTCCACGTCATTCCGGAAGGGACCTATGTGCCGCGCCCCGTGCGAATGGCCAGCGACCCGGATGTCCTGGCCGAAGCTGTGGCCGAGGCCGTGCGGCGCCTGTCGGCTGCCCAGCGCCCCGTAATCGTCGCCGGAGTGGAGATCCATCGTTTCGGATTGCAGGATCGGCTGTTGGCCTTGGCCGAGCAATCCGGCATTCCCATAGCGACGACCCTTTTGGGCAAGAGCGTGGTGAGCGAACGGCACCCGCTGTTTGTGGGCATTTACGAGGGGGCCATGGGACGGGAGGAGGTAACCCGCTTTGTCGAGGAAAGCGACCTGGTCATCCTGCTGGGGGCCTTCATGACGGACATCAATCTAGGGGTGTTCACGGCAAATCTGGACCCGGGCAAATGCATCTACGCCACCACCGAGCAACTGCGGATCAGCCATCACCATTACCACGATGTGTTGATGTGCGACTTCCTGGAGGGCTTGATCGCGGCGGGAGTGCGTGTGCCGCCCCGGCCGATTCCACCGCGCCTTGAAGCGTCGGACACGGCCTGGCAATGCCAGCCCCAACAGCCGATCACTATCGAGCGGCTCATAGCGCGGCTGAATTATTACCTCGATGCCTCGACGGTGGTCATCGCCGAGGCAGGCGACGCTTTATTCGCCTCGACCGATCTGGTGATCCACCAGCAGACCGAGTACCTGGCGCCCGCCTACTATACTTCGATGGGGTTCGCGGTGCCGGGGGCGTTGGGGGCGATGACTGCCCGGCCGGACCTGCGGGCGGTAGTTTTGGTGGGCGACGGGGCCTTTCAGATGACGGGGATGGAACTTTCGACCCTGGTACGCCGCAAGCTGGCGCCTATCGTGATCGTGCTGGATAACCAAGGTTACGGGACGGAGCGGTTGTTGCATCCGGGCGACTTTGGTTTTAACGCGGTCCTGCCGTGGCGGTACCATAAGGTGCCCGAAGTGTTAGGCGCGGGCTGCGGTTACGAGGTGCGCACCGAAGGGGATTTTGAGTCGGCGTTGGCGGCGGCCTGGGGCGACCGCGAGCATTTCAGCCTGATTCACGTGCATCTGGATGGCAAAGACTGTTCCGGGGCCTTGCGCCGCTTGGCGGCCCGGTTGGCCGCCCAAGTGTAAGTTGAGGCGTCGCATGATTGGCAGTTCGACCGTCTCGCTTTCGCAATTGGCCGAGCTCTCGCGGCGCCTGGCCATCGCCCTGGGCGCTGGGCTGCCGCTGCGATCGGTATGGGCGCGGGAGACGGAATCGGCGCGCGGGACCGGCGCTCGTGCTGCAATGCGCGACGTGCTGGACGCCCTGGAGCGGGGCTCTCCCCCTGGCGAAGCCCTGGCCGCGGCCGGCGAGTTCTTTCCCCAACTGTTCTGCCAGATCGTGGCGGCGGGAGATCAATCGGGCCACCTGCCCGAGGCCCTCAGCAAACTGGCCGACCATTACGAAACCCAGCTTGCCCTGCGGCGCTCGTTTCTGGTGGCCATGGCCTGGCCCATGCTAGAACTCGGCTTGGCCGTGCTGGTCATCGGACTGTTGATCTACATCCAGGGATGGCTTTCCCAATCCCGCGGCATCCAGGTGGACGTGCTAGGGTGGGGCCTGGCCGGAGGCAAAGGGCTGGTCATCTATCTGCTCATCGTTGGAGCGATAGTGGGCCTGGGGGCCCTGGCGGTTCACGCGGTCCGCCGCGGCTTGAAGGGTGTCGCCCTGTTCCAACGTGCGGTGATGTGGTTGCCGGGGGTAGGGCGCGCCTTGCAAACCCTAGCCCTATCTCGGCTGGCCTGGACACTTGGGCTGACCCTGGATTCAGGCATGCCGGTCCGCCGGGCGCTGGCCCTGGCCATCGGCGCCACCCAAAACGCCTGGTTCGCCCAGCATCTCCGGCAGATGGAGGCTTCGGTGGAGGCCGGCCAGACTCTGGTCGACACCTTCGCGCGCACCGGCGCCTTCCCTCCCGACTTTCTGGAAGTGGTAGCCATGGGCGAGGAAAGCGGCGAACTGGTCGAGGCCCTGCACCGGGCGTCGCGCATGTATCACGCCCAGGCCGAGTCGGCCCTGCGGGTGCTGGTCATCGTGGCAGGGCTCGTGTGCTGGCTGGGTATAGCGCTGATCCTGATTCTGATGATCTTCCACATATTCAGCGGTTACGTCAACACAGTCCGCGGCATGCTATAGAGGCGGAGGGGTCGGCGCAGAGCTTGGCAGTGTTTGGGGGCAAACTAGGGCCTCAATGCGGCTGCCGCCGCTGGCGTCGTGGGTTGCCCCTCGGCCACCGGACGCATCAGGTGCAGGAGCGAGACGTACCGGCTGTTGACCAACACCACGCGAGTCCGAATCTCATCCGAAAGCCCGGGTAGCGCCACCGAGGCATGCGGCAGCGCAAAGAACTCGGAAAGCTCGCGGCACAGGGCCACGACCGGGTCGTCGGTTTCGCGGAGCTGCAGCCGCCCCCGCACCAGATATCCCATCACCAGCAGCACCGCCGGGTACTCGCCCTTCTGCACGAAACACGCCAGGCGCTTGTCGGGCGCTTCGTGGGCGGGATTGGCTGGGATGGCCAGCCCGATCTCCGCCTTGCGGATGGCGGCCGAGGGGACGTTTCCGACGGGCCGGGCCCCGTGCCGCTCGACAATCTGCACGTTGCTTACCCGAAGAAAGTCCGAGTTGCGGTTATTCAACGCGTCCTGCAACCGCTGGCCGTGCAACAGCACGTCCGCCGTGAGCAAGTGCTCATGGGTGACGAGGATGGTTTTCAGTTCGGTCATGCCGGAACTCCCGCGCTTTTGCCCGCGACGCGCCAGCCAAAGGCACACTCCCCCGCTTTCTTACAACCGTAGCTTATCTCCAGCGGGGGCGCAAAAGACGATAGCGGGAACCGGCCGTGCGAAAGGCATATCCGGCACGACCGGCATTGATGGGCAGAGGCGAGAATTTGCGGTTCGGCCCGTGGCGCGCCTATGGGTGTTGGGGCCGCGAGCGATGCACTCCCCCGGCTCGGCCGCCTCCGGGCGCGGCTGGCCGATATGCGTGGCGTTCGGCCGTTTCAGTTCACCGACTGGCGCGTGAAGCGGTGCTTGGGCTTGCCTCCGGTGCCCGTCAGGTACTCGGTCAGCAGCCGCTGGCGGTCGCGCGGGGCATAGGGCGGCCGGAAGTTGTCGCCTTTCATCAGCACGGGACGCTGTTCGGCGATGCCCCCGAAAGAGCGCTCCTCCTTCATCTCGCAGGGAAACCAGTGCCCCTTGCCTTCGTCGTCGACCAGATAGAACTCCGGATAGCAGTGGCCGGGAATCCAGACCGTGCGAGCGGGGATGTCCACAGCCCGACACAGCGCGATAAAGACGGAAGTCAAGTCGTCGGTGTTGCCTTTGCCGGTTTTGAGGGCCACTAAGGCCCCCTGAGCGTGGCCCTTTTCGTACTTGATATGCGACCGCACCCAGTCGTAAAGGGCTTCAACTTTTTTCCAGGCGTTTTCGTGCTTGCCGGTGATCTCGCGGGCCAGGCTGCGGACCTTGGGGGCCTTGGATTCAATTCCAGGGCTGGGGGCCAAATAAGGCCGCACGTCCTTAGGCAGCCTCTTGGGGTCGGGCAGTTCGTAGATATCCGTCTTGGCCGGAGGCAGAATGGGGCAGCGGCGGACCTCGAAGGTCAGCAGGGCCTTGGCCTCTTCGCCGGCCGGGAGCTGGGGGATATGGACCAGCATCACCTTGATGCCCTCCACCACTTGATAGGTAAGACGGACGTTGGGGGTAACATCCTCGGCGACGACGGAGACCTGCTGTTCAGGCCAATCGACGAACAGCGGCACATAGCCCACCAGTCCGGTGCAGGGGCCATTGGTGGCTGATACCACCAGCCCAAGCTGCCACTTCTGCGTAACCGGCTCGCCCAGCCGGGGACCCTTAGGCTCCGCCCGTTCCTGGAACTGTGCCGCTGCCGACAGCGACCAGGCTATCGCTGCCAGGAATATGCAGCCCGCCGCACAAGAGGAACTCGACCGCATTGTGAGCATTCGCATTCGCTGATCTGTCTTGGGATATCTTTGGGGGCCAAGCCGGCCGCGGTTACTGGACCGGCTCACAAATCAATCGCATTTTGGGTTGTGCTCCTGGGACTGCCGCGGCCCCGGTGAGGGTCTCGGGGAGGATGCGAAAACGCGTCTTGCGCCGGCTGACGGGATCGACGGCCAGGATGTTATCGCCTTTCTGCAGGATCGGTCGGGGATCGGCGATGGTGCCGAAGGCCTCGCCGGCCGCCACTTCGCACGGGAACCACTGCCCCTTGCCTTCCGCATCCACGAGATAGAACTCGCCGAATACGTGCCCAGGCACGCGGACCATGCGGGCCGGCACACCCAACGAGCGGCACAACGCCACAAATACCCCAGTCATCTCGTCGCAATCGCCCGTGGCTTCGTTGAGCGTCTGCACCGTGCCCTTCATTTCCTGGCCGCGGTTGTCCTGGCGCTCCACATGTTTTCGGACCCAATCGTAGATGGCCCGGACTTTGGCCCATGCCGTGGAGTGCCTGGCAGTAAGCTGCTGGGCGAGGCGTTTGACGTCGGGGTGATCGGCCTCGATCGCCGGGCTAGGCCCCAGATAGGCCGAAATCTTCCGGTCCAGTTTTTTGGGGTCGGGCAATCGAAGAGTCTCGGGCTGCTGGGGCGGCAAGGGGAGGTGCCGTTGGACTTCGAAGGTGAGTACCGCCCGAGCCTCCTCATTGGCACGCAACACCGGGACCCGGACCACCAACTGGCGCGCGGTGCCCTCGAAGTTCCGATAGCTGATCGACACGCCCGGCGACAGGTCCTCGGCCACCACGCGGACCTTTTGTTCCGGCCAGTCCATAGGAACCGTCGTGCTGCCCACCAAGCCGCGAAATCCCCCTCCTTCAGCGGTGATGACCATCCCGACCCGCCAGCGTTGGACCACGGTCTGGCCCGGCTTGGCCGCCGGAGGCGAGGCGTCGCGGAACTGGCCTTCTGCCGGAACCACGCCGGCAAGCCACGTCACCAGCACCAGCCACCCGTTGCGCCGCACCTTGCCGCCTCCAAAGGCATTGAGGGGGAGCCTCTACATATATGGCCGCCCGGCCGCCTTTTCCCTTACTCTATTTTAGAACAAGGCCGAGCTGAGCGCAAGCGTGCTGCGCCAGCGTATTTCGAAACGGAGGTTCTGGCACAAGCACATCGGCCACGATTGCCCCTGGCCGCGCAGCATGAGCTGGCCAAATTGCCGGTTGCGGCGGGCTTCGAGGCTCGAGTACATTGATGAGATAGCAGCGTCGATCCTGCGGCCCTCTGCGCCGGGCCCGGCGCAGCGTTTTCGACGATTTCGCAACGGCAAAGGAGCTTTGCTTTCATGGCCCCCAGACAAGGCAAGATGGCAGCGTACGTGTTCCTGTTGGCCGCGGCCGGTGCGGGCATCGGTTGGGCCGGCGAGGCTGGTGCACCCCGCCAAGAAACCCCGGCCCAACGGGACCGCCGGATGGCATGGTGGCGCGAAGCCCGTTTCGGGATGTTTATCCATTGGGGCCTGTACGCCATTCCGGCGGGCCGCTGGAAAGGGCAAAAAGTCGGTGGGACCGGCGAGTGGATCATGCACACGGCCAAGATCCCTGTGGCGGAGTACGAACCTCTGCAACAACAGTTCAATCCTGTCAAGTTCGATGCCCAGCAGTGGGTCGATATCGCCCGGCGTGCGGGCATGAAGTACCTCGTCATCACGTCCAAGCACCACGACGGTTTCTGCCTGTTCGACTCGAAGCTGACGGACTACGACGTGATGGGCACGCCCTTTGGCCGCGATATCCTCAAGGAACTGGCCGACGCCTGCCATCGGGCCGGCTTGCGGATCTGCTGGTACTATTCGATCATGGATTGGCATCACCCCGACTACCTGCCCCGCCGTGCGTGGGACCCGCGGCCGGGCGTACCCGCCGATTTCAACCGCTATGTCGAGCACCTCAAGGGACAGGTCCGGGAACTGCTAACCAATTACGGCAAGATCGGGGTGCTTTGGTTCGACGGGGAGTGGGAGAACACCTGGACCCACCAGCACGGTAAGATGCTGTATCAGTACGTACGGAGCTTGGATCCGGATATCATTGTGAACAACCGGGTAGATAAGGGCCGGCAGGGAATGGCTGGTCTGACCGCCGCCGGCGACTTCGCCGGCGACTTCGGCACGCCGGAGCAGGAAATCCCGGCCACTGGGCTGCCCGGCGTCGATTGGGAAAGCTGCATGACGATGAACGATACCTGGGGCTACAAACGGGACGATCACCACTGGAAGTCGGCCGAGACCCTGATCCGCAACCTGATCGATATCGCCAGCAAAGGGGGCAACTATCTGCTCAACGTAGGGCCCACCGCCGAGGGGCTGATCCCTGAACCCAGCGTCGAGCGATTGACGCGGATTGGCCAGTGGATGGATACGAACGGTGAGTCGATTTACGGGACTTCGGCCAGTCCTTTCCGCCGCCTTTCCTGGGGTCGGGCAACGGCGAAGCCCGGCAAGCTCTACCTTCACGTATTCGACTGGCCTGCCGGGCCGCTGGTCGTTCCCGGGTTGAAGAACCGCGTGCAGCGGGCGTATCTCTTGGCCGACCGCAGTCGGAGCTTGGCTGTCTCGGCCACGCCCTCGGGTATCTCGGTCGTGCTGCCCAAAGAGGCTCCAGACCGCGTCGCGACAGTGGTGGTGCTCGAAATCGAGGGCATCCCCCAGATCGCCTCGCCGTAGCTTACCCGCCGCGAGCCGCCAGCTCCGAGTCATGCGCCTGGCTTGGCCACCCGAGCGTCGCCCGGCGCAGGTCCGATACCAAACACACGCAAACTTATGGCGGGCTGCGGTGCCCCTTGAGCCGACCGCCGCCCCCATCGTGGTACTGGTTCGAAAGGAAAACGATGGAACCGATCGACGCCACAAAGCTGCCCGATCTGCCGGCACCCTTTTGGTTTATAGAGGTCTTCAAGGTGCTTGGGTTCATCCTCCACATGATCCCGATGCACCTGTGGTACGCCGGCACCACCGTGGCCTTGGTCTTGGCTTGGAAAGGCCAGACGCCCGGCAGGCGCCTGAGCGCTCGGCTCATGAGCCAGATGCCGGTGCTGTTGGCCTTGGGAATCAACTTCGGCATTGTGCCCTTGCTGTTTCTTCAGGTAGGGTACTGCCGGGCATTCTACCCCGCCACCATCTTGATGGCGTGGTTCTGGCTGGCGATTATCTTGCTGTTGATCCCCGCCTATTACGGGGTGTACGTGTACGGCGCCGGGCTAAGACTCCCTCAGGGGCCGGCAATCTGGCATCGGGCGAGCGGCTGGGTGGCCGCCGGATTGTTGGTGGTGATTGGTTTTTTGTTCGCCAACGGATTGAGCCTGACCGCGCGGCCCGGGGCCTGGCCGGCCCTTTGGTCCCAGCACCAAGTAGCCGGCGCTGCTACCGGGACTGCGTTGAATCTTTC
>Ga0123519_10005958_pt1 | contig 19293 bp, 21 predicted proteins | sample YelNatPaOPRAMG02_FD_87396 | JGI IMG/M metagenome (GOLD analysis project Ga0123519, IMG submission 87396) | Hot spring microbial communities from Yellowstone National Park - Yellowstone National Park OP-RAMG-02 (version 2) | ecosystem: Environmental > Aquatic > Thermal springs > Hot (42-90C) ... | reverse complement strand
TGAGGGTAATCTCCCCCTCCCTATCCCTTCCCCCGTGATGTCAGGGAGGGTTCTCAAAGCCATCTCTAAGGGGTAAACGGGTCTTGGAAAATTTTATTCACACAAGATGGTTGATGGTGAGAGTTGACGTCAACATTCTCAGTCTTTTAAGGGGGGAAGAAAAAAGGGGGTTATTGAGTCTGTTTTACGGAACGTTCGGGTATAGGCCCAGCTCAGCCAACTTCTCCTTTGTCGGTACACCGTTCTCATCCATACCCCTATGCTTATAGTATGCTTCGATGGCCTTGGTTATTCCTTCCACAGTCGGTAGCTTGTAGGCTGACTCACTCGTCGTCTTCGGCTCCTCGAGAAGCCTCCTCGGATGGGCTAGATCATCCTTCTTCGTTATGCCGTATCTGAGGTTGAGTAGTCTGCATAGGTGGTAGATCCTCTCCCCTGCCTTGCGGAGTTGCTGCATACTCCAGTTTAGACCTGTCGCTGCGTTGAAAGTGTTCAATATGTCGGTCATCGTGTAGTTTGCGAAGAACATGAATTTGCAGTGGCCAAGAGAGTTCACGATGTTATTCCAGTCCTGATATATGGCTGTTGTGACCTCGGCGTTCTTCCATGACCAACGCTCATCCGGCGGAGCTGTCGGCTTACCCAACTCTGGGAGGACAAGATTCACGATGAATAAATGTTGTGGGTTACCCCTCTCATGGCATGGGCCTCTTGAGGAGTCTGTGCAGTATGCTAAGCCTGCCACGAATGCTGCTCTAGGGTCGTGGGCTGCGATCTCGTTACCCTTCTGCTGGATAGCCCAAGCCTCAGAGCCTTTACCAATAGCTTCAGAGGCACGTTTCACACCCTCACCTAGCAGCCATCCGAGCTTCGTCTCCCTCAACCCTATCCTCCTGACCATCTCAACCATAGCCTCAGCGTTTCCCCAGGTCAACTCTAAACCTTCAGTATCTTCTTTAGTTATGACGCCCTTCTCATAGGATTCCATAGCCCAAGCTAGAACTGCTCCAAGGGATATTGTGTCCATCGTGTACATGTTGGCTAGGTCGTTTGCCTTACATATGGCGTCCAAGTCATCTATCATGCAGTTGAAGCCGAGCATTGCGAATGTCTCGTATTCTGGACCTACACTCGTTATGGTCTCGCCCTTCCACCTGTACGTGATCTTCCTATGGCATCCAACAACGCAGTATAGGCAAGGCCAAGGCTTCGCCTGGAGATACTCCGTATATCTTGGGGCTCCGATGAGTTTGACACCCTCATCCCAGCTTCCAAGCCTCCAGTTCTTTATCGGCAGGTTACCCCTCTCATTGAAAGGAACCGCGGCGAAGGCTGTTCCATGTGTTCTAAGATTCACACCGCTCTCATACACCCTCTTGTTTATCTCCTTATTCAAATCGGCAAGCCTATCTGGATCGGCGTATTCAACCTCCTTCGAGCCTTTGACGGCTACGGCTTTGAGGTTCTTTGAACCCATGACAGCACCCATCCCTGTCCTGCTTGCATACGACCTGTTCTCGTGGCCTATGCATGCGTAGCGAACAAGCCTCTCAGCACCCTGGCCTATACATGCAACCTGGACGCCCTGCTCACCAATATCCTTGATCAATGTGTCGTTTGTGTAGTAGGAGTCTTTACCCCAAAGGTATGATGCGTCTCTGAGCTCAGCGGTATCCTCTGTAAGCCAGAGGTAGGTTGGCTTCTCAGCCTTCCCTTGGAATATTATTGCGTCGTAACCTGTCCTCTTCAGGGTTATGCCGAATGAGCCTGTCGCCGCAGCCTCACCGTTAATGTTGCTTAAGGGGTTCCTAGCTATGACAGACCATTTCCCAGCCCCTGTCTGAGGTATTCCATGAAAGATCCCTGTGGCGAATATCAGTCTGTTATCGGGGTCGAATGGACCGACCTCTGCTGGAACCTCATGGTATAGATATCTGTGGCCGAGTCCAGGTCCGCCAAGGAAGTATTCATATATTATGTCAGGCACATTCTCCGTAGTTATCTTCTTCTTTGTCAGGTCGACCCTCAGAATCTTATTCCATACGCCCTTCATTATTTTAACACCTTCCGGTGTTAAGTAATCTTCCACCATAACTAATATATTAATTCTGCTAGCTGGAGCTTGCCTTGCCCGAAAAATTTAGATCCACAGATAGCTGGAAGACATGCGACTACATGTCAATTATTTAGGTTCTCAGACGTATCTAGCCTGCAGCGCAGGGTTCAAGTATAGATACTATATCGCCGTCGACGATCTTTTTGGCCAATGCCTGATCATTGATAGGGCCGAGACTCTGATTATTCACTAGGATCATAAGGTGTTGGTATCCTGACTCAGGATTCTTCAGCAGCGGCTTCAGGTTAGGATATTCACTTGACAGGGTCTCAAGTAAATGTTCCAGGCTTGGATTCGACGGTAGCTCGAGCTCAACCTGATCTCTTCCTGCCGCACTCCTTAAACATGTATGAAGTTTAACCGTAACCTTACCCAACATCCTCCCCCCATGCATTACAGATTTTAGAGGCGTTCTTGGATATGAGTTTATCGACTCTTCACGAGGGGAAGAAATAAAAATATCTTGGGCCCCTTTAAAAGTCTGGGATATGATCTTTGGAAGCCTATATTCTGGTTAACACTGAGTCTGGTAAATTGTGGAAGGTGGCTGAGGAGGCTTTGAAGATTCCAGGGGTCAAGATGGCCCATGCTGTCACTGGGGAGTACGATGTCATAGCCTACGCTGAATTTCCAAACATTCAGGACTTGGAGAGGATAATCAGGGTCTTCCAGTTGATTGAAGGTGTTGTTAGAACCCACACTTCAATAGCTATACCGACAAGACTCTCCGAAGAGCGTTAAATGTTTGAAGAGAATGTTTGGGGTGGTAACCTCACACGTCGGACCTCTCACATCAATATAACGATCTAAGTCGGATACACTCAAGTTTTGAATAATTATTTGCGTTGGCTCATTATGGAATATTTCTAGGCGGGTAGGGATGGCTGAGATAATTGTCAAACCTCACAATAGGAGGGCTGCATTACATGTCGGTCGGACCCTCCTATCATATATTCAGGAGCTCGGCGTCGACATAGATGCCTCATGTGGCGGTAGGGGGGTGTGTGGCAGATGTCTGGTCAAGGCTGATCCATCTGAAAGTTTGACCCCGCCCAACGAGGTTGAGAGGAGACTTGTAAAGCCAGGCTTCAGACTTGCATGCCAAGCCAGGATCATTAGAGACGATAGGAACCTTCAGGTTGAGGTGCCAACATTTGTCGGATACAAGATTTTGGAGAGGGGTATTGTCAAGCCTATACCCCTCAACCCTCCTGTTGTTAGGCGGTCAACCCCTAAAGGTGAGAAGGTTTACTGGAGAGGTGTCGAGGTCGACGATTACCGGGGGGAGATCTACGGGTTGGCCGTCGACGTTGGAACGACGACCTTGGCTATGTACTGGGTGAACTTGGAGACAGGGGTTGTTGAACACATATCTTCCATGCTCAACCCCCAGATCAGGTATGGTGACAACGTCATCGACAGGATAAACTATGCGAGGATTGGTAGGCAGGCTGACTTGGAGAAGGCTGTCAGAGGCGGGGTAAACCAGATGATCTTGCAGAAGCCCATAAACCCAGACCATATCTATGAGGTTGCGGTAGTCGGTAATACGGTTATGAGGGACATATTCATAGGCCACCCTGTCAGCCAGATGGGTGAGTCTCCATTTGAACCTATCAGCACAAGCCCGGAGAACATCTCTGCGGGGGATTTGGGGTTGAGGGTAAATAGGACCGCGAACGTCTACGCCCTACCTCTGATAGGTCACTTTGTAGGTGCAGACGCCCTCGCTGTGATTCTGGCTGTTGAGATGCATCTGAGCCGAGACGTTGTGATGGCTATAGATATTGGAACGAACACCGAGATAGCTGTTGGATGTGAGGATGGGATTGTTGTGACATCTTGTGCGTCTGGGCCTGCTTTTGAAGGGTCCGGTGTGAAGTGTGGGACAGGAGCCGTTGCAGGAGCCATCCAGAGTGTTGAGATAGGTAGAGACCTGAAGATAAGATATGAGACTATAGGTGGTGCGGCACCTACGGGGATATGTGGTTCAGGCTTGATAGACCTTCTGGCCCAGATGCTTGAGAGGGGAATAATCGATTGGAGGGGGAGATTCGCATCCGGTAGAGATAGGCTCACAATAGTTGGTGGTGACAAGGAGATATTCATAGATGGGGAGGATATAGACAATTTGAAGCTCGCAAAGTCGGCTATAAACGTCGGCGCCAGAGCCTTGATGAGACACTACGGTGTAAAGGTGAGGGATATAAGTAGGCTGTATTTGGCTGGCGCATTCGGAAACTATATAGACCCAAGAAACGCCGTCAGAATAGGAATTCTACCGAATATGCCTTTGAGGAAGATTGTGAAGGTTGGGAATGCGGCTATCGAAGGCGCGAGGGAGGTTCTTCTCTCCCAGGAGAAGAGGGTTGAGGCTGAGAAGATCCCTGGAAAGACGAGGCATATCAGGCTTGAGGTTGAGGAGAATTTCCACGACATGTTCATTCAAGGATTGTCCTTTGGCAGATACAGGTCGTGAACTACCCCTCGCTTTCGCAGGGGGGCTTCCCGCCGATATGGTTAAAGTCGGCCAGGCGCAGGTTTCAGTCGACCATCAACCTTAATGATCTTACCCTCCTTAATCAGTTCCTCAACATATAGGTGGAATGTTCTGTTGGCTTCACATAGTTTATCCACGTTCGCCCAGTCCCCAGGCCTCCAAACAACCGTCTCCTCCAACCTCTCAAGATCAACCTCTCCACCTTCAACTATCCTTTTCAGAATAATCTCTTTGGCTGTCGGCCAACCGCAAGCCTCGAATATAGCGTCCTTGAGAAGGTCCCCTGCCTGCTGCATCAGTGGGCAGGCAGGATCCATTTCCGCCAGACAGTAGTTCTCAGCATTCTCGTTATGGTGTTCCTCATAGATCTTCCTGAGGAGAGCCTCCCTCTCACCATATGGGAAGCCGACAAGTTTCTTGGCCACCGCGGAGGCTGTTCCGCTGGGTGTATCTCTCAAGACTTTGATAGATCTTATCACCTTCTTATCTTCGTCGAGGGTTATCTGGAATCTCGGCCTACCGAAACTCTTAGCAAACTCATCGACAACTTCATTGACACTCCTATCCAATGTGCAGAAGGGTTCAGGGAACTCTACATGTACACCCATCCTCTCAAGGTCTTCTTGAATCGTCCTCTTCGCCTCAGGGGCCATAGCCCTATCGTCTATAGGATAGAGTACAGCCTTTACCTTCAACCTCCTCGCTATCGGAGGTATGAGGTCCCCGAGTTTAGGGTGTATACCGAGGACGAGGAGGAGGTCGGACTCCACTATGGGCAGGTCTGCTGGAACATATCTTTCAGGATCCTCCCATAACCTCGACCATATATCTTCACTCGAAGGATGAGCCTCAACTATAGACTCAGGTTTCAACTCGTATACGCCGTATATCTTCTCTGCGAAACCCTTCATGGCGAGGTTGTTGACGACCTGCTCGCCGAATGGACCCCTATAAACTATGTATATCCTCAAATTCACCTGCTCCATACCATACGTTTTTGCATCGTCCATTGAGGGTAGGGTATTGTCTCAATCTGGCTTCGGCTCATCCATCGATCCCACTAGTCAACGAGCTGACTTAAATCCTTCAAGTGTTTATGAGTGACAGGCACTTCTTCAATCCGTCTATGCAATCCTTCCCGTAAGCGTCTACACCTATTCTCTCAGCAAAATCCTCGGTCACAGCCCTTCCACCAACTATAACCTTGACCTTGTCCCTGAGATTCATCCTCTTCAACTCTTCAACGACCTCCCCCATATACGACACTGTTGATGTCAGGAGGGAGGACATTCCAAGAATATCAGGCTTGACATCCTTAACCTTGGCTGCGAAGTCCTCCTTCGCAACGTCGACACCGAGATCGATGACTTCGAATCCGTTCGACTCAAGTATTATGGAGAATATTGCCTTACCAATATCGTGGACGTCGCCCTTCACCGTCCCAACCACAACCTTTCCCCTCGCCCTCAAGGTTCTCTTGAAGTGAGGTTTGAGGACCTCTATGGCCCTCTTCATGTTTCTGCCTGCAACTATCAGGTCTGACGTGAAGTATCTTCTGAAGGATTCATTCTCGTAGCCCCTACCTATCTCCTCGAGACCCATAGAGAGGTCCTCAAATATTCTGTAAGGATCCGTCCCCTCCCCTAACCTCTTTGCACAGTAATCCCTGATCTTACGTCCTCCGAAGTCGAGCAGAACATCCAAGATCGTATCCAAATCTTTTTTAGACATAAGGCCTCAACCCTGAATCTCAAAATTCGTATAGGATGCTCTCAACAGGGATTCTTCGACTGTGCTACTCATTATCTTCGCAGCCTCATGTATCAAAGACCTTCCATATTGGGGTGCCTCAACCCTGGATGCTAGGCATGGATAAAGCTGTGTGAGGAGACCTGCCCTCGACGCCGCCTCATTCGCTTTCAAGCCGACGAGCCTCTCAGCCACGAAGTAAGTTGCCCCGCAAGGTGAGCTGCGCAAAACATCGACTCTACTTATCACCTCGCCCTTCAAGGTGATCCTTAGCCTTGGCCTACCAAACCTCTCAGCGAAGAGCCTGATGTAATCGTCATAGACGTTATCTTGGAGTGAACATAGGGGTTTTGGAAAGGCGTAGGCGATACCCAACTCAACGAGCCTCTCAGAGACTTGCCTTATCAATCCCGGCGGCACCCAATCATGATTGTCCACCGGACAGATGACTGATCTGGCTGATGTAGCTTGGGCGATATCCGGCAGGAGGGCTGCGACTGTGGGATGCTCCCCAAGAGAGAGAATCAGATCGCAACTTGAAAGTTTAGGAATCACACTTTTAGGATCCTCTACTGGATCCGGAAGTTCACTTGGAAACTCAGAGACCTCAAGAGTCCAACCTTCAGGAATCTCTCTTTCAATATTCGACACTATTCTGTGGCCGTAAAAACCTTGAACCAGTGCGCAGATAGATAATTCTTGGCTGGTGACCATACGGATCATCAAGTTTCGCGACTAGATTTAAACTATTGAACTATCCCTGGAAACCTTGAAAACCCCTTTCATCCTTCGACAGATATCACTCTTTCCCCCATATCTAAATTCTTGGTCTAGAAATTTGTAGACCCTCCTGTCAAAAAATCCTCTCACCCTAGCCGTCTGTTCTGCTGGTTTGCAGAGGCGCTCCATATAGCATCGGAAACCATTCAAGCCCAGTATAGAAAAATATTATAATACTCTTCGTTGTTTGGTAATGTTTGGGATCTTAACTTGTCTGGAAAAACTGTTCGTCCACCCACATTATCTGAGGTTGTGACCGTGGATGATGGGTTCAAAGTCACTCTCCCCGAGGAGGCCTGTAAAATCTTGGAGATCACCCCGGGGACGAGGCTACTTTTGACTGTCAACCCTGCTGTCGGCGAGATTGTTATGAATGTAGCTGGAAAGCCTGGAGTCCTCTTGGCTGAGGCGAGGATGACCATAGACAATCATCCAGGGGTTATGGCTAAGATAGCTGGAAGACTTGCTGAGGAGAATGTTAACATAATAATGTTTCTGCTCCCACCCTCGACGAAGGAGACTATAAGTGGAACCATGCTCCTGGACATATCGAGAAGTAGGAAAACATTGAAAGAGATCGAATATTCACTGTCTTCCCTCGACGATGTTAAGGAGATAGCTACTAAGATCATTTGATAGTGATTAAATGTCTGGGATGGTTTAGATGGGGCGTCCAGACTATTGGAGGTGATTGTTTGTTCAGAACAGCACCGATGAAGAGGATGTATGCAGCGTTCCCAACAAGGTTCGAGGACGATGTGCTCAAGGCTCTGGGTAAGGTCGGTGCAGTTCAGATTGTGAGCGACTACGCAATAAGCGGCTTCAAGAAGGTTGAGAATATAGACGCCTGCGAGAGATATGTTAAGTTGCAGCAAAGGATCGAGTCTATACTCTCAACCTTACCGGCCAAGGAGGCTGAACGTAAAGGCTTCATCGAGAAGTTGAGGTTGAGCTTCACCAAGCCACCCCTAACATACCCGTCCGTGATGAAGGATCCCAAGGAGATTGAAGATTACGTCGCCAACGTCGAGGTTAGACTCGACAAGGAGATGAGTCTGATGGAGGGTCTGAAGTCTGATGTTGAGAGGTTGAGAGGTTTGGAGAGGAAGCTGAGGATCCTGCAGAAACATAATCTTCGAATAGACCAGCTAGGGGAGTTCAGACACATATTCGTCAAGGCAGGCCTCCTCCAGAGGGAGCTCATCCCTAGACTCAGAAGATATGCTGAGGGGACGAGTGTAACCTTCACATTCACCCCTGAGGCTGGGAGGGAAGACTTCATAGTCTTGACAGGTCTGAATGAGGATAAGGCCCACATAGAGAACGCCCTCACACTCCTCAACTTCAGCGAGTTCACATATCCGAGTGACGTGAAGCCTGATCCTAAGGAGGCTCTCAAAGAGTTGACTGCTGAGATAGATGAGAAGATGAGGAGCATAAAGGAGGTTGAGGCTAGAATATGGGCTCTAGGTGAGGAGTTCAGGGAGATGTCTAAAATTTATGAGCCTATTGTGACAGGGACATTGAGGCTTGAGGAGGCCAGGTCCAGCCTAAATAGGACGAGAACAATGAGTCTGATACATGGATGGGTTCCAGCCGAGAAGGTTCAAGAGACAGAGAAGGCTATTCAAGAGGCGGCTTCAGGCGCAGCTTACGTAAGGTTTGAGGATGCTTCCCAGAATGACAGGCCGCCGGTTAAGATGGAGAATAAAGGTGTCTTGAGCTTCTTCGAGTTGCTCACGAAACTTAGGGGGACACCAGACTATAGAGAGATAGATCCGACTCCAATCACAGCGATCCTGTTCCCTGCGATGTTCGGCCTCATGTTCGGCGACGTAGGCAGCGGGATTGTTCTAGCCACAATCGGACTCACCCTTCTTAACCTTCAACGTGAATTTTTGAAGATACCTGCTAGAGCTGTCAGGAGACTCGGCGGAATCCTACTCGTCTGCGGCTTGGCCTCAACCATATTTGGAATCCTTTACGGTGAAATCTTCCTCTTGGAGGGTGTTCTCCACCCCATCCTCATAAGCCCATTCCACAACCAGTCCACAATCATAGTCGCCGCGCTTTTATTCGGGGTCTTGCAGATAGCTCTGGGGCTAATTCTTAAGATAATCAACAACATAAGGAAGGGGGATCCATTCAAAGCCATACTCTCCATCATAGGATTAGTCTATTACATCGTCGGCGTCCTACTCGCTATTAAATATGCCTCGAACATGTCCTTCACAGTATTCACTGAGAACCTACCATTGACAGCTATTGCTATAGGTTCGCTTGCACTAATCATGTTCTTCCCCCTCATCGAAGGTGCGGCTGAGGGTCACATCAATCCTGTTGAGCAGTTGATGAAGGGATTTTCAGAATTTATTGAGACATTCATATCGTTCCTAACAAATTCCATATCCTACGTCAGACTAGCGGCCTTCGCCATAGCCCATGGAGCCTTGGGATTTTCAGCCTCAATCCTAGCATTGACTGTTGGGGTTCCAATGAGCTACATGATAATGAATTTGCTGGTGATAGTCATTGAGGGGTTAGCTATATTGATACAGTCTATGAGGCTGACCTACTATGAGTTCTTCACTAAATTTTATACTGGCGGAGGTGTACCTTACAGACCATACACCTTACCTCCACCTCTTGCGTAAGTATTAAATATTAATAAGTATCTTCAGATTCTGATCTTCATTCGAGGCTGAAGTTGCGATGTCGACTATGAAGGGTAGAGGTTTAATTTCAAAGAAGAGTATAATTCTATTGATTCCATTCGTTCTATCAATATTTGTATTCGTAGCAGTGGCTTCAGGGGCTGTTGAGCAGCAACCTACTGAGGCCACTGGAGCCAAACTCTATGGTTTGATAGCTGCAAGCCTCGCAGTAGGCCTCTCAGGCATAGGAGCTGGAGTAGCGATCTTCGGCTCTACTTCGGCAGGTATGGCTGCAACAGCGGAGAGACCTGAGTTGGCTACTTGGGTACTGATCCTTGCAGGACTTGGTGAGGGGCTTGCAATCTATGGGTTGGTAGTTGCAATAATGATTCTTGGAAAAATATGAGAGTATCGCTTACAATATCCTACTCCTCAAAACATCCTCAGGCATACCTAGGTCCACAGCAGTTGTTATAGCGACTAGGTTCTTTGCTTCCCTCTCACACAGCAACATATAAGCAACGACATAGCTCAATTCCATGAAGAAGTTTGTGAGGGCAAACGTTGCATACTTATACAGTACCTTTGAAATCACTGTTTCAACCCTAGACTCTTCTTCACCCTTCTTGAAAAGTTCATCTGCAACCTCACTGTATATTCCCGCAAGGATTTCCCTTGCGTCTTCAAACTTTCCATGAATCAACCTTCTAACTACCCCACTTCTGAGCCTATAGTATGTCGGAATATGCATATCTTTTATGATTCTGGGTGTGGCCTCTCTAAGCTTCAACGTGAATATCAGAAGGAGGTTTCGTAGGTCTATCTCTTGGCATACAAGCCACCTCAGGCTATCCCCATCGACCAACCCTTTCATCCTATCAAGGACCCTTTCGAAATATATTCTGTCAAGATATGATTCTAGGGCTATCGGCTGGCCGAGACGCTTGTATACATCCAGTCTACTGGTCAAGGTTGCATAAGGCGTCTCCTTGAGTAGGCTGACGGTTTCATCAATGTCTCCAGCTTTTAGGAGGGCTGGAAAATTTATGATTGTATGCTCCCTACCTAGAGGTATCAGGTTTTGACTCTCGATAGGTTCACCTGTATGTTTAGCCCTCAGTATCCTCTTCAGGTTCTCAACCTCAACCCTTGCTGCGTATGCCCTCAAGAATTCCTGGATCTTACCCCTTGCATCTTTGATGACTGTGAAATATCTGTCTACAAGAGTTTTCAGAAAGATTGTCTCCAGCCTTGTTGAGTCTACTTCTCTGCTTGGCAACTTGCTAATTTCAACGGCGTAGTCGCTTCTTAAGAGTTGGGTTACAATCTCCGTGAGGCTTCTAGATCTGGCCATAACGTTGAAGTCTTCGGGGTTCAAGAGGTGAGTCTTCCTACCGTGGGTTCTGGTTATAAGATATATTGTCTCAGGCTTCTTCATGTCTTCTCCCTTCCTATCACCTGCTTGACCCTCTTGGCTCTGAAGAACTCTTCAAGAGACTCCTCCTCGAGCCTACCCTCAACATACCTGATCAACTCCAGAAGGTTGGGTATGAGGATCCTCTCCAGCGCGTTCACCTTCCTGTTCGTCATCATCAACTCATATGCTATGATCTCTATTCTAGACTCTGTCTCCGCAAGCTCCACCAGCTCCTTCATCAGGCCTCTGAGCTTCTCAGCAGCCCTATACGCTGATGGGCTCGATATCGGCTTTATCTCAGGCTCCCTCTCCACTATGACCTCTGGGACTATGACTCCCATTATGCTGCGTGGCCTGACCTTGACACCCATCCTGTCGACTGTTGAGGCTTGGGAGAGTAGGCCTGAGTATCCCAAGTTCAGGTATGCGTCTTTGAGGTACTTGTATGCCTCCATTATCTTTTGGTCTAGATCCTTACGCATCGTAACCTTGGCCAGAAGCCTGTTCGTCTCAGCTGCGAGATGGTCCCTCTTCATTTTCAGAAGCTCCTGGCCTTTCTTTGTGAATTCGAGCTGCTCCCTTAACCTGAGTAGGACGCCCCTGGTCACCGCAGCCCTGCCTGAGATGCTCATGGAGGAATCTTCACCTTACTCTGCGGCGACTCCCTTCACATAGTACTTCTCAACATATTCTTCACGGATTCTTGTCAGGGCTTTCTCAGGCAAAATTGATAGGAGTCTCCAAGCGATGTTCAGGGTCTCCTCGATAGACCTATTCTCATACTCGCCTTGATTTATGAATTCCGTCTCGAACCTGTCGGCGAACTTCAGGTAGAGCTTCTCATCCTCACTCAGACCAACCTCGCCTACTATTCTGGAGAGGTCCCTTGCCCTCCTGCCTCTGGCGTAGGCTCCGTAGAGCTGGTCTGCAACATCGCCATGGTCCTCCCTGGTCTTACCTTTGCCTATACCTTTCCTCATAAGCCTGGAGAGGGATGGTAGGACGTTTATCGGTGGGTATATGCCTTTCATATATAACTCTCGGTCCAGGAATATCTGGCCCTCAGTGATGTATCCGCTGAGGTCTGGGATAGGATGTTGTATGTCTCCCCCTGGCATCGTCAGGATAGGCATCTGGGTCAGTGAGCCTGGTAGACCCTCAATTATTCCAGCCCTCTCATATATTGAGGCGAGGTCGCTGTATAGGTATCCCGGATAGCCTTTCCTACTCGGAACCTCCTCCCTCGCTGCGCTCAGCTCCCTGAGGACCTCTGCGTAATTGGTCATGTCGCTGAGGATTACTAGAACATGCATACCGAGCTTGAAGGCTATGTACTCAGCCGCCGTCAAGGCTATGCGGGGTGTGAATAGCCTCTCGATCGCCGGGTCGTCGGCGAGATTCAGGATGATGACTGAACGCTCCAACGCGCCTGAGTTTCTAAACTCGTCTATGAAGTATTGGGCCTCGTCATGTCTTAGACCCATAGCTGAGAAGACTAGGGCGAACTCCTCCCTCTCACCTAGAACCGTCGCCTGCCTCGAGATCTGGGCTATCAGCCTGTTATGTGGTAGGCCGCTCTCAGAGAATATTGGGAGCTTCTGCCCCCTGACGAGGGAGAGCATACCGTCTATGGCTGAGACACCTGTCTGGATGAAGTTGTTCGGGTAGACCCTGGCCCTGGGGTTTATTGGGGAGCCGTTTATGTCGCCGAACTCTGTTGAGACTATTGGTGGGTAGTTGTCTATGGGTTCAAAGATTCCGTTGAATATTCTTCCGAGCATCTCGTCTGATAGTGGGATCTTGAATGTTGATCCTGAGAAGCTTATTACTGAGTCGGCTTGCAAACCCATCTCGCCACCGAATATCTGGATGACTGCTTTACCCCTTCCGACCTCCAGAACCCTACCCAACCTCTCGACACCGTCTGGGGCCCTGATCCTTACGAGCTCGTCATACCCTACATTCTCAACATTGTCGACCATTATGAGTGACCCTCTGACCTCCTCCAGTCCACGCTGGATCAATCCATGGGTCTTTGTGAACATGAATTCCAAAACCTCAGCCTCCTACCCCAACCCATACTCCTTTCTTATCTTATCTATCTCAATACTGATCTCTTGGGAGAGTTTCCTTATGCCTTCCAAGCCGCTTCTATCCTCCTTGGCCCTCTCAATCTTCGCTATCTGTGGGAGAGACCTTATCCTGTCTACTGGAACACCTTTCTGGACGAGCTCGCTTGCCATGTCGTAGAATCCGAGCAGCAACTGTAGGAGGGCTATCTGCTTCTCCATCTCACAGAAGGCGTCGACCTCATGGTATGCGAACTGTCTGAGGAAGGCTTCCTTTATCAGCTCAGACTCCAGCAGGATGAGCCTCTGGGCGTCGGGGAGGGCCCTCTCACCCATTATTCTGGCTATAGACTCGACCTCTGAAGACTCGCTGAGGATCTTTAGGGCCTTGCTCCTCAACTCCGAGAAGTCTTTATGGAGTCTCCCCCTCCAATACTCAGCCATCTTCTCAGCGTATTGGCTGTAGCTCTGGGCCCATGAACCTATGAGCCTGTCGACGTATAGGCTGTAGCTCTTCAACCAGTGGATCGCTGGGAAGTGTCTGCTGTAAGCTAGGTCCCTGTCCAGGGCCCAGAAGACCCCTGTGAACCTTAAGGTATGTATGGTCACAGGCTCATTGAAGTCCCCGCCTGGCGGTGAGACCGCGCCTATTATCGAGACTGAGCCGACCCTCTCTGGCCTACCTTGGGCCCTGACCTTTCCAGCCCTCTCATAGAACTCGGCGACCCTGTCAGGTAAGTATGCTGGGTAGCCTCCTTCGGCAGGCATCTCCTCCAGGCGTCCAGATATCTCTCTCAAGGCTTCAGCCCATCTCGATGTTGAGTCAGCCATCATCGCAACGTCGTAGCCCATATCCCTGTAATATTCAGCCATCGTTACTCCAAGGTAGATGCTGGCCTCCCTCGCGGCGACAGGCATGTTGCTGGTGTTAGCTACGAGTATGGTTCTCTCCATTAAGGGTCTGCCTGTCCTAGGGTCTATGAGCTCAGGGAACTCGGTCAGAACCTCACACATCTCATTCCCCCTCTCGCCGCAACCCACATAGACTATCACATGTGCTGCACTCCATTTCGCGAGTTGATGCAGCATAACAGTCTTTCCTGTCCCGAAGCCTCCAGGTATACATGCCGTCCCACCTTTAGGTAGTGGGAAGAAGGTGTCGATGACCCTCTGGCCGGTCACGAGGGGTTCATCCATCGGCAGCCTACCTTCAGGGGCGAATGGTCTAGGTATTCTTATGGGCCACTCATGCATCAGCCTCAGAGGTATCCTCCGTCCACCACTCTCAACCGTGGCTACAGTCTCATCGACCGTGTATTCTCCCTCCCTGATCTCGATGAGTCTGCCGGTGATGTTTGGTGGAACCATCACCTTATGGGTTAGGATGGGCATCTCCTGGACTGTACCTATTACGTCGCCAGGCTGGACAACCTCGCCCTCAGCCAAGGTTGGTTTGAAGTGCCACCTCTTATCTCTGGGTAGGGTGTTGACTTTGGCTCCTCTTGTTATGAATGGGCCTGTCTGGGCTCTTATCCTGTCGAGTGCTCTACCTATGCCGTCTACGATATTGTTCAGGAGGCCCACACCGAGCTCGGCTACTAGGCGTCTGCCGCTTCCAACTATCTCCTCGCCAGGTCTGAGGCCTGACGTGTTCTCGTATAGTTGGGCTGTGAACTCTTCAGCCCCAACCCTGATAACCTCACCTATGAGCCTCTCTCTCCCAACCTCTACTATCTCACCCATCTCGATGTCTCTGATGCCTGAGCCGACTACGACCGAGCCGCTTATCCACCTAACCTTCCCAACCCTGGATCCAGCCACCTCAATCACCCTCCTTGAACAGCATGTTATAGATGACCCCAGCCAGCCTCTCTCTAACCCTCTCCAGCCTGGCCTCCAAGGTGTTCACGTAGTATTGTCGACCGTCGCTCGACTGGATGATGACCCCCTCCGGGCTTCCTTGCGAGGCCTCTATTTCCAGTTCAACTTTCTCCCCCTTCACCTTCGAGACCTTATCCGATATTTCCTTCACACTCCTCTCCAACACCTTCCCTGAGTCTACATCTGTCTTCAACAGTAGTTTTGATCCCCTGAGGTTCGCTGCACCCTCAACCACAAGTCCAACCAGAAAATCCCTGTATGCTTTTGAATTAGGATCTTTTGCCAGTTCTCGTAATCTTCTGTAGGCTTCCTGGAACGCTCTGTTCAGCCATTCGGTTCTGATCTTCGTCAGCTCGGCCCTCTGAGCCATCTTCATGATTGAGAGTTCAGACCTCTCCCTTGCAAGCATCTCAGCCATTCTTCTCTGCCTCAACTCTTCAAGTCTGGTTGAGGCGTTCCTCTTCGCTTCCTCAACTATCTTTTTAGCCTCAGCCTCAGCCTCACCTATTATCCTCTTGACCTCTGCCTCAGTCTCCCTCTCAATATATTCCCTGATCTTTTCGGCGCTCATGACTCCAACCTCATAACTTCCTGAACGATATGGTTGACTGCCCGCTCAAGATTCTTCTCAGCCATCCTGTTGAGATGTTTTATCTTCTCCATCTGCTCCATCTCCATCCTCCTCTTATTCTCTTCAAACTCTCTGGTGTGAGTATAGATGTCACTGGAGGAGTCTTGATCCATAGTCAGTATCCTGTTGGCTTCATCCCTTGCCCTCCTCAGAATCTCTTCAGCTTTCTCTCTGGCCTCCTTGATCCTCTCCTCAGCCTTCCTCTCGACCTCTACGAGCCCTACAAGTTCCTGTACAGTAGAGGACATTGCTCAACCTCCAAACTTCAATTCAGCCCCTACCGACTCGCTTATCAGGGAATGCAGCTCTCTTATCCTCTGGCCTGTCGGACCCCTGAAGTCTGGGATGACTGCGAATATTGGTCGGGCCTTCCCCATTGAGACTATCTTCTCCTTCTCCCTCCTGAGTTCTTGGGAGAGTTTCTCGGTTAGAATTATTAAGTCATGTTTACCTTCGGAGACGAGTTTGGACAAGATTGTTCTCGCCTCCCCTACACTACCAGCCGGATAGGCTTCGACGCCTGCGAGCCTGAATCCGACTGCGATATGTTTATCGGCGATTATCGCTACCCCAGCCAATCGAATCCAACCCACCTTCAAATATAACTGTTACCTACCTTCTGGCTCGCCTATACCTTCTCCGCTTCACATCCCTCTGATAGGTTGAGCCATAAAAGTTCAACTCTCTGGATTCGAAGTGGCTCACCACGCCAGCCGACGGCGAGACCTGGTATAGACTCCAGTCTTGATGTTGCTTCTCCCAGTCCATATGTGTCTCATAACATTCTTGACAGAAATGTTTCATGCAGTATGGACATTCCTTGAGGTCACCTGTCTTCTTACCGCAGTTATCGCATGAATCCATAATCCCACCTTTATCAGACATATGTTAATAAGGGTTGACTTGTCCTGAGCATTTATGATAATTGGCTGCTTCACCAGGGTGTGTTGATGACGGTGACTGGGCAGTCTGCATTGAGAATTATCTTGTCGGATGTTCTTATGCCGAAGTGCCTCTCAAAACTGCTCCTCCTCCTGACCCCTAGGACTATGAGGTCGACATTCTCTTTCTTGGCAACTTTCAATATCTCCTCCGGCGGGTAGCCCTCAACGAGAAATGTTCTCGACCTGACCCTCTCCCTTGAGCATAATCTCTCGATCTGCCTCAGATACTCTTCACCCTCCTTCCTATACTGTCCTGCATAGTCATGTGAAATCTCGCCCAGGTGTCTGCGCTCCTCAAATATTCTGGAGACCTGGTTTGGTAGGACATGAACACCTATTATCTCAGCCCCTGTTATCTTGGCTAGGCCGATGGCGTACTGGCAGGCTTTCACTGAATGGACTAGGCCGTCTGTTGGAACAAGTATCTTCTTCAATGAGACCGAGCTATCCACCATTCTAAACTACCCCCAAAAGATCTTTCTCAGGTTTTGAAGCTGAATGGAGGGGAGAGAAGAATTCAAACCTACCCCTCAAAATCATTGTGGGTAATTTCGAGATAAAAATGATGCATGTTAAAGGTTTATATGGTCTGTTCAATCGGAGATTCACCATAGACTTTTATTTCTTAGGCTCAACCTAATATTTTGGGCTGTGTCGATTAATATCAGTTTTGATTCTGACCTTTTTATTCAGATGAAGCTCGGCTCCAGCCGAATCTTGCGGACAGGTTGAGTGTAACTCATATATGTCTCTTAGTCTTATGATGGTTTGGGATGGTAGGTTTGGTAATAAAGAATGTTGCGTGTATAGGCCTTGGGACGATAGGCCACAGTTGGGCAACACTCTTCGCGGTGAGAGGCTACGATGTCTCAGTCTATGATGTGGACCGGGACCTGCATAGGACTGCTATTGATAGGATAAGGTCGAATCTCAATTTCCTCGCTGAGAAAGGGTTGATATCTGGAGGTGACGCTGAGGGGGCTACGGGCAGGATCAGACTCGCACATGACATGGCTGAATGTGTGTCAGACGCCGACTACGTTCAAGAGTCTGCCTTCGAGCGTTACGATGTTAAGAAAAAGATATTTGCGGAGGTGGATAGGGTGAATAGGGAGGGGATAATAGCGTCGAGCACATCCGGTCTACTCATGACTGAGATACAGAAGGCTGCTGAGAGGCCTGAGAGGTGTGTCGTCGCCCACCCTTGGAACCCACCTCTGCTGCTCAAGCTCGTCGAGATAGTTCCTGGGGAGAAGACCTCCAAAGAGACTGTTGATGAGACTTACAGTTTCATGGAGGGTCTCGGAAAGATTCCTGTAGTCGTGAGGAAGGAGGTTCCAGGCTTCATAGGTAACAGGCTCCAAGCAGCCCTTTGGCGTGAGGCTCTGAGTCTTGTCGAGAACGGTGTAGCAACAGTTGAGGATGTTGACAGGGCGGTGTGGGCTGGACCAGGGGCTAGGTGGGCTGTGATGGGCCCGTTCCTGACGCTTCATCTCGGAGGTGGGCCTGGAGGGTTGAAGTATCACATAGACACTATTCAGCATGGATTCAACGAGTATTGGAAGAGTATGGACGATTGGAAACTGATACCATACCATGCGGCGATGAAGGCTATCCAGGGTGTGGAGCAGCTGCCGATGGTCAAGGGTATGAGCTTCCAGGAAATGGTTAAATGGAGGGATGAGAGGCTTGTTGAGATACTTAAGATTCAGGAGAAGCTCAGGTGAACTCCATGCCGAGTGAAGAGTCGAAGAAGATAAGGCTACACCATGTGGGTGTGGTTGTAAAGACGGACACCATCAAGAACCTCATCAGGGGATTCGTCGGGGTCGGTGAACGAACCTGGTATGTTGAGACCCAAGGTGTGGACGTCACCTTCCTGCCCCTTGGTAACGCTTACATAGAGCTTGTCTACCCACACGGCAACAAGACTATAGAGAAGTATCTTGAGAGCCGCGGCGAGGGGATCCATCACTTCTGCTTCGAGGTTGCAGACCTCGACTACTGGGCGAAGAGGTGTGAGGAGAACGGGTTCAAAGTTGTCAGCAGAGACCACAGGTGCTTCTTCATACATCCAAAAACCTTCGGTGGGATACTGGTGGAGTTCATCATGATGTCTGAGGATGACCCGATGCGTGAATTGACCCTCCTTGAAAAATAGGTATGGGAGAAGAACGTTTCAGAAGCTTCCGCGTCAAACCAAATTTTTCTGGGTTGCCGAATAATGTTGGTGGAGTCTGGGCGGAACTATGTGTGGAAGGGTCGGGTACCCCCCCCCACCCCCCCTAGGGGGTTTGCCTTGAATGTCTCCCATACAAGTATTGAATGTTTAGACTACCCGTATACAGTCTGTATTGTCTGAGTTTACGGGCAGTGTGGGTTCTCCTGTCAACAGGTTAAAAAAGCATCTATCCTTCAAGTCGTATAGTCACGGTTCTACATAATTTTGAAAACATTTTGTTCCACAGTTTTCTATGGATTCGTAGGTTTAGAGGGGGTCTGGGGATGGAGTCTGTCTCTGGTTTAAATAGTGGGTACGGTTTCTGCATGGG
>Ga0123519_10005957_pt1 | contig 19294 bp, 19 predicted proteins | sample YelNatPaOPRAMG02_FD_87396 | JGI IMG/M metagenome (GOLD analysis project Ga0123519, IMG submission 87396) | Hot spring microbial communities from Yellowstone National Park - Yellowstone National Park OP-RAMG-02 (version 2) | ecosystem: Environmental > Aquatic > Thermal springs > Hot (42-90C) ... | reverse complement strand
TGTGCGGTTTTCGGAAAGTAGAAATAAAAAAGATATTCTGAGCCATTATCTGTTTTGATAGATTTAATCTGGAACGGGAAATAATTAATAAGTCTTAAAAGAAAGTCTTTAGCAGTTGAAGAAGAAGCTTTAGTATAGGCATAAGAGAAACTGAATTTTTAATAACAATCTATAGCAGTAAACTGGTAATATTTTCTTCCTATTTAATCTATTTTTTGCTTCTGGGCTAATATCCAGAATCCTAACTTCCAGCTCGAGCAGGAATTTCGTTTCCGATACCTCTTTCCACTATATTCATTTATATTCATTTTTTTATTTTGTTATCTTTACCTTAAATCTTAATAATCTTAATAATCTTAATACGACACTTTTATTATAGTTTTTTGTCGCTAAATTAATAGACAGCTTTAAAGCCTCTTTTTATAAAATTTTGTTTAATTGGGTCTTTCTTTCTAAAAATTCACTTGTTTTTTGTATTGCAGTTTGTGCTGCCTCAACCGGAGATTTTCCTTGAAACATTGCTACCACAAAATATGCGAAAAAAGTATCCCCTGCACCAATAGTATCTTTGGTTTTTACCACTTTTTCTACTGGTATATATGTTTTGGTACCTTGGAAAAATAAATCAACTCCGTTTTTACCATCTGTCACAACGAGCATTCTTGATTTTTGACTTTCTTGTACTTCGGTTGGAAGGAACGAGGCTTCTTGTTTAGTACCTTTCAGACAGAAGATTTTATTAGCAAAATTTTTTGACTCTTCCCAAACTCTCTTTTTTCCGAAATCTCTCCCGTCACGGACAAAACCCTGAATATCGACAAATATTTTTCCTTGAAAGTTTTTTATCTTGGAAAAGTTCCATTCGGAAAGTAATGTTGAAACTATTATCCAATTTTCTTTTTCTGAAAAAGGAATAGCTAACGATCGTGGTGGGTTTGGTATTCTTCCAAATTCTCCTTTGTCAGTTATAAGAATTTCAACATTAACTGTTTTGCGCTTGTAGCTTTTGAATGGAATTCCGGTTTTTTTAAATACATTCTCGATGAAAAATATTGGACCGCCGGGTTGTCGAGAAATAACTTCTCCGTTTCTGTTTAGAAGTGTATCGATAGCTTTTGTTGAAAAAACACTTATTTCTTTTTGCATTTTTGTTACCCCCCTTCTTTTATATACTTATACCAAAACTCATGATATAAATTAGGATTTTGAGACGAAGGCGTTCTTATACCGGTTCTTTGGTACCCTAATCTTTCAGCGATCTTTAAAGTACCTATGTTGTCATCTCTCATTCTTGTCAAGACAAGCACACCGTTTGGATATTTTTCAGACAGATAAGTCAAAAATGTTATTCTTAACCTTGTGGCAATTTTTTGTTTTTGAAAGTCAGGTCTTACCATTAATTCTCTTTCCCAGATAAGATCGCAAGGACCTTTGGTTTTCCAAAAGTCCTTTACAAAGTTTGCTAACTTTTCTCCTCTTTCGGTTAGTAACTGTTCTAAGGTAGGAGAGTCAAACCATAGTCCTCCAATAATTTCTCCTTTTTCGTTTTCTGCAATAAATGCCTCAAAACCTCTTTTTTCTAAGTTTGAATTTAATCTTTTATTGACTTCTTCTGTGGATAAATTCTCAAACCATGGAAACCCGGCAAATGCTTCCTTATACATCTTTGAAACCTGGTCTATACGTTCTTTAAATTTTTGAGTATTTGGTTTTCTTTCAATCATAATTTAGTATAAAAAATATTTTTCAATGTTGACTCTTTTTGTTTTGTAGCAAAGTACACCAGGGTATTGATTTGCTAAGAAAGGATAAAATGTTTCATTCCTCATCTTAAGTGGTTTAAAGTCGATTAATTTTTGATTATGTTTACCTTCTTTTTTACCATAAACCGCAAAAAATTCAGCCTCTTTATATTTTTTTAAAATTTTTGCAAGATTTTCCTTCTTTTTTTGGACAGTTATGAATTCTTGCAAAAGCTCGTTTAGTTTTCTTTTAATGCAATTGTTGTCTTGAGGTCCACATTCTATTTCTATTGCGGGACATTTTACGTATTGAGTTAGTGGGCCATTTTCTAAAGATGATTTTGAATACCAGATAATATTTTTCTTAATTCCAAGGGCAACTGCGAGAGCTAAATTTTGAAAAGATGGGTATGTAACTATAGTTATAATGCCGCATTTTGAAGTTGATCCATGGATGTCGACGATGAAATCGTACTTTTTTGATAATTCGACGATCTCGGCTGCTCGTTTTTCTTCATAGATTTGACTTTTAATATTGCCTGGTGCACAACGATTGAGGTCTTTGTCTATAAACCTTTGTTTTTTCTCAAATGCTTTTGGGTTGCCGATTATCCAGTCGTAGCCAAAAGCTTCCTTCGGGAATTTTCTCTCTAGGTCTTTAATGATGTCAAGAGAGAATCCTTCATCGCCATGAGTTGCTACTATGAATAGAAATTTATTTTTCATACTTCTCTCGGTAAAGCTTAGCTTCTTGGAACGCTAGTTCGACTGCTTCTTCTGGTGTATTTGCCAAGAGAACTTTTCTTCTTTTTCTACCATCGAAAAATTTTCCTGCCAATTTATCTGCCCATCCTCCAAAGCCTTTTAAGGCAATCATAGGAATATCTGCTTGATAGGCAACTGCTAGTTCGTTTAAAGTTCCTGAACCGCCACTGATGGCAATAATTGCGTCGCAACCCAAAACTAGAACAAACTCACGCCCCCCTCCTCTTTCAAGTCCGCAGGGGAGAATAACGTCGGCATCTTTTTGCCAGACGTCCTTTCTTTTACCATAGGTAATTCCGACAGTTAACCCTCCTTTTTTCTTTGCTCCGCGGCAAGCCGCAGTAGAAAGGGAATCTGAATCCTTTTCTGCTCCGAAAATCAGAATACCTCCTTTTTGGGCAATAAGTTCCCCGAGTTTTTCTGCCGCTTTTTCAACCTCCTTGGAATAGTTGAGGTCTGCGGCAGAGCCCATAACACCAATTTGATACTTTCTCATATATTCGTAATTACTTGCACTGCTAAATTTAATTAGCTATAAATTATTATTTATTATAGGGATTACATGGAGAGAATTCAACGTATTGTATTAGTCCGATACATATTAGGCTTATATAGATGATTTTTTTTTAGTCAATTTTGTGATAAGATTTTATTTAGATTCCAGAGGTGGCGGAGTGGTCAAACGCAACAGTCTGTAAAACTGTCGGCTTTGTGCCTACCCAGGTTCGAATCCTGGCCTCTGGACTTAGGTATGGAGAATAACGAAGAAAAATTAAGATTAATTACTCAAAATTTGGAAGAGTGTTTGACTGTGGAGGATTTGCGATTTTTGCTAGATTCGGGGATTCCTTTAAAGCATTACATTGGTTTTGAAATTTCTGGAAAGCTTCATATTGGGAGTGGTTTGATGTCGGCGATGAAAATTAGGGATTTTCAGCAAGCAGGGGTGGAATGTACTATCTTTTTGGCAGATTGGCATACTTGGTTGAATGATAAACTTTCAGGCGATTTGGAAACAATTAAAAAAGTCGCTGTTTCTTATTTTAAAGAGGCACTTTTTGCCAGCCTTCTTTGTGTTGGCGGAGACCCCCAAAAAATTAAATTTGTTTTAGGGTCTGATTTGTATCATCAGAATGATCGTTATTGGCAAACCCTGATTGATGTGTCTAAGAATTTGACTTTGGCAAGAGTGGTCAAGAGTTCTACGATTATGGGAAGAAAAGAAGGCGAAAATCAAATTTTTGCCCGGTTGATTTACCCTCCGATGCAGGTTGCTGATATTTTTGTTCAGGGAGTTAATTTATGCCATGCGGGTTTGGACCAAAGAAAAGCTCATGTTATTGCTCGGGAAGTCTCTTCTAATTTGAAAATTTCTCCTTTGAGATATAAAGACCGGGTTTATAAGCCGGTTGCTTTGCACCATCATTTAATTTTGGGTTTAGGTAAACCGCCTGTTTGGCCAATTAAAGATAAAACGCGCTTAAGAGAAGTTTGGTCGGAAATGAAGATGTCCAAATCAAACCCGAAAACTTGTATTTTTATTCATGACAGCGAAGAGGAGATTAAAGAAAAAATTTTAGGCGCTTTTTGTCCAGAAAGAGAGGTTGAGTTTAATCCTGTTTTAGATTGGGTGAAGCATTTAGTCTTTCCGCTAAAGGGAGGAATTTTAGTACAAAGGTTAGAAAAGTTTGGCGGAGATAAATTTTACGATTCATATGAGTCGTTGGAAAAAGATTTTGCCAATGGCGATTTACACCCGTTGGATTTAAAAAATGCGACGGTTTTGGTGGTTCAGGAAATTTTACTGCCAGCAAGGAAACATTTTGCTACGGAGAAAGGGAGAAAGATGATTGAAGAATTGGAAGAGATTCTTCGTCTTCGTCCATAAAAAATTCAAGTTCTTCTTTTTTTGTGGTATATTTTAATCAAGATGAAAAAAATTCGCTGGCGAGAAATTTGGGAGAAAAGAATTTGGCAGAAGAAACAAGTTTGGGAGGGTGGTTTGGTGAAGAAGCCAAGAAAAATTGATTTTCCGAAATTTTTTGCTAAATTTTCTTTCTTTCTTTTTATTTTTTTGCTGGTGGGGATTGTTTTGGCAAGCGTGGGTTTGGTTATAATCGCCAAAGATTTGCCCAGACCCGATCGGGTAGTAAGAAAAGAAGGCTTTGCTACTAAGATTTATGATCGTAATGGTGAGTTGATTTATGACGTTTACGAGAAACAAAAAAGGACTCCTGTTCAGCTTTACCAAGTTCCCAAATATTTAAAGGACGCGACAGTGGCAATTGAAGACAAAGATTTTTATAAACACAAAGGTTTTGATCCGAAGGGCTATTTGAGAGCAGTTTATTATATTTTTGTTCGCCATCGTCTTCAGGGTGGTTCTACCCTAACCCAGCAGTTGGTAAAAAATGTTTTGCTTTCTTCAGAAAGGACTTTGAAAAGAAAAATTAAGGAATTTATTTTGGCTTTGGAGATTGAGTCAAAATATAGCAAAGATCAAATTTTGCAGATGTATTTAAACGAAGCGCCTTATGGAGGAACAATTTGGGGAGTAGAAGAAGCGGCGAGGACTTATTTTGGGAAAAGCGTTTCAGATTTGAATTTGGTGGAATCAGCGATTTTGGCAGGGTTGCCGCAAAGTCCTTCCAGATACAATCCTTTTGAAGATACAAAAGCTTACGTTGGGAGAACCAAAGATGTTTTAAGGAGAATGAGGGAAGATGGTTATATTTCTGTAGAAGAAGAAAAAAAGGCTCTGGAAGATTTGGAAAAAGTTGTTTTTGCTTCTCCAAGCGGAACATTAAAAGCTCCTCATTTTGTGATGTATGTTAAGAAGGTGTTGGAGGATAAATATGGTAAAGAATTAGTGGAACAAGGAGGGTTAAGGGTAACAACAAGTTTGGATTTGTCTTTTCAAGAAAGAGTCCAAGAAATTGTTTCTAGTGAGATAGCCAAAGTGGAAAAATTGAATATTACCAATGGGGCGGCTGTAGTAATTGATCCAAAGACTGGTGAAATTTTGGCAATGGTAGGGAGCAAAAATTATGACGATCCTAATTATGACGGGAAATATAACGTTGTTTTGGCCAAGCGGCAACCGGGAAGTACGATAAAACCGGTGACTTATGTTACCGCTTTAAAGAAGGGTTATACTGCTGCTACCTTGCTTATGGATACTTTGACTGATTTTCCGGGAGGTGGAGATAAACCAATTTATAGGCCGACGAATTACGACGGTAAAGAACATGGACCCCTGCAGGTAAGGTACGCGCTTGGTAATTCAATAAATATTACAGCAGTGAAGATGTTGTCTTTGGTGGGCTTGAAAGAGATGCTGAGTACGGCGTTTGAAATGGGGTTGACTACTCTTGAGCCGACTGAAGAGAACTTGAGAAAATGGGGTTTGGCAATAACTTTGGGTGGTGGAGAAGTTAGACTGTTGGATTTGGCTTCTGCTTATTGCGCTTTTGCTAATGGCGGGTTAAAAGTAGAGCCAGTAAGTATTTTGAAGGTTACTGATAAAGATGGAAATGTTTTGGATGAGTTTAAACCAATTGATGGTAAAAGGGTTTTGAGCGAGGGGGAGGCGTTTATTATTTCCGATATTTTGGCAGATAATTCGGCTCGACTTTTAACCTTTGGGGAAAATAGTTTGCTAAGGTTTGACGGGAGACAAGTAGCGGTAAAAACCGGAACCACTAACAACAAAAGAGATAACTGGGCGATCGGTTGGACTCCCCAAGTGATGGTGGGGGTATGGGTGGGAAATAATGATAACACGGAGATGAAGTCAGTAGCTTCAGGAGTATCAGGAGCAACTCCGATTTGGAGAAAAATTATCAATGAATTTTTGAAAAATAAACCAGTGGAAAACTTTAAAGTTCCTGATGAGGTAGTAAAGGTAGAAGTTGATGCAGTTTCGGGGTACAAAAGCCATGACGGATTTCCGTCAAGATCGGAGTATTTTATTAAGGGAACCGAACCTTCTGACCAAGACCCGATTCATCAAAAGTTAAAGATTTGTAAAGGCCAAGGCTTATTGGCGACCCCGATTGATATTGCTAAAGGAAATTATGAAGAAAAGGAATATTTTATTTTTAGAGAGAATGATCCTTTTGCTAAAGAAGGAGAACCTAATCGCTGGCAGAAAGGGATTGATGATTGGGTAGCCAAACAAAATGACGAGAGGTATCATCCCCCTATTGGTTATTGCAGTACGAGTGAACAAGTCTTTGTAAAAATTTTAAGTCCGCAAGACCAAAGTCAAACTAATTCAAATTTTACAATTAAGGTGGAACCAGTTTCTTTAAATGAAATTGTCAAAGTAGAAATCTTAATAAATGACGAGAGCAAAAAAGTTTTTACTTCGCCTCCTTATGAATTGGAAGTTTCTTTACCTGATGGAAAATATAAAATTAAAGCAATTGCCAGAGACGATAAAGGGAATGAAGCTTTTGCGGAGGTAAAAATTGGGGTAAATTTACCTTGGGATTATAATCCCTCCCCTACTCCGTCGCCAACGATAGTACCAAGTTTGACACCAACGTTAATACCTACTTTAAATCCTTCTATTAGCCCGACATTAACTCCAAACTAAATGCTTTCAAACTGATATATTTTGATGTCTTGACTTTTTTTAAATTTTGTTGTAAAAGGCAAAAGAAAATATATCTTTTTTTGAAAAATGAGTCACGAGATTAAAAGAGGCGGTCCTTTTCCTGATGGGAGAATTCACAAAGAGGCTCAACTGGTAGGTCCCTTCCCTCCTTGGGACTATTGGAAACAACAATTAGAGGAACAATTTCCCAATATTTTACAGAAAGATGGAATTTGGGATATTTTGCACGAGTTTTATTTAATTAGAAGAGAAGCGCAAAAAACTGGGAAGATAGATGAAGAAAAGTTGGGAAATTTTGAAAAGGAAGCAGAAGAACAATTTCCGGGATTTTTTGATAATTATTCATCAGTTCTACGGTTTATTGCTGAAAAGACTGAGACTCCTTTGAAGTTAAAGAAATGAATTCTAAAAGGTCTTTTAATTTGCAATAAACTGCCGCGCGGAAAGCTTGCTATTTCTTCGCAAGGACAGTTGGGGTAGGTTCCGGTGGAAAGAGTGTTGGGTTGTATTTTTGGGTGGAAATTAAGCTTACATGTCCGTGCCTGTCTGCCGGGCTGGGTTTCTTCTGGTTCGGAGAGGAAAAAACTCATTTTTTTGGCGAGAGGCTTCCTTTCTTGCATGCTTCATCCCCGCCACAAATGGGCTGGGTATTCGCCGGGGCGAAATAAAAGAAGGTTATTGGTTTGTTTTTAAAGTTATTTTAAATTTGTTTTTAAGGTGAGTTAGAATTTTTTCCCTTATGGGCGAAAGTTCCTTCTCTTCTAAATTTTTTTCTCTGGATTGGAATACTAGGCGAAAAGTTTTGGTATTCGCGTAGCTGTCAATAATTTTTACAGAAGCAATTAAAGGAGAAATTTTTTGAATTTCTTCCAAAACTGGGCCGACAAAAGTTTGCGGAGGAAAGACGAAACAAAAGTCCTCTATTATCGGTGGATATTTTGGGAGAGGGAGATATTTTTTTTCTTTGTTGGCAAAAGAAATTAAAGTTAATAGATCGACTTCCAGGACAAAAAGAGGTTTTTGGAGAGTTAACCAAGGGAAAGCGGAATGATTAATTTCTCCTAAATAACCAACTTCTTGGGAATTAAGAGTAATTGTAGCTTCCTTGACAAGGTATTGTTGTTTTTGGCTGGGGGAAAATTGATAGTTTTTGATTCCTAATTCGTAAAGGAGGAGTTCAAGAACTCCCTTGAGTTGAAAGAAATTTTTCTCCGAGCTTAAGATTCCTAACTTCATTCTTTCGTCTGGAAGAGAAGTTTTACCTTTGGGAAGGTATACATTGGCTATTTCAAAAATGTTGATTTTTTCCTCTTGGGGATTTTCTTGAGCAATTTTTAGTAAACTAGGAATTAGTGATTTTCGTAAATAAAGCAAATCTTCGGTTAGCGGATTGGCAAGCTTAAGTGAGGCATTTTTATCTGAGATAAGATTTTCGCTAACCAGGGAGTAACTGGCGGTTTCAGTAAACCCCCAATATTTGAGAGCTGTTTTGATTTTAGATTCGTATTCAAAGTTGCTTTCAGATTGAAAATCGAGAGGCGCAAGTGGTGGAAGAAAATTTGGCAAATTGTGATAGCCGTAAATTCTGGCAATTTCTTCAATCAAATCTTCTGGGATATTAACATCATCATAACGGAAATGAGGTATTTGGGCACAAAGGCTTTCCTTTTTGGTTTCGATGGTTGTTTTGAAACCTAGACTTTCAAGAATTTTAGCAGCTTCCTCCAGGGGGAATTTAATTCCCATTATTTTTTCTATGTGTTTTTGGGAAACAGAGACATTTTTTGGTTTTTGAGGATGAGGGTAAATATCAAAAAGTTGGCTGGCGACTTTGCCTTCGCACCATTCTTCAAAAAGTAGGTTGGCTCTTTTAATAGCAGGAATTACTCCTTCTGGATCGAGCCCTTTTTCAAATCGATTTGCCGCTTCAGTTCTAAAACTTAATGCTTGGCAGGCTTTCCTGATTTTAGTGGGATTATAGGTTTGAACGAACAAAAGGACCCTTTTAGTATTTTCGTCTGTTTCCGAGTTTTTGCCACCCATAATGCCGCAAAGATCAATAATTCTGCCTTCACCATCTTCGATTATAATAATCCCCTCTTTGAGTTTTCTTTTTTGGCCGTCTAAAGTGATGATTTCTTCTCCCTCTTTTGCCTCTCTTAGAATCATTTTGTGCTTTAAAATTTTGTCATAATCAAAAGTATGCATTGGTTGTCCTAGCTCAATCATAAGGTAGTTGGAGATATCAACGACATTGTTGAGAGCTCTGATGCCTGATTGGATAAGCCTTTTTTGGACCCATGAGGGGGAAGGTTTGACGGTGATATTGTCGTAAACTATGGCGGTAAATCGGGGGCAAAGATCATAATTGGATATTTTTACTTCAAGGGGAAGGCCGTTTTTGACTGGAGGAGTTTCTTTTACCGGGGGTTCTTTAAACTTCGCGGGGATTCCAAAACGCGGAAGAATACAAGCTAGTTCTCTGGCGATGCCCTGTACGGAAAAACAGTCAGGACGGTTGGAAGTAATTTCTATCTCGTAGACAAAATCTTGGTTTTCTTTGGTGATTTTTTCCACTGATTGACTACAAAGAGAAAGATATTCGGCAATTTGTTGAGGATTTGCCTTTGTTTCTAAAAAATCTCTAAGCCAGGAATCAGAAATTAAAATGTTCATTTTTAAAATTGTTTTAAAAATCTTAAGTCATTAGTATAAAGTAGTCGAATGTCTTCTATTTGGAGACCTTTTTTCATCATCAGGGTTCTTTCTACTCCCCAGCCAAAGGCAAAGCCAGAGTAGATTTTAGGATCGATACCTCCGTTTTCTAAAACTTTAGGGTGGACCATGCCACTGCCGCCTAGCTCTAGCCAGCCAGCTTTGCAAAAACGACAACCTTTTCCTTGGCAAAGGCCACAGGAAACATCAACCTCAAAAGAAGGCTCGGTAAATTGAAAATGAAAAGGGCGAATTCTGGTTTTTCTTTCCGGACCAAAAAAATTTCTTACAAAGAAGTCCAAGGTTCCTTTAAGATGGGCAATGGAGATGTTTTTATCAATTACTAAGCCTTCAAATTGATAAAACATTGGCGAGTGGGAGACATCTGATTGACGTCGATAACATTTGGCGATGTTAATCATTCGAATCGGGGGTTTGAATTTTTCCATTTCTCTAAGTTGGCCAGAAGAAGTATGAGGAGTGAGGATCCCTTTGCCATATTTTTCGTTTTCTAAATCTTCGATAAAGAATGTTTCCCATTCATCTCTGGCTGGGTGATTTTTGGACATATTTAAGCCCTCAAAAGCATACCAATCCCATTCTACCTCTGGATAGCGAGAACGTTTGAATCCCAATCGGGCAAAGATGGAAGAAATTTCTTGAATGGCTTCTGTTACTAAATGGAGATGTCCTTCGGCTGGTTTTTCTCCCGGAGCGGTGACATCGATCCAGGATGATTGCTTTTGAGCGGTAAATTTTTTTGCTTGTTCTGCTATGGCGCTTTCGATGGCTTTTTTGGTTTCATTTATTTTTTTGCCAATGCTAACCTTTTCTTCAGGGGGGAGGTCTTTGAGATTTTTAGTTAATTCTCTGATTTTTCCTGATTTTCCCAAAAAGAGAGAACGGACTTTTTCTAATTCTTCTTTGGTTTGGGATTCAAGAATTTCTCCCAGAGCCTCGTTTTTTAAGTTGTTAATTTGATCGTTAAGCATCATATAAATTTTATCATAATTTCAGGTGCTTATCTTTAAAATCTTGAACGATCTTTATTAATTCTTCTTGCAATTTTCCTTGAACTTTTGGGATTATCTCTTCAGCTAACTGAAGATTAAAGCCACCGGTTTGCGACGCTTGGATTAAAAAAAATGCACAGGCGTCTGGGATATTGAGTAAATAACCGTTGTTCCTTTCTTTGTTTTGCATTTTTGTACTGGTGTTTGCGAAGCAGAAGGAGTTTAGTGAAAACAAATGTTACTTTTGGGTTAAAGTTTGTTTGTTTTACTAAGTGCTCCGCTTGCTTCGGGCAAACGACACACCTTTTCGCTTTAACGAAGCGAACCTCGGGTCAAGCTACTTGGTTTCACCTGACCAGCTCCAGGGCGAACATCTCCCCTTCACCGCTTTTGTTTTAAATAATTTTGATTATTTTAATCAGAGAAGCTAAAGAAGTCAAGACTTTTTTGTTGTTCTTGAATTTATTGAACAGAAGTTTTTACCTTTTCTACAATTTTCTGAAAGGATTGAGGGTCATCTTGAATCATTTCTGCCAGTGATTTCCTATCAAGAAGGATATTTTTTTCTTTAATTGCTTTAATAAAGCGGCTATAACTTAGGCCGGTGTTTTTAAGCGCTCCGGAAATTCTTGTAATCCAAAGCGCGCGAAAATCTCTTTTTTTATTTTTTCTTCCTGCATAAGAGTAGGCACCGGCGTGCAAACTGGCTTCTTTGGCCACTTTATACAGCCGGTTTTTAGTCATCCGATAACCTTTTGTTTGCCTTAAAAGTTTTTTGTGAGCTTGACGACGAGTTTTGCCCGTTTTTACTCTCATGCTACTCCTAACCTTTTCTTAACTTTTAACTCAAGTGTTGGGGAAAAGCTTTTATAAAGCGCTTGTCTTCTTTTTTGAACAGCGGTTTTGTTTCTTTTTAAATGCCTTTTACCGGTGACGGCATGCAGAATCTTTCCGGTACCGGTGATTTTAACCCTTCTGGCAAGCGATTTTTTAGTTTTCATTTTTTTGCTCATTTTCTTTCTCCTTGGTGAGTATTCCTTTTTTTGGAGAAATAATTAAATAAAGTTCTCTCCCCTGAAATTTTGGATCTCCTTCTTTTTGGCTAATTTCTTCTACTTCTTTGAGTACTTGTTCAATTAATTTATCGCCGAATTCCCTTTTCCCAAGTTGTCTTCCGGTAAACTTAACTCTTATTTTAACCTTATTGCCGTCAATTAAAAAATCTTTTATTTTTTTGATTCTAATATTAAGGTCATTTGGCCCGATAAAAGGAGAAAAGACGATTTCTTTAAGTTCTCCACCCTTTTGGCCTTTCTTTTCTCCCCTTTCCTTTTTTGCCTCTTGATATTTGAATTTTTTAAAATCTATTAGCTTGCAAACTGGCGGGTTTGCATTGGGAGCGACTTCGACTAAGTCTGTTCCCAACTCCCGTGCTTTTTGAATCGCATTAAAAATGGGCATTTTGCCCAAAGAATTTCCTTTTTCGTCAACTACAAAAACTTCTTTTGCTTGAATGTACTGATTAATCCGGTAAAATTTTCCCACTTGTTAATGAAATTTTATCAAACTTGTCTTTTTTTCGCAATATCTTCTTTAATAAGATTAAGAAAACGAGAAAGATCCATTTCTCCTAAAACCCTCTCCCCTCTTTGGCGGAGATTAATGGTTTTGGTAGATTCTTCTTTTTGGCCGGCGATAATCATGTAGGGAATTTTTTCAACCTCCGCGTCTCTAATTTTGGCGGGAAGAGTTTCGTTTCTGGTATCAATTTCTGCACGAATTTCTTCCTCTTTTAATTTTTGGAGGATTTCTTGACAGTAATTTAAATTTTTTTCAGAAACCGGAAGAATTTTTACTTGGACTGGCGCAAGCCAAACCGGAAAAGCTCCACTATAGTGTTCAATAAGAGTACCGACAAATCTTTCCATTGAACCTAGAAGAGTGCGATGGAGCATGATTGGGGTATGTTCTTTTCCATCTTCTCCAACATAAGTAATTTTAAATCTAGAAGGAAGGTTCATGTCTAATTGGATAGTTGTTCCTTGCCATTCGCGGCCTAAAGCATCTACGGCTTTGAGATCAATGGCTGGACCATAAAATTTTGCGCCTCCCACGTCCTCTTTATAATTTAGATTTCGGGAATTGAGAATCTCTTTGAGAGTTTTTTCCGCCATTTGCCAAATTTTTTCTTCCCCGATATATTTTTGTTTATTTTCTGGATCGCGAGTGGAGAGATAGACATTAAGCTTGTCAAACCCAAAATCTTTATTCATTTCTAGGGCAAAATCCAAGATTTGGTTGATTTCCTCAGCGAATTGATTTTCTCTGCAAAAAATGTGGGCATCATCTTGGGTAAATCCTCGGACGCGTAGCATTCCGTGAAGCACTCCTGATTCTTCATAGCGGTAGACGCTTCCTAGTTCGCACCAACGGATAGGCAAATCTTTATAGCTTCTGATTTGCGATTTATAGATTTGAACATGGAAAGGACAATTCATTGGCTTGACAAAGTAGGTGGTTTTTTCCTCCATGCTTTTACTTGACATTGACATGGGAGGATACATTCCCTCTTTGAAAAAGTCCAAGTGTCCGGAGGTTTTCCAAAGCAAGTCCTGTCCCACATGAGGAGTATAAACGTATTGGTATCCTTTTTTTCGGTGTTGTTTCCGCCAATAAAGTTCTATTTCTTCTCGGACTACTGAAAGTTTCGGATGCCAAAGAATAAGTCCGGGGCCAACGGATTCGTTGATACTGAAAAGATCAAGATCTTTGCCGATCTTTCGATGATCTCTTTTTTGGGCTTCCTCAAGAAAGTTAAGATATTTTTCTAATTCTTTTTTGGTGGGGAAACAGGTTCCGTAAATACGGGTAAGCATTTTATTTTTTTCGCTTCCTTTCCAATAAGCTCCTGCGACAGAAAGAAGTTTAAAATCGCCGATTTTGGAGGTATTTTGGACGTGAGGTCCGCGACAAAGATCAATGAAGTTACCTGTTTGGTATAAAGTGATTTTTTCTTCGTTTGACGATAGCAAATCAGAAATTAGTTCAAGTTTATAGGGTTGCTTGGCAAAAATTTTTTGGGCTTTTCTGGAATCAACTTCGGTTTTAACAAAAGGAAGTTTTTGGGCTTTAATTTCTGCCATCTTTTTTTCAATTTTTGGAAGGTCGTTTTCGGAAATAGGCTTTGTGAATTCAAAATCGTAGTAAAAGCCATTTTCAATGGCAGGTCCAATGGCAATTTTTGTATCTGGCCAGAGTTCAAGCACAGCTGCAGCTAGAAGATGACTGCAAGAGTGACGCATAATCTGAAGAGGTGATTCTTCTGGGCTTGATGGTTGTTTTGGCATATTGTTTAATTTTATCATAGTAAGAGTTAAAATACTACTGACCTACTTTTTATGGAAATTTACGATTATCAAATTATTGCTAACTTGACTTCGGGAGACGGAAAGATTGAAAAAAAATTAGAAGAAGTCAAATTATTTTTGGAAAATCACCAGCTTTCCTACAGATTAATAAAAATTGAATCTTATTTTCCAATAGACGATATTTTTGAAAAAGAAAAATTCGTCATTAAAAAAGGGGTAATTTGTCTGGGGGGAGACGGGACAGTTTCTTCGGCAATTAGTTATATGTTAAATAATCAAATCGAGGCGCCAATTGGGATAGTGCCTGTTGGGACCGCCAATTTTATTGCTTCTTACTTAAAGCTTGATTGTGACAGTCGAAATTTTGATTGCTTTTTAAAAGAAAGGGTGAAATTTTTTGATGTTGGAGTGGCAGAATTTGGAAAGCACCGCGAGTATTTTATTTTAGGTTTGGGATTGGGATTTGAAAGGGATTTGCTTCATTTACCTCAGAAATTGAAAAAGAAAGCAGGAATTTTTTCTTATATTTTAAACGCTATAAGCAAGCTTGTTTCTCTGGAGAAAACTTCATTGGATTTGGAGATGGACGGAAAGTTTTTTCAAAAAGAGGTTTGTCTTTTGACTATTTTGAATCTGCACCCGAAAATTTTGAGAATTTTCCCGATTTTTAAAGATAAAAGGATAAAAAGCGATGACGGAATTTTGAATTTATACTTGGTGGAGTATAGAAATTATCTTTACGCTTTTTTGGGGACTTTGATTTTTCATTTTTTGGGGAAGAATAATTTTGGATTGGTAAAAAGTTATCTGGTTAAGAATTTAACAGTTTCCTCAAATAAGGAAATAGGTTGTCAAATTGATGGAGAGCTAAAGGGAAAATTGCCGGTGAAGATATCTGTTTTAAATAAAAAAGTGGGTTTTTTTGTACCATAGGAAATTTTAAAAATTACTGGTTGAATTGCGATATTTTTTTAGGTAGTTGGTTAAAGAGGTTTTACAAGTAGTGTTTGGTGAAAAGGCAAAAAGAGTTAAAAGTTTTGTTAAGACTTGTTGAGAGTGGTTTTTTTTGTTAAAATTAGGTTAATTTGAGGGCGGTTAGCTCAGTTGGTTAGAGCGTTGCTTTGACATAGCAAAGGTCAGAGGTTCGACTCCTCTATCGCCCACTAAAAGATATTTTGGAAAGATAGTTTTAGTTGATTTTTGTGGATTCTTTATCCAGCTTGAGTGGAAACGTAACGATCTGAGGAAAGAAGGAATTTAGAGCCAGATTTTTTGAACTGTCCCCAATAATAGTTCCTTTTTTGCGCCTTTTTGGTCCAGGCGGCAAGCCAAAAGGAGGATTCTTCTATTTGAGACCTTATTTTAGTAAGAATCATTCTTATTTTTTCAAAAAGATTTAAATGGTATTTCCCCGCAGAGGGAGTTTCTTGGAGAGCAACTATTTGGGCTTGATTGGCTTCCGAGGCTAGTTTGGCGGTTGAAAGGGCAAGTTTTTGGATTTCTTCTTGGAGGGCAGAAACCTGTTGTTGGGTTTCCCTTTGTTCACGAGTGAAAAGAATTTTTTCTTCATGATGGATTATTTCGATTCTTTTAAGGATTAATTGTTCCTTTTTCTTTAAATTACTTTCTTTATCTGGGGCTAACGGTTTATTTAATTCTCCTTTTGTTTTTTCTGATAGTTGCGATTGTGGTTGATTAAAAGGGAATAAACTGTTAAAGATGTCTTCTGATCCCTTTTTGACGAGATCTTCTTTAAGGGAACCCAAAACATCACTACCTAAATCTCTTAGGTTCTCGAGGACAGAGTTTTGTTGATTGATGCTTTTGTTTTGTTTCGAAGGTTTCATTTTTAACCTATAGACTTGGCTAATCTATACTACAAATTTGCGATAAAGTCAAGGGTTTTTTGTTGTCTTAAGATACTTGCCAGATAGTATTTTTGTTTTTCTAGAGCTTGTTTTTCTTCTTCGTTTTGGGCAGAATTAATCATTTTTTCTATTTCTTCGTTGTCTACAGTGATTTTTTCTTGATCGGCAATTTGCTTTAAGAGAAGCTGTAGCTTTATGGTTCTTTCTGCTTGCTGGCGATATTCTTCTCTTAGAGCTTCTACTGTCTTGCCTGTGGTGGCAAGATATTGATCAAGTGAAAGGTTTAATTTTCTTAATTCTTCTAAAAATTCCACTAAATTGTGGCTTGTTTCTGATTCAACTAACAGATCGCTAATTTCGACTGGGATATTTTCCATTAGCCAAGAAATGATTTTGCTAAGTTTTGCGTCTTTTGTTTGTTGGTTTTGATCACTTTCTTTGTCTTGTTCGTTTGAGGATTCTTTTCCTGGGACCCAAATGTTGGAAGCAAGTTTCATTTTTTTGATTTCCTCTTTGTAGTTGCCTAAATTTACTTCTGGTTCTTCACAGGAAGTGAATTTAATTTTCCAGGTCTCTTTTTCCTTGGCAGAGACCAGTTCTACTTTAGGGGTGACTACTGGTTTTAAATCAAAATGGCGGATTGCTTCCGAATATATTCTGCTTATTAATTCTTGAAGTATGTTTTCAAGAATTTTTTCATCCCCGACTACCGAAGCAACCAGATCTGAGGGGGCTTTCCCTTTTCTGAATCCTTTTACCTCAGTTGTTTCTTGAAATTTTTTGATTACTTTGTTTTTAATTGGTTCGACTTCTTCCCAGGGTATGTTTACTTCTATTTCAAAGGTTTTTTTGGGAAGTTGTCTGAGATTGTAATTTATTTTGTTTTCCATTTAATCCTTTCTTTTTATCCTCGGTGCTGGGTACCTCGGAAAGTTATTTTTTTAATAATTGGTCTCCATCTTTTAAACTGTTCTTTAGGACTTGGGATTATAAGATTAGAAAGTTTTTGCTGTTGGTTGCTGGTGGTTGTTTGTTTGGGCATGAGTTGATTTTATCAAAAACGCGCTAAAAATACAAAAATGATTAAATTTGTTGCCTTAAATTTTATGGCGCATTAAGAAACTTTTAAGAGTTTTTTAACTTAGGAGAATACTTTTGGCCAAAGGGTTGACAATTTTTTCCAAAAATGGAATGATAGTAAAAGAGGCGTTAAAAATGAGAAGGTTTTTTGCATTGAGGAAATTTCTTGTTTGTTTGATTTTCTTTTTTGTTTCTCCTTTTACCTTATTTCTTGGTGGTTATTTAATTTTAGTTTTTAATTCATACCCTGCGAAAATACTGGGTACTTCTACGACTGGAGAAAATTATCCTGTTCTTTTATCTTCTTTGGATTTTGGGGAAAATACTTCAGAAGAGAAATTAATGGCATCAACAATTTTAGCAGAGGATTCCTCTTTGATAATGATTAAAAATTATTTAAAACGTTTTGGTTCTCCTTTGTTACCTTACGCTGAAAATATCCTTGAAGCATCGCGAAGGTACAATATCTCTCCTTATTTGATTGTTGCGATCGCTCAACAGGAATCAAATTTGGGGAAAACTTCTCCAGAGAATTGTTATAATGCTTGGGGTTGGGGGATTCATAGCCGGGGGACTACTTGCTTTGATAATTGGCCACAGGCAATTGAGACGGTGACTAAGGGAATTGCTCATAATTATTGCGCGAAGGGTTATTGCGACGATCCTTGTTTGATGATGAAAAAGTATACGCCTAAATCTAATTGATCTTGGTGCTTCGGCGTTAATCAATTTTTAAATGAATTAAGAACTGGGGATTTTTAAGATGAGCGCTCCTTATGATTCTTTTGATTATTTATCTTATTGGAAAGGAAGAAATTTTGAGGATAATTGCGAAAGATGTGTTTTAAAAAAAATTTTTGAGAAACTGAAGAAAAAAAGTTTTTTAGTAGATATTGGAGGGGGTTTTGGTCGTTTGGCTTCTTTATACTCCCCTATTTTTGAAAGATGTTTAATTATTGAACCTTCTCAAAACTTGATTAAAATTGGGAAAGACCTCAACAAGGATTTTAAAAATGTTGAATTTAAACAAGGAAGTTTGCCTAGGTTGCCAATTAAAGATTCCTCGGTGGACGTGGCTTTAATGGTGAGAGTTTTTCACCATTTTGACGACTCGGTTGCAGTAATTAAGGAGGTTTCCAGAATTGTAAAGCCTGGTGGCTTTTTTGTTTTAGAGTTTGCTAATAAGATTCACTTTATAGCAAGACTAAGAGCCGTTTTTAGTTTAAATTTTCGTTTTGCCGAGGACCAAAAACCTATTGATAGAAGAAGTGAGAAAAGTAAGAAAGAAGGAAAAATTTTTTTTATGGGCCATCATCCTAAGAAAATTATTGAAGATTTAGAAAGAAGCAATTTTGAAATTAAAGAGATTTTTTCTGTTTCTAATTTGAGAAACCCTTTAATTAAAAAAATTTTTCCTGAAAAATTTTTGCTTTGGGTTGAAGATAGTTTACAAAAACCACTAGGTAAATTATTTTTTGGCCCATCTATTTTTATTCTTGCAGAAAAGAAAAATTAATTTAACAAAAGAACCCCTTTCCCTAAAGACAACTTTCTAAGATTTTTGCTTCTTTAAAATTCTAAAAAAGTTTCTTAGATTTTGTTGGGACTTAATTAAATAACTAAATTTGCATTGGTTATAATGAGGCACCTTGAACTTTAGTCCAAGGTTTCCGCTTCTTAACCGGGCTTCGCAGAAACGGTGCTTCATCCACGCACTGAAGCGCGAGGTATTTGCACTTGCCGCTTAATAAAAGAAATTTTTGTCTAGATTTTAAAAACTTTATAAGTTTTTTTGTTTAATAAAATGGGTATATTTATTGTTCTTTTTACAAAGCTAATTTTAATTACTCTTTTAATATTTATATACAGAAGAAAAAGTTTGGACTTGACAATTATAAGATAATGTGTTATATTATGCTCAGATCCTGTGGTAAGCATCCTTTCAGCCTACTGCGGGATTTTTTTATTTCGACTCGCAGAATACCGTCCAGCACACTTTTCGGATGAATGCGACAAACCTGCCTGCCGGCAGGCAGGGAAACAAACTTTTCTGGACTTGTTCCAGAATACCGCGTCAGCCTGTCTGCCGACAAGGCAGGCTTGCTGCGCGGTAGTTTATTTC
>Ga0123519_10005956_pt1 | contig 19294 bp, 22 predicted proteins | sample YelNatPaOPRAMG02_FD_87396 | JGI IMG/M metagenome (GOLD analysis project Ga0123519, IMG submission 87396) | Hot spring microbial communities from Yellowstone National Park - Yellowstone National Park OP-RAMG-02 (version 2) | ecosystem: Environmental > Aquatic > Thermal springs > Hot (42-90C) ... | reverse complement strand
AGTGGCACCATTCATATGAAACCCTTGTAGTAAACTATTTCCAGCTGATAAACTATACTGACCACCACAACTTTGACTAACAGCTGCTACTCTACCTGCTTCTCTTACAGCTTCTATTAAACCTATTTTGTATGCTAGCAATACTCCAAAGAATATTGCTAGCATAACCATTAACATAACCATTGGAAATGTTAGCATAAACTCTATTGTTGTCTGCCCCTTCTTATACTTCCGCATCATTAACATCCCTTGAGTTCTTAATTTTCGTGTCTTTCTTGTTAGTAATTCGTTCCAGAATACCCAGTAATCGTACCTAACACTGATTGGACCCAACTTAGCAAATTTTTCCCAAATATAGCGAACACAGCTATAATAACAGCAGCTATTAATGCAATAATCAAAAACCACTCAACCTGGGTCTGACCTTTTCTGTTCAACTTATTATATAGCTTTTCCATTACAATATTTTTGCCAGTTAATATCTCGATTGATTTATTTACAGTATTATTGTATAGCTTTCTTAACATAAGAATCTCTCCTTTTATTTTAATACACTTGATAGATGCATCAATGCAGGAGTTAATACAAGTAATAATAGAGCAGGTGAAAATGTAAATACTGATATTAATACAACCTTTATTGTAGCAGCATTTACAACTGACTCCGCTCTTAACATTCTTGAATTATACGATCTCTGTGTAAAATTCATTAACGCCTGCGTACGCTCTGTTCCGATATCTTTTGTAAGAGTTAGTAATCGAACAAAATCATCTACTTCGGGTATTCCACACCTTTCTGCAAAATTTTCAAGTGACTCTGTCAATGTTAGTCCTGAAGCATTATCCGCTATTAACTTATTTACAACTACATTTATTTCTCCTCCCATTCTCCTTGCTACTGAATTCATTGCACTTATGATATTTGAACCTCCACCTGCAATAATAGAAGCAACTAAAACAATGAAATCGAGGATTTGCCCCTTTAACTCATTTTGCTTTTTAGATACCAACGATGATAATCTTAACTCCGGTACTATAAATCCTATAACTCCGAATATTATTGACAAAGCCCCGGGAGCACTTATTAAGTATAAAATAATCAAACTTAATATCAACCAAACTATAGCACTCATAATTCTGCCTGCTAAAAAGTCATCTTCGTCTAGGTCCTCTAATCCAGCTAATATTAATCTCCTTCTTGTTCTAATTTTCATCCCATCTGTAAATATATTCGGTAATAGTGGTGCTAATATGTTAATTCCTACATTATATGTTGACCGTATAATATCACTTATATTATTATATACACTCTTTTTTTCATCTAGTCGTCCATACTGACTAGTTAACCTCCTTTTGACAAATATATTATAAAACACAATAAATATTAAAATTGATAGTAATACTACAAACCAATTCTTCACTAACATTTTTTATCCACCCTGACTTTATTACTAAAATTTAATTCTAAATATTCTATTTACCAAAATGTATCCTACAAAAGTAAACACACCTATAATAATCATTACTATATTTCCAGCTACAGTACTAATTAGAGGAGCCATAAATAGTGGACTTGATATTCTTAGCATAAAAAATACAACAACTACAATACCTGTAGCCATAGTAGCAGTTAATCTTCCTTGCGCAGACTTAGCATTTATCATTTCCTCAAATCTCTTTTTGTCATACAACATGTTCTGAACATTTATTAGCACTTTTACTAAATCAGAACCTTCGTTTGCATTTACAGCTATCGCTACACTTAATATATTTAAATATGGAGATTCTACTTCTTCTCCTACATCTTCCAATGCTTGGGATATCGTACTACCTGAAGATACATGTTCCATAACCTTTACAAATACATTTCTTGTAAACTCATTTATATTTTGATCTTTTGATATGCCACTAATTGCTTGTACAACACCTAAACCAGCATCTAAACTATGAATTAATCTATCTAGTGCCGTTGCTAACCCTTCATTGAATATAGATATCCTGCTAGATATTCTCTTATTTATTAAATATTTATAAAAAAACAAACCACAAATACAAAAAATTAATGCAAATAATACAGTTCCAGTCACTACATACCCTGCTAAAAACCCTCCTATCATCCCAGCTACCATAATTCTAAGAATATACTCTTGTGTTACATCTAACCCCACTTTCTTTGCCTTGTTTCGTAAATTTACAAATAATTCTTTTCTTTTATTATGATTATCAATTAGTAATCTTGAATACCGCCAGCTTTTTCTTCGACGATTTGTATATATGGTGTAAAAGACAAGTATAAATAAAAAGATAGCAACCAACATAATTAGAGAAGAATACATTAACGTCCACACCTTTAAATATTAATAAGGTATAAATCCTGTATACTTATATAAAATCTGTGGGGGTTTATCTCCCCATACACCACAAGTAAACCTGGCAAAGTCGCATACATTTAAATCTTGCTTTATAGCAGATGATGACTGTGAATCTCTTGTAATACTAATATTTCCTAATCCAGTAAGAGATCCTAATAAATCTTTTATCCAACCAGTTGAAGTCATTGCCACTGATGGATAATAAGGAGAAGCTCCACTAACTGGCGGATTTTTCAAATAAGCGTCTTCCGTAAATACTTGAGCAACGTATGATGTTATTGATCCTGAATTTCCTTTAAAAATACTTGGCCAATTTAACTTAAAAGTTTGCATTGCTATTTGATATGCATTTGGAACATATGGAGACGCACTTGGATATGTTAACCACTTTGTTATTACTCCACCATCCCCGCCATAGAGCCACTTATAATCATCTTCCCTACCCTCAGGAGGTGAAGTATATGAAGTCCATCCTCCCATATCTATAAGATAGTGTTCACTATCTCCAGGCGTCTCGTCAGTATAAACTGAAGTAAAATTACATGGGTAAGTATCACCTGCATTATCTGTACACCAATCAAATCCTACAATTTGATATTGCACTTGAGCCTGTACTTGAGAACCTGCTGTAGCTCCAGCTAAACTTCCAGCATCATCCGCTAACTGCAATTTTGAAGCTGCTACAACAATTCTACCAAAATCAAGTAATAATGCCATTAATATAAATATCATAATTACTACAATCATGTTCCAAATTAAAATTTGTCCTTTTTTATTTTGCACAACTCTAAACATAAACTCACCTTAATATTATATATCTAGCTCTTCGGTATTATTATCACTATTAGCTACTTTGCAATACATACATTCATTGAAATTATCTTCAGACTTTATCATGCCTATTTTCACACTTACTTCTCGCCCAAATAAACTTCCTTTTCCTTCACAGTAACCATACCTAAGTAAAGAATTCATTTTAAATCCTTGCCCCTTCAAAACATCAGACAAAAATTTAAGTGTTTCTTTTGCTTCTTCGCTATCTTTGTATGCCTTATTAAGTCTTGCTCCCATTAAACCCACCACAACACTCTTCTCTACAGAATCTAATAATATATGATAATGCACATTTGGATTTTCTACATCCTGGATTTTACTTCTACCCATGACCACATCTCCAATCTTAATGAATACTTACACCGTTTTTCCGCATCTTATCCAAGTAATATAATGGTAACTCATTATTCTTTTTCCACGTAGCAGATTTAAAATCGTACTTAAATACATTAATTAGAGAAAATTCATCTCTTACATTTTCATCTATAGCAGATATTTCTGTTATAACCCTCCTTCCGTCTCTAAATCTTTCCTGATATACAACTAAATCAAAAGCACTGATAATTTGCCCTTTTATTGCTTCGGAAGGTAATCCTGTTCCTGCAGTTAGTGCCATATTTAGAATTCTACTAAGAGCATCGAAAGCACTGTTAGCATGAGCTGTAGTTAACCCACCATCGTGCCCTGTATTATTAGCATTTATTACATCATATGCTTCTTCACCCCTCATTTCGCCCATTACTATTCTATCGGGGCGCATCCTTAAAGCTGTCCTAAGTAAAGTACGCTGAGTAACTTCCCCTAAACCCTCAGTGTTCTTCTCTCTTGCCTCCAGTCTTCTTACATATGGATGTTTGAATTGTAATTCAGCATTATCCTCGATTGTAATTGGCCATTCGTCTTTTGGTATATAACCAGAAAGTATATTTAATGTTGTTGTTTTACCAGATGAAGTGCCACCGGCTACTATAATATTGAGTCTTCCTACTACACAATTTCTTAGAAATTCCATTATTTCCATGTTCCAAGTACCTTTTTCTAAATAGGCATTTTCGTCAATATCTTGTCTGAATCTTCTTATTGAAATCGTTGTACCATCTACAGATATTGGATAGATTTGCGCCATTAATCTGGAACCATCTGGTAATCTAGCACTAGATATCGGTCTGTTTATATCAATACTCTTACCTAAAGGTTGCAACATTCTTTCTAGAATTGCTTTACAGTGATCCTCACTCTTAAACGTACCGCATTTTGCTAATAATTTTAACAGCTCAGGATCGTCTGAATATTTTTCGGGCTTTGATATATCAACCTTTCTTCCAGCACGTTCTATAATTATTTTGAATGGATTTACTATTATAATCTCCATTACCAGAGGATCGTTGAACAGCGGTTCAATAGGACCAAATCCTAGACACTCATTAAGAGCTTTTTCACATATAGAAGCCATTCTAACTCTGTTAATATCATATTTATTCAGTAAACCAGTGCTAGAATTACACTCATTTTCAATAAACTTGGCAATTGTTTCATAAATTTTCCTATAAGTTATTTTCGCTAAATCTCTTTTTTTTCTAGCTACTTCATCTTTAGCTATTAAATGTTCTGGAGGTATTCTCCAACCCATTAAATCTTCAAAAGAAAACTGGTTTCTTAAATGTAGCTGAAGCGACTCTTTTATCAATTCTATAGCTCTATCATCATCAATCTTTAACTTTGAAGATTCACCACTTAATCGTTCATTTAGGGAATTAAAACCCTTTCCTCTTTCAAACATATAAATCCTCCAACAATATTATTGGTTAAATGCTGGATCTAAAGCAACTTCTAGTTTTGCTCCAGTTAGCGATAACGCAACACCTAAATCATGTAATTGAGAGTCACTCAAAGCAACTACTACTGAACTTCCTTGAATGTTATTTGCTGTAGGTGGAGTACTTTGCCCAGTTTCGGAAGATTGAGGTACATAAATAACAGGAGCATTTTGAACTATTACAGAATAAGTCGGAGGAGCATTTTGACTAATAAAAGATATTGCACTAATATCTACATGGTCACCTACTTTTAAAGGTAACCCAGCAGTAAAAGAATTGGGTAAAGCAACTCCTTTTAGTGTTCCGTTTTCTATTTCGGATAAAGTTACCGAAAGGTTACTTTGTACTGGAGAGTACTCTGCTATTTGACCAGACAATACATAGTCTCCTTTTACAACAGAAACTAAAGTATGCTTACCTATTACCGATTGCTCTTTTGTTATAATTCCAGGCGGCAATGCCACCGCGGGAATTTTTACAGCTACCAAATTCTGCTGTGTTATTGCCTGACCTTGGTCAAGATTTACATTATAGCGAAATACAGTTACTGTAGGAAATTGTGATTGAATAGCATAATATAATAATAGAGCCAAAATTACCGACACAATTACTATAAGAATAAGCATAAATGAAGTTGATTTTGACTTCTTTTCTGTAGGTAGTCTTGAACTTAAATCCCTGCGTAATACTGCCACTTTATTCTATCCTTTCCTTAGTTTACCAAACAGTCCTTTATGCATTTGCGATTGCCCTAAATTAATATCATTTGTTTTACTACCCCCAAAATCCGTTCTAAGAATTATTTTGATTAACTTTACAAGTTCTCCTGTAAACTGGGAGTTTGTAGATCCTACATAATGCACTTTTAATTTACCAGTAATATCTTCGTATAATTTTTGATCTTCTCTAAAACATGCTGATACAGTTACACCTCCTGTATATTCAGGAAGACTACTTTCAATATTGTCTTTAAAATTTACTGGTACTTTGTTCAAAATATTAGACATGCGATATGTTCCAGGTAACCTGTTTCTTGAATGATACTGATAATCTATTAAACAATCGAGAGCGTTTTTGTCTATCGTTGATATAAAATATAATTCGTCACTTTCTTCTACTGCTGCCTTAACAAAATCTAGCAATAAACTTCCTGTATCTATTAAAACAATTGGAAAATTTCTTCTAAGTACATCTATAATATTTTTAATTAAGCCTATACCGGATTCCCCAAATAATACATCATAATCCTTCATTACTTCTGCTGGAGGTAAAACAAATAAATTGTTCTTTATCTTAACTAAACAATCTTTTACAATCTGCTTATTAAACTTCTTATCTGCAAATGAAAAATCAACCCAGCCTACTACAGTTCTCTCACTCGGATAACTTGTTAATAACCTTCCTTCGTTACGCTTTATCTCTATAGCCTTTCGCTTATCCATTCCTGTTATCCCTAAATATCTTATAGCGTCGCCGTAAGGTTTTGATGAATCCAGATCTAAAACAACTACTTCAGTATTTGTAACCGAAGTTATACTAAGTGCAATAGCAGAAACAATTGTAGTTTTTCCTACACCACCTGATAAACTGCCAAATGTAACAACTTTCTTCTCTGAAAATCCAATTAACTTATCGCCTATGCGCTCGTCAACTATTTTTGCACGTTCATCTTCTTCTAGAAACTTTATTTCAAATTGACTTTTCTTTATTTCATCCTTATCTAAATCTTTTTTCGCTTCTTTTTTCTTATAAAACTCTAATATTCTGCTTATTTCTTTTCCATAGAAACATACTTTTGCCTTATATTTTTGCCATTTTTTATACTTTAACGGATTATCAATTGCTACAAAAATATCTAACTTTGGAGCTAACTTGATAATTACATCCATCATTGACTCTAATTCTTCATCTCGAAACCCTAAAAGAACACAATCTACCATATCTATGTTTCGTTCAATGACACTAATTGTTCTTGCGGGTGAACTTGCTTCAGCTATCCTTACTATGCCATAAAAACCATCGAGTTGGTTATAAATATCCATTCTATACGAATCGTCGCCTGCTATAATCAATCTAATGTCTTTCATAAACATCCTTCCCCGAGATAAAAATCACCAAAAACTGGCATTTCAGTTCAATGGTGATTTTTATGTTTATTTTATATTTTATTTAATAAATATATTATGAATAATTAGTATTTATTTTTCAAGAATTGATGCTAATTCACTAACTCCCTTTGCAAATACTTCACTATTACAATATACTGGAACAATTCCCGCTAATGCTGAATAACAACCTTCAATATCATACTCAATCTGTATAACATCACTATTCAAGATACTGCAAACCAAATCAATATCAACTTCCGGAATAGCTTTATTATATACATATATAGGATTACTAATATTTTTCACAGGTTCTACAGATTGAATTAAATTAGAATCAAATACTATAACTAACTTATCATATGAAATACAACTGACTATATCAGGATCTAATTCACAATGAAGATCTACAACAACACGCTTATATTGTATTACTAAGTAGTTTAATAAATCGTTGATTATCGACCTATTTAATTCGTAGTTTTTCAGAACAGGATCGTAAAGATTACAAAAATCTGATTTTGTGACATTCACACCATCTTCTATACTACGAATACCATCAATATGCCTAAATAACGTTCTTGGCGAACCCAAATCCACTAAACCAACTCTCTCACCTATAATATGGTAATGATAAGCAAGAGAGGCTGCTAACGTTGACTTTCCTACACCACCATTAGCGCTTGTAATAACAATTATGTTTGATCTCTTGATTAGGTTATTCTTACTGTATAATTTATTCTGTTTAAATAATCCATAGGTGTCAATATTGTCTTTATTATTTAGCACTAGCTGATTTACTATTTCTTCTTCATTGTCTGCATCCTCATAATCTTCTTCACCGGTTACCCCCTTTTTATTAAAAATTTCGTTGTCTACTTCCTCTTTTTCGGATTCCTCTATGTCTTCACTAAGCATCTCATTATTATATATTTCATCAATATCTACTTCGATATCTCCATCTTCATCGCTCACTATTTCTTCATATAATTCTTCGTTATCTGCATCTTCATTATCTTTATCGCTAATAGTCATTTCTTCTTCACTATCGCCCAACAGTAATTGTAATGTATCTTCAGTGCTTGCAGAATCTTCTAATTTACCCTCTATACCCCCTGGTAATTCACTAATATTCGTACTACTAGATGCAGTATTGTTATTTGAATATTCAAATATTCCAGCGTGAACATTAAAAAATTCGTCTACATCACTAACAACCATTGTTTTTATTTCTTTTTGATCTTTTATTTGCTCGTTTTTACTATCTATAGAATTATTAATATTATCTTCTTCATCTACAATTTTATAGTCTTCCATATCTTCAACTTTCGGTTCATCATTTAGTTCTTTTTCCCTTGCCTCCAATAACTCATGCATTTTTGGTACAAGAGTTCTGATATCAATCGAACCATCCTTACGAAGAAAAAATATGTTTTCATCTGGAATTCCTATATTTCTGCAATTAACAACAAATGGATCTTCCAAATCAATCTTCTTTGCAATAGCAATGGTATATTTTGGATTTATAGATAAATCAGAAGGGTCATCAGTTCCTCCTAATTTATTCTTGAATATTAAAATACACAAAGCAGGTTCTTCATCTTCAATTCTTGTGACAATTTTTACTTTAAATAAACTACTTATTATCTCATTTTTTACGTCATCTAACAAACTAAAAATATACATCATATCACCTATCGTTACTAAAAATGATCTACAAAAAACCTTATAAATCGTCTAACCAATGACGTTTTTTCATTGCCCACATTTTTCTTTTTACTAATAGAATCCTTGCTATTATTTAATACATACGTATCCTCTATAGGTAATCTTAGTAAATTATTCACTAAATCTTTAATAGCTTCTCCTGAAGTAGAATTCTTTAATTGAGTCACCATCATGTTATTCTTTGCTGCACTTGAAACACCTGTTTTATCCATAGGAACCTCGTAAAAATCAACAAACCCTAACTTACTAGCCAATTCATCGGGTGAATATGTTCCTAAAGCATCTATCATATTAACAACAAGTTTTGACTTGTTCATATACTCATATTTTTTCAGAAAATGGTTTATTTTACCTAACGAACTATTATCTTGCCCGCTTACAATTAATACATAATTGGCATACGAAAAAGCCAATTTAGCATATTTAGAAAATCCATCTACTCCCATATCTATAACAACATATGCAAAGTTACTTGCGAGTATGTTTAATAATTCATCTATCTCTGATTCAGTATATCTATCTTCTTTAAATTCATAGGAAGGTATCACATATAAACCAGAATTGTGTCTTAGCATATTTTGCTTTAAATTTGGTACATATCTTCTCCAATCAAGTACAGTTACCCAACCATTTTTTGGTATACTCGCTCTTTTATCAACTATTCGCCTGCGATCCATCGGGTCCGCTAAACCTGTTGCAATATCTGCATTACTTGAATTGAAATCCATATCCACAAGACATGAGTCATTACCTTGTAATGCCAAATAACAAGCAGATGAACTAGAAATAAATGTTTTCCCAACTCCGCCTTTACTTGAAAACACAACAATAAAAGTTGCTTCTTTTCTATTATATGATCCTTTATGTTCTTTCCTTAATAAAATCCTTTCCTCTAATTGATTATTACTAGGTTTGCTTTTTGCTTGTAAAACCTCCTTTTTTTGCTCTATTTGTACTTTCCTTTCTCGCATTCTCATCTGTTTCTCACTAGTATCTTTCTTTTCTATAACAGGTTTCTTACTAATTTTCTTCTCAGATTCGTATTTGTTTGCACTTAATTCTTCTTTACTATCTTCCAATTTATCTAAATAAGTATTAACCTTTTCTACTATTTCGTTTAGATCACCATGTTCTATATTATATTTACTTAATAAGTTTATATCTGCTAAAGAAAGCATCCTTTGTGAAATCACAAAAACTTTATATTTCGTCAATTCCTTTAATATACTTGCATTAAAAGGAAATTCTAGTATTACTGCGTCTATATTATCTGTTAAATTACGAGATAATTCTAACCCCTCTTTAATAAGAATATTTCTATTATTATCAGATCCTTTAAAATAAATCATCTTATCACCTGATTATAATATACCTAGAATCTTTAACCCACTGCCAAATTTCCTATTAGGAATAATAAGAAATATAGGAACACTTGATTCTTTAAACTTACTTACTAACCTTTTTAGTGAATTATAGTCTTCTACAGTTATACTTCCATCAAAATCGGGCAACCCATAATAATCTATGAATTTATTAACCTTTATTGGTTGCGCTGCTAAACCAATCCTCCAGTCACTTTGCCATAAAATATCGCTATCTATTCCCAAAACTGCTGATAACTTATTTTTAAACATATTGATTATAATGATTTTACTAGAAATACTATTAATTATTTCATAAAACTCATTAATCTGACTCTGATATATTACATTTATTTTATCAAACTTTTGATCGGCTTTTTGTTTACCTATTTTACCTTCCTTCTTCTTGGGTTTAACTAGAATTTCTTCTTCTGTAAATTTATCAGTCTCCTCAACTCCTGCTTTTACATTTAAAAGGGCTTCATATTTTGAAATATCTTTATTATTGTATTTGTTAAAAATGATATCGGTTCCAAGTGAATTTATTTCACCATCTACTCTCTTTTTAATTACCTTAAAAAATTCAATATCATTTATCATTGTTATCTTCCTTATAGCATTAAATCAAGCTTTTCTAAAATTTTATCTTCAATATCATTTTTTGATACACGTGTTTTACCTTTCTTCGTTACTCTTTTTACTTTATTTTGGGCATCCGATACCTTAACAATCTTCTTTAATGTTGCACCATAAAATCTTTCCGTGTCTGATTTCCGAACTTTATCAATACCTTGCCTAAATATTTCACCGCATCCTAAAATATCAGTATATTTATGACAATAGCACACTTCACTATTCCTTATTGTCAACATCTTTGTTCCTACTAAACTCTTTACTATGCTCCCACTTACACATGGTTCACTGCCTATCCACATGTTTTTATGTTCAAATTCTTTTGCCTTACAACTATTTAAAGTAACTCCAAATTTCCTACAAAGTACAGATAACTCACTTATCTTTGATAATATCTCAATATCGTTACTATTGAATCCGTCCATATCTAGCTGAATGCGACCTACTCTAGTTTTACTTATGTCACTGAGGAAAGTATTAAAGTTGTTGAACTTTATGGCATCTTCGTAATAAATTTTTACATACATATGAACAATATTATCTAAAATATTATTTAACTCATATATCTGATTAATATTTTCCTGATAGTTACCCAAATTTGCAATATCGAATTCAAACACTTTCATGCTACCATTCTTAAAAATAACCGGATCATAAATTAGATTTGAATAGTCTTTACTAACAAACCAATAGAAACCAATATTTTCTGACTTGATATCTATAATCGAAAAAGACTTATCCTCTTGCCTTTTTTTGATAATTGACTTCCCTGAAGAAAACAGTTCAATTAACTTTGGATAATCTTCTCTTATAATATCTCTTGCTTTTGATATTACAAGAATCTTTTTTGCCATAACTATCACTCCTAGATTTAATTAAAAGTATAATCTTGTAAAGCGATTCATCGTTAATCAGCATTGTTTTATATAACTTTACTTGTTCTTTTTTTATTACAGTTAAAATATATATTATCTCTCTTAATGTTAGCTGTCTAGCACTTCGCAGATACCAATTCAATTTAAAATCCTTGTTAAGTAAAAATTTGTCGTTTACTATTTTTATTAATCCTATTCGTTCTAGTTTTTCCTTTCTAATATTCATAGCTTCCCCATCGAGAAAATAACCTTTTAATAAAAGTATCTTGGCTTTATATACATTTATAAAAAATTTTTCAATACCCTTAAAAATATTAAAAGGTTCTTTACCTTCATCACGTAAATCTTTAATAAGCTTAAAAGGAATTGTTTTCTTAGCATCTATTAAAGATTCATAAAGGGCTCTTTCTTTATATTGATAACTATCTGGAACATATTTTGCAACATCTTTTCTTGTTATCGTTTCTCCATCAGATAGCTCTATTAAAGATTCTAGATATTGGTTCAATTTATCTATGTCATTTCCTATCTTATTTACTATTAGCTGGGATATAGATATAGATTCAAATTTTCTACCCCGCGAAAATACATAGTCTAATATTATATCGGATAAAAATGATTTATTATATTTGTCAAAATCAATAAAGCATATTTTATTGCTAACTAAAAAAACCTTGGATTTTAGTAATTCCACTTTTACCTTAAAATCTGCTACTACCAAAATTACCTTGCCGTACCCAAATAAACCTAACCTGGAAATAATCTCACTTATAAATTTCTTTGTCTTATTGCTTACCCTTATTAACAATACTGTTCTACTGTATAGCAAAGGCTTAAATCTTATCTTGTTAAGAGCATCTACAATATCATATTTTTCTACCTCAATAACATTTATCTTTTCAAATTTCTTAAAATTGTCTATAAAAATATTTGTAAATAACTCATACCTCGATGAAATTAAATAAATCTTGTAATCCGAACTGTATATGTTCATCAAATCTTCTAATTTAGTTATTTCCTCTTTCATGGAGTTCTTCCTTACACAGCACCGCTTTCAAGTGCTTTCATAAATTCTTCGGAAGTTACAATCTTTATGCCATAATTTAGCGCTTTTTGATATTTTGAAGTATTTGTCTTTCTCTCAGCAATTAAATAGTCAGTTGTTTTGCTTATCGAATTCTTTCTTATTATATTATACTTATTTCCGAACTTACCATTCAAATATTCTATAAATGCATCTTTTGAGCTGAAATTGCTTACACTTTCTGTTATTACTATTTCTATCTTCTTACTAGCAACTTCTATAATATTAAATCGTATTACGGTATTTATAATTTGATGTTTTTCTCGCATTAGTACATTATAGATAGAAGCTGTGCGAATACCGTAATTTATGCCTAATTTTTCTTTTATGTAATCCTGACCAAATTCTTCAAGCTCGTCATAAAAATCTTCTATGCTATTTACATCACCAAATAATTTAAATGCAGAATCATTAATGCCCTCTAAATGAAGAGCTTTTACTATTTTTGCTATAGGTTGATTTAATTTATTTCGTATACTAATATATAACTTCTTCTTAATATCATCAGTATATCTTTGTGGCATTTGCTCCCAAGATAAATCAAGAACTTCGTATATATTATAAATATCATTTTCGTATACAATATCCAAGCAATTTGCCTGACCAAATTGCTCTATGCCTAATTCCTTAAAAAACAACTCTAATGTATTTGCAACCAACATTGGACACTTTTCATTACTGCAACACATTCTTGTTAAATTAGATGATATTATAATATCACTGTGACAATAGGGGCAAACCAGTGGTATTATTTTGCTTACTTGATATGGCAGTATGTTACTATCTACTAAACTTTTAACAGTCTGCCATTCACCCTCCACTATGTCAACCCCCTAACTAGTCACAAAACAAATTTTTGTTCATAATAATGATTTTTAACAAATTATGCTCGATTAAATATAATTACTTAATGTCAAAAATTTAACTGTTCTTACTGATATTGCGAATACTCTCAACTAAACCTCTTTTGATTGTATTGGTATACTCTTTACTGCAACAGAATTCTTTGAATGGTAAAACAGCTAATTCAGTTTTATCGCGAATACTTAGTGGACTCTCTTTAATTACATTAGTTCTCATGCTGTAGAAGTCCTGTAAAGCACTCCTTATAACTTTAGGAAGATGCTCTTCTTCAAAAGGTATAAGTTCGTCTTTAAGAGTATCCCCAATAAAACTTATATTCCACTTGAATATATGAGGATTCCTCATCCCCATTATTTCCATAAGATCTAGGTATATAGAATCCAAAATATTATCACTTTGTATTCCACACACGTCTAGTGTACTTAACACTTTAGCTATTGTTTCTTCTGCTGCTGCAGCTGGATTAATATATCGTGTTGCGCTTATAAGGGCAACAAAATTATCATAACCCACCTTACTTACATATAATCTACAATTTCCTTCTTTATTGTCATACATTATATTAAATATGATACTACCAATGAAATCTGTATTACTAATTACGTACAACATAGTCACCTCTCAACTTTGCTAATTTGCTTCACCCAGCCCAATTCTAGAATCACGATTTTTAATTTTATGCTTATCCTCAACTTAACCTGCGGTAAATCATCACTAAATATACTTAATTGGCTATTCCTGGAATTGGATATATACTACAAGACAATCCAAATCCAAAATCATTGTCTCCTATATCAGAAGGTGAAGTAGACTCTATTATATCATAATTAATACCGTTTGCACTTACAGTAGCCGCGTTAGGAATTCCGTCTAATCTAATACCAACTTGTTCATGCCCATCATAATCAATCTCGTTTATTACAAAAACTTCGTTTGAAGGATAGTTAATTAAAGCAACATTATATCCAGCATCTCTTAACAACGTAGCCAGAAGCACAGATTTTGTAGAACACTTACCTCCGTTCACAAGTGTATATACTGGCAATTCTTCAACCGTATATAAAACATATGGTATACTTTGAACAAAACGTGAAATAAAGTTTGCTGTATCTATATATGAATAGTTTTGCTGTTTAGCGATACTTAATAATGTATTTGTTATTGTTTGTAGAAAACTTGCTTCGGTATAATTTTCTGTAATATAAGCCTGATAATCGCCCTCCGGACTTGAGGCATAATTTTCTTTTAGCATATCATAACAATTCTGTGCTATATTGCTACGTAATACTTCTTGTTCACTACCGCTAGAACTAAAATATTTCTTATAGAACATATCAAACCAATTGGCCTTTTCTACCAAAATTTTAGGTATTTGAATTGTCAATACAAAAGGAGTACCTTTATATGCCCAACTATATGTTTTTGAAATATAGTCACCTGAACTACAAGTTATAGTTGGTATATATACAGTGTCTGGTCCAAAATAATATTTTGACTGCTCATAAGATATTCCAGGTTTTACAACAGTTACAGATTCGGATTGTGAATCCCAATATACATTAAATCCACAAGCTTTGGCAATACTTGCTAATGATATAAAAAAGTTACTACCGATTAATGTAATTGGTTCTGGCATTGAAATATTTCCGCTATTAATCTCAAGTATATTACTGTCCTCTTTCCCTTCAACTGTCCCTCCTAAACCTACAAAGTAAAAATTTACTATACCTTGACTACCACTAGAATTAGAAATACTAGCAAATGGTAGATTACTAATATTTACCATCATATGACCCTTAACTATTATAGGCGATACTATTGTTTTAGTTTCTGCATCAAACCGTGCGCTGTTTGATCCGATTGTATATACAGCAATAGACGGTTCTTTTTGTGATTCGGCAGAGTTTAATAAGTACTGCAAGACATTATTGTTATTTGTAGATTCGTCTGCAAGCACAGGACTAGAAATACCTATAGTTAATCCACAAATTAAACTAAAGTTAGCAACAAACTTCAATATATTATGATACATTTAAAATCCTCCTTTTATATAGTATTCAATAACTAGTTTTCATACATAATCCAAATCTTGATGTAACCCTTAACCAGCGAACAGCTTCTATTAATGTCCGCTCACACCATTCACAATAACTATCGTATAATTCTTGTGACATAGGTGCCTCAGGCCCAGTTAATGCTAAAGAAGCCACTACCAGACTTTTTAAGTATTTACTATACTCATTGAAATCCTTTGTTTTATCGCTTTTATCATACTCTTCCTTTACATACTTTTCCAATATCTGCTTAAACTCGTTAATATATTTATCATACGGTTTCTTAGTAAATGTTCCTAAGTTTTCATGCTCTTGCTTCAATTTCTCTAGTCTATTTGCAAAATTTAACATCTGTAAACTATCGTGCTCCAAATAGCATTCGTCTGCTAAACCATATTGTTTTAGCCCAATCAATACATCATATACTTCTTGACCCCTAAAATCGCATGGTTTACAAGTATACCCTATAAATAAAGAATCCATTTGATCTGCACCATCCAAAGATTTTAATAAACCACATCTATTGCATAAATAATTGTCCTTAGTTTGTTCTATTAGATTCTCCAATGTCATACTTTCCCAATATATTCTATAATTATCTTCCTTACTATATTTTAGTGCTAACTTTTTATTGCGGTCTAGTATCTTTATACAATAATCGTGTAATAAATCAGGAAAATCTTTAAATTTTTGGGCACCTACAGTACCACATTTAACTTTACCTAGGATAGTTACAGAATGCCAATCGAGTCCCACTATTGTATACCTCCTTTATCATCTTACTGCCTATCGGAAACCCACTTCTCATACTCTTTCTTTACTACATCAATTGGTTTATCGAGACTCGTAATTTTCTGCTTTATAATATTGCCTAACTTAATTATAGTTATAAACCTTTCTTTGTTTTCTTCTGTAATATATAAATCGTTGAAAGAAAACAAATGGACCATCTTATGACAGTTTGGGCACAAAAGTACTAAATTGTCTAGGTCATCTTCTCCACTCAGATAAACCGGAACTATATGATGAACCTCAAATATCTTGTTAAATGTTTGCCCTTTTAAGCCGCAAGATTGACATGTAAATTCGTCCCGTGCTTCTACTTCTTTTCTTAAAGCGCTATTTAAAGGTGTCCTCTTTCCTACCTGCTGTAGATTTGGCTCTGGAAGTTCTTCGAGTTTATTTTCATCCTGCATGTCGTCATTCTTTTCTTCTCCATTTTCCTTTGCTTTCTTGGCTAACAACTTCTCCATTCTTTTGAAAGCCTGTGAAATAGTAAGTTCCTTATTTACCTTTCTCAAAAGTTCATCGTCACCGAACTCTATTAAAGCCTTGAGCTTTAAATATTCGCCATAGTTTAGCCCTAATAGCTCCTCTATTTCAGAAGGTATGAAAAATATTTGCCTAGACTCCATATACATTGCAAAATCTATAATTTCATATATATCATACTTTTTCGATCCATTATAAGTAGCCTCGTATAATTTTATATCCTGTGTATCAATATTTGACCTGACAATGCAAGGAACACTTGTCATGCCCATATCCATTAAAACATATAGCCGATTTAATCCATGTACTAAAAAATAGTCTTCCCCATTCGGTGCCCTTAAAACCGTTAACGGTTCAAGTAAACCCTTTTCCTTTATACTTGCATAAAGGTCGTCGCGCAGTTTCTTACTCCTGCGAATTCTTGGTGAAATTATTATCTTTTCCACGTCTATATTTTGTATTTCATAAGTCACAATTATGCCCCCTAAATATCGTTAATTTATATCTATAATTTATTTAGCCCACTTGCAAATCGACAAAAGCAAAAAACCGGACCACCCACTATTTACAGACTTCCATAGAGATTCAGTTGAAATCGGATATTTTTGTATTTATAAGCCAACTCGAAATTTTTTAACAAAAAGGAAACCGCTCCTGAATTGTCATTCGTCGAAAAATTCGATTTTAGCGAAAAATTTTATTTTTATCAAAATTACGATTGATAATCAAAAATTTACAAATTTATGCTTCTTGTGAATACATCAAATCCTTAAATCTGCTCAAATCCTCTAGAAAAATATTAATTGAGCTAGGAGACCTCAAAATATAAGATGGATGAAAAATTGTATAAAAATTAACACCATATTTTTTATATAATTTACCTCTATAATCAGTCATAGATGAATTCTTTCCGAAAAATACACTTAATGCAACACTGCCAACTAAGACAATAAATTTAGGTTGGATTATATTAATTTGCGTAGTTAGAAATTTTCTGCAACAAGCTACTTCATTTAATTGCGGACTTCTATTTTTTGGGGGTCTGCATTTTAGAATATTTGTTATATAGATATCTTCTGCACTAATACCAACTTTTACTAAAGCACCTCTTAAGAGTTTTCCAGATTTTCCGACAAATGGCTTACCTTGCAAATCTTCTTCTTCGCCAGGAGCTTCTCCAATAAACATTGTGGTAGCATCTAAATTACCGATACCTGGAACTGTATTATTACGTATATTGCATAACCAACAAAGTGAACAACTATTGATCTCATTTATTATACTAACCATTGATTCCATTTTAGTCATTTATTGTCACCCCTTTATTTACACTGCATTTAGCAACAACTCGTTTATAATATCTTGTGGATTATTAGTATTATCTGGAATTATTATGTCTACTTCTTTATTAGCTTCATCTAACCTTTTTGTAGCGTACATTTTGATTGCCGTTTGTATATTATTTTTTACATTTGCATCTTCACTATACGACAAACATTCTTTATCACCCTTCCACTTTTCCCTTGGGTTTAAGTAAACCGAGCATATTATACCTTCTCTCCAAATACAAAATTCGCAATATTTATGAATCTTTTCACTTTCACGCATTTAGTATCGCCTGGATTTCTGCTACGCTCCAATGAACCAGGCTTTTCACTTCCTTTCCTATTATTTTTAACTAAGGTAACTCCATCCAGCAATACCTTATATGTTAATAGTGCTACGTAAACCATCAATTCCAATATCGTCCTCAGCATAAAATATATAAAAGATATAAAAAACTTGTTATCGCTAAAAACAATGGTAGTTGGAGTAAGTATATATAAAATTGCATCAAAATTAGATGCCTTCCATTTTCTCTATCCCTTTGTAATGCATAATAATAGTATCTTTTATCCCATAACCGTAATCGAATTGCTTTAGTACATCCTGACATCATTATGCAAAAACTCATTGTATCAACAGCGGACATTGCAAGAAAAACATACGGACCTTGCAATGTTATGTCAGCAGCTAATCCTGCAGGTATAGTGAAAATAAAAAATATTGGCAACATCTTCCACCAAAGACGAGTAACCAAATCACTATATAAACATGTTTCAGGATCAAAACTAATACTATTTAGTTTAAAAATAGGTACAATGTAAGCAACAACCACATATGTAGTTGATATGATTATATACTGTCCATATGAAATATGTATTAGTAGAGCTACCAATTCGCGTATTATCACTATTACATCCTTCTTTCCTCCAGCCTTCCTCTAAACCCGGCTGAAAGTTTCTACCACTCCTTT